>Ga0102962_1000057_pt1 | contig 69110 bp, 68 predicted proteins | sample SalPonF2_C_D2_MG_FD_84519 | JGI IMG/M metagenome (GOLD analysis project Ga0102962, IMG submission 84519) | Salt pond soil microbial communities from South San Francisco under conditions of wetland restoration - Salt Pond MetaG SF2_C_D2_MG ...
ACCTCCAGATAGCGGGACTTGCGGTGCAAAGTGATATCCGTGGGACGCGGCATACTCGCTCCGTAGACGCTCCATCAGCCGCGCCCGGCGCACCCCGGGCGCAATAAATTTCATGGCAACCGCGAAAGGCTGCCCTTGCGGTCATCTTTCGACCCGGCGGGCAGCTCGCGTCGTTTCGCTGCGGCCCCGTCAGGCTCTCAGAGTATATAACGACTCAGGTCTTCGTCCCCTGCCAGGGTCGCCAGGCGGCGGTCCACATAATCGGCATCGATGGTCACCGCGGCGCCGGCCTTGTCGGGCGCCTCGTACGAGACCTCCTCCAGCAGCCGCTCCATCACCGTGTGCAGACGCCGCGCGCCGATGTTTTCGGTGCGCTCGTTCACCTGCCAGGCCACTTCCGCGAGCCGGCGCACGCCGTCCTCGGCAAACGTGAGCTCCACCCCCTCGGTGCGCATGAGCGCGCTGTACTGCTCGGTCAGCGAGCAGTGCGGCTCGGTGAGGATGCGGATGAAATCCTCCGCCGACAGCGCGCTCAGTTCCACGCGGATGGGGAAACGGCCCTGCAGCTCGGGAATGAGGTCGGAGGGCTTGGCGAAGTGGAAGGCGCCGGAGGCGATGAACAGAATGTGGTCGGTGCGCACCATGCCGTACTTGGTGTTGACCGTAGAGCCCTCCACCAGCGGCAGCAGGTCGCGCTGGACCCCCTCGCGCGACACGTCGGCGCCACCGCCGCCCTGGTCGCCGCGCTTGGTGACCTTGTCCAGCTCGTCGAGGAAGACGATGCCGTTCTGCTCCACGGCCTCCACGGCGCGCGCCTTGATCTCCTCTTCGTCCACCAGCTTGGCCGCCTCCTCGTCGCACAGATAGCGGAAGGCGTCCTTGATGCGCATGCGCCGGTGCTTGGTGCGCGAGCCCATCATGTTCTGAAACATGCCCTGCAACTGGTTGGTCATCTCCTCCATGCCGGGGGGCGCCATGATCTCCACGCCGGACTGGGCCGCGACCTCGACCTCGATCTCCTTGTCGTCGAGCTTGCCCTCGCGCAGGCGTTTGCGAAACACCTGCCGCGTGGCGTTGCCTTCGCGCTCGCCGCGGTCGTCGTCGGAATCGAAACCCATGCGCGGGCGCGGCAGCAGCGCATCGAGCACGCGCTCCTCGGCGGCGAGCTCGGCGCGCGCGCGCACCTTGTCCTTTTCCTGCTCGCGCGTGAGCTTGACCGCCGCATCCGTGAGATCGCGGATGATGGAATCGACTTCGCGCCCCACATAACCCACTTCGGTGAACTTGCTGGCCTCGACCTTGATGAACGGCGCCTGCGCCAGGCGCGCCAGCCGCCGCGCGATCTCGGTCTTGCCGACGCCGGTGGGACCGATCATGAGAATGTTCTTGGGGGTGATTTCGGCGCGCAGGCTCTCGTCGAGCTGCATGCGCCGCCAGCGGTTGCGCAGCGCCAGCGCCACCGCGCGCTTGGCCTCGCTCTGGCCCACGATATGGCGGTCCAGCTCCTGGACGATCTCACGCGGGGTCATGACCGGGTTGTCCGTCGCCAGCTCGGCGCTGCGGCTGTCGGGGAGTTCTTCAGGCATCGCCCAGGACCTCGATGGTCAGGTTGTGGTTGGTGTAGATGCAAATGTCGGCCGCGATGTTGAGCGCGCGCTCGACAACGCTGTGTGCATCCAGATCGGTGTTCTCCAGCAGCGCCCGCGCCGCCGCCTGCGCATAGGGTCCGCCCGAGCCGATCGCCATCAGGTTGTGCTCGGGCTCGATCACGTCGCCGTTGCCGGAGATGATCAGCGAGGCCGACTCGTCGGCAATGCACAGCAGCGCTTCAAGGCGTCGCAGCATGCGGTCCGTGCGCCAGTCCTTGGCCAGCTCGACGGCAGCCCGCGTGAGGTTGCCGCTGTGCGCTTCGAGCTTGCCCTCGAAGCGCTCGAACAGCGTGAACGCGTCGGCAGTGCCGCCCGCGAACCCGGCCAGGATCTTGCCATGGTAGAGCCGGCGCACTTTGCGCGCGTTGCCCTTCATTTGCGTGTTGCCCATGGACACCTGACCGTCGCCGCCCAGAGCGACCACGCCGTGCCGCCGCACGGAAACGATGGTTGTGCCGCGAAATTGATCCACTGTCGGTAAACCCTTGGATGTGGGGATTGAAACGTGCCGGTAAGACGGTCTCCGGTGGTCCGGCAACACTCGTGCGGGACGTTGCCGCCCCTGGAACAACGGCTAATTGTACTGTGTGGGGACGCTGGCCACGGCTTTCAAGCGTCGGTGTCGTCGCCGCGCTTGCGCCGGGCCCTGGGGTGTGCGCTGTCGTAAACCTGGGCCAGGTGCTGAAAATCCAGGTGAGTATAGATCTGGGTGGTGGCAATGTTGGCGTGGCCCAGCATCTCCTGCACCGCACGCAGGTTGCCGCTGGACTCCAGCAAGTGGGTGGCGAAGGAGTGGCGCAGCATGTGCGGGTGCACCCTCGCATCCAGACCGCGGCGGCGCGCCACTTGGCGCACGCGCTGCTGCACGGCGCTCGCGCTCAGGCGCCGGCCGCGCCGGCTCACGAACAACGCGTTTTCGCCCGCCGGGGCGAGCTGCGCGCGCACGCCCAGCCACTGCGCCAGCGCCTGCAGGGCCTGGCGCCCGACCGGCACGATGCGCATCTTGTGCCCCTTGCCGGTGACGCGCGCCTCGCCCTCGGCCGCGTCGATGTCGCCCATGTTCAGCCCCACGAGCTCGGCCAGCCGCAAACCGGATGAGTAGAACAGCTCGAGCATGGCCTGGTCGCGTACCGCCACCAGCGCGTCCTTGGGCGGGGTGCGCTCGGCACCGTCCAGAAACTGCGTCATGCGGTCCGCGTCCAGGGCCTTGGGCAGCGTCCGGCGGCGCTTGGGAGCGCGCACGTCGGCCACCGGATCGCGTGCGGCCAGCCCTTCGCGCACAAGGAAACGGTAGAAGGCGCGCACTGCCGAGAGCGAGCGCTGCAGGCTGGCCGGCGACAGCCCGGCGCGGTGGCGCTGGGCCAGGAACCCGCGCACGCCCGGGGTGTCCAGGTCCACCCAGCGCGCCACCCCATGGTCGCGGCAATAGGCGAGCAGCTGCCCCAAATCGCGCCGGTACGCCGCCACCGTGTGCGGCGAAGCGCGCCGCTCGGCCGACAGATGGCTGCGGAAACGCGTCAGCAGAGCGGTCTCAGCCTCGTCCATCGGGCGCCCCGCCCAGCCGCGCTTTGACCGCGCCGGCCACCAGGTTGGCAAGCTGCTCCAGGAACCATGCGCCCATGTCGGGCCGGAACTGCTCATGCTCCGCGCTGGCGAGCACCAGCACGCCGAGCGCGGCGCCGCGTTCCAGCGGCACCAGTGCCACCGAGCGCAACGCCTCGTCGACCTCCGGGAACAGATAAGCCCGCAGTTCATCGCCCAGCGGACCGCATTCGCAGCGCCCGGTACGAAACAGGTCGTTCAACGCCGCCGGCAGATCGGCGCCGCCTTCCAGGAGGCGAACGCCCGGCACCCGATCCGGTTGCGGCCCGGCCAGGGCCTGCGGGCGCAAGCCGACAAGCGATGCGCTGACCCCGAAGTCTTCGCGCATGCTCTGCTGCAGACCGGCGACCAGATCCTCCAGGCTGCGGCCCTCGATGAGGCGCCTCGCCAGGCGGTTGAGGCGCAGCACGCGCGCCTCGTTTTCCTTCGCGGTGTCCACCAGCACCGCCAGGCGCTTTTGCAGGTGGCGGTTGCGTTGCTTGAGGCGCGTGACCTGACGCTCGATGAGCGACACGGCGGCGCCGGAGGCGTGCGGGATGGTCAGAGACTCCAGCAACGCCGGGCGTTGCTCGAAGAAGTCCGGGTGCTCGGCCAGATACGCGCCCACGCGCTCCGCTTCCTCGTCGCGGATCTGCTGCGGTTTGTGCGCCTCACCCATCGCTTCGCTCCTTAGAGCCTGTCAACCGTTGCCCGCGCCGGCGCGCAGCGCACGACCCATTTCGCCGCCCTGCCACTCGCCCCCGGCGCACTCCAGATCGAGCTCGCCGGTGAAAACGCGCACCGCCGGCCCGGTCATCCAAACCGGCTCCCCGGGACCCGCCCACGCGATCTCCAGATCCCCGCCGCGCAGCGTCATGGTCACGCGCTGCGCCAGCCATCCGCGCCGCATGCCGACCGCGGCGGCGGCACAGGCGCCGCTGCCGCAGGCCAGCGTCTCGCCGGCCCCGCGCTCGAACACGCGCAGACGCGCATGCTCCCGGTCGCAGAGCTGCATAAACCCCACGTTGACGCGTGCCGGGAAGAACGGATGGCCCTCGAGGGCCGCGCCCAGCGCCTCCACCGGTGCGCGCTCGATATCGTCCACGCGCAGCACGGCATGCGGATTGCCCAGGCTCACGGCCCCGAAGCGCACCCGGCCGAAGCCGGCCACCTCGAGCTCGTATTCGTCGTGCGCCTCGCCGGTGCGCAGCGGGATGCGCGCCGGCTCGAACACCGGCACCCCCATGTTTACGCTGACGCGCCCATCCGGGCGCAGATGCAGCACCAGGCGCCCGCCCAGCGTCTCCACCACCAGCGGGTTGCGCCGGCTCAAGCCCGCGTCGTGGACATAGCGCGCAAAACAGCGCGCACCGTTGCCGCACTGCTCCACCTCGCCGCCGTCGCGATTGAAGATGCGGTAGCGGAAATCCGCTTCCGGCGACGGCGCCGGCGCGACCACCAGCACCTGATCGCAGCCCACACCGAAACGCCGGTCGGCAATGCGGCGCACGCTGGCGGCATCGAGCTCCAGCGGCTCCCGGGTCGCGTCGAATACGACGAAATCGTTGCCCAGACCCTGCATTTTGACGAACGCGCGGTGCATGCGCCGATCATAGCGCCTGCGACCATTGTTGGAAACGCTGCCCGGCACACGGCGGCGTAGCGCGCTCACTCGTGATCGGGGTGCGCAACCACCACCGGCGGCCGCCCGGGGCGGCGCCACACCTCCACCCCGACGCCGTACACGGCCTCCAGGCTCGGGGACTGGAGCACCTCGTCCACCGGCCCGCAACGGTGCAGACGGCCCCCGCCCATCAAGGCCAGGCGGTGCGCGTAGCGCGCGGCGAGGCTGAGGTCGTGCACCACCGCGAGCACCCCCAGCCCCTCTTCGGCCAGGGCGCGCAGACAGCCCATGACGCTGTGCTGATACGCCAGATCGAGCGCCGCCGTGGGTTCGTCGAGTAACAGGTAGCTTGGCTTTGCCGTTGGCGCGGCGCCTACCTGGGCCAGTACCCGGGCCAGTTGAACCCGCCGGCGCTCGCCGCCGGAGAGCTCGGTATAGCGCCGCCCGAGCAGGTGCACCACACCGGCGCGGGCAAGGCTCTCACCCACGGCGCGCCCGGATTCGCCCAGGCGCGCATGCGGCATGAGCCCCAGCGCCACCACCTCCTCCACCCGAAACGGGAAGCTCAGCGCATCGTACTGCGGCAGCACGGCGCGGCGGCGCGCCAGCGCCCTTGGCGACCACTCGGCAAGCGCGATGCCGTCCAGCGACACGGCGCCCGGCCGGGGGGCAAGCGTGCCCGCGAGCACGTCCAACAACGTGCTCTTGCCGGCGGCGTTGGGCCCGGCGAGCACCAGCAGCTCGCCGGGCGCTACCGCCAGGCTCACCTCGCTCACCGCGAGCGCTCCGCCCTGAGACACGGACACCGCGCTCGCCGTCAGCATCACCAAAGCGCCCGGCCGCGGTAGCGCAGCAACAGCCAGAGGAAAAACGGCCCGCCCAGGAGAGCCGTGAGCACGCCTACCGGCAGCTCCGCCGGCGCCGCCACTGTGCGCGCCAGCGTGTCAGCCGCGATCATGAGCGCCGCGCCTGCAAGCGCCGTCGCAGGCAACAGGCGGCGGTGGTCGGGGCCGGTAAGCATGCGCACCCAGTGCGGCACCATCAGGCCCACGAAACCGATGATGCCGGTCACTGCCACCGCGGCCCCCACGGCCAGCGCCACCCACAGCATGAGCCGGGCCGTCAGCCGCTGCACCGGCACGCCCAGATGGGCGGCCTCGCGCTCGCCCAGCAGCAGTGCGTTAAGCCCGCCCGCCTCGCGCAGCATGAGCCCCGACGCCACCGCCATCACCGGAAGAGCCACCGCCAGCCGCCCCCAGCCCGCCTGAGCGAAGCTGCCGAGCAGCCAGAAAGTCAGCCCGCGCAGCGCCGGCGCGCTCGCCAGGTATGCCAGCATGCCGAGCACGGCCCCGGCCATGGCGTTCACCGCGACGCCGGCGAGCAGCAGGGTCGCGGGCAGCGTGCGCCCACGGTAGCGGCTCAGGCGATAAATCAGCGCCGTAGCCAACACGCCGCCGCAGAAGGCGGCTGACGGCAGTGCAAAAGGCGCGGTTACGCCCGCCACCATCAGAAGGGCCGCTGCCACCGCCGCGCCCCCGGACACGCCAATCAGACCGGGATCGGCCAACGGATTGCGAAACAGCGCCTGCATGGACGCACCCGCCAGCGCCAAAGCGGCCCCGACCGTCCCCGCCAGGATGACCCGCGGCAGGCGCAGGTCCCACACCACGGTCGCCGCCGGCGCACCCGGCAGGGCTACCGGCAGACCCAGCGCGTGCCCCACCACCGCAGCCAGCTGCGGCAGGGACAGCGGGTAGGCACCCACGGCGAGGGCGGCCAGCGCCACCGCCGCGAGCAGCATCGCGCAAAAGACGGCGGGCAGGCGCCGCCCCGAGCGCGCGGCGGCACGCTCAGGCATCACGCGCATGTCGAAGCATCGTGCGGATTGATAAAATGCCGGCTCATCGCTCGCCGTGCTGTGGCTGATCGCCCGTATTGTAGCCGACAGCACCGCCCGAACCGGGACGCCCGTATGCAGTACCGCGACCTGCGCGATTTCGTGGACCAGCTCGAGGGCCGCGGCCTGCTCAAGCGCGTGCGCGCCGAGGTCGATCCGCGCCTGGAGATGACCGAAATCTGCGACCGCACGCTCAAGCGCGGCGGCCCGGCGCTGCTGTTCGAAAAACCCAAAGGCGGCCACATGCCGGTGCTGGGCAATCTGTTCGGCACCGGCCAACGCGTGGCGCTGGGCATGGGCGCCGAATCGCTGGAAGCCTTGCGCGACATCGGGCGCCTGCTCGCCTACCTCAAAGAACCCGACCCGCCCAAGGGGATGCGCGACGCCTGGCAGCAGCTGCCCGTATTCAAGAAGGTGCTGACCATGTCGCCCAAGACCGTGAGGCGGGGGCCCTGCCAGGAAGTGGTGCTGGAGGGCGACGACGTCGATCTGGCGCGCATCCCGGTGCAGACCTGCTGGCCGCAGGATGCGGGGCCGCTGATTACCTGGGGACTGGTGATCACCCGCGGGCCGCACAAGCCGCGCCAGAACCTGGGCATCTACCGCCAGCAGGTGATCGGGCGCAACCGGGTGATCATGCGCTGGCTGGCGCACCGCGGCGGCGCCCAGGACTTCCGCGACTGGCAACAGGCCCGCCCCGGCGAGCCTTTCCCGGTGGCCGTGGCGCTGGGCGCCGACCCGGCCACCATGCTGGCCGCGGTGACGCCGGTGCCGGATGCTCTGTCCGAGTATGCGTTTGCCGGCCTTCTCAGGGACAGCAAGACCGAGGTCACGCGCTGCCTGGGCAGCGATCTGGAGGTCCCGGCGCACGCCGAGATCGTGCTCGAAGGTCACATCCACCCCGATGATACCGCGCCCGAAGGCCCCTTCGGCGACCATACCGGCTACTACAACGAGGTCGAGACCTTCCCGGTCTTTACCATCGAGCGCATCAGCCACCGCCGCGATCCGCTCTACCACTCGACCTATACCGGACGGCCGCCGGACGAGCCTTCGGTTCTGGGTCTGGCGCTGAACGAGGTCTTCATCCCCATCCTGCAGAAGCAGTTTCCGGAGATCACCGACTTCTACCTGCCGCCGGAGGGCTGCTCCTACCGCATGGCCGTGGTCCAGATGCGCAAGGCCTATCCGGGGCACGCCAAACGCGTGATGTTCGGCGTCTGGTCGTTCCTGCGCCAGTTCATGTACACCAAGTTCGTCATCGTGGTGGACGAGGACGTCAAGGCGCGTTCCTGGGAGGACGTGATCTGGGCCATCACCACGCGCATGGACCCGGCGCGCGACTCGGTGACCGTGGAGAACACGCCCATCGACTACCTGGATTTCGCCTCGCCGGTGGCCGGACTGGGCTCCAAGATGGGGCTGGACGCCACCAATAAATGGTCCGGCGAGACCGCGCGCGAATGGGGACGGCCCATCGCCATGGACGCGGACGTCAAGGCGCGGGTCGACGCGCTATGGGAGACGCTGGGCATCGACCCCCCTTGAACTTCTCAACGGGGCGCCGGTCACTATGTTAGCTTCGCAATCAGCGCCATGTTCAGGGCGTGCCCTGTCGACTTTGGTAAGGACGATCATGTTGAAACCCGACTCCCCGCGGCGCCGCCCCGGCGCCGCGTTCATCCGAGCCTTTGCCGCGGTGTGCCTGCTCGCGCTGGCATCGGCGGCCACAGCCGCGACCACTGGCGGCGCCAACAACCATGTGCTGCGCGCCACCCTGGACAACGGCCTGCACGTGGTCATCGTGCCCAACGATCTGGCACCTGTGGCCACCACGGTGATGACCTACCACGTGGGGGCGGACGAGACGCCGAAGGGCTTTCCCGGCACCGCGCACGCGCTCGAGCACATGATGTTCCGGGGCAGCCCGGGCCTGTCCGCGGCCCAGCTCTCCTATATCAGCTCATCCATGGGCGGCGACTTCAACGCGCAGACGCGCCAGACCGTGACGCAGTACTTCTTCACCGTACCGTCTTCGGATCTGAACGTGGCTCTGCACATCCAGTCGGTGCGCATGAAGGGCCTGCTGCTCACCCCCAAGCTGTGGAAGCCGGAGCGCGGCGCCATCGAGCAGGAAGTGGCCCAGGATCTCTCCGATCCGGGCTACCGCATGTACAAGCATCTGCTGGGCACGCTGTTCAAGGGCACGCCGTATGCCCAGGACGCGCTCGGCACCCGGCCGTCCTTCAACAAGACCACGGCCAAGATGCTGAAGAACTTCTATCACACCTGGTATGCGCCCAATAACGCCACGCTGGTGATCGTCGGCGACGTGGACCCGCAGCAGACCCTGCAGCAGGTGCACGCGCTGTTCGACGGCATCGCCTCGAAGAAGCTGCCCGCCCGGCCCAAGGTCAACCTGCAGCCGGTGGCCAAGACCAAGACCCTGCACCTCAACACCGACCGCCCTTACGGGCTGGCGGTGATCGCCATGCGCATGCCGGGGTACAACAGCCCGGACCATGCCGCCGCCGAGGTGCTCTCGGATGTACTCAGCAACGCGCGCAGCAAGCTCTATGACTTGGTGCCGCAAGGCAAGGCCCTGGGCACGGAGTTCGATTTGGACACCCGTCCGGCCGCCGGCCTGGGTTATGCCATCGGCGCCTTCCCGCGCGGCGCGGACGCCCAGGCGCTGGTGAAATCCATGCGCCACATCCTCGCCCACTACGCCAAAAACGGGGTGCCCAAGGATCTGGTCGAGGCGGCCAAGCGCCAGGAGGCGACCGCGGCCGAATCGCGGAAGAATTCCATCTCCGGCCTGGCCATGGCCTGGGCCAACGCCCTGACCGTCAAAGGACTCAACTCGCCGCAGCAGGAGATCGACGCCATCCGCAAGGTCACGGTGGCGGACGTCGACCGCGTGGCGAAAAAGTACCTGAAGCTGGATCAGTCGGTCACCGCGGTGCTCACCCCCTCGAGCTCCGGCAAGCCCGCGTCATCGAGCGGTTTCGGCGGCAAGGAATCCTTTTCCCCGAGTCATGCCGAAAAGGTCCAACTCCCCGACTGGGCGGCCAAAACCCTGGAGCACATCCACGTGCCCAAGTCGCTGGTGAAGCCCACGGTGAGCACCTTGCCGAACGGGATCAAGCTCATCGTGCAACCGTCGGGCATCAGCCACACGGTGAGCGTGTACGGCACGATCCGCAACAAGCCTGACCTGTCGGTTCCCAAGGGCCAGCAGGGCGTGGATCAGGTGCTGGACCAGCTATTTCCTTATGGCACGCACAAGCTCGACCGCGTCGCCTTCCACCGCGCCCTGGACGACATCGGCGCCTCGGAGTCGGCGGGCACGGACTTCCAGCTACAGGTGCTGAAATCGCACTTCGACCGCGGTTTGCAGCTACTGGCGGCCAACGAGTTGCATCCGCGCCTGCCGCAACATGCGTTCCACGTAGTGCGGGGGCAGGTGGCCGGCAGCGTCGCCGGTCAGCTCCAGAGCCCGGACTTCCAGAGTTCGCTGGCGCTCAAGCGCGGCCTCTACCCGGCGCACGACCCGTCGCTTCGCCACGCCACGCCGCAGAGCGTGAAAGGGTTGTCGCTCAAGGACGTGCGCGCCTACTACCACAAGGTCTTCAGGCCCGATCTGACCACCATCGTGGTCATCGGCGACGTCCAGCCCGCGCAGGCGAAGCGCGCCGTGGAAAAATATTTCGGCAACTGGCACGCGCACGGCGCCAAGCCGGACACCACGCTGCCGTCCGTCCCGCCGAACAAGCCGTCCACCACAACCGTGCCCGACTCCAGCCGTGTGCAGGACAAGGTGACGCTGGCCGAGACGCTGGGCCTCACCCGTTCCAACCCGGACTACTACGCGCTCAAGCTGGGCAACCACGTGCTCAGCGGCGGCTTCTACGCCAGCCGTCTCTACAGCGCTCTGCGCGAGAAGTCCGGCCTGGTCTACTACGTGGGCTCGTCGATCGACGCCGAGAAGACACGCGCCCACCTGGCTGTGCGCTATGCGTGCGATCCGCCCAACGTGGACAAGGCGCGGCGCATCGTGGTGCGCGAGCTCAAGACCATGCAGAACGACCCGGTGTCGGGCTCCGAGCTGCACCGCGCCCGGGCGCAGCTAGTGCGCGGCATCCCGCTGTCCGAGGCGAGCCAAAGCGACATCGCCCAAGGCCTGCTGCAGCGCGCCACCCATGATCTGCCGCTGGATGAGCCTGTGATCGCAGCGCACAATTACATGAAGCTGACCCCTAGGGCGGTTCAGAAGGCCTTCTCAAAATGGGTGCGCCCGGACGACTTCGTCGAGGTCACGCAGGGGCCGAAACCGCAATAAGGCCGTGGGGCGCGCCTTGGCCGCGGCCAAGGCGCCGGCGATTCTGTTAGCATAAGCGCCCGGGTTTTCATTCGAGCCACCGAGGCGCCTATGCGTCACAACACCGAAGATCTGCGCATCGAGAAAATCGAGGAAGTGATCCTCCCGGCGCAGCTCCACGCGGAGCTGCCCATCAGCGACGCTGCGGCCGAAACCACCTACCGCACGCGCGAGCAGATCCGCAGCATCCTGCACGGCCGTGACGACCGCCTGCTGTTGATCATGGGGCCGTGCTCGATCCACGATCCGGATGCGGCGGTCGAGTACGCCTCGCGCCTCAAGCCGCTGGCGGACGAGCTGCGCGATGACATCCTGCTGGTGATGCGCGTCTATTTCGAAAAGCCGCGTACCACCGTGGGGTGGAAGGGACTGATCAACGACCCTGACCTGGACGGAAGCTTTGCCATCGACCGCGGGCTGCACGTGGCGCGCCGCCTGCTGCTGGACCTGAACGAACGCGGCGTGCCGGCGGGCGTGGAATTTCTCGACATCATCACGCCGCAGTACGTGTCGGACCTGGTGAGCTGGGGCGCGATCGGTGCGCGCACCACGGAAAGCCAGGTCCATCGCGAGCTCGCCTCCGGCCTGTCGTGCCCGGTGGGGTTCAAAAACGGCACCTCCGGCAACGTCAAGATCGCCGTGGACGCCATCGGTGCGGCCAACCACCCGCACGTCTTCCTGTCCACCACCAAGGCGGGCCAGACCGCGATTTTCCACACCCAGGGCAACGAGGACTGCCACCTCATCCTGCGCGGCGGCCACGACCAGCCCAACTACGACGCCGCCAGCGTCAATGCCGCCGCCCAGGTGCTGCAGTCGGCGGGGCTGCCGGCGCGGTTGATGATCGACTTCAGCCACGCCAACAGCCGCAAGCAGCACCAGCGCCAGATCGAGGTGGGCAAGAGCGTGGCCGCGCAGATGGCGGACGGCGACGTGCGCATCATCGGGGCCATGGCGGAAAGCCACCTGGTGGCCGGCAACCAGAAGGTGGTCCCCGATCAGCCTTTGGTTTACGGCCAGAGCATCACCGATGCCTGCCTGGGCTGGGACGACAGCGAGCAGCTCGCGCGCAGCCTGGCGCAAGCGGTGCGTGACCGGCGTACCGCCATCGAAGCCCAGGCTTCCTGACGCGGCGCGGCTCCACAAGGCCCGCATGCTGCGCTGCGGCGACATCGCGCCGGCGCTGACGGCTCTGGTCCGCCGGTGCGGTCTGCGCCTGGAATGGGTGGCCGACGGCGCCGCCATCCCCGGCAGCTACTGGGGTGAACCGGAAGCCGGCCTGATCGGCGACCGCCTGCTGGTGCGCGCCGACACGCCCGTGCACTCCGCACTGCACGAAACGTGCCACTACCTGTGCATGACAGAGGAGCGGCGCCACGGCCTGCACACGAACGCGGGCGGCGGCTACGCCGAGGAGAACGGCGTCTGCTATCTGCAGATCCTGCTTGCCGCGCGGCTGCCCGGGACCGGCATGCAGGCCATGTGCGCGGATATGGACGCTTGGGGCTACACCTTCCGTCTGGGCAGCGCCTGGCGCTGGTTCCGCGAAGATGCCGAAGACGCGCTTGCCTGGCTTCGGGCGCGCGGGCTGGTGGACGCGGGCGCGAGCCCCTGCCTGGCGCTCGACGAGGTGAGCGCCGCCGCTATTCCCTGATGCCTACCTGGCTTTGGCCTGGTTCGCGACCGCCCGGGCCGCCGCTTTGGCACGCTCGGCATCACCCAGGTAGCGGTAATCCTGAACTCTCAGCGCGTCGTCCAGCTCGAACAGCAGCGGAATCCCGGTGGGGATATTCAACCGCGTGATGTCGTCGTCGGAGACGCCATTGAGGAACTTGTAGAGCGCGCGCAGGCTGTTGCCGTGCGCGGTCACCAGCACCGTGCGCCCGCTCAGCAGCGCCGGCGCAATGGCATCAAACCAGTAGGGCAGCACGCGCTCCAGGGTGAGCTTGAGCGACTCGGTGGCCGGCAGCACGCGCGCGTCCAGGTCCCGGTAGCGCGGATCGAAGCGCGGGTGACGCTCGTCGTCGAGGGCCAGCGCGGGCGGCGGCACATCATAGCTGCGGCGCCAGATGTGGACCTGTTCCTCGCCGTGCTCGCGTGCAGTCTGCGCCTTGTCCAGACCCTGCAAGGCCCCGTAGTGGCGTTCGTTGAGCCGCCATGAACGGTGGACGGGAATCCACATCCGGTCCAGCTCGTCGAGCACGAGCCACAGCGTGCTGATGGCGCGCTTGAGCGTCGAGGTGAAGGCGACGTCGAAATCCAGGCCCTCGTTGTTGATGTCGCGGGCGCCGCGCACGGCCTCCTCCCGGCCCGCCTCGGTCAGGTCCACGTCCACCCAGCCGGTGAAGCGGTTTTCCAGATTCCATGCGCTCTGGCCGTGGCGCAGTAGTACCAGTTTCCTCGTCATGTCACCTAGATCCGGGATGCCGTTGCGGGCGCAGTGTATCACGGGGGTAGCGCGTGCCCGTCCCCGCCGGCATGGCTAGAAGCCCGTGTTGTCGGCAAGCGTCAGATGGTACCAGGGGTGCGAGGGTGGCGGCGCGCCGCTACGGCCCAGATAGGCCCGGTAGCTGAGCATGGTGCGCAATGCCCCCGGCGCCGAGCCGGCGCCGCCAAGCGCCGGTTCGTAGCCCAGGTCCAGGCTCAGGCTGTTGCGGGCACTCGCCAGGCTCAAGCGCACACCGGCCTCCAGCCCGCACGCGCGCCGCGCGCCCGTGTGCCGCCAGGCGATACCCGGCCCCACGGTGCCGCGGAACGGGCCCAAGCGTATGCGGTGGTGGCCGGCCAACGAGATTGTGCCCCGGGTGGCGGGGCGGTTGGCCGTGCGGTCGGTGAAATGGACAACCTCGACGCCGATGCGGCTGTCCCAGCCCAGCCACAGCGGCTGGGTGACGCTGACATCCAATGCGCCGAGCCTGCGCTCCCGCAGGCCAAAGCGGCCGTGCTCGCGGCGCAGCGAGGAGGACAGGCTGACATCGGCGCCGCGATCGCCGAAAGAGGCGAACAACCGGCCGTGCAGCGTTAAGCCCGCAGCATCCACCGCTTCGACGTCCAGCGAAGTGTCGTCCGGACGGCGCACCTGCGAGTAGGCCGACAGGCGCATGCCGGACGAGAAATGGTAGGCGGCACGCGCCCGCAGCAGCCGCTCGCCCGCTGTAGCGATGAAGCCCGCGGGATGAAAGCCCGGCGCATAGCGCGCGCCGCGCACGCTGACACTCAAGCCGGGAAACGCCTGGCCGGCGAACCGCAGGAAACCGCCGCCGGCCGTGCCCATGGCGCTGAAACCAGCGCTCAGCCTCAAGGCGCGCGGGCCGAAAGGCAGCGCAGTGCTGCCGGTCATGCCGACCAGCATCTGCCCGCCACCCGCCGCCCCGACCGGTGCCGCGTTGTAGAGCCAGTGTACCCCGAGGGCGGCGCCCGCACCGAGGCGGGCGCGCCAGTCCATACCGGAGGCGAAGTCACCCTGAGCGCCCTGGCCCGTCACCAGGCTGAGCGATTGGTTGGCGCCGAGGAAGGGCACCCACGGGCCCGACGCGCTGACCCGTGCCCCGCGCAGCGTCCTCGACAAGGAGGGCCATGAAGACAGGGCGAGCGCGTCGCCCGTATGCAGATGAACCCCGGCTGCGCCCCCGGATCGACCGTCGCTTGCCGGCAGCGGCGCAAACCGGCGCCCGAACTCCTTGCGAAAAACCCGCAGATCGCGGGCATCGGCAGGTGCCGGGGCGCTGCCGGACCACCACCACGCCAGCGCCGGCCGGGGCAGACACGCCAATGCGGCCACGATGAGCCAGGCGAATAGGCGGCCCCTGCCCGGCACCGGCTGCAAAGAGCGCATGCGCGGCCAGCCAGCTACGGCCGTTGCGCCAGCATGATCACCACAGCGGCGCGCGCGGCCGCTGTCCCCCCGTACTGCACCTTAAGGCATGCTCCCGTGGTCCGGCGCCCTGCCCGGCACCCCCGGGGCCGCGGCGGGGCTTACGTCATTGTCACCAGCTCTTCCGCGCCGGTGGGATGAATGGCGACAGTGTCGTCCAAGTCCTGCTTGGTGGCCCCCATGCGCACCGCCACTGCAAAGCCCTGCAGGATCTCGTCGACGTTGCGCCCGATCATGTGGCAGCCTACCACGCGCTGCTCTTCGCCCACGGTGACCAGTTTCATGAACGTGGGCACTTTCTCGTCGAGCGGTGCATAGAACAAATCGTTGAAGCGCGACGTGTAGACGCGTACCGCCTGATCGCCGTACTCATCCCGCGCATGGGACTCCGGCAGCCCCACGGTGGCGATGGGCGGGTGGCTGAAGATCACCGTGGGAATATCCCGGTAGTCCAAGCGGCGCTGCGGCTGGTCGCCGAACAGGCGGTCCGCCAGGCGCCGCGCCGCGGCGATGGCGACCGGCGTGAGCTCGGCGCGGCCGGTAACGTCGCCCACCGCGTAAACGTCGGGAACGTTGGTGGCCTGGAATAAATCGGTATGAATGTGCCCGCACTCGTCCACGGCCACACCGCCGTTCTCCAGTCCCCAGCCCTGCGTGGCGGGCGTGCGCCCGATCGCCCAGATGAGTTCATCGAACAGGCCCAGCTCGCGCTCGCCCTCCGGATCGCTTACGCGCACGCGCACGCCCTCGCCGTCGCGGGTAAGACCCGCCACCTCGGTCCGCCATAGAATGCGCAGGCCGGCAGCGCTCATGCGCTCGGCCAGCGCCGTGCCCAGATCGGCGTCGAAGGCGCGCAGCACACGCTCGCTGCGCACCACCAGCGTGACCTCTGTGCCCAGCGCATGCAGCAAACCGGCCAGCTCCAGCGCGATGTAACCGCTGCCGGCGATGGCCACCCTCGCCGGGCGGCGGCGCAGGGCGAAGAAACCGTCAGAGTCGATGCCGAGCTCGGCGCCCGGCACCGTCGGCCGCTCGGGCCGCCCGCCGGTGGCGATCAGCAGGCGTTCAGCGCGCAGGCGCTCGCCGTTGACCTCAACAGTGCGCGCATCCAACAGGTGCGCCCAGCCGCGGATGAACGTCGCGCCTTCGTTCTCCAGGTTGCGTTGGTAAATGCCGTTCAGGCGGCGGATGAAAGCTTCCCGGCGCGCGACCAGTTCGCTCCAGTCGAGACCGCCCGCATCGACGCGGAAACCGTAGCCCCGGGCCGCCTCCATCGCCGTGGCGAGCTCGGCGGCGTTCCACATGATTTTCTTGGGCACGCAGCCCACGTTCACGCAGGTCCCGCCCAGACGCGCGCCCTCGATCAACGCGACGCGGGCGCCGTAACGGGCTGCGCGCCGTGCGCCGGCCACACCGCCGCTGCCGCCGCCGACCACGATTAAGTCGTAATCTGCCGCCATGCTCCGCTCCGAAAGGGGAATTGCCGGCCAGTGTAGCAAACGGCCCGCACGCCCATGCTAAGGTATGCGCCATCCCCATCCGTTCAAAACCGCTATGAGCAACCCCCTTCTCGACCTCATCGGGCAGGATTCCCTGCCCGATTTCGATGCCGTCAGGCCGGAACATGCGGAACCGGCGCTCGACCGCGTGCTGGCGGACAACCGCGCGGAGCTGGAGCAGCGGCTGCAGCGGCATGAAAACCACACCTGGGATTCCATCGTAGCTCCCCTGGAGGCGATGACCGACCGCCTGGAGCGGATCTGGGCCCCCATCTCCCACCTCAACGCGGTGATGAACTCCCCCGCCTGGCGCGAGGCGTACAACGCCTGCCTGCCCAAGCTCAGCGACTACCACACCGAGCTGGGCCAGAACGAAGCCCTGTTCCGCGCCTTCCGGCAGGTGCGCGAGTCGCAGGCGTTCGCCAGCCTGGAGCCGGCGCAGCAGAAACTGATTGACGACAACCTGCGCGACTTCCGCCTCTCCGGCGTCAACCTGCCGGCCGGGCAGAAGGCGCGCTTCAAGACACTGTCCCAGCGCCTGTCACAACTGTCCACGCGCTTCGAGGAAAATCTGCTGGACGCGACCCAGGCCTGGAGCAAGCACATCACCGATGAGCGCCGGCTGCAGGGGCTGCCGGCATCGGCACGCGAGCAGGCCGCGCACAAGGCCGGAGCCAAAGGCCTGGACGGGTGGCTGCTGACCCTGGATCTGCCCAGCTACATGGCGGCGATGCAGCACGCCGCCGACCGCTCGCTGCGACGCGAGCTCTACGAGGCCTTCGTCACCCGAGCCTCCGAGGTCGGCCCCGATGCCGGGCGCTTCGACAACGGGCCGGTGATGGAGGAGATCCTGGCGTTGCGCCACGAGATGGCGCAACTGCTCGGCTACGCCGATTACGCGGAAGTCTCGCTCGCCACCAAGATGGCCGACAGTCCGCAACGCGTCCTGGGCTTTCTGGAGGACCTGGTGGGACGCACCCGCCCCCAGGGTGAGCGCGAGCTCGCCGAGCTGCGCCGCTTCGCGCGTGAGCGCGACGGCGTGGACACCCTCGAGGCGTGGGACGTGGGCTACTACTCGGAACGGCTCAAGGAACACCGCTACCAGCTCTCGGAAGAAGAGCTGCGCCCCTATTTCCCCGCGCCGCGCGTCCTCGATGGCCTGTTCGAGGTTGCGCACCGGCTTTACGGGCTGACCATACGCGCCGTTCGCGATGCCCGCGTCTGGCACCCGGATGTGCGCGCATTCGCCATCTGGGACCGCGACGGCGAGCCGCGCGGGCGTTTCTATCTGGACCTTTACGCGCGCGAGAACAAGCGCGGCGGTGCCTGGATGGCCGACTGCGTGAGCCGCCACCGCCGGCCCCAAGGGTTGCAGCGGCCGGTGGCTTTCATCACCACCAATTTCGCGCCGCCCGTGGGGGATGAGCCGGCGCTGCTCAGACACGACGATGTGCTGACCCTGTTTCACGAATTCGGCCACGCCCTGCACCACCTGCTGACCCGGGTCGACTACCCGGGTGTGGCCGGCATCAGCGGCGTACCCTGGGACGCGGTCGAACTGCCCAGCCAGTTCATGGAGAACTGGTGCTGGGAGCGCGAGGCACTGGATCTGTTCGCCGCCCATTACCGCACCGCAGAGCCGTTGCCGCAGCCGCTGTTCGAGCGCCTCAAGGCCGGGCGCAACTACCATGCGGCCATGGCCATGCTGCGCCAGCTCGAGTTCTCGCTGTTCGACTTCCGCCTGCACCGTGACTACGATCCGGCGCGCGGCGGGCGCGTGCAGGAGACGCTGGACGCCGTGCGCCGTGAGGTCGCGGTGGTGCAGCCGCCCGCCTTCAACCGTTTCGCCAACAGCTTCGCCCACATCTTCGCGGGCGGCTATGCGGCGGGTTATTACAGCTACAAATGGGCCGAGGTGCTATCCGCGGACGCCTTTTCGGCCTTCGAGCAGGCGGGCATTTTCGACGCGGCGACCGGCGAGCGCTTCCTCAGCACCATCCTGGAACAAGGCGGCTCCCGCGATGCCATGGAGCTGTTCAAGGCCTTCCGCGGGCGCGAACCCAGCATCGATGCCCTGCTGCGCCAAAGCGGGTTGGCCGCCTGAGTTACTTGGTGCCGAACAGCCGATCCCCGGCATCGCCGAGGCCCGGGAGGATATAGCCGTCGTCGTTGAGGCGTTCGTCGATCGCCGCCGTGTAGATCGCCACGTCCGGGTGCTTGTCGGCGACGCGCCTCACACCTTCCGGCGCGGCCACCAGGCATAAGGCACGCATCTGGCGGCACCCGGCGCGCTTGAGCATGTCGAGCGTCGCCACCATGGAACCGCCCGTCGCCAGCATGGGGTCCACCACCAGCGCCAGGCGCTCCGGCAGATCGTTGACCAGCTTCTCGAAGTAGGTCACCGGCTCCAGCGTGGCTTCGTTGCGGTACAGGCCGACCACGCTGATGCGCGCGTTGGGGATCAGGGTGAGCACCCCGTCCAGCATCCCCAGGCCGGCGCGCAGGATGGGCACCACGGTAATCTTCTTGCCGCGGATGTGGCGCACCGGCGTCGGCCCGGCCCAGCCCTTGACCGTCTTGTCCTCCAGCGGCAGGTCGCGGGTCGCCTCATAGGTGAGCAGACAGCCCACCTCCGCGGCAAGCTCCCGGAAGCTTTTGGTGCTCAGGTCAGCCTTGCGCATCAGGCCGAGCTTGTGCTGGATCAGCGGGTGCTGCACCTCGTGGACGCTCATGCTGCCCTTACCATTCAGCGCGTTACTCCCGTCGAATGCAGATCGGCCAGACCGAAGCGCCGGACCAGCCATGCCGCACGCAGCGACAGCGGCAGGCAGCGGGCCAGAAGCGGCAGCGCGCGGCCGCCGCGTCCCACCGCCAACAGCGCCGGCATGCGCGCGCCAAGCATGGCATCGGCGATGCGCCGCGCACAAGTCTCCGGCTTCTGGGACCAGCCTTGTGAGGCGCCGGCACGCTCGCGCACCCTGTGGGAAACGGGCTCATAAAGCGATCCCTCGCCGGTCCACTGCCCGACACGGCGCCGGGCGTTGGCGGCGAAGCGGGTGCGCACGGCCCCGGCGCGCACCAGCATGACCTCCACGCCCAGTGGCGCCAGCTCCATGCGCAGCGCCTCGCTGGCCGCGTTGAGCGCCGCTTTCGAGGCGCAATAAGCGCCGGCGAAGGGTGTGACAAAGAGACCGGCGACGCTGCCGATATTCACCACGCGCCCACCGCCGCGCTCCACCATCGCCGGCACTGCCAAACGCACGAGTTCCAGCGGCGCCAGCAGGTTCGTCTCCAGTTGCTCACGCCAGGCCTGCGCCGGCAGATCCAGCAGCGGTGCGATGGCGCCGAACCCGGCGTTGTTCACCAGCACGTCGACTCCGCCGGCCTCGGCCTGCATGCGCGCCAGCGCGGCCGATCGCGCTTCCGGGTTGGTCACATCGAGCTCCACGGCGGTAATGCCGTGCGCGGACAAACCGGCGAGGGTTTCCGGGCGTCTCGCGCCGGCGTAGACGCGATGACCTCGCGCCGCGCACTCCAGCGCCAACGCCCGGCCGATACCACTGGAACAGCCGGTGATCAGGACCGCACGCGGATGCGACATACCAGGCCTCCTTCACGCCCGGCGCACGTTGAGGCCTCGGGCCGGGCAATATAAACTGCGCGCCGGCCGGGCCTTTGAGGATGCCGAAATGAACTGGGTCGCGATGGTCACGCTGCTGGGGTTGTTGGAGTACGTGGGGATTACCATGCGTTGTGCCCGCGCGCGGGCGCTGTACGGGGTACGCGCCCCGGCCGTGACCGGCCACGATGTGTTCGAACGTCACTATCGCGTACAGCAGAACACCCTGGAGCAAATGCTGGCATGGCTGCCGGCGATGTGGATTTTTGCCGTTTACGCAAGCCCGGAATGGGCCGCGGTGCTGGGCGGCGTCTTCATCGTCGGCCGGGCTCTGTACGCCCGCGCCTACGTGGCCGACCCGCGCCAGCGCGGGCCGGGCTTCGGCCTTAGCGCCGGCGCCACGCTCGTGCTGCTCAGCGGCGGTTTCATCGGCGTGCTGGTCCAGCTCTTCTGAGACAACAGCTTCTGAGGCAAGCTCAAACGCCGCACGGACCGGCCGTCAAGACGAAAGCCCGCCTTTCCCCATTCAGTGGGTGGTTTCGCCGCCCTCTTCCACCTCCTCTTCCTGCTCTTTGAGCACGCTACGGAGAAATTGGCGGCAGCGCTCGGTCTTGGGCGCCGTGAATATCTGCTCGGGATCGCCTTCCTCGACGATTTGACCGCCGTCGAAAAAGCAGACGCGGTCCGCCACGTCGCGCGCAAAGCCCATCTCATGGGTGACGACAATCATGGTCAGATCATGCTCGTCGGCCAGATCCTTCATGACCTGCAGCACGCCGCCCACCATCTCCGGGTCCAGCGCCGAGGTGGGCTCGTCGAACATGAGCACGCGCGGGCGCATGGCCATGGCGCGCGCGATCGCCACGCGCTGTTTCTGGCCGCCCGAGAGCTGGGCGGGCATGGCGTCCTTTTTGTCCAGCAGGCCCACCAGCTCCAGCAGGCCTTCGGCGCGCTCGCGCGCCTCCTGCTTGGACACCCCCAGAACATGCACCGGCGCTTCCGTGATGTTGCGCAGCACCGTCATATTGGGAAACAGATTGAAGTGCTGGAACACCATACCCACTTTGTTGCGCATCTTGCGCAGGTGGCGCTCGTGGGCCGGTACCAGTTTGTCGCCCTTGCGCTCGTGCCAAAGCGGCTCGCTGTCGATGTAGACTACGCCGCCCTGGATGTCCTCCAGCGTCATGAGGATGCGCAACCCGGTGGACTTGCCCGACCCGGACGGGCCCATCAACACCACTTTCTCGCCCGGGTAGACTTCGAAGTCGAAGTCGCGCAGCACCACCAGGTCGCCGAATTTCTTAACGACTTTCTCAAAACGAACGATGGGTTCACTCATTTCAGCGGTATCCCCTGTTTGGGCAGCACGCGTTCAAGAAAGCGCACCAGGGCACTGGCGAACAGCGTGACGATCAGGAAGAAAAGACCCACGGTCGTCAGCGGAACAAAGTAGCGGAACACGCGGTCTCCGATCATCTGGGCCATACTCAGCATCTCCAGCACGGTCACCGCCGAGAGCACGGGCGTGTCCTTGATCATGGAAACCAGATAGTTGCCCATGGCCGGGATCACACGAGGAATGGCTTGCGGAATGACCACGTCCCGGTAGGTCCGTACGGTAGACAAATTCAGCGCCTTCGACGCCTCCCACTGCCCCCGGTCCACGGCGTCCAAGCCGGCGCGGTAGACCTCGGACGTATAGGCGCTGTACTGGATACCCAGCGCCAGCAGGCCGGTGATGAAGGCCGGCATGCGCACGCCATAGACGGGCAACACGAAATACAGAAAATACAACTGCACCAACAGCGGCGTATCGCGTACGAACTCAATGACGAAGACCGTGGGCCAGGACACCGCACGCACCGGCACCCGGCGCAGCAGCGCAAAGATCAGCCCCAGGCCAAGCGCTACCAGGAAACCCAGGATAGTCGCCTCAACGGTGATGATCAGGCCTTTGAAGATGAGCGGCAGAATGGAGACGAAAAACGTCCAGTGGGAGGCGGTGTTCAGCGGGTGCCCAAACAGCGTCATCATGAGGCTTTCACCCTCCCGGCCATACGCTCGGTCTTGGCTTCAAGCCAGCGCATGAAGCCGGCGAGGATCAGGGCCAATCCGAAATAGATGAACAGCGTCAACGTAAAGATCGGAATGGTCTGCAGCGTCTCGTTGCGCAGGTTATCCGCCGTGAATGTGAGGTCGGTCAGGGTGATCAGGGAGACCAGCGAGGAATCCTTCAGGTTCTGTATGGCGAGATTCCCGAAGGTGGGCATCATCTCCACGATCGCCTGCGGCAGGACGATGCGCCACAAGGTCTGACGCCCGGTGAAGTTCAGCGCCTTGGCCGCCTCATACTGCCCCTCGTCCACCGCCACAATGGCCCCGCGCACCACTTCGGCGCCGTAAGCGCCGATGTTGAGGCTCAGCCCCAGTATGCCGGCGCCCATGGGCGAAAGCCGTACCCCCAGGAACGGGAGCGCAAAGAACAGCCAGAATAGCTGCACCAGCAGAGAGGTGCCGCGGAAGATTTCCACATAAGCTGCCGCCAGCCAGCGCACGGCGCGGATCGGCGAGAGTTTGCCAATGCCGCCCGCGAACGCGCATATGGCGCCAAAAACGGTAGACGCGGCGGTGATAATGGCGGTGACCTGCAGGCCACCGAGCAGATGGATGAACAGTTCGGACCAGCTCATGCGCCCCTCGCACCGTCTTCGAGGCTTTTATTCATGGTTCTCGCCCCCGCTTTTTTATGCGGCCCCGAGCGCAGCAGCGCTCGGGGCCGCCGTACGCCGATCCCTCGGCTGGCTGCGTCGTTTACTTACCCCGAGCACAGCTCCTTGGTGGTCTTCTTGCTGACCTCGTTGATGGAATGCTGATCCAGACCGTAGCTCTTCAGGTCTTTCTGCCACCAGTCGGTCTTGTGCACTTGCGCCAGGTACTTGTTGAACTCCTTGAGGAGCTTCTTGTCGCTCTTCTGGAAGGTGAAAGCGCCCCAGTCGCGCTGCGGCTTACCGTTGATAATGGGATCTTTGAACGGCTCGGCCGGCACCACGGCGGACGACTTCTTGGCCAGACGCACCACCGTCAGCTGCGTGCCCGCATAAGCATCGATGCGATGGGACTGCAACGCGCCCACGGCGTCCGTGTTGGCCGAGATAAAGGTGATCTGGTTATCCGGGATGCCGACCTTCTGCGCGATGTCGGTCTGATCGGCGCCCGACACGATACCCATCTTGAGGTTGTGGTTCTTCAGGAAAGCCCCATAAGAATGGATGTTCTTGGGGTTGCCCTTCAGCACCATCAGCCCCTGGCCGTAGGTGGTATTGGGCTCGGAGAACGCCACCACCTGGCAGCGCTGCGGCTTGATGGCCTGGGAGGCCGCCACCATGTCGACACGCCCGGCACGCAGGGCGGGAATCAGCGAACCGAAATCGGTCACCGTCCACTGGATATCCTTGATGCCCATTTTGGCCAGCACCTTACGGGCGACATCGGGACCAAAACCTTTGGCCTTGCCGCTGGAGGTCATGAATCCGTAAGGAATCTCGTTGGCCACGGCGATGCGGATATAGCCACGATCCTTGATCTGCTGCAATGCGCTCTTGGCCGACGCCACGGTGGACACGCCCGCCACCAGCAGTACCGCCAACAACACCTTGCCCGACGCACCTAACAATTTTTTGCGCATGATTGTTACCCCTCTTTCTTGGGACGGATTCCAGGATCCATGCTGCCTCCGCGAACGCATCTTCAATGAAAACGCCGAGCAGGCTCCTCTCAACCTCTTGCTCGATCCAAGCTGCGCTCGCCGCGACCGCATGGTGCCCTGTGGAAGACAGGGCCAACAGGTGCCAAGCCAGGCGACAGCGGACCGGTTGCCTATGAATTACCAATCGCGATCCGATCGCCAAAAACCGGCTGTCGACGCTGGCGCCCGGACACGATAATCGAACACCCGTTAACAAGCATACTGGTACACTAACCGGGCGACTGCAACCCCAAAGTCCCAGTTTGGCTACGGAATCAGCGGCCTCGGACAACATGACGACACGTTGCCGGTCACCAATAGACAACGGTGAAGCAGTGACCGCCAGGCGAAGCCACGTCGGCGCCGGGTGTGGCAAGCACCGACGGTCGCCCGGCATTCTCGCCGCCCAGCCAGACCCATCCCACACTGTCAAGAGGCAACCATGAGCGAGGCATCCCCCATCCTGCGCGAGCCCAACGAGCACGACCTTCGCCACAGCCACATGGCGCATTACCTGCAGTGGCTCAAGGATCACGGCTACGGCGACTTCCAGGACTACGCCTCGCTCCATGCCTGGTCGGTGGCCGATCTGGAGGCCTTCTGGCAGAGCATCTGGGAATTCACCGGGGTGATCGCACACACGCCGCCGCGCGCGGCGCTGGGACGCAAGACCATGCCCGGCGCCGAGTGGTTTCCGGGTGCACGGCTGAATTTCGCCGAAAACCTGCTGCGCGAGGCGCTGCACGGCGACGGCAACAAACCGGCCGTTACCGCAGTGTCGGAAACGCGCGAACGCATTCGCCTGAGCTATGCGGACCTGCTCCAACGCGTGGGGGCACTGGAAGCGTTTCTGCGCGCCCGCGGCGTGAGCGCCGGCGACCGCGTGGCCGGTGTGGTCGCCCACGCTCCCGAGGCCATTATCGCCATGCTCGCCTGCACCAGCCTGGGCGCGATCTGGTCCTCGGCCTCGCCCGACTTCGGCGCCCCTGGCATCCTCGACCGCTTCGGCCAGATCGAGCCCAAGGCGCTGATCGCGGTCAACGGTTACGGCTACAACGGCAAGCGCTTTGACCGCCGCGAGGGTATCCGCGAAATCAAGGCCCAACTGCCCTCGGTGCAGACCGTGGTGGTCATCGACAACCTGGGCGACGGCAAGCTGATCGACGATCCCGGCTACGTGTCCTGGGACGATGCGCTGGCCGAGGGCGGCGATGCCCGGCCCAGCTTCACGCCCCAGCCGTTCGATCACCCGGCCTACATTCTCTATTCCTCGGGCACCACGGGCGTGCCCAAGTGCATCGTCCACGGCACCGGCGGGGCGCTGCTGCAACACAGCAAGGAGCTCATGCTGCACGGCGACGTGCAGCACGATGACGTCTTCTTCTACTTCACCACCTGCGGCTGGATGATGTGGAACTGGCAGGTCTCCGGCCTGCTCACCGGCGCCGAGCTGGTCACCTTCGACGGCTCGCCCTCGCATCCCAACCTGGATGTGTGCTGGGCGCTCGCCGAGGAGATCGGCATCACCCAGTTCGGCACCAGCGCCAAGTTCCTCGGCGCCTGCCGCAACCGCAGCCTGCGCCCGCGCGAGCGCTTCGACCTCTCCAAGCTGCGCACCATCTTCTCCACCGGCTCACCGCTGCTGCCGGAAGACTTCGACTGGGTCTACGACGCGGTCAAGGACGACTTGCTGCTGGCTTCCATCGCCGGCGGCACCGATATCGTCTCCTGCTTCGTCGGCGGCTGCCCGATCCTGCCGGTGCGCCGCGGCGAGATCCAGTGCAAGATGCTGGGCATGGACGTCAAGGCCTACGACGAGGACGGCCGCGAGGTGGTGGGCGAACGCGGCGAGCTGGTGTGCACCCAGCCGGCGCCGAGCATGCCGGTCAAATTCTGGAACGACCCCGACTTCAAGCGCTACCACGCCGCCTACTTCGAAACGTTCCCCGGCGTCTGGGCGCATGGCGACTTCATCGAATTCAACGAACACGGCGGCGCGATCATCTACGGGCGCTCGGACGCCACGCTCAACCCGGGCGGCGTGCGCATCGGCACCGCCGAGATTTACCGCCAGGTCGAGACGCTGCCCGAGATCTCGGAAAGCCTGGTGGTGGGCCAGCCCTGGAAGGGCGACCAGCGCGTGGTGCTGCTGGTGGTCATGAACGAGGGCCACACGCTGGACCGGACGCTGATCGACAAGATCCGCACCCGCATCCGGCACAACGCCAGCCCGCGCCACGTGCCGGCAAAGATCGTCGCGGTGGACGAAATCCCCTATACCCGCAGCGGCAAGAAAGTCGAGCTCGCCGTGGCCAAGGTGCTGCGCGGCGAAAACGTGAACAACCGCGAGGCGCTGTCGAATCCGGGCTCGCTGGACCGCATCGCCGGCATCGACGAGCTGTTCAAATAACGCCGCCCCTCACGCGCTCAGCCTTCGGCCGCGCACGGCGCCGGTCGCGGCGCGCTGTGGCATTGCGCCACGCGATTCACTAAGCTGGCGCTGGCACATGCCGTGGAGGAGCAGCGCGGGCCCGCCTCCGCGACAACCGCCACAATAAACCCAAGCGGAGAACCATGGCCTTTGTCTTTACGGTGATCGCGCTGTTCGTGCTGCTGGTGCTGGGGGTGCCCATCGCCATCGCGCTGCTGGCGAGCGGCATGGTGGGTTACATGCTCACCATCGGCTTCGAGCCCGGGCTCAACGCGCTTGCGCAAACGGCCTACGGCGATCTCAACGCCTTCGTCATCGCCGCCATCCCGCTCTATATCCTCATGGGGCAGATCATGCTCAAGGGCGGCGCCGGGCGCGACTTGTTCGACCTGGCTCAGCGTGCGGTCGGCAAGCTGCCCGGCGGCTTGGCCATCGCCGCCATTTTCGCCAGCGCCATCTTCGCCGCCATCTCGGGCTCGTCCACCGCCACCGCCGCAACCATCGGCTCGATCAGCATCCCGGAGATGCTTGAGCGCGGCTATACCCGCAAGATGGCGGCCGGCTCGGTGGCCGTGGCCGGCAGTCTGGGCATCCTCATTCCGCCCAGCATCGCGTTCATCCTGTACTCGCTGGTTACCAACGCGTCGGTGGGCAAGCTGTTCATGGCCGGCATCCTGCCCGGGGCCATGCTGGCCACGCTGTTTGCCGCTTACACCATCTTCGCGGCGACCCGGCGGCACGCGCACGTGCAGCGGCGCACCGAGGACATCGCGCTGACCTGGGGCATGCTGGGCAGCCTGCTCATGATCCCGCTGGTGCTGGGCGGCATTTATCTGGGTTGGTTCACGCCCACCGAGGCGGCTGCGGTAGGCGTGGTCTACGCGCTGATACTCACCGCGGGCCTGAAGCGCACGCTGACTTGGCCGCTGCTTTGGGACGCCTCGCGCGACGCCCTGGTGATCAGCGCCATGATCCTGATGCTGATCGCCGGCGCGGGGGTGTTCGGCAACACCTTGTCGCTGCTGCGCGTGCCGCAGGATCTGGCCATGTGGCTGGAGGGGCTAAACCTGGATGCATGGCAGTTCCTGATTGCCGTCAACGGGCTCTATCTCATCCTGGGCATGTTCATGGACGCCTCCGCGGCGATCCTGGTGACCGTGCCCATCCTGCTGCCCGGCCTGGAGGCGCTGCACGTCAACCTGATCTGGTTCGGCGTGATTCTGGTGATCAACATGGAAATCGGCGCGGTGACGCCGCCGGTGGGCATGAACCTGTTCGTGGTGCAATCGCTGCGCGACGACTACACCATCCGCGAAGTGCTGATGGGCTCTTTGCCCTATGCCGCCATGGGGCTGGTGGGGCTGGCCCTGGTCATGGTCTTCCCCGACATCGCGCTGCTGCTCACGCGCCATATCGGCTGAGGCGCGCGCGGGCTTACTGCAACGCCTTGGCGGGGTGAGAGAAAGGGGAGCCGGGCCTTAGCCCGTCCCCGAGTTCGATTCCCGCTCGCGCGCCGGCGCTGTGTCGTCACCGCCAAAACCCAGCTTGCGCAGACACTTGCCCAGCTCCGCGACGATCCACAAAGCGGCGCCCACGGGCACGGCCATCTGCGCCACCCACACGGGCCACTCCACGGTGTCCAGCGTGGTCTTGTGCGTGACCAGGCTGTCATGAGCCTGGCGCCACCCTGAAATGACGAACAGCCCCAGAAAGCCGCCGACGATGAGCAGGCGCAGCACGCTCAGTGCCGCGCCGCGCCCGCCCAACATGTTCTCCACGGCAATGCCGGCAGTCACATGGTGGTCGCGCGTCGCGGTCAACACCGCGCCGGCGAACGCCACCCAGACCAGCGAAAACAGGTCCAGATCGTAGGTCCAGGAATTGTCGATACCCACCAAGCGCAGCGCAATACCGAGCACGATGCTCCCCGTGAGCACCAGCAGCACCGCCGCGGCCAAGTGGCCGGCCGCCTCGGCCAGCCACCGGCAACCGCGCGCGACCCGGGCGAGCAGGGGGGCGGGCGCTCGCTCGGGTGCGCTCATGCGGACTCAGTCGCCCATGGCCTGGCTGACGTCATGCAGCAGCTTTTTGCCCTTGGCGCCGGCCTGCTGCAAGTAGCCCTTCTTCGCCATCGGCTGGGCCTGCTGCTTCCACTGCTGGAGCTCGCCCTTGCTGGGGCGATAGACATGGTCGCCCTGCTTCTGGGCCGTGGCGATATCGCGCTTGAACTCCTTCTCGATCTCGGCGACGTTGTCCTGTTCGGTCTTGGCGATCGCCTTGTGGATAATCTCACGCTGATGCTGGCTCAGGCCCTGCCACCACTTCAGGTTGGCCTGCACGGGGTAGACCAGCGGCACGTAGTGGATGGCGGTAATGTACTTGCCCACCTCATACCATTTGCGTGAAATGATTGAGGACATGCCCGACACCGCGCCGTTGAGCGTGCCGCGCTGCAGCGCCGTGTACACCTCGCTGGAGTCCATCGCCACCGGCGTCGCCCCTTGCGACTTGAGGAATTGCGCCGAGAGCTTGCCCTCGGAACGCATTTTCAAGCCCTTGAGGTCGCTCGGTACCTTGATCGGATGCTTGGTGTTCACGTAGCTCTCGGCGTAGCCGTAGAAGCCCCAGCCGATGATCTCCACGTTGTGCTTGTTGAGGATCTTGTTGACGTCCTTGCCCACCTGACCGTGCAGCGCCTTCAGGAGCTGGCCTGCGTCATTGGCCAGAAACGGGATCGTGTCCCAGTCCAGCGCGGGCTCCTGGTTGGACCACCAGTGCATGCCCAGAATACCCATGTTGACGGTGTTGTTCTGGATGCCCTGGGCCATGTTGGACTCGTTGAGCAGGGAACCCGAGGGGTAGGTGTTGACCTTGATCTGCCCGTTGCTCATCTTCTCGATATTGTGGGCGATTTCGTTGCCCTGCATCGCCGTGGCGGTATGCGGCGGCATGTACCAGGCAAAGCGCACCGTGGTGGCGGCAGACGAAACCACCGGCAGCGCCATCAGCGACGCCGTGGCCGCGAAGCCGGCGACGGCGCCGGCGAACCGGCCCATAAAGGTTCTTCTTTTCATCTCGATTTCCTCCTCCGATAAGGCTCGCCCGGTATTGGGCGATATACATGTGATCAACAAGCTTTCCCGCGCGAGCGCCGACGAACCCGCGCTGGCCGCGCCTGGAATGGACTGACGGAGACAGGGCGAGGCCGTTCGCGCCCACCCTGTCGGTTATCTCAATGCCGCTCGGCCGTTTTGTCTTCGCTGTGCTGCTGACTCTGCTCGGTGGTCTGCGCCTTGGCATCGGAGAGCGGCTCGTGAGCCTTCTCCTCCGCCTCCTCGTCCTCCTTGTCCTTGTTCTCGTCGTCGCGCATGGCCGAGCGGAAGCTCTTCATGGCCGAACCCAGATCGCCGCCCACGTTCTTCAACTTCTTGGTGCCGAAAATCATCACCACGATCAGCAGAACGATGAGTAGCTGCCAAACGCCGATACCTTCAAAACCCATAATATTTTGTCTCCCACGGCGTTAGCCGCGGCTGGCCTAAATTACCCGGTCATTGTAGCGCTCCCTGCACGCGGACGCGCAAGGGCTAGGGTGACTTGCGTGCCGGCGGGGACGCCTCGACCCAGATGCCGATTTCGATCGCCAGTTGCGGCGGGATCTTGTAAAAATCGGTGGCCCGCATGGCGTTGCGGAACATGAACGCGTACAGCTTGTCGCGCCAGCGCTGCAGCCGCGGCACATCCGGGGTAAGCACCAGCGTCTCGCGTCCGATGAAAAACGTGGTCTGCGGCCAGTCAAGCTGCAGTCCGTAGCGGCGCAGCCGGCCGAGCGCCAGCGCAAGATTCGGCTCCTGCATGAAACCGTAGCGCACGAACACCCGGTAGAAGCCGTGGCGCAGCGGCAACACATCCAGGCGCTGGCTGTTGGGCACGCGCGGGCGGTCCTCGGTCAGCACGGTGAGAAGAATCACCTGTTCGTGCAGCGCCCTGGTATAGCGCAGCAGGCGCTGCATTACCGGCGGTGCCCCCAGCTTGGGCGCGGTCATAAACACCGCTGTGCCCGGCATGCGCGGCATGGGCTCACGGTCGAGCGAGTCCAGCAACTCCTCGAGCGCCAACGTGTCCTTGCGCAGCCTGCCGATCAGCTTGCGCCGCCCCGAGCTCCACGTCGACATGATCCAGAACACCGCCAGCCCGCCCGCGATCGGCACCCACCCGCCTTGCGGCAGCTTGAGCAGGTTGGCGGCGAAAAAGGGAATGTCCACGGCGAGAAAACCGGCGGTGACCAGGCCGGCGAGCGCACCCGGCCACAGCCAGCGCCGGCGCATGGCGAAGAACAGCAGCGCCGTGGTGATCACCATGGTGGTGCTGATGGCGATACCGTACGCGGCGGCAAGCGCATCAGAAGAGCGGAACAGCAGCACGATACCCACCGTGGCAATCATCAGCAGCCAGTTGAGCGTGGGGATATAGACCTGCCCCATCTCCTCCGACGAGGTCTGGATAATGCGCACGCGCGGCGTCTGTCCCAATTGCACCGCCTGGCGCATGAGCGAGAAAGCCCCGGAAATCACCGCCTGCGAAGCGATGACGGTCGCCGCCGTGGCCAGCGCGATCATGGGATACAGGGCCCAGTGCGGCGCCAGGCCGTAAAACGGATTGGCGGCTCTGGCCGGATGGCGCAGCAGCAGCGCGCCCTGGCCGAAGTAGTTCAGCAGCAGCGCGGGCAGGACGAGCCCGAACCAGCCCGCGCGAATGGGGCCGCGACCGAAGTGGCCCATGTCCGCATACAGCGCCTCGCCGCCGGTCACAGTCAAAAAGACCGCGCTCAGCACCAGCAGGCCCAACAAGCCGTGTCCGGCGAGGAATTCGACGCCGTAGCGCGGGTCCACCGCCGCCAGCACGCGCGGATCGCGGTGCATGGCGAGCGCGCCCAGCGTACCCAGCACGGAAAACCACACCAGCATGATGGGCCCGAACACCGAACCGACGCGGCCGGTGCCGTGGCGCTGCATGGCGAACAGAGCCAGCAGGATCACCACCGTCAGTGGCAACACGTAATGCTGCAGCTCGGGGGCGGCCACCTCCAAACCCTCGGCGGCGCTGAGCACGGAGATGGCCGGGGTGATGACGCCGTCGCCGTAAAGCAGCGCGGCGCCGAACACGCCCAGTGTCACCAGTGCCGCCATGCGCCTGCGCCCGGCGGCCCGCCAAGGGTCGAGCAGCGCCAACAGGGCCAGAATCCCGCCCTCGCCGCGGTTATCGGCGCGCATGACGAAAAGCTGGTACTTGACCGAGATGACCAGTATCAGCGACCAGAACACGAGGGAGAGCACGCCGAGCACGTTGGCGGGGGTGGGCGCCACGCCCAGCACGCTGCCGAAGCATTCGCGCAATGCGTAGAGCGGGCTGGTGCCGATGTCGCCGTAGACCACGCCCAGCGCCGCCACGCTCAGCGCCAGCAGGCGCCCCGTGCCGTCCGGGCCGCGATCGTCCCCCGCACCCGCGGGCGCCTGCGCGCGCCCCGACCGCTTGTCAAACATAAGCCACCATCGGCGCGGTACGCGGCCTTCTCAGCGAGCCATCCCGCTGGGCGCGGTCCGGCCCCATGTCGTCCCTCGGACCCTCCGGGCATCGTCGCTGGCCCGGGCGGCGCCCCGGTGGCGCTGCAGCCCTGCCCCAAAGGAGCCCGTGCCGGTGCCGTCCGCGAGCGGCACCCGGCCCGGCGCGCGCGAAGGCCTCATCAGCGCAGCGCGCATTATACGCACGGGACGGGCGTCAGAACTGCTCTTGGTCCAGCGCCAGCACGCCCGGCGCACCCGCCGCGACCGTGTGCGCCAGCCCCGCCGCACGCGTCAGCACATGGTCGGCATAGAACCGTGCGGTGGCGATCTTGGCGCGCAGAAAGGCGGCATCGGCGCCGTCGGCGCGCAGGCCGCGCTGCGCCGCCAGGGCGGCGCGCGCCATCTGCCAGCCGCCCGCCACCACGCCCGCCAGCTCCAGCAAAGGCACCGAACCCGCGGCACACTCCTGAGGCGACTGGGCATAGTTCGAGACCACCCAACCGACGGCGCGCTCCAGCGCATCCGCGCCTTCGGCCAAGGCCTCTCGGATGGCGCCGAAGTCGTCGCCGCCCGCCTCGCCGAGCTCGTCCGCCGTGCGGCGTATGGCGGTGATCAGCGCGTCGGCGCCGGCGCCCTGGTCGCGCGCAATCTTGCGGCCTATGAAGTCGTTGGCCTGAATGCCGGTGGTGCCCTCGTAAATGGTGGTGATGCGCGCATCGCGCAGGTGCTGCGCGGCGCCGGTCTCCTCGATAAAGCCCATGCCGCCGTGCACCTGGATGCCCATCGAGGCGATCTGCACCGCCGCCTCCGTGCTCCAGCCCTTGACCACGGGAATGAGCAGGTCCACGAAGGCCTGGGCGCGCGTTCTCGAAGCCTCGTCGCGATGGCAGCGGGCCTCGTCGAACGCGGCCGCGGTGACGTAGGCCAGTGCGCGCATGGCCTCGATTCGCGCCTTCATGCTCATGAGCATGCGCCGCACGTCCGGATGGTGAACGATGGCGACGCTCTCGCCCCCGCGTTCCCCGATGGGCCTGCCCTGCACACGCTGGCGCGCGTAGTCCCGCGCCTGCTGGTAGGCGCGCTCGGCGATGGCCACACCCTCCAGCCCCACGCCGAAGCGCGCCAGGTTCATCATAATGAACATGTATTCCAGGCCGCGGTTTTCTTCGCCCACCAGATAGCCCACCGCACCCTCGCGCTCGCCGTACGCCATCACCGCCGTGGGGCTGGCGTGGATGCCGAGCTTGTGCTCCAGCGAGACGCAGCGCACGTCGTTGCGCCGCCCCAGGCTGCCGTCTTCGTTGACCAAGAACTTGGGCACCAAAAACAGCGAAATGCCCTTCACGCCGGGCGGCGCGTCCGGCGTGCGTGCCAGCACCAGGTGCACGATGTTGTCGGTGAGATCGTGTTCGCCGTAGGTGATGAAAATCTTCTGGCCATGTAGGCGGTAATGATCGCCCTCGGGCTCGGCGCCGGTGCGCACGGCGGCCAGGTCAGAGCCCGCCTGCGGCTCGGTCAGGTTCATGGTGCCCGCCCACTCGCCGCTCACCATGCGCGGCAGGAATGTCTTCTTGAGCGCCGCCGAGCCGCGCAGCTGCAGCGCTTCGATGGCCGCCTGCGTCAGCAGCGGGCACAGGGCGAAGGACATGTTGGCGGCATGCCACATCTCGTTCACCGGCGTGGCGACGATCATGGGCAGGCCCTGCCCGCCGAAGTCCGGATCGGCACTGAGCGCGCTCCAGCCGCCTTCGACGAACTGCCGGTAGGCTTGGCGAAATCCGCTTGCCGTGTGCACCCCCTCCTCGTCCAGGCGCGCGCCTTCGCGGTCGCCGCTCTGATTGAGCGGACTGAGCACACCGGCGGCATATTTCGCCGCCTCGTCGAGGATGGCATCGACCAAATCCGGGCTTGCCTCCTCGCAGCCCGGCATGCGGGCGACGGCGTCCAGTCCCGCCAACTCGGTGAGCACAAAGCGCATATCTTTAAGCGGTGCAGCGTAGTCCGTCATGGCTTAACGGCCTCCTTAGGCGATAAAAGGCCCGGCGTGCCGGCTTCGATGGCTGCCACAGTCTACGCGCACCGCGACTTGCGCTCGAAGCACCGCAGCGGCTGCCGATAGGCAGCGGGGCCGCCGCGCGGCTATGCTTGGCGCGCTGTGACCCTCGAAGCGCTGGAACCGGAGCCAGGCATGACACTGCAGACTCTGACCCATATCGCCGACATTTCCGGCGGCATGCTCTACATCATGGCCGTGGTGCTGTTGATAGGGCTGGTCGTGATCGTGGACCGCACCTGGACGCTGGCGCGCATCAGCGCACGGGGAGAGCGCCTGCGGCGCGCGCTGGCGGCGCACGCCCGCCTGGATAATGCGTCGCTGCAAAGGCTGGCGCACAGCGCAACCGGTCCGCACCGCGCGCTGCTGGAGACGGCGGCGCGCCAACCGCACCTGCGCCACGCCGGGGACCTGGCGGCGCATCTGGAGGAGGCCATCATGGTCCATGCGCCGCACATCGACCGGCGCCTGTGGCTGCTCGACACCACGGTCACGCTGGGACCTCTGCTGGGCCTGCTCGGCACCATCATCGGCATCTTCCATGCGTTCAAGGTACTGGGCAATCCGGGCGCGGCCCCGGCGCAGGTCACCGGCGGCGTGGCGGAGGCGCTCATTGCCACCGCTGCCGGGCTGTTCATTGCCATCGTGGGGCTGGTCTTCTTCAACGGCCTGCAAAACCGCGTGCGCCTCGTCGTGCACCAGCTCGAGACCATTAAAGTCATGCTCATCAACCGCGTGGCCGCGGGCAGCGGACGGGAGGCGTGAGCATGCGCTATTTCGAGACCCGCAAGGCGCGCATCGAAATCATTCCCATGATCGACATCATGCTGTTCCTGCTGGTGTTTTTCGCCATTGTCACACTCCACATGATCCCCGCCAACGGGGTGACATCGCAGCTGCCGGAGAGCAGCACCAGCGCCCCCATCCCGCGCCCCGACGTGGTGGTTTCGCTGGCCGCCGACGGGCGTATCAGCGTGGACGGCGAGTCGCTCACCCGCGCCCAGCTCACCCGCCGCCTGGCGGGGCGACGCCCGGCCCGGACGCGGGTAACCATCGCCGGCGCCGGGCAGGCATCGCTGCAGTCGCTGATCAGCGTGATGGACGCCTGCCGCAAAGCCGGCGTCACCCACATCGGCATCGCCGCACCGCCCCGGCGACAGTCAGGCAGCGGGCGCTGATACGCACGGCCCGGCAATCGCAGGACAGGCAGCCGATAGCCGACACCCGCTGCCGGCGGCGTCCTCAGTACAGCAGGCGCGTTCGCAGCGTGCCCTCCACGGCGGCAAGGCGATCGCGCAACGCCTCCGGGCTCTCGTCCGAGGTGGCGGCATCGATCACCACGTAGCCCAGCTCACCGCGCGTTTGCAGGTACTGGGCGTTGACATTGACGCCCGCCTGCGAGAGCTGTTCGTTGATGTGGGTGAGCACGCCGGGCACGTTTTTGTGAATGTGCAGCAGGCGGCGGCTGTTGGCGTGTTCCGGCAGCGACACCTCGGGAAAGTTCACCGCGGTGAGGGTGGAGCCGTTGTCGCTGTAACGGATCAGCTTGGAGGCGACCTCCACGCCGATGTTCTCCTGCGCTTCGAAGGTGCTGCCGCCGATGTGCGGCGTGAGAATCACGTTCTCCATGCCCACCAGCGGCGATTCGAAGGGTTCCCGATTGGACGAGGGCTCGACCGGAAACACGTCGATGGCGGCGCCCGACAGGTGTTCGGCCTTCAGCGCCGCCGCGAGCGCATCGATATCCACCACAGTCCCGCGCGAGGCATTGATCAGCATGGCGCCGCGGCGCATCTGCATCAGCTCGCGCTCGCCGATCATAAGACGTGTCTGCGGCGTCTCGGGCACGTGCAGCGTGACCACGTCGGCGCTCGCCAGCAGTTGCTGCAGGCTGTCCGCGCGGCGCGCATTGCCCATGGCAAGCTTGGGCTCGACGTCGTAGTAAATGATGTCCATGCCCATGGCCTCGCCGATCACGCCGATCTGCGTGCCGATGTGGCCATAGCCGACGATGCCCAGGACCTTGCCGCGCACCTCGTAGCTGCCTTTGGCGGTCTTGGCCCACTGGCCGCGATGACAGGCGGCCAGCTTCTGCGGAATGCGGCGCAGCAGGAAGATGATCTCGGCCATCACCAGCTCCGCCACGCTGCGCGTGTTGGAATAAGGCGCGTTGAACACCGGGATGCCCTTGCGCTCCGCATGGCTCAGCGCCACCTGATTGGTGCCGATGCAAAAGCAGCCGATCGCCATCAGCCGGCTCGCGTGATCCATGATCTCGGGGGTGAGCTGGGTGCGCGAGCGGATACCCACCATATGCGCGTCGGCAATGGCGCGCTTGAGCTCGGGTTCAGACAGCGCCGTGTCGCGGTGATCCACGTTGGCGTATCCGGCGGCGTTGAGCGCGCGCACCGCCGTCGGCGAAATGCCCTCGAGCAATAAAATCTTGATATCTTCCCGCGGAAACGAGGTCTTCTCCATAGGCAATTGGCGCGTGGCGTATCAGGGGAAAGCGAGGCGGTTAGCTTACTCCGCCACCGCCGCAAGCAGCAAAACGCGCGGGCGCAGTATTTTTGCCTTGGCACCCGCTCGCGCCGTTGGCTAGGGTTAGCGGGATGCAGTATCGGGGATTTTTATGGCCGGTCCGGTCCGGCGCCGCAAGCCCTCAAGCCGCGAGGAAAAAACCATGCTCAAGCGCTTCAACCGCTTTACGCCGGCCGCTTGGTTCGCCGACCTGCTGCAAGCCGCAGCGCCCGGCGACGACCGCTCGGCAAGCTACAACCTCGGGCCCGGGCACATGGCGCTCGCAGCCCTGCGCGCGCCATCCGCGCATGTCGAGCTCAAACCTTTGCGCTGGGGCCTGGTACCGCCTTGGTCCGAAGACGCCGCAGTGGGGGCGCGCATGACCAACGCGCGCATCGAAACCATCGAGACCAAGCCCGCGTACCGCGATGCGTTCGCGGGCCGGCGGTGCCTGGTCCCGGCGGACGGCTACTACGCATGGCGCGTCCGGAACGACGGGCGCACCCAGCCCTATTTCGTCCACCTCAAAGATCGGGAACCGTTCTGCTTCGCCGGGTTGTGGAGTTGCAACGAGCGCATTGAGGGACAGCCGGTGTATACGTTTTCGGTACTCACCCGCGACGCCCTGCCTTGCGTCAAAGAGATCCAGAACCGCATGCCGCTGGTGCTCGACCGCGCCTACCACGCAGTCTGGCTCGACCCGGCGCAGTGCGATGCACAGGCGTTGCGGGCGCTGGCGCGCGAGGGCAGCCGGGTCGCTCTGGAGGCCTACCCGGTCAGCCGGCGCGTGGACAGCCTGCGCAACAACGACGCGAACCTCATCGAGCGCATCGCCGCGGTGAGCTGACCCCGCCGGCGCCATCCCCATTCGAGACGGGGGAACCGGGCGCGCCAGCGCCCGCGCTCCCCCCTCAGGGCGCGCTTGGCGGCACGCCGCAACAGTCTGCCCAACGTGCGGTCGCGCTCGCCCAGCACGGCCAGCGCCAGCATCTCCTCGCCCAAAACTGCCGCCAGCTCCTGCACGTAGGTCGCCTCCGCGAGCGTCAGGCGCTCATCGGGCCAGACGGTTTCGATGCGCCCGCCACGCCTGCGCCGCCCGGCCGCGACGATCCGCCTGGGAAAGGGCAGACACCGCAGAGCGTGCGCCGCCGTCAAGCTAGACGGCCTGCCTGCGCAATCCAAGCCTCGATGGCGCGCGCCCTGCCGCGCCGGTTCTGCCGCGCCCATTTCGCCCATTGATCAGCCCGTTCCATTTTTACGCGCATGGTTGCATGGCCAGCCCGGACGCGCGCACGGCGGGCGACGAGCGGAGCGGTTTTCGCGAAATCAGGTCACCGTGCCCGCACGCCGCCTGCGGCACCGCCCGGCGCATTGTCCGCGTTCACAGATGAAACGGGTGGGCGCGCACCCTGTCAAAAAAGCCCAAGGGTTTTTGTGCGTCCATATAGTTGTGCGCCGGGTCCGGCCGCATGGCCGGACCCGCTGCGGCGGGGATTAAAGCAGGAAGCCGCGCTGCATCATGGTGTCGACCACACGCCGCGAGGCGATGGCGTACGCCGCCGTCCGGTAGGGTTGACCGGTGTCCGCGGCGCGTTGCTGCACACCGCTCCAGGCGTCCTGCAAATACTCGTGCATGGTCTGCTCGACCTGCTTGCGGCGCCAGCGCCGCCCCTCGCGGTTTTGCACCCACTCCAGGTAGGAAACGATCACGCCCCCGGCGTTGGCGAGGATATCCGGCACCACCGGCACCCCGCGGCGCGCGAGCGCCTCGTCGGCGTCGCAGGTGATGGGCAGGTTGGCCGCCTCCACCACCAGCCTGGCTTTGACATCGTCCACGTTGCCGGCATGGATGGCGCCGCCCAAAGCGGCCGGGATGAGCACATCCACGTCCGCGCGCAGCAGCTCTTCGTTGCCGATCGGCCGGCCCGCGTCGCGCGCCCCGGTGACCGAGCGCGCGCCGTCGCGCATGTGCTCGAGCAGGGCATCCACATCCAGCCCGTCCGGATCGTGGAGTCCGCCGTCCACGTCGCTGACCGCCACCACACGGGCACCGCGTTCGGCCAGGGCGCGCGCGGCATGCGTGCCCACGTTGCCGAAACCCTGAATGGCCACGCGGGCGCCGTCCAGGTCCATGCCGTTGGCGCGCGCGGCCCAGCCCGTGACCATGGCCAGCCCGGTGCCGGTGGCCTCGACGCGGCCTTCCGAGCCGCCGAGAGACAGCGGCTTGCCCGTCACCACGGCCGGCTGATGGCCGTGGAAGCGTGCGTAGGCGTCATAGATCCAGGCCATGTCGCGGCCGCTGGTGCCCACGTCCGGCGCCGGAATGTCGTGCACCGGCCCCACGAAGCCGGCGACGCGCGTGATGAACTCCTTGGTGAGGCGCTCCAGCTCGCCCACGCTGAGCTCGGCGGGATCGCAGTTGATGCCGCCTTTGGCGCCACCCATGGGGATGTCGGCCAGCGCCGTCTTCCACGTCATCAGGCTCGCCAGGCCCTGCGAGTGCGCGGCGTCGAGCTGCGGGTGATAGCGCAGCCCGCCCTTAAAGGGCCCGCGGCTGTTGTCGTGCTGCACGCGAAAGCCGTGATAAACCACCAGCGAGCCGTCGTCACGGCGCAGCGGCAGCTCCACCTCGATGGTGCGGTGCGGCGACTCCAGCAGATACTTCATCTCCTTGTCCAGGTCGAGATCGCGCAGTCCGCGGTCGAGGAAGTTCTTGGTGCACTCCCTGGGGTTGTGCTGATGCTGTTCGTCATCCATGGATCTCTCCTCCCGCATCGCCTGCGCACAGCGGGACCGGCGCGCCTGTTGATCGCCAAGCAAAAAGCGCCGGCGGCAGGTGATGAGTGATGTCGGAATGGATTCGCCGGGGCACGCCGCCCGCGTCCGGGCCGGCGCATCCTCAGCCTCTATTGTTACCGACCATATCTGAGCGCCCCCGTTCCATCCCGGGTTTCCAGAGCGCTCCGGCTACGCGTCTGATTCCTGGGGAAACAATCGCAGATACGCCGGCGGCAAATGGATGCGCACGCGCTGACCGACCGCAAGCCCGAGCCCGTCCTGTACGTGGCGCGGCAGGAGCAGCTCGAACGCCATGTCGCCGGTGACCTGCGCGCGCAGGGTCAGCCCTTGGTGGCGTAGCTGGCGCACCCTCACCGCCAGCACGTTGTCCGCCGGCACCCGGTGGGCCGGAAAGCTCTCGGGCAGCACCTGAATCTCGTCGCTGCGGATGCCCCACTGGACCGGCCCCGGCCGCCAGTGGCGGCTGTCCGGCACGACCCGCAGCATGCCCGCCCCGGTGCTCAGCACGAACTCACCCGCACGCGCCTCGAGGCTGCCGCCGAACAGGTTGCGGAAACCGAGCAGGCGCGCCAGCGGCAGGGTCCGCGGCTGGCTGAAGACTTGGGCCGGGGTCTGCTGCTGCACCACCCGTCCGCGGTCGAGCACGGCCATCCAGTCGCATTGCTGCGCCAGGTGCGGATCGTGGGTGGCGACCAGCGCCGGCAGCCCCAGCTCATGGATGAGCTCGGCGAGCTCATCGAACAGGGCGTCGCGCAGCGCCGGCTCCAGCGCACTCGCCGGCTCGTCCAGCAACAACAGGTCCGGCTCGCGCGCCAGCGCCCGAGCCAGCGCCACACGCTGGCACTGCCCGCCGGACAGGGTCTGCGGCGGGCGCGCCCCGAACGGCCCCATGCGCACCCGCTCCAGCAGCGCCTGGGCGCGCTCGCGACGGTCTGCACCGCGCAGCGGATAGGCCACGTTGTCGAGCGCGCTCAAGTGCGGGAACAGCGCATAGTGCTGCGGCAGAAATCCCACGCGCCTGCGCTCCGGCGCCAGGCCGGCAAAGGGCTGGCCGCTCGCCGGCACCAAACCGCACAGCGCGCGCAGCAATGTCGTCTTGCCCGCCCCGCTGGGCCCCACCAGCGCCGTGAGCCCGCGTATGGTCAGGCGCGCGCTGAGCGCCAGCGGCCAGCCGATGCGGTAGTCGACGGCCAGCTCCGGCATCAAAAGGCCGCCGTCGGCGCCAGCGGCCGCCGCGCCGTGCGCTGACGGGCCAGCAGGCCCAGCAGCAGCGGCAGCGGCAGACCCACCAGGAAGAACACCCAGAGCAGCGGGTAGACGGAGGACAGGCCGTAGTCCTGCAGGTTGACCCACAGCTTGACCGGGATGCCCTGGGGGAAATAGGCCATGATCAGCACCACGCCGAACTCGCCCAGCGCGCGCACCCAGGCGATGGACAGCGCCGCCCCCAGGCCCAGCAGCGACAGCGGCAGGGTGACGCGGCGGAAGACACGGCCGGGGCTGTCGCCCAGCGTGCGTGCGATCTGCTCCAGATCCGTCGGCACGGCCTCGAAGGCGGCGCGCGCGCCCACCACGTAGTAGGGCGCCGAGGCGTAGACCTGGGCCAGCACGAAGGCCGGGCCGGTGTTGGTGAGGCTCACGCCCCACTGGTTCAGCCACCCCCCCAGCCAGCCGTACGGGCCGTACAGCGCCGTCAGCAGAATCCCCAGCGCCAGCGGCGGCGTGAGCAGCGGAATCATCAGCAACGCCTCCACCAGGCGTTGCGCGCGCAAACGCCGCCGCGCCAGCGCAAAAGCCAGGGGCGTGCCGAAGGCCACCACGGCGAGCATGGCGAACGCGGTGTAGATCACCGAGGTCTCGAGCGCGGAGACGTCGCCCGCGGCGAGCGCGAAAGAGCGCCACGAAGTGCTCGCCGCCAGGCTCAGCAGCGGCAGCAGCAGGAAGGCGAGCCAGGTCAGGCCCACCGCTGTGCTGCCGCGCTGTATCCACATCCGTCGCCGCATCATGTCGTGCCTGCTGCGCCCCAAAAAACCGCCTCCGCCCGAGCCGCCGTGCCGATATATATTAGTAAATATATCGGCGGCCGTAACGTTGCGCCCGCGCGGCCCTCGTTGCACCCTGACGCCGTGTCCCACCCCGCCGGGAGCGTTTGTGTCGCACAGCATTCAGGCCGGCTCACTGCAGTTTCACGTGCGCCTGCGCGTGGCCAGCGGCGCAACCGGGGTCATGGGGCCGGGCAAGGCGGCGCTGCTGGAGAGCATTCGCGACACCGGCTCGATCTCGGCGGCGGGGCGGCAGCTGGGCATGAGCTACCGCCGCGCCTGGATGCTCGCGGAAGAGTTGAACCGCCTGTTCCGGAAGCCGCTGGTCGAGACGGCGCGCGGCGGCGCGCACGGCGGCGGCGCGCGGCTCACGGCCGCGGGCCGGGAGGCGCTGTCCTGCTACCGGCGAATGGAGGAGCGTGCCCTGAACGCCCTGGAGCAGGACGCCGGGCGTTTCGCGCGCCTGGTGGCGCCGCCCGGCGATCCTTGCGACCGGTGACGGCGGTCAGGGGTCGCGCGCCTCGGCCGCCAGACGCCGCGCCGCCGCCTGCACGTGGTCCGGAGCCGCCGCATAGACCAGCTTGCGGCAGCCCCGGCGCAGCAGCGCCAGCACGCGCGCCCGGCCGGCGACGCCGAGCTCACGCGCGCAATCCGCCCACGGGCGCTTCTGCAACGCCTTGACCAGCAGCGCGTCGCGCTCGGCGCGCGTCAGTACGGCGGCGTCGCGGTGCGCCAGCCCCCACAGCGCCAGGCGCGACAAAGGCCCGGGCACCGCCTCGAAAATGCGGTGCGCGAAGGCGAATGCGATCACGTCCCCCCAGTCGTCGGCGTCCAGATCCAGCGCCGCACCGGGCAGCCCGCGCAGCAGCTCACCCGCCACCGCCGGCTCCAGGCGCGACAGCGCATCCGCAAGCTGCGCCGGCAATTGCGCCGCCAGGCGCCGGCGCGCCCGGCCCAGCAGCTCCGCGCCAGCGCCGTCGACGGCTTTCATCACCATGACCGAGTGCGCGCCGCTGGTGGCCCCGCGGGTCACGCTCGCGCGCACCGCCCGATAGCCCGCCCGCCGCCAGAAGCTCAGCAGCCCCGCTGTCGCCCCGAAGCTGCTGCCCCAATAAGCCACCGGGTCATCCAGCAGATCCGGCGCGCTCCCCAGCAACCGGGTGCCCAGGCCGCGTCCCTGGACAGCCGGGTGAACCGCGATGCGCACCACGCGCACTCCGGCCACGGTGGCGGCGTTGGCCAGCCCGACGTGCGCGGCCAGGGTTTCCGGCAGCATGTGGCCCTGCGGTCGCCGGCGCCCGGCCCAGATGGCATGCGCCGCGTCGGCGCCGAATCCGCCCTCCACCGCGGCCAGCAGGGTGGCGACCACGTGGCCGCCGTGGCGCACCACGATCACGCGCACGTTCGGTGCGTCCAGCAGCACGCGCAGATCGAAGGGGCGCGTGCGGTAGTGCGCCAGCACCAGCAGCCCGAACAGCTCGCGCAGCGCAGCCTCGTCGACGGCCAGCGCGTCCCGGTCCACGCGCTCCACGCTCACCGCATCGGCCTGCGCACCCGCCCCCGCCTCGGCCGGCGCGGCGGCCGCATCCAGCAGCAGCGCATCCGCGATGAAGCGCTCCAGCGGATCGCCGCGCGCCCAGCGGATGGGCTCGTTCATGACCACGCGCTTCCACTGCGGCGTGCGCCGGTTGAGCACGGCATGAAAACGCACCGCGAAGCCTCGGCCGGTGCCCTCATAGCCGTGCACCGTGGTCGCGAAAGCGATGCGCGGCTGGCGCTCCAGCAGCGCCTCCAGCAGCGGCGCCGGAATGGCCGCGGCCTCGTCGACGAACACCACGCGCGCCGGGTCGGGTACGGGGTCGCGCACCAGCTCATCCGGGGCGCGGAACACCAGCTCGCCGCCGCCGGTACGCACGTGGTAGGGGCCGCTTTTGGCGTGCGCCAGGCTGCGTGCGGCGTGCGCGAAGGCCTGCACGGCCGCCGACTGGCGCGGGCCGGTGACGACGACCCGTGTCACGCCGGCCTCGAGCAGCCGCGCCGCCGCCAACCCCAGCGCGGCGGACTTGCCGCGGCCGCGGTCGGCGGTGAGCACCACCGGGCGGCGCGCGCGGCTCTTGCCCAGATGCACCAGCGCCGCCACCGCGCGGCGCTGATCCTCCGTGGCGCAACCGCGCCAAGCGGGCACCGGCGGCAGACGCCGCGGCTGCAGCGGCGCCGGCGTCTCGCCCGGGGCGGCGAGCGCGTGCGGATGCGCGCGCACGATGCGCACCAGGCGCGCCAGAAAGCGTCCACGCACGGCCCCGCGCGGCCAGCCCGGCACGGCGATGCGCGCGTATTCCGGGTCGTCGAAAGCGGGCCAGTCGGCCAGCGGCGGCGTCACCAGCACCAGCGCCCCGCCGGCGCGGATGGTGCCCGCGGCGGCGCCCAGGGCATCCGCATGCAGCCCGGCGCGCGCGTCGAACACCACCGCGTCGAACTCCCGTCCCAGCGCGTCCGGCGCCCGATCCGCAGCGAGCCGGGTAACGCCGGCCGGCGCATCGCCGCCGATCCAGGCCACCTCGAGGTCCGCGCTCCCCAGCCCCAGCTCGGTCAGCGCGGGCACCACACCCGGCGCGCGCTCCGCGATCACGAGCCGCCGCGGCGGCAGATCCCGCCCGGCGGGTGAAGACACGCCCGCATCTCCCAGCATCATCGCTTCAGGCTGCCACAAACCGCGGATGCGCGCTGTTGAGCCCTATTCCGATAAGCCGGCATCTTGACCGAGGTCAAATCACCGGATGGGCAGGGAGCATATCTTCCTGTTAACCGTTGAGGCTTTTAGGAAGGCATCTCCACCGGGGGCGAAGCCGCTGATGCAGGAACAGACAACAAGCGCTGGAGAAGGCCGCATCGTCTCGATTCAAGGGGCTGTGGTGGACGTTTGCTTCGTCCGCGGGCGCCCGTCGATCAACCGCATGCTGCGCAGCGGCCCCGGCGGCGAGGTGGTCATCGAGGTCGCCAGCCTGCTGGGGTCCGACACCGTTCGCGGCATCGCCCTCAACCCGGACCACAACCTGGCGCTCGGCATGCGCGTAACCGACACCGGCACGGCCATCAGCGTGCCGGTGGGCAAGGCTGTGCTGGGCCGCATGCTCAACATGTTCGGCGAGCCCATCGACGGCAAGCCCGCACTCGAGCCGCAAGAAAGGCGGCCCATCCACGCGGCGCCCGTGCCTTTGTCGCAACGGCAGGTGCGCTCGGAAATCTTCGAGACCGGCATCAAAGCGATCGACCTGCTGTGCCCTCTCGAGCTGGGCGGCAAAGCCGGGTTGTTCGGCGGCGCCGGCGTGGGCAAGACCGTGCTGATCACCGAGATGATTCACAACATGGTCGGCCAGTACGAGGGCGTGAGCCTTTTCTGCGGCATCGGCGAGCGCTGCCGCGAAGCCGAAGAGCTGTACCGGGAAATGGAGGCCGCCGGCGTGCTCGACAAGACGGTGATGATCTTCGGACAAATGAATGAATCGCCGGGCGTGCGTTTCCGCGTCGGCCACAGCGCCATGACCATCGCCGAGTACTTCCGCGACGACCTGCACCAGGACGTGCTGCTGCTCATCGACAACATCTTCCGCTTCGTGCAGGCCGGCTCCGAAATCTCCGGGCTGCTCGGGCGCATCCCGTCGCGCGTCGGCTACCAGCCCACGCTGGGCACCGAGCTCGCGGCGCTCGAGGAGCGCATCTCGAGCACGGCGTCGGGGTCGATCACTTCGATTCAGGCGGTATATGTGCCGGCGGACGATTTCACCGACCCGGCGGCGACGCACACTTTCGCCCACCTGTCCGCGTCCATCGCGCTGTCGCGCAAACGCGCCAGCCAGGGCCTGTACCCCGCCATCGATCCCCTCGCGTCCTCCGCCAAGATGCTGACGCCCAGCACGGTGGGGCGGCGTCATTACCGCGTCGCGCAGGCGGTGCGCCACGAGCTCGCCGAATACGAAGAGCTCAAAGACATCATTGCCATGCTCGGCCTGGAGGAGCTCTCCGAGAAAGACCGCGGGACGGTGGCCCGGGCACGGCGGCTCGAGCGCTTTCTGACGCAGCCGTTTTTCAGCACCGAGTCCTTCACCGGCCGGCGCGGCGGCATGGTGAAGCTGGAGGACACGCTCGCCGGCTGCGAGCGCCTGTTGAGCGGGGAGTTCATGGACAAGCCGGAACGCGCCTTCTACATGATCAGGGCGCTCGACGAGATCGAACAGGCGGCCGCGCCATGAGCCGGTGCATCAACGCCGGGAGCCGGGTATGCACCTGATGGTGTTGGTGCCCGCGCGGTTGCTGGTACACGAAGAGGTCGCCAGGATCGTCGCCGAGGCGCCCAACGGCTCGTTCGGCATGCTGGCGCACCACATCGACTTCGCCGCCTCGCTGGTTCCCGGCATTCTGCTCTACGAGACCGTGAACGGGCAGGAGCGCTACCTCGGCATCGACGAAGGCATCCTGGTGAAGTGCGGCGACGAGGTCCGCGTCTCGACCCGCAGCGCGGTGGCGGGAGACGACCTGCACGCGCTGCGCCGCATCGTGCGCGAGCGCTACGTAGAACTCGATGAGCACGAAAAACTGGCGCGAAGCGCCCTCGCCCGACTCGAAGCCGGGGTGGTGCGCCGCTTCATCGAGCTGCAGGAACGGACCTGATACGCCCGCGGACAGGCTCAATGAGCAAGCGAGACGACATCGACAAAAGGATCGCCCGGAAGGCGGAGCGCAAGCTCAGGGCCCGCGGCGAGCGCGACCGGGGGGTCTGGTTCGGGCTCGGCATGTTCGGGCTCGTCGGCTGGTCGGTCGCCGTGCCCACCGTGGCGGGGATCGCACTGGGAGTATGGCTGGATGCGGAGCTCCGGGACGGCATCTCCTGGACCCTCACCCTGCTCTTCGTCGGCGTGGTGCTGGGCTGCATCAACGCCTGGTACTGGGTCAAGCGGGAGAGCCGCCATGACGACTAGCGTTTTATTGCGGTGCCTGCGCAAGGCACCGGGGCAGGCGCCATGAGTGCCGACTCCCTCTTCGGGCTGACGGCGGCGGCCGCGGCGGGCATGGGTCTGGGCGCCGCCTACTGCGCCATGCTGTGGCTCGCGGTCAGCCGCGTCGGGACGGCGCGCCGGCCCGCCCTGTGGCTGTTCGCGACGGCGCTGCCCCGGCTCGCCCTCCCGCTGGCCGGTTTTCTCTGGGTGATGGACAACCGCTGGGAACGCCTGGCGGGCTGCGTGGCCGGCTTCGTCCTGGCGCGCCTCATTGTCCAGCAATGGATGAACGCCAGCGCGACGGCGCATACAAACGTGTCGTAACGAAGGGAGCGCATCGATGCACATCTCGCCGGACCAAGTCGTGCTGTGGCAATGGCGCGGGCTCGAACTGAACGCCACGATCGTGTTTACCTGGGGGGTGATGGCCCTGCTCGTCGCCGGCGCCCGGGCCATCACCTGGCGCCTGTCCGACAACGAATCGCTCTCTCGCTGGCAGAACCTGCTCGAGGTGCTGGTGGTCGGCCTGCGCGATCAAATCCGCGACGTCAGCCAGGCCGAACCGGGGCGATATCTGCCGTTCGTGGGCACGCTGTTCATCTTTATCGCCACCGCCAACACCCTGGCCGTCGTGCCCGGTTTCGAGCCGCCGACCGGCTCGCTGTCGACGACGACGGCGCTGGCCCTGTGCGTTTTCTTTGCCGTGCCGCTCTACGCCATCGCCGAACAAGGAGTGGTCACCTATCTGCGAAAGTACACCCAGCCCACGTTTTTCATGCTGCCGTTCAACGTCATCGGCGAGATATCGCGCACCATCGCACTGGCGGTACGCCTCTATGGCAACGTCATGAGCGGCACCCTGATCGCCGCCATCCTGATCGGGGTGGCGCCCTTTTTCTTCCCCGTCCTGATGCAGCTTCTCGGCCTTTTGACCGGCCTCATCCAGGCCTACATCTTCGCGGTCCTGGCGATGGTCTACATCGCCTCGGCGCGGCGCTCCCATGCGGGCGAGGCCGGCGGCAACGGCGGGGAAGCCCAGTGACACCGCACAACAACCGAGGTGTTTGTCATGGATAGCACGGCACTCATCGCCGCGGTCTCGATCTTCACCGCCGGCCTGACCATCGCGATCGGCACCATCGGCCCGGCCATCGGCGAGGCGCGCACCGCCGCGCAGGCGCTGAGCGCCATCGCCCAACAGCCGGACGAAGGCAACCGCATCACCCGGACGCTTTTCGTGAGCCTGGCCATGATCGAATCGACGGCCATCTACTGCCTGGTCGTCGCCCTGATCCTGATCTTCGCGAACCCGTTCTGGACGCACCTCGTGGCCCGCGCGGGTGGCTGACGCATGCATATCGACTGGCTGACGGTCAGCGCGCAGATCGTCAATTTCCTCATTCTGGTCTGGCTGCTGAAGCGCTTCCTGTACCGCCCGGTGGTACAGGCCATGGAGCGGCGCGAGCAGCGCATCAGGGAACGCTTGCGCGAGGGCGAGCGCAAACAGGAAGAGGCCGAAGACGAAGCCCGGTCCTACCGCGAAAAGCAGCGCGAGCTTGCGCAGCGGCGGGAGCAGATGCTGGCCGAGGCACGCGAGCAGGCCGCCGGGGAACGGGACTTGCTGGAGCGCCAGGCCCGGGAGGAGATCGAGGCGCGCAAGCGCGACTGGCTTAAACAACTGGAACAGCAGCGCGAGACCTTCCTGCGCGAGCTGCGCCGGCGCACCACCCAGCAGTTCTATAGGCTGGCGCGGCGCGCGCTCCGCGACCTGGCGGATGCCGACCTGCAGGACCAAGTCGCCCGCGCTTTCATCACCCAGGTGGAGATGCTCGATGCCGGTACCCGCGAGACGATCGAACAGGCGTGCCGGCAGTCGGACAATACGGTGCGCGTTCGCAGCCTGTTCGAGCTTTCAGCCGACAGCCGGCACCGGATCACGCGCGCGCTGCGCGCATGGCTCGGCGAAGGCCTGGAGATCGAATACGCAACCGCAGACGACGCTCCCTTCGGCATCGAGCTGAAGGCCGGCAGCCAGACCGTATCGTGGGGCTTTGGCAGCTATCTGGACGAGTACGAAAAAGCCGTCGCGGAGCAACTCGCCGGCGTCCCTGCCGCGGCCGAGGTCGGGGCCGGGAAATGAACGACACAGCGACGCCCCCGCTTTCCGAGCTGTTGCACGAGACGTTCGATTCCCTGGACCGGACGCTGTCCCGCTACCGGGCCGCGCCGCAGTGTCTGGAGATCGGCAGCGTCGGCCAGGTGGCCAACGGCATCGCCCGCGTCACCGGCTTCAGCGACGCCAATGACAACGAGCTAATCGCTTTTCCCGACGGGCTGTTCGGCATCGCGGCCAACCTTAACCTGGACCATCTGGGCATCATCCTTCTCGGCGAAAGCGGTGGCCTCAAAAGCGGCGACGAGGCGAGGCGCACCCACCGTGTGGTCGACGTGCCGGTTGGAGAGGAGCTGCTCGGGCGCACCGTCGACGCCCTGGGGCGAGCGCTGGACGGCCGCGGATCGATACGCGCCGAAGTGCGTTGGCCGATCGAGCGCCCGGCGCCCCCCATCATGGCACGCGCGCCGGTCGCCCAGCCCCTGCAGACCGGCATCAAGGCGGTGGACGCCACCATCCCGATCGGGCGCGGCCAACGCGAACTGATTCTGGGCGACCGCCAGACCGGCAAAACGGCGATCGCCGTCGACGCCATCCTCAACCAAGACCCTGGCATGGTGCGCATCTACTGCGCCATCGGCCAGCGGGGCGCGGCCGTGGCGCGCGTCATCGACGCGCTCAAGATTTACGGCGCGATGGAGAACTGCATCGTGGTGGTGGCCGCCGGCGAGGATCCGCCGGGCTTGCAGTTCATCGCGCCCTACGCGGCGACCAGCATGGCGGAGTATTTCATGGAGCGCGGCCGGGACGTGCTCATCGTGTTCGACGACCTCACCCGCCACGCCCGCGCCTACCGCGAGCTCTCCCTGCTGCTGCGCCGGCCGCCGGGGCGGGAAGCCTATCCGGGCGACATCTTCTACATCCACTCCCGCCTGCTGGAACGCGCCACGCACTTGCGCGATGACCGGGGCGGCGGCTCGCTCACCGCGCTGCCCATCATCGAGACCCAGGCCCAGAACATCTCCGCCTATATCCCGACCAATCTGATCTCCATCACCGACGGCCAGATCTACCTCTCCCCGGAGCTGTTTCAGAAGGGCCAGCTGCCCGCCATCGATATCGGCAAATCGGTCTCCCGCGTAGGCGGCAAAGCGCAGCTGCCCGCGTTTCGGGCCGTGGCCGGCGACCTGCGCCTGGCCTACGCCCAGTTCGAAGAGCTGGAGACCTTCGCCCGCTTCGGAACCCGTCTCGACGAGGAAACGCGCCGCAGCCTGGAGCGCGGCCGCCGGGTGCGCGAGATCCTCAAACAGGACGAGCACGACGGCTTTTCCGTCGCCGAGCAGGCCGTCGTGCTGCTGGCCACTACCCACGGGCTTCTGGACGCCGTGCCGGTCGAGCGCGTCGCCGACGCGCAAGCGGATCTGCGCCGCGTCTTCCTGGACGAGCAACCCCGGCTGTGCGAGCGCATCGCCGCGGGCCAGGCGCTCGGCGATGAGGACCGCGAGACCATCCTGGATGTGGCGCGGCGAACGCTCGAGCGCCACCGCGGGTAGGCAGCGCCCCATGGACACCCTGGAAGAGCTCGGCCAGCGCATCGCCACGACCCAGGACCTGGACGCCATCGTGCGCACGATGAAGACCCTCGCGGCGGTGAGCATCCGCCAGTACGAGTCGGCCGTGCTGGCGCTGCGCGAGTACAACCGGACCATCGAATCGGGGCTGCAGGTGGTGCTGCGCTCCGGGCGCGCGCCCGGAGCCGATTCGCAACAGACGGAAAACCCCGCCACGCTGGCGGTGGTCTTCGGCTCCGATCACGGCCTTTGCGGACGCTTCAATGCCCAGATCGCCCGCTTCGCCCACGGCGAGCTGCAGCGCCGCTCTGCCGGCGACGCGGTCTATCTCGTGGCGGGGGCGCGCGCCGCGGCCCAGCTCGAAGCGCTCGGAATAGCGGTCGAACGCTGCTTCACGTTGCCCGGCTCGGTCAACGGCCTGACCGCCATGGCGCACGACCTCCTGCTGGAAATCGACCAGCGGCGCCCGCAGGGCAGCGAGGCCCGCGTCCTCCTTTTCTACAACGAACGCTCGGAGGGCAGCACGGCCTCGCCCCGCAGCGCCCAGCTCCTGCCGCTCGCCGCCCACTGGCTGCGGCGTCTGGCGCGCCAACGCTGGCCTTCCCGCGCCAGCCCCCTGTTCACCATGGACGCCGAGGCGCTGTTCACGGCCCTCGTTCGCCAGTATCTGTTCATCGGCCTGTTCCGCGCCGGCGCCGAGTCGGCCGCGAGCGAGCACGCCATGCGCCTGATGGCCATGCAGGCCGCTGAGCGCAACATCAAGGACAATCTGGACGATCTGCACGCCGGCTACCGCCGGCAGCGCCAGGAATCGATCACCGCCGAGCTGCTCGACATCGTCGCCGGCTTTGAAGCGCTGGAGACCGAGGACCAGCCTGACCGCCGTGCTCAGCGCGCCCATTCGGCCGCCGCGTCCTGACGCTTGAGAACCCGGCTACCGCGGCTGCTGAGCGGCCGGGCGTTGCGGCGGCGCCCGCAACGCCGGATTCGGCACGTGCTCGGCCAGGAGAAACGCGCCCAGCACCAACGCAAACGCCGGCAGCACAAGGTACCAGTAACGCACGATGATGCGGCCCTTGTAGACGGGGTGCGTGCGGATCACCCGCGGCGGCGGCCTGGGCAGCGTGCCCCGCACCCAGGCGAGCGCCACCGCCGCGGCAAATGCGCCCAGCGCGAACAGCCCCAGCGCCAGCAGGTCGAGAGACAGCCCGGAGAACAGCGTGCCCGTGCCCGAGTGCCAGCGGTCGCGAAGGAAAAACGACTCCTGCTGCAGCAGGTACAGGCCGCCCCAAACGCAGGCCGCGGCCAGCGCCAGGTTCAGCGCGACGCGCACCGTCCGCCCCTGGGCGCCGCGGCTGAGCGGGGCATCATGCGACCTCCGCGTTCAGCTCCGGCAGCCATGGAATGTCGGTCATGCCGGGCTCGTGGCCCAGTTGCTTGATCAGCGTGGTCGCCTGCCCCCGGTGGTGCGTCTGATGGTTGAACATGTGCGTGACCAGCACCCACGCCGGCAGCACGCGCGTCCTGCCGTCGATACCGCTGGTGTACCCGAAGTCCGCTTGCAGCCACCCATCCTCCAGGCTCTGCGCCCAGTCCACGATGGTCTCGTCCATCGCCTCCCGGGCCTGGCGCAGACCGGAGAAGTCCTCATAAAGCTGCTCGCCGATCGTCACCCCGGGCGGACGGCCCCGGAAGCGGTTCATCCACGCCATATCGCCGCACAGGATGTGGTCGAGCGTACCGTGAAGGGACTTGAAAAACGCCCCCAGGTCGCGGCGCCGCTCGCTGTCCGGGATCTGCTCGCACACGCCGTAAATCTTGCGGTTCATCCAGCGGTTGTATTGCGCCATCAGTTGACAATAGCTGCCGTCGAACATCCTGGGCTCCCTGAGCGGCCGTTGCGGGCCTTACCCGAACGTTAGCCCCCGGACACGGTTTTGCAAGCGGCGGCTCGGCTGTGAACGTAGCGCCCGGAAGCGCCCCTCCATGACCGCGGATCAGCTCGACGACAGGATCTGCGCAGCCTGAAGCGAGACCAGCCTGGCCCCATCGGCCACCCGCTGCCTGCCGAGCTCGGTGAACCCGAATTTGTCGTGAAACCGCTGTGAGGCCGGGTTGGGCGGCTCGATAGTGTATTCGCACGCCACCATCGCCACGCCCTGTGAACGTGCAAAGCGGAACAAGTCGTCATAAAGCCGGCCGCCGATCCTGCAGCGGGCAAACTCAGGGGCCACGACGATGCGGTCGACGTAGAGAAAGCGGGAAAAGCGCGCCGAAAACCAGTCGAAGTTGTCGTTCACGTAAGGCGCGCTCTCGCGCATGGCCAGCAGAAAGGCGGCAACCCGGCCGGCCGCTACGGCCACCTTGTGATAGCTCGCCATGCGCGCCAGCTCGCGCAGCCCGTCCTCCGCCATCGGACTGGTCTTGTCGACGACCGCTTCGTTCAGTTCGACGATGCGGCCGAAATCGGCTTCAACGGCGCGGCGGATGGAAATGTCTGTCATGGCATGACCTGCGATAGGCGGCGCACGGACGACGCAATTCGGCCTGGCGTGGCGCGTCAGTCATGAGCTTGCCAGGTCGAAGGCGAACATCGGCAGCCGCCTGCCGGCGATGCTGTGCGAGTCGCGCCAGCCGGCCGCGCGTGCGCCCATGGTCAAATAGAAGCCCGCAGCACCCGGGTCGCTCTGCACCGTGAGCACCGACGCGCGCAGAGACGCCCCGGCCACGGTGAACGACCCCTCCGGAGCATCCATCTGCGATCCGGCAAAAGTGAGTTCTTCGCGGCAGGCCGCGAGAAAAGCCGGCGAATAACCCCAATAAGCCTTCGACCGCACGGCCGCGCAAAAAGGATCCCGCATTTGCCTGCCAGGATTTTGCTTTGTGCCAATGCGCTTTTCATCATTTCAGATACTATCCTAGCCGGGAACAGCGAGAAATCGGAGGCTTGCATGCCCTATGAGCGACCCAAAGAAACCACGCCCATCCCGCCGGTTCGCGGCGCCCACGCGATGGGGCGGGACATGAACGGGCGGGTCATCGGCGCGGCGCCCGATGCAGGCGCGGTATAGGCGCATGGAAGGCCGTGTCGGTCCCCTCGCCCTCATCGCCGCGACGGTCGCCGGCATCGTCGCGTGCGTGCTGTTGGCGTGGCCTTTTCTGGGCGCGCTGGTGTGGGCGCTGACGCTCGCCATCCTGTTTGTACCGCTCCACGCCAGAATCGAATCCAGGCTGAAATACCCGAACCTTGGCGCCGCTGTCTCGGTGCTGGTGTCCATGCTGGTGGTGGCCGCTCCGGCCGCTTTCGTGGTCCAGCGCCTCATCCAGCAGGCGGCGTCCAGTGCGGCATCGATTCAGGAGAAAGTCCAGTCCGGCGCCATCCAGCGGCTGCTCGAGGCACACCCCAGCATCGCGCCGCTCGGCCAATGGATCGAACAGCAGGTCCACCTGCCGGCCATGACCGGCAATCTGGCCACCTGGCTCGGCAATGCGGGCGCGACCTTCGCGCGCGGCTCCGTGGCCGAGGTGATCGAGATCGTGCTCACCTTCTATCTGCTGTTCTATTTCCTGCGCGACCGCCACGCGGTCAGGCGGCTGCTCTACGACTGGCTGCCGCTGCGGGAAGCGGAAACGGACCATCTCATCCAGCGGATCAAGGACACCGTTCACGCGACCGTCTACGGCACGGTCGCCGTGGCAGCCGTGCAGGGCTTTCTCGGCGGCCTCATGTTCTGGTTTCTGGGCCTGCCGACGCCCTTGCTCTGGGGTCTCGTGATGGGCCTGCTCTCCATCGTGCCGGTACTGGGCGCTTTCGTGGTGTGGATCCCCGCGGCGGTGTTCCTGGCGCTGCGCGGCGACTGGGCCAAAGCGGTCGTGCTTGCGGCGTGGGGTGCGCTGGTCGTGGGCAGCATCGACAATGTCCTGCGCCCCATGCTCGTCGGCCACCGCCTCAGGCTTCACACCATCCCCGCGTTCATCGCCATGGTCGGCGGACTGCTCCTGTTCGGGCCTGCCGGTTTCATCCTCGGTCCGCTGCTGGTCACGGTGACCCTTCTGCTTCTGGAAATCTGGAGAGCGAGGAATGCCGGGCGCCAACCGCAGGGCTGAATCTGAGTAGCCGCAACGCGCTCAAGGAGGACAGCCGCAGGCTGACGCCCATGCGCGGCTGTTCCGAACTGATAAGGCTGCAATGCTGAAGACAGCCCGGCATCCGCTCACCCCGAATAGGCAGACTGGACAGCCTTGTATAGCGGCTTTTCCGTGAGCTCGTCGACTCTGTAGGACTGGCCGCCGCCCGGATCATACCCTGCCGGGATCGATCCGGTACGGTACTGGCCCGACTGAGAATATTTGGTCATCCCGAAAGTGGCTTCAGTCCCCGTCTTCAGCGCGCTCTGGTTGAGAAACTGGAACACGCAGCGCCCGAGGAAATTGCCCTCGGGCGGGGTGTTGGCAAGCTGCGTCGCGACGTACTTGGCCTGCGCGTTCTCGTCCCGCCCCTGGCCATTGATGTCGATCCCCATTTCGGCGAAAAAGAACGGCAGGTCGGGAAAATAGCCCGGAAAGACCTTTTGAATGTAACGGGCGAGAAATGCGCCGTCGTTAAAGGTGTTGGCCGACGCCACAAAGCGCCCGGTCCAGAACTTGCTGCCGAGAGCCGGATAGGACTCCACAGCCTTCTTCAGTTTCTGAATTGCCGCTATTGCAGGAGCATCAGGAAGCCCGCCAGTGCCGAACGAGACCGGAGATGTGACCGGCAACGTTGAGCCGGCAGCAATACCGAGCGCCTGCTCTGCATCCAGCAGATAAGCCATCGCCTGAACCACGTCTTTGACGTTGAACCCGCCCGCGAGATCGTATTCGTTGGCGATGCCCCACATCCCCGCCCCGGGCAGCGGCGTCTTGCCGCCGTTGTACACCTCGGCGACCATGGCCTGAATCTGCGACTTCACGGTCGAGCCTTTGCCCTGGTGGATCTGCTCCATAAAGTAGTTCGAGATCGGCACCATGACCTTCACTTTGCAGCGGCCGCAATATTCGAGAAAAGGAAGGTGATTGCGCTGATACGCCCCCGGCGCGGAACCGGGCGCAGGCGGAACGCTCCAGTCGTAAAGGTGCAGGAAATTCACGCCGATATCGGCCAGATTCTTGACATCCCCTCGCCCGCCTTGGCCGGGCGTCCAGATAAGGGGAAATGTGGAATTGGCGAAGTCCGTGTCAAAGTATTTTAGCGGCGGTCTCGGCGTATCGTCAGATGGTGCGGGGGAGTACGACACTCCTTTCAAGGGTTGGAGTGCACTCAGGTTGGCAATATTCACAATTTGGGTTCTCCGCTTGATCCAAAGATCAAACCCAATCGACCGCGCACGTACAGCGAGTTGATGACACGCGGGTCTAGCGCTTCCTTGGCTGCCCCTGGCTATGGAGGATTACTGAAGCAGGAAGTCGAGCCGTTAGCTTTCTGTGAGCAGCCCGGGACTGCCGCCGTCAGTGCTTGCCCCCGTGAACCGTAGCAAAGCAGAAAACACCGCGGAAAGCAATTGAAGTCTTGGCCACCCGGCCTCCGGGCGGCGAATGAGCCGAAAGTATGCGAATTCCTCGGTCCGCTGTGCCGGCGTCACGTGGGCCTCGTTTCGCTGCTCCACCACTTCGAACCCGGCGCCGAGCGCTCCCAGGAGCTTGTCCGAATCGTACTGGACGATGGGAAGTCCGCTGCACTTCTCCGGCCCGCCTATCGCGAACGAGGCGATGATCGCCTTGCCCCTGCGGCGTGAGAGCCTTTTTCAGGGCATTCAGATAGCGCTCGCGATCTCCCTCGTTCGGTCAGGAAATGAAATACCGCCCGGTCGTGCCAAAAGGCGAATTTTCTTGGCGGCTCAAAGGCCGTGATGTCGGATTCGATCTACTCCACCCGTTAGGCACGCGCGCCGAGCTCACAGCGTGGCCACCGCTGATCGGCTCGCACGCTGTCCCGAAGCTGAAATATCGTCGTCACAATATGTCCCTATGGTGGCGCGGCGATGAGCACGATCCTATTGGAAGACGTCGCCAAAGCCTTCGGTTCGCACCACGCCGCGCGCGGCATCAGCCTCACCGTGGCGTCGGGCAAGTTCGCCGTGGTGGTCGGCCCGTCGGGCTGCGGCAAAACCACGCTGCTGCGTCTGGTGGCCGGCCTGGAGCAGCCCGACCGCGGCCGCATCCTGATCGACGAGCGGGATGTGACGGCGCGGCGCCCGGGACAGCGCGAACTCGGCATGGTGTTTCAGAGTTATGCGCTGTTTCCCCATCTGACCGTGGCGGAGAACCTGTTGTTCGGCCTCAAGCTGCGGCGCACCCCTCGCGGAGAACGCCGGAAGAAGCTCGAGCGCACCAGCCGCCTGCTGGGCCTGGAGGCGCTGCTCTCGCGGCGGCCCTCCGAGATTTCCGGCGGCCAACAGCAGCGCGTGGCCCTGGGGCGCGCGATCATCGGCGGCCGGCGCACCGTGCTCATGGATGAGCCCCTGTCCAACCTCGATGCCAAGCTGCGCCAGCAGATGCGCCTGGAGCTCAAGGCGCTGGCCCGGGACCTGGGCATGACGGTGCTCTACGTGACGCACGACCAGGCCGAGGCGCTGGGTATGGGCGACACGGTCGTGGTCATGAACGACGGCCGCATCGAGCAGGCGGCCGCCCCCGAAACGCTCTACGAGCAACCGCAAAGCGTTTTCGTGGCCCGCTTCATCGGTACGCCGCCGATGAACCTGTTGCCGCTGGAAAACAGCGACGGCCGCACTCGCATCGAGGGGACCGGCCAGCCGTTGCCGGTCGCCGCTGCGCACGCGGGCCACGTGCTGGGCATGCGCCCCGAGCAGCTCACCCCCTGCGGCCGCGACGCCCCCGGCCTGGATACCGTCGTCGAAACCGTCGAATACCAGGGGGCCGACGCCGTACTGACCTGCCGTCTGGGCCCACACGCCCTGGTGGCCCGCCTGCCCGGGCGCACCCGCCTGCGCCCCGGTGAGACGCTGCGCCTGGGCTGGCCGGGCGACGCGGTGCACCTGTTCGACGCCCGGAGCGGCAAGCGGGCGGACATTCGGCCACCCGCTGCCTGCGATCACACCCACCACGCCAAGGGAGCAATCTATGCAACGCCGTGATTTCCTGAAATTGTCCGCCGCCTCCGCGCTCGCCGCCGGAACCTCGCTGCGCCGCGCCAGCGCCGCCTCGGTCATCGAGCTGCCGATGTACTATCCGGTCGCCGTCGGCGGCCCCATCGCCAAGATCATGGACGGCTACGCGGCCGCCTTCCACAAGGCCAACCCGGACATCCGCATCCACCCGATCTACACCGGCACCTATCAGGACACCACCGCCAAGGCCATCACCGCGCTGCACGGCGGCGGCGGTAGCGCGCCCAAGATGGCGGTCGCGCTGTCGGTGGACATCTTCACCTTCTACGATCAGAACCTGCTGGTCCCCGCGCAGGATCTGGCGGCCGGCGACGACGACTGGCTGCACCGCTTCTACCCGGCCTTTCTCGCCAACTCGCGCCTGGACGACAAAATCTGGAGCGTGCCCTTTCAGCGCTCCACGCCAGTGCTCTACTGGAACAAGGAAGCCTTCAAGGCCGTCGGGCTGGACCCGGACCGCGCCCCCGCCGACTGGGAAGAGATGCGGGAGTTCGCCCACCGGCTGACCCAGGCACACAACGCCAAAAGCCCCACGCAGTGGGGGCTGCAGATTCCCTCCTCGGGCTTCCCCTACTGGCTGTTCCAAGGGCTCGCCATCGAGAACGGACAGGCGCGGCTCGCCTCGCAGGACGGCACCCGCACCCACTTCGACAGCGACGACACGATCGGCGCGCTGCAATACATGGTGGATCTGGCGCACAAGTACCGCGTCATGCCCAAGGGCGTCATCACCTGGGGCACCACGCCGCAGGACTTCTTCAACAAGCGCTGCGCCATGATGTGGACCACCACGGGCAACCTCACCAACGTACGCAAGCACGCACCCTTCGACTTCGGCGTGGGCATGCTGCCGCGCCACAAGCGCCGCGGCGCACCGACCGGCGGCGGCAACCTGTACGTGTTCAGCAACACCACGAGCAAGGAGCGCGAGGCGGCGCTGCGCTTCATCAAATGGGTCACCGCGCCCGAGCAGGCCGCCGACTGGGGCATGCGCACCGGCTACATCGCCACCAGCCCGGCCGCCTGGCAGACGCCGGCGCTGAAGAAATACCTGGCCGGCTTCGCCCCCGCCAAGGTCGCGCGCGACCAGCTCAAGTATGCCGAACCCGAGCTGTCCACCCACGACAACCAGCGCGTGACCAAGGTGTTCAACGACGGCCTGCAGGCGGCGCTGACCGGTCAGCAGGCGCCGGCCAAGGCGCTGCACGGCGCGCAGAAAAACGCCGACGCCATTTTGAGCCGCTTCCGCGACTGAAACCCTTTGACCGCCCCGCGATGCCCGCGGGGCGGTCTCTCCGGAGGATCGGTTTTTGCCTTTGCATTTTGCTGCCAAACGCCCCGGCGGCGTTCGACTGAGCGCCGTGCAGGATACCCTGACCGCATGGGGCCTGCTCGCTCCGGCACTGCTCGTTCTCGCCGCCTTCACGCTCTATCCGGCGGCGCAGACGCTGGTGCAGAGCCTGTACTCCTCGCCGGTCGCCAATGGCGCGGGCCATTTCGTCGGGCTGGAGCACTTCCGCCGCATGCTCGCGGATCCGGTGTTCCGGCGCGTGATGATCAACAGCGGCCTCTATGCCCTGGGGTCGATCCCGCTGTCGATTGCCCTCGCCCTGGCCATGGCGCTGCTGGTCAACCAGCGCCTGCCCGGCCGCGGCCTCGCGCGCATGGCGTTTTTCACGCCCACCGTGCTGCCGCTGGTGGCGGCGGCCAATATCTGGCTGTATTTCTACACGCCGGGCTACGGGTTGCTCGACCGCCTCCTCCACGCCTTCGGGTTCAGCGGTGTCAACTGGCTCGGCAACCCGCACACCGCGTTGTGGGCGGTCACCGCGGTCGCGGTCTGGAAACAGGCCGGCTTTTTCATGATCTTCTACCTGGCGGCGCTGCAGCAGATTCCCCCGACGCTTTATGAAGCCGCCGCTATCGAGGGCGCCGGCAGCCGGCAGATGCTATGGCACGTCACGTTGCCGATGCTGGGCCCGACCACGCTGTTCGTGCTGGTCAATGCCGTGATCGGCGCCTTCAGTCTGGTCGATTCGCTGTTCGTGCTCACCGAGGGCGGACCCGGCAACTCGAGCAATCTGATTCTCTACTACATCTACCAAAACGCCTTCCGCTTCTGGAACACCGGCTACGCCGCGGCGCTCACCGTGGTGCTGGTGGCGCTGCTCGCCAGCGCCTCGCTGCTGCAGTTCCTGGTGGTGGGACGGCGCACCCACTACCGCTAGCGCGCTCATGGTCAATCGACGCCTGGTTGCCTTCGCCACATGGTTGCTGGCCCTGCTGTGGCTCGCGCCGCTGCTGTTCGCGCTGTGGGCCGCCTTTCACCCGTTTGCCGACGCCACGCACCTCAATCCGCTGGCGCCGCTCACGCTGGACAACTTCCGCGCCGCCTGGCAGGCCGCCCCGTTCGGGCGCTATTTCGTCAACACCGTGCTCATGGTCAGCATGACCCTGGCCGCCCAACTGGTGATCTGCTCGCTGGCCGCCTACGCCTTCGCACGCTACCGCTTTCTCGGACGCAGCCTGCTTTTCTCGCTGGTCCTGGTGCAGTTGCTGGTCATGCCCAACGTGCTGCTGGTGGAGAACTACCGCACCATGGCGCAGCTGGGACTGGTCAATCATCTGGTGGCCATCGGGCTGCCCTATTTCGCCTCGGCCTTCGGCATCTTTCTGCTGCGCCAGACGTTCATGACCGTGCCGAAGGAGCTGGAAGAGGCGGCACGCATCGAGGGAGCGGGCCCGCTGGCCGTGCTCTGGCGCGTTTACCTGCCATTGGCCCGCCCGGTGCTGGTCGCCTATGGGCTGGTCTCGGTGAGCTACCACTGGAACGATTTCCTGTGGCCGCTGATCGTCACCGACAGCCCGGGCAGCCGCGTGCTCACCGTCGGCCTGCAGGTCTTCTCCACGGCCGACCAGGGCATCAACTGGTCGATCATCAGCGCCGCCGCGTTGATGACCGCCGCGCCCCTGCTGATCGCCTTTCTCATCTTTCAGCGCCAGTTCGTGCAGAGCTTCATGCGCGCCGGCATCCGCTGACGCCGTAGGCGCGCGCCCCTGATCGCGCCAAAAGCGCAGCACGCCTCTGGCCCGCCCTGTTGCGGGCGTGACGACAAGGCGCGCCGATGCCGAAGCTCGGTTCATCACACGCCCGCATCGCGCAACAGCGCTGTGGCACGCATCAAGCGACGTGCCAGATAGGCCGCAGAGAGGCGGTGGATATCGGCCGCCAGCCGCGGGTTGTCCTCGGCGAGGCGTTCGAGGGTTTGCAGGCTGATCCGCGCGAGCCGGCACGCCTGAGCCGCCACCACATGGGCTGTCCGCGGCACTTGCGCATACAGGCCGATTTCGCCGACCAGCGCGCCGGGCAGGATTTCGGCAACCGGCGAGACGGTTCCGTCCGGGTGCACGTACTCAACGCGCAGTCTTCCCTCTTTCAGAACCAGGATGCTGTCAGTCGGCACGCCCTGCTCGATAATCCGCTCGCCGGCCTCCGCCGAAAAATTCTCGAAGGTGCTTTGCGGCTCGAAGCCCGGATGAATCCGTTTCAGCTCTTCCAGGAACCCGCGGTTCGATGAAGCGATTTGTCTTGCCGCGGCCTTGGCCAGTAAGCGCTCTTCCACATTCTGAAGGGCGTCGTCGAGGTGGCCGAAAACGCGCAGCCCACCTGACGCATGCACTTTGCGAAACTGCGCCTCCACTTTGGGCGCAAGACCGCTGACGTGCAGTTCCAGCCCGTTGGCCTCACAGGTGCCGTGCAGCTTTCCCAGCGCAAACGCGGCCGAGGCATCAATGCCCGTTACGCGCTTAAAGTCGATAACAATGAAGTTCGGCCTTGCCTCGCCGGCTGTGGCGACAGCGCTCAACTCGGTAAGAAGCCGGTGCGCGGTGCCGAAAAAGAGGTAACCGTAAAGCTCGTAAACCACCGCCTTACCGCCGTGTTGCGACAGATACTGCATTTGCGGCAGTGGGCGCTCCACGCTAGAGCGCATCGACGCAACGCTGGTGCGCACACGCACCACGTCGATCTTCGCGTAAGCCATAACGAACCTGATGGACGCCGCGAGCAACCCGACGACGATGGCCTGCAGCAGCCCCACCGTTGCGGAGACCGCGAGGATCAGCAGAACGATCCCAAAGTCGCCGGACGGCAATTTTTGCCGTTCGGTCCAAAGCCAGGTAAACAGCAAATCGATGCCGAGGTAGGCGACAATCGCGGCAAAAACGCCAATCGGAAGAACCGACAGATATCTGGCACCGAACAGCGCCGCTATGGCCATGACAACGGCCACGGCCACGCCCGCGAGACGCCCGCTAACGCCCATCGCACGGGCAAAAAGGGTCTCGGTCAGGAACTGGAAACCGACCAAACCACCGAACAACGCGCTGACTAAATTGGCCGCGCCGACGCCGCGGAGATCCTGGTTCGGATCGACGTCCTGTGCGAGAGCCAGCTCCAGCGCCGACACGTTGAGAAGTGAGCCGATGATAGCCATCCCGGCAACCGCGGCCATTGTCGGCAACTGGGCAAGCACAATGAACCAGTTTGCCTGGCCCGCCATCGCCGGGCTGACCCCGCCGAGAAACCCCGCCTCACTGAATGGCCCAAGGAGAAGCCCTTGCGCCTGAGCCGCCGCAACCCCGGTTCCGCTCAACCAAAGGATCCCGTAAAAGCCCGCGAGCGAGATCAGGATGCAAACGGGCAGAACCATGGCATGACGGATATGCCGCGACGCAAGGCAAAAGCCAATACCCACCAGCAACCAAGGAATCCATTTCCCAGCATTGCTTGTCTGGAACAGCGCAGCGAACGACCAGATGCTGACGTTTTCTTTTAGCATCATGCCCAGAGCGCCGGTGACCAGTAGATATCCGGTCGCCGCAAGGAAGCCGCCCAGGACCGGGTAAGGAATGAAGCGGATAACAAACCCGAGGTTAAAGCGGCCGAAAAGGTACATGGCCAGACCGGTGACGGCCGTGGTCACCGCCACCAGCGCGGCAACAGTCGCGAAAAGGCTGCCGCCCGCTCCCGCGCTCCAGCCGTGGGCTACCGAGGCCACGCCGAGCGACAGAATCAGCGCCGTCACATCCTGCGGCTGGACGATGATCCCCTGAGCCGGACGCAACACCGAAGCAACCAAGGCCATGACCGCGGCGCCGAGCAAGGTTAAACCGATGCCATGGCTGAGATAAGGCGCCATGCTCCCGGAATAGACGATTGCGGCAAACGAGATCGCAAAGACGATCCCCATGAGCCCGACGATCAATCCTGCCAGCAGTAAGCGCCCGATGCGGACGATACTCATGCTGCGGCACCCCGAAACGCCCGTTGTTGCGCGCCGCGCCGGCAGCTCGGGCTCGGAACGCCCCCGCTCGCGCCGTGAATGCCATTACGCCGGGGCATGGCCACGGTCGCCTCATCAGCAAGCGCGGTGCGCGCCACATCGAAACGCCCCCCGAGGTGCGCGATGAGCCGAACCACGGTGCGGCACCGCAGGCGCACAACGCTGCGCGCATACTGCGGTTCGGGCGGCCACCCTCCGGAGCGCTCTGTGCCGCTCTCTTTGCTGATGGCCGCCATGCGGATACGCTCCCTCCCCGGCGTGGCGTATAGCGCGGCCCGGCACCTACGTTTTCAATGAGCGTGGGGCAGACCTTCATGCGGAACGGCTGAAAAAGCCGAAACGCGTTCAACGCCGCAAAAATCTGAATTTATAGTGCCGACCACCGCGCCCGGCAATGGCAGGGCGAGCTCGCGCCACTTGACCCAGCAAACAACACCCCATGCCCCGTTAGGTTTGTGGCGCATCCGCACCAAGCCCGGCACCATGTTTTTCCTGCATCTTCGCCGCAAACTGCAGCCGAACGCAAGGAGCACGTTTTTCGCCAAAATGCTCCTTTACATACGGCATGGTTCTCGCACCGGCACAACTGCCAACCACATGGCCCGGCGCTGATGATTGGTCCAGCCGCGGGCCCGCCCAACGCCGAATGAACCGAGCAACAGGCCGGCAAACCGCCTTCCCTTGAGCATCTGCAAAAGGGTTGCGGGTTTTATGCGCCTCTTTGCACTGGAGCGTTAGCCACAACTGCGCCTCAACGCGATGGTGCCTCAACCGATCCGTTTACAGTCACCAAGATGGCGGCAGCCTCACTTCCTGCCCCATCGCCATCGCACGGGCCTTTCACCCTTCGCGATGACTATGGAAATGAAAACAGCCGTAAGCGCCGCGAGAAATATCGCCGGGCCCGCCGCATCGCGGGCATGAAAGAAGCCAACGCCGACAATAACCAGCGCGACGTAGCCTGCCAGAACCGACCAGCCCTGCCAGCATGCCGGCATTCCCCACCCCCATCCGTAGGACTTGACCGGGAACCAGTAGTTTCGCTTTTTGCTCATGCTGGCCTGCGAAAACACACCCGGTGCACGTTCGGACAGCCGGCTGCCATCATCTGCATTATCATTGCCCGAGCGGCTCCATCCCGCTGTTGCGGATCGTACCGGATGCCTGCCCGGAAGCCAGGAAGCCGATCAGCCGCTTTGCCGGGTCGGGATGGTCCGAGCCGCCGACGACTGCGGCCGCGAACACCTGATTGAGCTGGATCTCCGGGGCGATCACGCCGGCGAGCTCCACACCCGGCGCGGCCAGGATCTCGCTCAGCGGCATCACGGCAATCGGCGCCTCTCCGGCGGCGACCATCGCCGCGGCACCCGTGCCGCGCGCCGTAGCGCTGACGTTGATCTGGTCCGTCACGCCCAGCCGCGGAAAAACATCGTTCATAAGGTAAATGCCGCTCGTGCTTGCGGGCACCGCAACGTCTTTGGCCTCCAGCAAGACCCGTTTGAAGGCCTCGACCGTCGTGACCTCCGGTTTGGCAGCCCCGGCGCGCACCGCCACGCCGAGAGGGGTGCGCGCGAGGTCGACATCCGTTCCCGCAGCAATCCGGTGCGCCTTGATCAACTCGTTGAGCCCTTCCCGTGAGAGGATCACCACGTCGGCCGCCACGCCACGGGCGAGCTGCGCCGCAATGGTGTGCGCTCCCGTCCCCTGCGAGGAGCCGGAAGCCGTCGCGACCTCGATGCCGGTGGTGCGCTCGAATTCCGGCAGCAGCTTGTCGTACGGGCCGGCGAACCCGCCCGAGATGATCACATTCAGCTCTGTCATCGTGTCAGGCGGCCCGTCATCGAAAATAAAGTCCTGCAACCCGGTAACTTACGCCGGCGAAAATCGGACCAAGGCTGAACCCGTTCGTGAGCATCACAGGCCGAGCACCAGCCGCAGGCCTTCATCGACTCGGGACATGGAACGCCCGGAAAGTGCCTTTATCTTGGATGTCAGCAAGGAACGATCCAGTGTCAGGACTTGTGACACGTTGGCGACGGATGCCTTGGGCAGGCCGGAATCCGACCGGGTCAAACGAACGTTGCCTGGAGCTTGAGACAAAGACAGATTGGAGGTCACCACCACGACGATGACCGTCGAAATGCGGCTTTCATTGAAGGGATTGGACTGAACAATCAGCACGGGGCGCCGAAAACCCGGCCCCGAGCCGGCCGGCGCGGGCAGAGAAGCCCACCAAAGCTCACCACGTCTCATTGTCGATGGATGCAATCTGCGCCCGGGTAAATGATTCCTCCACCGCCGAATCCTGCTCGGCGTATACCTCATTGAGTTTGGCGGTCACTGCTTCGGAGCCGTGCCGGGACAAGTATTCCTGCAACGCCTCGGCAATGAGCTGGCTGCGCGGCATGTGGCGCTGCTTGGCCAGGCGTTCTGCGGCATCAAATATCGGGTCCGGAATTGAGACGGCGACTTTCATACGGTCAAAGTATCACCCGGGTATGACTCATGCAAGTTTGGAATCCATCCGCCAGATCGGCTCTTGGCACGGCGCTTACGGGCTTCTCGTAACGCTCACGCCATGCTTGGTAACGGTCGCCGTGCCGTTGGCCTGAATCGCGAACCGCTGCCGGACGCGGGTGAATATGCGGCCATTGCCCGGCGAGTTCATACAGCGGTATCGGGTAGGAATGATCCATTCAAACGAGCCCGCCGACCACGGCTGAGGCAATGTGCCCGGCACGGTCGCCGCGACGTCTCCCTGCAATTCACCGGCGGCGTTGCGCGCCAGGGTATTGTTCCAACCCATGCGCCGGAAATTGAGGGTTGCGTTGTGCCTCAACTGTTGCGCCGTCCGGGCGGCAAAATAGCCGCTGACGCCGGACGCCGGGCCGGAGTCCTCCTTGATGGCAATCCAACCGAAGTTAACGTTTCGGGGACGCACGCCCACCGTGAGTTCCATGCCGGCCCCGGCCTGGCCGGCCGGGTACGGCCGCTCGCTGAACTTGCGCAACGAAACGTCGGCCGGCGCCACCACGTGCATATCCGCGTGGCAGGCCTCGCCCGACCTCGGATCCGTCGCGGTAATCGTAGCTGTCCCCGGCCACCCCGGGGCCGCCCAGTTGAATTTCGCCTTACCGCTGCGGGCACTCGGCCAGCCCGTGCTCGACGTCCAGTCCGCCTCCCGGCCGCCCACGTCGAAGCCGACGGTCTCGCAGACGCCTATCGTCGTGCGCGTGTCGGCTGTGCCGTCAGGCGCACGAACCGCGGTGCGGCTTTGAATGACACAGCCGGCCTGTGCGGGCGCGCCTTCTGGCGCAGCGGATGCGGCCGGTGCCGCGGGCACTTCAGCGCCGCCGGCCGGCTCGGCAGGCGGCTGCGGAGCCGGTTCCACGCCGGCAGTTGCGGCCGGCGCCGGCTCAGCGCCAATCTGCCCCACACCAACCCGCGCGCGCCCGGCGCCGCACCAGCCTTCCGTTTGCTGCGCAAAGACGGATATCCGGGCGAAATCATGGGCAAAACGGGGTAAACGGCTTTTCCGCTCGAGGCCGTCAGACTGCACGAACGGCTGCGCGGCTTGATCGCCTATTGTTTGCTTAAAGCGACCGCTTGAACCCGGCTTGCGGGCCCGCCCCAAAGTCACCGCGTGGGAAGTCGCAGACTTGCCGGAACCCGTCCGTGCAACGGCCTTCGGCTTTTGTGCGGACGTGCGCATGGTCACTCTCCTCTGTCTGGCGATCAGCAGGCGCCCGCCGGGAAAGCCCGCTTTGGGCCCCGGCCTGGGCCGAACCCGCGGGTTCGTGCCCGTGCGCCGCACAAAGCCCCGGCACCGACACGCCGCGCGCCCCTCACGGACAGCCGGCCGGGCCGCCGGCGCCGCGCACTAGCTCTTCAAAGCAGCTCGACTGCTCCAGCAGCTTTCCGCCTTCGGCGCGCAGGGCGTCCACCTGGTCCCGGGAGAGATGGAACGTGGTGGGCATGGACAAAAAGCGTTCGCGCTCGGCTTTGTCCGTGATGCGGTCGAAGCCCACGTAGATGCGATACATCTTCACCTGCCACAGATCGGGATTCTGGCGCTGCGCGTCGGCGCGGCGGCGCAGGGCGTCCTTGAGCAGTTCCAGGGTGTCGAAGGAATAGTTCTCGAGCGGCGTGGTGGCGATGGCATTCACCACCGGCACCAGTCCCGGCGCGTGCGACGACTCGTCGTAGCTCGTGTGCGACTCGTTGCGCGCATCGACGACGATCACCACCAGCTTCTTCACCTCTTCCAGGTTGATCTCGCGCAACACGCTCCAGTCCGGGTCCGTGGACTGGATGGCGGTGAGCGGCCCGCGCAGGCCGATGTTGTCGGCCACGCCCCCGTCGAGCAGGTGCACGTAGCGCCGCGACGGCTCCTCGTAGGTGCGCAGCATGCGCGCGCGGTAGTAGCGGCTGGGACTGTCCGCGACGTCCTTGAGCGCCCCGGACACCCAGCCGGGCTCCCGGTATCCGCAGCGGCCCGGGTAGCTGTTGAGCGTCAACGGGGTGAAGGCGACCGGAAAATCGGACGACGCCGCCACGGCGCGCGCGATGGAAACGCTGTCCAGATCGGCGCACAGCGGATCGAACTGCGCCTGGATGAAGGCAAAGCGGGCGCCCTTGGTCATGTCGGTCGCGTTGACCATCAGGAAGGGCTTGCGCGCACGCCGGTCCAGCACGGCGTAAGTGGCGTCGCCGAAGAGCAGATTCTTGTACACCTCGGCGGCCAGGTCGATGCGCCCGAACGTCGGCGAGGCGAGACGCACCCAGTTGTACGGATTGACCAACGTGAGCGTCAGATCCTTCTGCACATCGGCGTACAGGAAATTCTTCTGGAAACGCCCGCCCGGCTTGAACATGGCATCGCCGTTCAGCACGTAGTAAGCGGCGGTAAAGCTGCCGCCCGAAACCGACGAAATCACGTCCACGTCCCGCAGCAGATTGTGCGCGCCGTCATCCATCGGCACCGTGCTGGTGCGCAGCTTCTCCAGTACCCCGTAGGCCAGCGCCGCGGCGCGCGTGCCCCCGCCCGAGAAAGTGAGGATCACCAGCAGACCGTCGCCGTTGTGCGCCTTGTCCAGGTTGGCGTAGCGGTAGCCCGTTTTCGGCGACCACGCCGCCAGCGGCTTGGTCTGCGGAAAGTGGGCGCAACCGGCGAGCAGCAAACCGGCCGCGACGAGCAACGCAAGAAGCCTCGTGCGCACGGCCTAACCCTCTGCCGGAGCGGCCGCAGCCGGCTCGAACTCGATGATCATCGGCTCATTCGGCAGGGTTCCGGACACCAGAACTTCCTGCCGCTCGGGGCTGTAGTCCACGGGCTCGCCCAGGTGGAAAACGTGGTGCCCGGTCTCCAACTGAATCGGCTTGTTGGTAAACCCCGTGAGCCGGTCGTCGACCCACACTTTACGCCGCGTGGGAAAGACGACTTTAACGTACTGGTCTTCCATATTCCGCCACCTCCCCCCGCCTCATGCGGTGGCTTTTCACCGGAAGTATAGCGCTTGAAAAACGATAGAAGCTGGCTGGTTTAGCCACTTCGGCTTTTCGTTGCCTATAGGCAGGGCAAAGTCATCACGCCCACTCGCAAGAATGCACCCCTGGCCCTGCAGGCCAGGATATTAACCCGGCGCGTACTTCCTGAGCTCCTCGTTGCCGCGGCCTACGCGATACAGCCCGCTATCTAGCTCGATTCGCAGGGGCCTGGCAATCCTTCGAGCCCAGCCACTCGATGTCGGATCGCAAGACCCTGTGCTCTCTTTTCCCTCCCATCTTCGCAGTCCCCCAGAACGACCAATTATCCCGCGGCTTAGGCGTTGACTACCTCAAAATTAATCAGACTCTCTATCAGGTCCTTAAACTCCCGTGCTGGCTCTTTAACAGCTTCGGCAAAGTGTGCGCCACTAGCAAATGCCCCAATGAGACCGTAACCACTTTGCTCTTGGACGAATCTGGTTGACTTCCGGCGCTCGCTTTGTGCTTCGCAGAAAAACTCGTGGAGCAACTGAACCCTCTCAAGGTCTCGCTGCAGCTGCCACATTGATTCCAGTTCCCTCTCCGTGTATACGGAGGTGACCTCGCCTAGGTTGGCGCGCCATCCGTCTGTTGCTATTCGTGGAAACGGAACACCGGAGGCTTGGTCAGCAAGTTGCGCATACAAGAACTCGCCATCCTCGGTACTCCATACTTCTTTTGACGATAAAACGGCTCGCCAGAACCCTTGAATATGAGCGATATTGTTCTTCGTTTCCAGTTCAATCAACCGACGTACAGACCTTTTCTTTCTCCTCGTCTGATTTCGAGATTTAACCCATTCGGATCCTTGGGCTAGAGCGAAACCAAGCACGACTGCACCTAATGTAGTGTCTGTCCATAAACGCGGTTTTTCGCAGACGCAGGTGCGGCGAGCAGTTGGCACCACAAGCGTCGAGGGCTGGGGAATCGGTCAGGGATGCGAGTGATACGCATTGATAGCGTTTTAGGCAACTCGCTCGCGGAAATGGGACGAGTCGCCCCCTCGGCTTGGGCGCCGATGCACTGGGGGTGGCCGCCGAACGGTCGAGCGATCAGGCAGGCGCTTCGCGCAGGCGCGCGAGCAGCGCCAGGTTGTGCGCGACGATCGAGGACC
>Ga0102962_1000059_pt1 | contig 68869 bp, 60 predicted proteins | sample SalPonF2_C_D2_MG_FD_84519 | JGI IMG/M metagenome (GOLD analysis project Ga0102962, IMG submission 84519) | Salt pond soil microbial communities from South San Francisco under conditions of wetland restoration - Salt Pond MetaG SF2_C_D2_MG ...
AGTGACTGTCCATAATGTCCGATAACTGCGTTGTTGCAAAAATTTTAATTCCTCATATACATTAGTATACTGCGGTTTAAGATTTTCGCACGTTCCCGTTTAGAACGGAACAGGCTTTGTTCTCGAACATTTTGATCCAGACACTTGACTTTATTGACAGACTCTAATTAAATTATTTATAGTGTAATGAGTAAAATAGAAAGCCGGGTTGGAAAACTTTCATATTCAGCTCAGAAAACATATAACTTTTTATCTGATTTCAATAATTTTAAATCGCTTATTCCGCCTGATCGCATATCAGATTTTGAAAGTACAGTTGATTCGTGCCGTTTCAAAGTTACAGGAATCGGGGAGGCTGCACTCAAAATAATTGAAAAAGAGCCAAATAAGCTCGTGAAAGTTGCCGGTGAAGCAATGGGTAAAGTAGGGTTTAAACTATGGATTCAGCTGAAAGAACTTGCTGAAGATGATACACGCATAAAACTCACCGTTGAAGCTGAATTAAACCCCATGATGAGTATGGTAGCCAATAAACCACTAAAGAATTTTGTTGATATGCTGGTTGATCAGATTGAAAAAATAAAAGTAGAATAAATTTATCGATATTCAATCTCCTTAAACCAGTAACTCTTTTTTACTCCTTCGGATGTTTCAACAACAAGTTCACCAGTTGATTTAACATCGGTAATTTTGGCAGAAAAAACCTCCCCGTCAGCCTCAAACTGACAGAAAGTGTCAAATTTATAAAGTGCTTTCAGGTAATCATTTTTTAATTTTGAAATTTCACCTTCCAGTAAGAGTTGATATCGATCATCTGTATATTTCAGGATGATATTCAGCAAGGAAGTGAGATCCGATTTTTTCCCGGTTATTTGAATAACAGATACAGGATTTGGCAGCGAAGCAGGGAACTCCAGCTGATTAACATTTATTCCAATCCCTGCTACAGAACTGTTAATAAATGCTCCGGCAACTGAGTTTTCAATAAGTATACCTCCCAGTTTTTTATCCTGATAGTAAATATCATTTGGCCATTTTAAAGAAATTGAATCAAACAGCGCTGATAGTGCATCAAAAACGCCCAGTGAGATTGCCATCGAAAGGTAAAACTGGTCTTCAATCCTGAGTTTACCGGGGGAAAGTATAATGCTTAAATATAGATTTTTGCCTGTATCGCCTATCCATATGTTACCATGCTGTCCTTTTCCGCTGGTTTGATAATCAGCAACTACAACAGTCCCTTCAGAAACAGATCCGGATTTGATTAAGTCTGAAGCATATTCATTGGTTGAATCCAGACTTTGACGGCTAATAATATTTTTTCCTATAATTTGATCCATGACAAAAGCATGTTTTGTACAAATTTAGCGTAAATTATATTCTTTCCGTAACAATTGTGTTATCTTTAGTGCATAGAATGATTAGATAAATATATTTCCTGGTTTTTTGGCTAACCCTCCGTAAGAGAAAAATATTTGAAGGCACAACACAATTCTTCTGACAGAGCAATCCACAGGGGTTTATATTAAATTAAAAATCATTACATTTGCGCATAAATTATTTGAATGGTTAAAAAAGACTATCTTATTACAGCAGAGAAACTTGCCAAAACTATTGTTACAGGTATTCAGGAACGAAAGGGCAAGAATATAGTAAAAATTAATCTCTCGAAAATCAAGAACATATTTACCGACTATTTTGTTATCTGTTCCGGTGATTCTAATACCCATGTCCGTGCTATTTCCGAATCCATTGAAAAAGAAGTAAAGGAAAATCTGGGCATGGACTCTTATCATAAAGAGGGAGTGGAAAATTCTTTTTGGGTATTATTGGATTATGGCAACATTATTGTTCACATATTTCAGCCTGAGACACGGGATTTCTATAATCTCGAAGAATTATGGGCAGATGGCGAAATTGAAAATATAAAAGACGAAAACAATTCATAAGGATACAGGAAAAAATGGCAGAAATTAATCGAAATTCAAATAATAATCTGAAAAGCAAAAAACCGTCCGGGGCGACCGGTAAAAGTGGTGAATCCAAAGGCCAAGGTAACAATCCAAAACCAAAATTTAATGTTTACTGGATTTATGCCCTTATCGCTATCACATTCCTGGGCATGCAGTTTTTTAATTTTGGTAGTAATCCGAAAGAGATAACCTGGCAGAAATTTGAAAGGGAAATGCTCGAAGCACATGATGTACAAAAAATTGTGGTTGTTAATCGCGAACGTGCTGAGATCTACATTAAAAAGGACAGACTTGACGAAGACAAATACAAAGATTTATTTGACAATAGCTTTAATCAGGTTTCCCGTTCAGGCCCGCATTATTACTTTACAATAGGGAGTGTAGAGATATTTGAACAGCGTCTTCAGGAGGCTGAGAAGAATTTTACAGAGGATCAAATGGTAAGCGTGAGTTATGAAACGCGTACAGATTTTATGAAAGAGATCCTCGGGTGGGTACTTCCAATCATTATACTTGTTGCTATCTGGTTGTTTATTTTTCGCCGAATGGCAGGAGGAGCCGGTGGGGGAGCCGCTGGTAATATCTTCAATGTGGGTAAATCTAAAGCCAAGATATTTGATAAAGAATCCAATGTAAAAGTTGATTTTACTGATGTTGCCGGACTTGAGGAAGCAAAGGTTGAACTAAAAGAGATTGTGGACTTTCTGATGCGTCCCAAGAAATATACCGAACTGGGAGGTAAAATTCCCAAAGGGGCCCTGCTGGTAGGCCCCCCGGGAACAGGAAAAACTCTGTTGGCAAAGGCCGTAGCCGGTGAAGCCAATGTACCCTTTTTCAGTATGTCGGGTTCCGATTTTGTTGAGATGTTTGTGGGTGTGGGTGCTTCACGCGTACGTGATCTTTTCAAACAGGCAAAAGAGAAAGCACCCTGTATCGTGTTTATCGATGAGATTGATGCAATCGGCAGAGCAAGAGGCAGAAACCCTAACATGGGATCAAATGATGAAAGGGAAAATACGCTGAACCAGTTATTGACCGAGATGGACGGTTTCGGAACAAATGTAGGAGTTATTATTCTTGCTGCCACTAACCGCGCAGATGTTCTGGATCGGGCCTTGCTTAGAGCCGGGCGTTTCGACAGGCAAATTCATGTTGAATTGCCGGATCTGAATGAGCGCAGGGAAATATTTAAAGTGCACCTGAGGCCTTTAAAACTTGAAACAAATCTTGATATTGAATTTCTGGCTAAACAGACTCCTGGATTTAGCGGAGCAGATATTGCCAATGTTTGTAATGAGTCGGCACTGATTGCTGCTCGTAAAAACAAAAAAGTGGTAGAACGTCAGGATTTTCTGGATGCTGTTGACCGGATTATTGGCGGACTGGAAAGGAAAAACAAGATCATCTCCCTGATGGAGAAAAGAACTATCGCTTATCATGAGGCAGGACATGCTACCATAAGCTGGCTGCTCGAACATGCCCATCCGCTGGTAAAAGTTACTATAATTCCAAGGGGCAGAGCCCTGGGAGCTGCATGGTACCTCCCGGAAGAACGACAAATCACTACTACCGAGCAAATGCTTGATGAAATGTGTTCTGCCCTTGGTGGACGAGCCTCAGAGGAAATTAATTTTAGCAAGATATCTACAGGAGCGCTAAATGACCTTGAAAGAGTTACAAAACAGGCTTATGCAATGGTAAGCTATTTCGGGATGAGTAAAAAGGTTGGTAATGTCAGCTTTTATGATTCAACCGGGCAGAATGAATATTCTTTTAATAAGCCTTATAGTGAAAAAACAGCCGAGCTGATTGATGCTGAAGCAAATAAAATTGTTGAAGCGCAATATGCAAGGGCAAAGAAAGTACTTATCGAAAATAAAAGTAAACTGGAGCAACTTGCTGAACATTTGCTTGATAAAGAGGTGATTTTTAGTGAAGATCTGGAAAAAATATTCGGAAAGCGTGAATTTAATCTGGATGAGAATGAATTACTTATTAAAAAGGAAAAAGAGAAACAACGCATGGCAAACGCTTCAAAGAAAAATAATAACTCTAAATCCGTAAAGGAATCGGATGATGACAAAAAATCCGGGGATAACGGAGAAGCTAAAAAAGATAACGAATCTTCATCAGTAAAATCTGATAATGATGAAAATTCAGATGAGAAATCTGAAGAGATTACCCGGAATAAAAAATAAATTATTCCGGTAATTTTCTTCATCAATTCCTTAATTAAATATTTTATTAAGGGGAAGTTTTAAAAATATATTCATTATGGAAGAAGGTTGGGTAAAAATACATTCATTTAGTCAGGCATATCGTGCCGATATGGCGAAGGAAGTGCTGGAAGAAAACGGAATTGAAGCGATGGCTTTTAATAAAAGTGATTCAGCCTATCCTTTTTTAGGGGATATTGAATTATATGTTAAAGAAGCTGATAAAGATAAAGCTATTTCTGTAATTAAAGAAATTGAAGATTGAATACTTTGGTTAAAAGGTCATTGACTGGCCTGTTATTCGTTGTCATCCTGACTGGTTCTGTTTTACTTAGTCCTTATACTTTTGGGGCTCTTTTTCTTATCATTTCGCTCATCGGCACTTATGAATTTTATAAATCCTTCGTGATGGGAGAAGAGGTTTACCCGCAGAAATTTGCCTCATTATTTGTTGCTGGTGTCATTTTCATTATTTTCTTTTTGGAAGCTTCCGGCTTTTTACCTTATCGTTATTTGTCTTTACTTTTTCTTGTATTTCCCGTTCTGTTTTTCATTGAACTATACAGGAAATATCCTAATCCTCTTGGAAATCTGGCAAGTTCGGTGGCCGGAATAATATATGTGGTAGTACCTTTTGCCATTCTTAATTATATTGTATTCGGAACATCTCATAGTCACCAGTACCACCCATTAATCTTAATGGCTTTATTTATACTCATTTGGACTAATGATACTGGGGCATACATTGTTGGAATGACCATTGGGAAACATCGCATGATTCCAAGAATAAGCCCAAACAAAACCTGGGAGGGTACTATAGGAGGTATACTTTTCACATTAATCCTTGCTTATTTACTGGCATCGCATTTCCAGGGTTTGTCAAAAATTCAGGTGCTTGGTTTTGCCTTCATTACAAGTATTAGCAGCATCTTTGGCGACCTGATAGAGTCTTTACTGAAACGTTCAGTCGGAATCAAAGATTCGGGCAATATTCTTCCCGGACACGGAGGTATACTCGACCGTTTTGACTCACTGCTGGTGGCTGCACCAACAATATTTGTATATTTGCAACTTATCAGTTAAATTTATCACGTTCGGTTATCAAATTAAAAGTTTGCGATGATCAAGAAAATAGTTGATTTAATTGTTTGAAAATTATCGTGATATAGATTCTTGAGAAATGGTTTACTTTAATTGAGAAAGCATTTGATGACTGTTGTATAATTCTATTATAGTCGACTATAAATTGTTGTATGAAAATTCATAAAGAAGGGATCAGGATTTTAATTGTCCTGCTTGTGATCCTGGTTTTATTAAATCTGCTGGTATTCAATCTAATAAAGGGGCGAAATATTGTTGTGATAGGGTCCCTTGTTGTTACTTCTGTATTTTTTCTGATGGTTCTCTGGTTTTTCCGGAGTCCGCTAAGACAGGTTATACTGGCTCCTGATATTGTATATGCACCTGCAGACGGCAAGGTAGTTGTTATCGAAAAAAAACATGAATCGGAGTATTTTGAAGATGAACGACTGCAGATTTCAATCTTCATGTCGCCTCTTAACGTGCATGTAAACAGGTATCCCGTAGGTGGTGTAATTAAATATACACAATATCATAAAGGAAAATATATGGTTGCGTGGCATCCTAAATCCTCAGATAGTAATGAACGTTCTACAGCTGTTATTGAAACATTGAGCAACCAGTTAGTTATGGTCAAGCAAATAGCGGGGGCTGTAGCCAGAAGGATTGTGTCTTATGCCAAAGTGGGTGAACCGGTGGAACAGGGGCAGGAACTGGGCTTTATTAAATTTGGTTCCAGAGTAGATATTTTATTGCCTGTTGATGCTGAAATTCTGGTTAATCTTGAACAAAAAGTTGTAGGAAATGTAACTGCAATTGCGCGCTTACCAGAAAAAAACATCCTTTTATCCTAAAATTAACAGCCTGTTAACAAAACAAACTGGGGTTTTCGGTATTTTTAAGGAATTATTAACCTTAAAATCTGAGAACAATGAAAAAGTTTCTAGTAATTTTTGCACTTGCTGCGTTCCTTGGCAGTACTGCAGCTCCTTCCATCACACTGAGTTCAGCCAATCATCTGGTTGTGGTAGATAAAGATCCAAAAACAGGTAAAGAAAAAAAGGCTAAAGCTGAAAAGGAAAAAGCCAATACTGATTGCACTAAATCATGTAAGAACAAAGAAAAGACCTGTGACAAAAAATCCTCTGAACCGAAAAAATAACAGGATTTTTTATGTTTCAATATTCAAAGCTGTCTTAAAAAAGAGACAGCTTTTTTTGTTATATAATGATCAACTCTAAAATAATGTGGTAAAATATTATTTTTTTGTTTGTACTTAACAAGTTTTCAAACTGAGATACCTAATACTAATTTAAAATCATTTCTAATTATATATCAAATGAATGTATCCCTTAAAAAGGCTTTCTACATAACCGGAAACTTGTTATTTTTGAGGTCTGAATGAACCTAAAAATAAATTAATTATATTGACAATGGAAAACAGGCAAGTGCTGGATGTTACGGATGATGTGAAATGGATTGGTGTATTGGATCGTGATCTGGTTACTTTTGATATTGTAATGGAAACCAGGTATGGGACAACCTACAACTCTTATTTTATCAATGCGGATAAAAAAGCAGTAATCGAAACTACAAAGGAAGTATTTAAAGAAGAGTACCTTGATAAAATCAATCAGGTTACAAATCCTTCTGAAATTGAATATATTATTCTAAATCACACTGAACCAGATCATTCAGGAAATCTGAAGCATCTGTTAAAGATTGCTCCTGAAGCGACTGTTGTGGGCAGCGGACAGGCATTAAACTATCTGAAAGAAATGGTTGGGGAACCGTTTAAGATGTTGAAGGTTAAAGATGGTGATACGCTCGATCTTGGAAATAAAACCCTTCGTTTTATCGGGGCTCCAAACCTTCACTGGCCTGACAGTATTTATACCTACCTGGAAGAAGAAAAACTATTGTTTACCTGTGATTCTTTTGGTGCTCACTTTTGTGATGACAGGATATTTGATGACCTGGCCAGTGAATATACTGATTCTTTCAAATATTATTTTGATGTCATATTAAAACCCTTCAGCAAATTTATGCTGAAAGCCATTGAAAAGATCCGTCCATTGGATATAAAAATGATATGTCCAGGTCATGGTCCTGTTTTGCGTTCCACATGGAAAGAAAAAGTTGATCTATCCGAGAAATATGCCCGGGAATATCTTGAAAGTATTGAACATTCCAGGCAAAATATACTGATTACTTATGTTTCTGCCTATGGATATACCAAAGAAATGGCTTTTCAAATTGCTGAAGGTATTAAAGCTGCAACTGAAGTAAACATTGATGTAGTAGATATCGAAAATATTCTGCCGGGTGATCTCGAGGAAAAAATAGTTAAGGCTCATGCTATACTCATTGGCTCGCCAACCATTAATCAGAACACATTACTACCCATTTATAAAATGTTTGCCCTCATTAATCCGCTAAGGGACAAAGGGAAACCCGCTGCCGCTTTTGGCTCTTATGGATGGAGCGGAGAAGCAGTGAAACTGATCGAAACCCAGTTAATTGGTCTTAAATTGAATGTTGTCGGAGACGGAATGTCTTTGAAATTTTATCCGAATAATGGTAAGGCAGATGAATTGAAAAATTTCGGTAAGGAATTTGCCTCTCATCTTGCCTCCTAAAAAACATTAATTTAAAGTAAAGGCACGGATTTCACAATCCGTGCCTTTTTTTAATGTTATTAATCAGGTTAGTGAGTAACCACTATTCTTTTAAAATAGTTTGTGTAACTGTTTTGGGCACCAATAAGGTAGGTCCCGTCAGGTATGGCAGAGAAATTTATTTCGATTCGTTTCTGTCCTTTTTCAAACCGTATTTTCCTGATCAAACTTCCGCTCAATGTAAAAATTGATAGTTCGCCTGAATAGATTGAAGGTTCACCAAATTCAACGTGAACTGTTTCCCCTGCCGGATTTGGATAAAGGATAAAGCTTCCTGCATTTCCTTTATCGGGCTTCGGGAAGATACCAGTAGGTCCTGATGCAGTATCGCTTGAAGCTGCCTGGTAAACCTCGTGAGTTCCTTCATCCTGCACGAACACAACAGCAAATAATTTTTCCGGATCATATACATTTTTCAAATTCCAGCTGAGGTTTAACTCCTCAGAGTCACCTTTCTGCCAGTTTCTTATGAAGGTTGTCCCCGCCGCATCCGGGAGCATCTTCTTCATCACATGTTTATATTTAACGCCATCGTAATCTGTAACCGACGTTTCAAGTATGACACTATGGACAGTTATTTCGTGTCCGCTTAATATTTCATCTGCAGTTACTTTAGCTTTTATACTGAAGGAATTCTGATCAAGTGCTGTAGAAAGATCGATAGTAAAGACCGGATCAGCCAGTGAGCGCAAATTCACATCTCCAGTTGAAGGCTTAAGTGTGTTAAAATCATAAGCTTTCTCCTCTATACCTCCATCAACCAGGGCATAGGGAACTGAGGGTATGCCATAATACAAAACTCTTACCCCTGGATCGACGGGATTGTCATCATAGAACGGGTCTGAGCCCTGGCCGGTATGGTATTGAATATCCACAACATCAGATGGAAGCGAACCTGCTATGTTATTAACCACTGCATTTGCTGCCTGGCAGGCTGTAACTGATACATTGGTGAAGTGTTCCAGTAATACTTTCTTTGTTCTTTCACCAATATAAATGTTATCAAATGCAAAACCTTCATTGAGTTCGTTGCTGTTTCCATTTGAACCATAAGCAATCCTGAATCTAACTGATTGTTGTCCTTTCAGATTATCCAGCTTATGCCGGGCATTAACCCAGTTATCATCCGGGTTAAAGGTCCCGGTTCCGGTCCATCCTACATTTTGTTCTCCGGGACCATTATTAATTTCAAACGAATTATACCAGTTTAGGCCATCGTTTATCGCACCTACGTTTGACCAGGTTCTTCCATCATCTGTTGAATACTGTAATACAGCCCCGTCATTGTTGTAATCAAATGATCGCCAGATATCCATACTGATCAACGGCCGGGAGGTGCCACTGAAGTCAAAACAGGGACTGGTAACCCACGATTGTTCAGCCTTATTTCGGTTTGCTATATCTGTATACCAGGCATTTGTGCCGGACGCCGCATGATTAATGATTTGTCCGTTTGGTTCTCCAAATTGCCAACTGCTTACCTGTGTTCCGGATTTAGCTTCTGCCAGCCATCCGTTTTCACCTGTTTCAAATTTTTCTGAGTAGGAACTATCCTGAAGAGTTATGGTGGGACGAAGGTAAATAGTACGTGTAACAGTGTCTTTACATCCTTTGTTGGTTTCAGTTATAAGATCAATGCTAAAGCTGTCCTGTGATTCAAAAGTATAATCGACATCAGTTGTATAAAAAACATCCAGCCCGGGATTTTTATGAAAAGTCCATTGATTGGAGGCAATTGGATTGACACTGGTTGAGTGATTTGTGAATTTTATGGTTTGCCCGGGATGGTAACATTCTGTTTCCCAGGAAAAGGAAGCAACAGGTTTGTCTCCCAGATCAATGATTGTATCAAGCTGAGCAGAACAAAACTGAACTGTATTTGCTGTTAGAACAATATTTTTCTGTCCTGGTACAGTGTATCTGTGCGAAGGATTTTTGCGGGTACTGTAATTGGATAATCCACTTCCAATATCTCCGAATGTCCATGACCATGAAGTTACTGAATCCTGAGAAACTGTTCGATTGGTGAAATGAACAGAATCAGTTGCCAGGCCTGAGATACAGGCATCATCAATACTGAAATGTACCTGCGGTGCAGGATCTATCTGAACAACTTTGTAGGTACTGGTGGAGCATCCATGTGTTGAAGTGTAGGCATATTTTATTGTATCATTACCCGGATGAGCCTGTGAAGGATCAAATTCAAAACCATTTGATATATCACCTGTAACCCCCGCCCCCGAGAAGATACCAGCTGCAAGATTGCCGGTAAGTGCTACCGGGGATTCATTGGTACAATAGGAAAGATCATTCAAGCTGCTTATTGTTGCATCATTTAGGTGTTCTACTTCGAAGTTTTGATAAATAGTAAGATAATCGCCGTTATAATAGGTATAAGAAACAGTGTAGGTACCTGTTGTCAGCGTGGAGGGGTCAATAAAGGCTGTATTGTCTCCTAAATCTGTTAAACCTTTCCCTCCGGAGATGGCAAAACTTCCGGTATCATTTACCAGGTTGGCTCCGGTAATGGTCACCATGGGATCATAGTTGCAGAAAAAATAATCATTATCAGGAAACTGAATAACTCCCTGTGCTTCTATTACACTTACCATGGCTGTATCTCGATTTGTACAAGATGTATTTCCATCAGTAAAAGTGTATACAATAGCGTGTGGTGAACCTGCTGTACCAGCTACATTTGGGTAAAACATAGCAGTAGAACTGAATACACCCGGGCCGGAAAATGTTCCGCCTTCAGGGGTTCCGGTTAAGGGTACAGGATCGCTGTCAACACTATAAGCCGGGTTTAAACCAGTAATGCTAACCTCAGGCAGCGGTTTTACATTCACGGTTGCACTGCCACTTCCGATATTGGTGTTGCCATTTCCATCTGTAACACTAACAATAGTGTAGATTTTTGATGAAGAAGGGGAAACAGTTAATGCATAATATCCGGTAGCAATATTGTCAATGGAATATGTATTGGTTCCATCATTGTATATTACTTTCCAGGGAGAAACACCAGTTAGGGTTATTATAAGTTGAGTTCCTGTTCCCTGGCAAATTGAGGCTGTGCCGGTAATTGAAGCTGTCGGCAGACTTGCAAATATTGCTACAGTATTCGGTTCCGGAGTTGTATAGGCCAGACTGGTATTGCCGGCAGGGTCATTCAATACAATATTCATGCTCAATGCACCGGCAGGCACACTGTTGTCTCCTGATGCTACTATATATGACAACAAATACTGGTTGCTTCCCGATGACTTAAAGGTGACACGGGGTGATGAAACGGGAATGTTGTTAATTGTTGTTGCATTATTAATTGCATATCCATCCCCATCCGCATTAATTGTAACATTCACCGTGTCCCCCACACTCTTGTTTCCCGGTTCAATTATCATGCTTGAAATTTTAGGAGAATTTGCATCAATTGCCACTGTGTTTGATTTTATTGCAGTAAAAGGTACATTTTTGTTCCCGGCATCATCCTTAAGGACTATTGATGCTTCCAGGTTTCCTGACTGAACATCATTGTCTCCCTCAGCCACTGTATAGCTTATGGAATAAGTACCACTCCCTACTTCACTGAAAACAACATTGGAGGAAGTAACTGCAATAGAGTTTACGGTTGTTGAAGGATCAACCGTGTAACCTGTATTGTCAGCAACAAGAATCAATAATACATTATCTCCGACTTTTCTGTTCCCTGTTGTAACGAGCATTTCATTTATAACAGGGGGTTGTGCATCAATAGGGTCATTTTCCTGACTAATAACACTATTCCATGCACTACTTTGTATTGAACCATTGCTGATCTTTAAATTACTAACAGGAATATCATCGCTGGCATTATAACTATTTCCTCCGGAAGTAATCGTAAATTTAGCAGTATAATTGGTATTATTGACGCGTGTAAAATTATAAAGTGGATAATCGCCGATGGTACCTGAAGTAAGTGAATACAATGAACCACCGTCGTCTTTTACACTGATTGTAGCGGTAACCACATCATTGATCTTCATCGGCTGATTGGGTATGGAAACACCCTGTATCTCAGGTTCAATTTGTGCTGTTATCAGCACTTCATTAGTTGTAAGGTCAGTGAGGCCAAATAACAGTACATTACGACTAATAGTGATACTTATATTCCTGTCTGTATCGAAATCAGTACCGTCAAACGCCAGGGCAATTATTACACTGGTAGATGTTCTGTTACTTATCGATTCGATGGATGTCCCTGCAGGCATATTATTTAGCTTAAAATCGCTGGCAGACAATCCGGCAGGATTAGTGAAAAAGTTGTTATATACTTTTAGAGTAAGGTTTCTCGCATCCAGATTCGTTTCAGTCATAGGCTGATCGGGGACGATTGTGGCTGCAGCCGGCTCAACTACAGCGGTAATAGTAAAAGCATTACTTGTTAAAGGATGGGTGCTTAATAACTCATTTCCCGAAATACTGACAGTAACACCTGTTGAATCTGCATCAAAATCAGTACCATCAAAAGCCAGGGTAACCGTGGCTGTAGTTGTACTGTTCCAGGTAACTGATGCGATTGAGGTACCTGGAGGTGCCGAGTTAAGCGTGAAATTTGCAGCTGAAAGTGAAGCATCAGCAAATTCATCCTGATTCAAAGTAAGATTAAATGTGGCGCCATTAAGATTTGATTCGGAAAGACTTCCAGTATTTATTGCCTGAAGTGTTTCATTATAGGCAGAAATAGTTAAATTATTACTTATAAGTACTGAATTACTTTGTAAAATACCGGCTGAAACTTCAACGTAAAAGTTACTGATGGTCGCATCAAAATCTGTCATGTCATACAATAATGTCAATGTAGCTGTAACACTATCAGTATATGAGACCGCACTGATAGTTGTTCCGGAAGGGGCATTATTAAGTGTAAAATCACCCGGAGTAAGCGATGTTGTGTTGAATTTGTCACCTGACAATAAAATATTTATGGCGGCACCACTCAGGTTTCTTTCGTCTAAGGCAGAATTGTTTATGGTCACTGATTGTGCTCCGGCCAGTGAGCCGGTTAATATCATAAGAAAGATAAATATATTGGTTTTCAGGCTTTTCATAGTCCGGGTTTTATTTCATTTTATACGTCAAATTACCATTAGGCCAGAGAATTCAGAGATCACCCTGCTGATTTGTTCTGATAAGGGTAGCCATGCTGTTTCCCTCGTAGTCATTGTTCCCATACAATAAGAAACCATTGTCACTTGTTTGCAGAACTCCAGTTGCTTGCTGACTGGCTCCGGCATTTCCGAATAAATTCATTTTTAAAAGTGAACCATCTTTTGACGAGGCCCATATTAATATCATATTAGATTCATCTGAAACTTTTTGTGTTCCGGAGATAATGAAATCTCCGTTTTCCATAACCTGAAAATTACCGGCAGCGAAGAATTCAGATTCACCAAAATTTGCTGTCCACGAGGTAATATTAATCTGAGATTGTATATGGCTAAGTATTATTTGCGAGACATTTTGATCCTTACTTTCTGATGTTGCCAGGTAATAAAAACCACCATTACCATCTGCGCGGATACAGGTTCCTTTATCATTTCCATCCCCTCCGGGGGCAATTTGTTGGGTGGCCTTCCCCAGTGAATTTGTTTTCACAATAAAAACATTTGAATGATCTGAAACAGATGGAAAGCTTTTGGTACTGCCGGTAAAGATAAATCCATCCTGAGTTTGCTGAACAAAATCAGCCTCATCATCCTCTTTGCCTCCATAAGTTTCTGACCAAATCATATTTCCATCCTTATCGGTTTTTACCAGCCAGGCATCTCTTCCGCCATTCCCGTAACTACTGGTATATCCTGCCAGTATCAGGTCACCACCATCCATTACCTGTATGTTATTGCCACCATCATTGTCAATCCCTCCGTAAGTTTGCTCCCATTTCATATTGCCATTAGCATCCACCTTAAGCAATATCATATTAGTTTGTGGTGTATTGGATATACTTGTTGTATCTGTAGATGTTCCAATAATGTAATATCCACCGTCGGGTGCTGCTGCTATGCAATTTCCCTGGTCATCAAATTTATTTCCGAATTTCTTAATTTTCCAGCGCGCATTTCCGTATTTATCTGTTTTTTCCAGTAAAATATCAGTATCAAGAGGTGAGCCACCCTTTACATTAGTAGTTGTACCGGTGAATATGTATCCTCCGTCAGGAGTTTGTATGGCATAATTGGCAATATCATAATATGAACCACCAAAAAATTTTATGAATGATTCCGACTGAGCTTCACTTATAGTATTCCCTTTTTCACAACCAGTTATTAAGAACAATGAAAATACTGTCACGATTAGCCATGACAGACTGGCATTAAATTTTTCCTGCTTTCTGACATTTTATAATATTTATGATTGCGTATCATAATCCCTAATTTTCTTTTCTCGCTTTATAAAAGGGTAATACATAACCAAATCTCACATTCAGGTTATTGATACTGAAATTGTCATCTATATGGTAGTATTTAAAAAGGGTTTCTGAATCAGGAGTAATACGCGATGAGGCTACTACCTGATTTAGTAATCCAACATGATAATAAATACCAAAAACGAAATACCCTGCAGGCAGATTATATCTAAGACCAACACCTGCAATAGCTTCAGGAACAATACTTTTTCTTTGCTTTTTTATCTGATACTCAGGGCCGGTTACATCTAAATGACTATTGTCCGTGTAATGATTATTAAATTTTGCAACGTCTTTTATTAACCAGCCCGTAACAATTCCGGCTTCCAGATAGGGGTTTATTTTATTGTTTTTATCAAACTCGTAGGAGACAGTAACAGGTAATTGAAGATACAATTGGTTTTCTTCATAATGACGTTCCAGAAAATCATAACTATTGTCATTTCCGGAAAAATGATAATTAGTGATTCGAATACCTGTATTGAGCTCAAATGATTCTTTCAGATAAATATGCAAATCAATTCCTGCATTAAATCCTGGTCGGTGGGGGTTATAATTTGTTGAAACGGCATTCAGATTTTGAGTTCCATAACTTTCGATAATATGTACCATGCTGATTCCTGGTCCGCCGGACACTCCAAGAGACCATACCGGAATTATTTTATATGAATTAAACAGATATACAAATTCAACAGGATCATCAGGTTTGGTTTCGTATTCCGGAAAATCTTTCAGGAAACTGAGCATTGTTTTTTCGGCACTGGTTTGATTATCATCAAAAATATAAGACATAATCAACAACTTATACGCTTTGATTTTATCCGAACGATTGAAACCTTCTTCCAGGCATGGTTTTATAAGAGGAGGGATCTCCTCAATAATACCCTGTTCGTATAGCTTCTGGGCTTTTCTGAGTGTATCAGCACAATTTTCCTGACTAAAGGCCCGGACTGCCGGAATCAGTAACAAAATTATGCTTAACAGGATCCACTTTATGTCTCTATGGAGTATTACTTTCATTCTCAATACTACTTAGGTTTTTACAGGTTTTTTCATAGGGTATGTCGGGGGCAACATAGGTTGACCATTCTGAGCGGGTCATATTACGGGAAAGATTATTGCAGAAATAATCGGCCATTTTTTCCGGACTTGAAGGAGAAAGCAAAATCTTTTCTCCCTTGTCACTAGAGGAGGCCAGCAAAGATCCATCCGGGCTAAAGGCAACAGCAAGTACCCAGGAATGATGTTCATTCAGGATGATTGGAGATCCTGATAATTGATCCATTTTCCGGATAGCTACCGTTCCGTCGTAGCTGCATGCAGCAATAAGTGAGTTATCAGGACTGAATTTCACATCCATTATGCGGGCACTCTGTCCTGATAATTCATACAACTTTTTACCCGAAGCAAGATTCCATATGTCTACATGGCCACGTTTATCTCCGGCAGCAAGATATCGCCCGTCATGGCTGAATGTTACGGTATAAAATGAATTGCCTGCATCATTGGCAAACGTTTGTTGCAAATTGTTGTTATTTCTGTCCCAAAGGAGAATTGACCCCTCTTCCGTTCCTCCTGCAATAATATTTCCGTTGGGTGAAACATCAATTGAACGCACCCGTGACTCTGTTGTGGCGATTACCGTGCTGCTCTGATCAGACAGTCTCCAGATACGTACCGATCGATCATCAGTACACACAGAAATCAAAAATTGATTATCGGGGGTAAATACAAGGGAACCAACAATACCATTATGTCCCTGTAATACAATGGGTGATTTGCTACCTGAAGAAAGATCAAATAGCTGGATGATTGAATTGGCTGTTCCACATGCCAGCCATTTATTGTTGTTGCTAATAGCCAGGGAACGGTTGATGAAGGCATTAGAGATCAATGTTGTTCTTACCGGATGTGAGCCTGTAAGGTCCCATCTGTAAAGATTACCGTCACCGCCTGTACTGTATAAAATACGTCTGTCAGGTGCAAAAACCAATGCATTAACTGCACCCCGGGGTCCTTTTAATGGAGCATATATTTCGGGATTTAAAGCTTGTAGAGAAGTATACATGCTTTGATACATTTCAGGTAAGAATTCCGGACCATTATATTGTTCATTGAACAGGTAAGCCTGATAAGCAACAAGGCCCTTAAGTTGGTCATCATTGTTTATCTGTATTGATTTTACGGCCATGGTTTGTGCCAGGGCTATCATTCTTCTTTTATAAGCCTCCTGGCTCTTCTGATCAGCAATTTGTGATTGTCTGTTTGCCATAGCCGCTGTTTGCAGGGCCTGTTGTTTTTGTTGTTCAAGTTCTTCAATATTCTGGCTTGCCTGTTCCTGTTTTAGCATTGCTTCCTCTGCATTCTGTTGTGCCTGGTTTAACTGCACATCGGATATTTCAGTCTGCTTCTCGGCCACGATTTTTTGTAGTTCGGCTTCTACCAGCGCTTTTTTGGCAATTTCCTGTTGGCGGACAGCTTCTTTTGCACGTTGCTCAGCATCTTCTTTTTCAGACTGTAAGGTTGCTATTTGTTTATGCAAAGCATTACGTTGTTTAAGTGCCGAGGTCGTCTTCATACCGGCAAGTATCATTAAAATCAACGCTGTTATAGCAACAGCACCAAGCAAAACCGCATTTCGCTGGTTTCTCCTGATTTTCTTTTCTTTTATCAGCCTTTCTTCTTCTTCCTGTTGCAGATATTCTTCTTCACTGGTTTTCAGGTAAACCATTGAGCGTTCAAATGCAGGATTAAAACGCCTGGCCCATGGCAGGGTTGGTTTCTCTTTCTCACGCCAGGAAATTGCGAGATGTAAAAGTGGCGGTATAAGCAGACTGGTTTTGCCTGTCTGGTATAAAGCAGATTTTTCAGCAAGCCGGGAATACATTTGTACAGAAGTCGCTTCTTCATCAACCCACTTCCCCAGTTGTTCCCAGTTACGGATCAGACTTTCATGTGTAATATCGATAATGCTTTCTGCATCAATAGGATCAGGTGATGCGGGCGTCAGAAAAGAACGTCCTGATGACCTGAATATTTCCACCACTTCAAGGACTTCTTTTGCTGTTACTCCTGCAATGGAGGCTATTTCACGCACTGTTGAAGGACGACGAACACCCAGACTGTCTTCTCCCTTTTCGGTGATGGTTTTAAATAGTTTCTCACAAATTCTTCTGCCCTTCTCATCCAACTCCCGGAAAGCTTCATTGGCATGAATAGATAAAGCATTCTGAACCCCACCGGTAGCGTCATAATCGCTAACAGACAAAGGTGTTTTTATATCTTTTTTCTGGAAGTGATGTTCCCAGGTTCTTAGCAGTGCATGCTGCATGATCGGGAGTTGGTCGGGGAGTTTGACAATGTCATTCAATATCTTTTGAATAAATTGTTTTTCCACACTTCCTCCAACCACTGCTACCGGTCCAAGAATAACTTCTCGGCATTCATTCCTGTCAGGCAGTTTTAACAGATAACTGCTCTTATTCATTAATTCTGACAGCTGCTCATACTGGCTGCACCTGCCGGTATATTCTGATCTGATATTGATAATCAAATAAACAGGTATATCCCTGCTAATCATTGCATTAGTCAACAGGCTTACATAGGCATCCGATTCATAACTCCTTTCAGGTTCAGCAGTCTTGCTCTTTTTGTACCTGAATAGTTCTTCAAACTGGTCAATTACCAAAAGTAGCCGCTCGTTTGCGCTTAACTTTAATTGCTTTATTACCTCGATTAATCCAAAAGAAGTGCGGTTAAGTATGGCTTTATTGATTGAGGTTTGGATCCTTAATTCTTCGTTTGTTTGCTCATCTTTGGCACTTACGGAAAGTTCCCTTGCTAGATTTGCTATTGGGGCATTTCCGGGTCTGGAGGTAATGATTCTCCACTGTCTGGTTGTAATTTCTTTATCTCCTTTAAATAATCCGGGAATTACTCCAGCATTCACCAGGGATGTTTTGCCGCTTCCGGAATTGCCTGAAATTATAACAATTCTGTTTTTTAATAATCTTTCTCTGACAGTATCTCCTTCTTCATCACGGCCAAAAAACAGGTGTGCTTCCGTAGTGCTGAAAGGTCGCAAACCCGGAAACGGATTAGTTCCTTTTATGGCTGATGTTGAGACATTTTTGTCTGATATTTTTGTATTGGTTACCGGCATAGTAATCTTATTTTAATATTGCATTACCCAGGGCATCAGCATCAAACGTCTCTGATTCAATGATAGTCATGTCCTCTGTCAGGTAATTCGCAGGAAGGGCTTTAGCGCTGTTGGTACATATAATTTTTCTTGCAGGCTTTTTAGAGTAATGCCTGTATCCGTCTGTTTTAATAATATCCTGCATAATGCTTTTGATCCATTGCAGATTTCCTGAAGGAAAATAAACAAAGGCCACATCACAATTGGTAAGATTCTGCCGATGGATTTTTAAAGGTCTAAAGTGTTCGGTATTGTATATGGATTTCAGGAGTTTATATTCGTTTTTGATAAACCATTCTGTAAATGGCCTGATTTTTTCCTCATGTTTTTTTTCATAGAGCATATAAACACTTTTGGGGTTGGTGTCATTTGTATTTTCAAACTTTTCTTTCTCCCTGTATTCTTTTACCTTTTTGTGGATCATACTTTTCAACATTCCAAAAGGTATTTGCATGATCTCAGCACTTGATGAAATGTCTTTATCTTTTTTAAGTTGTTCAATATAAGATGCTTGCTTTTCTTCATCTGGTTTCATCTCCGGAGACATCCAGATAATTCTTGAAAATGAGCCGGGAGCATTACCGTTCAGGTTAAATCGTTCTTTCTGATACCTTGATGCCACACGGTTTTGGATATCTATTGCAGAATAATCTGATCCTTCAAGAAATTTTCCGTAGGTTTCTCCTATAATATGAATGGACAGAAAACATTTTTCAATCATTGTTCGCACCTGCTTTTCAGCTTTTTCACCGTTATTTGAAAGCACCGTATCTGGTAGCACTGAAAACTGCATCTGTTCAAGTTCATGTTTTATCTGTTCTCTGTGATGTTGCTGATCAAAAGATGTATTAGCCAGGTATACGTGGTTCCTTTCTTCAGAATATACTGAATTCTGCTCGTTTTTCTTAAGTACATCCAAACATCCCTTAATACTATATGCCAGTTCAATCATTCGGGCCCAGTATTCTTCCCCTGTTTCCGACTGGTTTCTTATTGTGTTTCTTTTAAAAGACTCTGTGTCAGGAGCAATTTTGCAAAAATCAAAATATTTGCTTTCTCTCATGAAAGAAGGTAACTGTTCGATGGAAATGCAGCTTCTTAGAACGGGTATAAGCCTTAGGGTGTGTGAAATTTTTTCACCCGTTCCTGACAATACTTTTTCAATAGCATCTAACTCCTCTTTGTAAGCTTCTGATTCAAGTGTTTCAAAAGAAAGTACTGGTATAAAGATTGCTGTTTCTGATAGTATTTTGAGTCTGTCTGAATGGGTTAAGTTGTCACTAATTATAATTCTGGGTGAAGTATCTAATAACTTCTTTAACAAAATTTCAAGATAATAAATGAAAGCGTTCATCCATGCTTTTGAAACATCGCTGAAGGAATCCTCAGAACTTTTATAGGAAATGAATATATCGTTTTTGAAATTCATTTTATATTTTCCTGCATATTAATTTTTTAAAATCCCTCTATTCCGGAGTGTGCAGTTTATCTTTTTTCAGAACAATTATTATTCATATTTGTTTTGAAAATTACATGCTCTTTCCCTGTAAATATAAGCCAATCACCTGTTATTCAATAATATTTTCATAACTTTTTGAAACATGAAGGTATTTCAGTGATGAATGTAGCTTTTTTTATTGCGGAAAGTAAAACATAGATCAACCCAGTCAGCTTATTGACTCAGTTTCTGTTGTGCTGATCTCTTATTATGCCGGGGGCTATTGTAATTCTCCAGGGTGAAAGTGTGGCAAAAACACTTCTGATCCTGACAGATAATTCAGAAGTAATTCATCGCAGCAGCTCTAAAAGAGTGCTGATTTTCAGATTTCTGGCATCAATAACATGCGATGCCTGATTGTAGTATTCTTCCCGCTCGGCCAGTTTACTGGTGACGTATTCTATAAGTTGTTGATGATTCCTGTCTTTTATCAGAGGCCTGTCAGTTTTTGCTTCTTCCAGTCGTTTTACCAGTGACGATGGATCAAGACGAAGATAAACAGTAATTCCATTATTGTTCATAAATTCCATGTTGTCATAATAACAGGGTACACCACCTCCCGTTGATACAACCATGTCATCCTTTACCGTGATTTCATGCAACATATCCCGTTCAAATTGCCTGAATATTTCTTCTCCTCGTTCTTCAAAGATCTGTCCAACTTTCAAGTTGTGTTTCTTCTCAATCTCTTTATCCATGTCAAGGAAGCTGAACCCGGCTTTTTTGGCAAGCTTTTTACCAGCCGTGGTTTTTCCGCTACCCATAAAACCGATCAGAAAAATCCTCATCGCATGCAATTTCTTTGAATGTTTATGATTACCAGTCGAATTTCATCTGGGATTTATCATCTGGTGGTACGATTTTTTTTACAGGAGACCCGTCTTTGTTTATTTCTTCATTTTCATTGGTCTCATTATTTTCATATTGCGTGGTCGATGTTTCAGTTTCATTGTCTTCTGGAGTTTCTACAGGTTCATCCGGTTCTTCTGCCTGGGCTGGTTCAATTTCCTTAATCTCATCAATTTCAAAAGTTGTTAATCGCTTACCTCTTGCTTTGGATCCTTTAACGGCAATGAATTCATCTACATCAATTATATCATTACTGCGATGCTGGTTACGTCCTCCGTAACTAAGCTCAATACGCGGGTATTTTACTGATGTGATAAGTTTTAACTTCGATTCGGGATTATCTCCGGTAAAACTGACAGGTTTCTCTCCCGGCTCAGGGTTGAAACGTTTTATATAATAATATTTCTGATCAGCATCATAATAAACTACTGTAAATACCTTGTTGGAATCATACTTCTCAAGAATTAGCAGGTCATTTTCAAAATGGTTACTTAAATCATAGGATGTTAATCTGTATGTACCCGATTTAGTAACAACCAGCAGTTTGTCATTGCCATGGAATTCACCGAGGTAACGTCCGCGTTTGTCAGCATTCAGTCTGAGTACATCCTCATCAAACCATATTTTTCTGCCGCCCAGGGTAGAGGCTCCTTTTTCTTTCAGCACAATCTTATGGATAGCATATTTGGTAAGAATATTTCCCATGGAATTACGCCCTTTAATAACCAAATCACCAAAATCAATTTCCAGCACTATATTTTTGAGTCGCGGTCTGGGTTTAAGATATACTTTAATAACTTCAGCTTCTCCGTTCGGATTAGCACTGAAATACAAGATTTTTGAATCAGGCGTACCTTTAGTTATGTTGTATTCCTTGTCACGGGTAATTCCTTTTACTGCTGTTCGCTTCATCATTATATTGCCGTTCTTACCGTCACGGTATACAATGTTGTAAATGGTACGACTGTCATTTCGCTTAAATACAGCCACATGAATAATATCTTTACCGACAAATGACTTCTCACTGACTTTGGTGATCAGATAAGTACCGTCAGACCTGAAAATGATAATATCATCAATATCAGAACAATCACAAACATATTCATCCTTTTTGAGTGAGGTACCAATAAATCCTTCCTGGCGGTTGACGTATAGTTTCTCGTTGGCGACTACAACCTTGGTCGCTTCAATCATCTCGAAACTACGGATCTCTGTATGTCTTTCCCTGCCCTTACCATGTTTTTTCTTTATTCCCTCAAAATATGTGATGGTGAAATCTACTATGTGATCAAGATTATATTTTACCTCTTCGATTTCTTTTTCAATTCCTTTGATCAGCTCATCAGCCTTTTTGGTATCAAATTTCGATATTCGTTTGATCTTGATCTCAGTCAGTTTGATAATATCTTCCTGTGTAACTTCTCTGAGTAATAGTTTTTTGAACGGATCAAGTCCTTTGTCAATTGCTTCGATCACTGCTTCCCAGGTTTCACATTCTTCAATGTCCCGGTATATCCTGTTTTCAATGAAGATCTTTTCCAGTGATGACATGTGCCATTGTTCCTGGAGCTCATTGAGTTTGATCTGAAGTTCTAGTTGGAGGAGACTCAGTGTTTTGTCCGATGAGAGTTTCAGCAATTCACTGACACCCAAAAATCTGGGGGTATCATTCTCAATCACACAACAGTTTGGTGATATGGGTACCTCACAATCGGTGAAGGCATACAGGGCATCAATTGTTTTATCCGGAGAAACACCCGGGCCCAGGTGCACTTGAATTTCAACATGCTCAGCGGTATTGTCATCGATCTTACGTATTTTGATCTTTCCTTTTTCATTGGCCTTGATGATCGAATCAATTACTGAAACAGTAGTTTTCCCATAGGGAATTTCAGAAATGATAAGGGTTTTTTTATCCAGTTTGGTGATCTTTGATCTTACCCTTACTACACCGCCGCGGAGACCATCATTGTAACGGGAAAAATCAGCGAATCCACCGGAAGGAAAATCAGGATATAATTCAAAAGATTCACCTTTTAAATAGGCTATGGAGGCATCAATAAGTTCGTTGAAATTATGTGGAAGGATCTTTGAGGCCAGTCCAACTGCAATACCTTCAACACCCTGAGCCAGCAATAACGGGAATTTTACAGGCAATGTAACGGGCTCTTTATTTCGTCCGTCGTAGGAGAGTTTCCATTCGGTGGTTTTGGGATTGAATACAACGTCAAGTGCAAATTTCGAAAGACGGGCTTCAATATACCTGGGTGCAGCAGCGCTGTCACCGGTGAGGTTATTTCCCCAGTTCCCCTGGGTGTCGATAAGAAGATCTTTCTGGCCAAGCTGTACCAGGGCATCGCCAATAGAGGCATCGCCATGAGGATGGAACTGCATGGTATGACCAATAATATTGGCCACTTTGTTATACCGGCCATCATCAAGCCTTTTCATGGCATGCAAAATACGACGCTGAACGGGTTTTAAGCCGTCATCAAGATTGGGGACAGCCCGTTCAAGGATCACATAACTGGCATAATCCAGAAACCAGTCCTGGTACATCCCCGAAAGATTGATCATTTTTTGCAAATGATCACTGGTTCCGCCCGATCCTGTATCAGGTACAGGTCTTTCTTCCCCGTTGGAACCTTCAGGTTTGTTCAGCTCATTCTTGTCAAAACCTTCTTCATTTGCCATTGTTACTTCTCCTAACTACTGTGTTTTGCCTATATTTTATTTACCAGTTTCGTGTCAGACAAACCTTATGTTCCATCTGTCACGGTATTGTTTGTTAATTTGCTTATCTCTTTTCAGGGTTCAACAGTCTCAACAATATCCTCCTCAATTCTGAGGTTATCAATAATGAAATCCTGCCTTTCCGGAGTGTTCTTACCCATGTAGAAACTGAGCAGATCAGCAATCACGTCATCACGTTTAATCCTTACAGGATCAAGGCGTATGTCCTTCCCTATGAAATGCTTGAATTCATCGGGGGATATTTCACCAAGCCCCTTAAACCGGGTTATCTCCGGATTGGCTCCAAGTGATTTAAGGGCTTTTTCTCTCTCCTCATCGGAATAACAATAAAATGTTTTTTGCTTATTTCTCACCCTGAATAAGGGGGTTTGTAAGATATACAGATGCCCTTTCTTAATCAGGTCGGGAAAAAACTGAAGGAAGAAAGTGATAAGGAGCAGACGGATATGCATGCCATCTACATCTGCATCTGTGGCAATCACCACATTGTTATAACGAAGGTTATCCAGTTCCTCTTCAATATTCAGCGCCGCCTGCAACAAGTTGAACTCTTCATTTTCGTATACAATTTTTTTAGTCAACCCATAGGTGTTGAGCGGTTTCCCTTTTAAACTGAAAACAGCCTGAGTATTAACATTTCTGGATTTTGTAATAGAGCCACTTGCAGAATCTCCTTCAGTAATGAAGATGGTAGTATCCAGCCTGTTATCGTCATTGGAATTATAGTGGACACGACAGTCTCTCAGTTTCCGGTTATGCAAATTGGCTTTTTTGGCCCTTTCTCTTGCAATTTTCTTGATGCCCGAAATTGCCTTTCTTTCTTTTTCTGAATCCAGGATTTTCTTCAAAAGAATCTCGGCAGTATCCGGGTGTTTATGCAGGTAATTATCCAGGTTTGTCTTTACAAAATCACCGATAAAATTTCTTATTGACGGGCCTTTGGGGCCAATATCCTTTGATCCGAGTTTGGTTTTTGTTTGTGATTCAAAAACCGGTTCTTCAACTTTTATACTGAATGCAGCAATAATTGAAGCTCTTATGTCCGAAGCATCAAAATCTTTGCGGTAAAACTCCCTGATGGTCTTTACTATCGACTCTCTGAGCGCTATAAGGTGTGTACCACCCTGTGTTGTATTTTGTCCGTTTACGAAACTCCTGTAATCTTCTCCGTACTGGGTGCCATGAGTCATGGCTAGTTCAATATCCTCGCCCTTCAAATGGATAATTGGATAGAGCGGCTCATTTTCCATGTTTTCTTCCAGCAGATCAAGTAATCCGTTTTTGGAGACAAATTTCTCACCGTTAAAATAAACAATTAAACCGGCATTCAGGTATACGTAGTTTTTAATAAGTGTATCTACATATTCCTGTATAAAATGGTAATTCCCAAACAGTTTCTCATCCGGAACAAACGACACCATCGTTCCGTTTGGTTCCTGGGTAGAACTTTCATCATAATTATTGACGATGGCCCCTTCAGTAAATTCAACAGCTTTTACTTTCCCCTCCCTGTAGGCATGAATTGTAAAGCTGGAAGAAAGTGCATTTACCGCCTTGATACCCACTCCGTTCAGTCCGACAGATTTCTTAAATACCTTGGAATCATATTTGGCACCGGTATTCATTTTTGAGGCCACATCTATTACCTTAGTCAGTGGGATTCCCCTTCCGTAATCCCTTACTTTTACAGTGCGCTCAGTAATAGTAATGTCAATTTTTTTGCCGAATCCCATCATATATTCATCGATGGAATTATCCAGTACTTCTTTGATGAGAATATAAATTCCGTCATCCTGCGAAGCACCGTCGCCAAGTTTTCCTATGTACATTCCGGGACGTTTCCTGATATGCTCCTTCCAGTCAAGCGTCCTGATGGAGTCTTCTGAATACACTGCTGTCATAGTCTTGTAAAAAGTTTGCACAAATATAAAGAAAAGAATATTGATGAGGGAACAATCTTTATTAACAAAGCCGATTCCGGTAAGATACAGATAGCTTACATAATGGGCTACAACGATTTATTTGAGTGCTTTTCAGCTTATCAGGAATGCAGGTTTATTTCAGTAAGGTTGTTGATAATTTTTCGCTGGTGGTTGAAAGCTCTTTAAAATGTTCAGATTAGCCCCATTTCTCTCAACAATAGGCTGGCATTCATCTTTTTAGTGATGCCGGGATACAATTTATAATCAAACCTGATATTTTCGCCTTCAATTTCTATTTCAAAACACTGGTTTGATATCTTATCAGGCATTTCATCTTCAGTTTCACCCAGACTTAGATCATGGGTAGCAATAATTCCTGAGGCGTTGAGATGAACCAGCTTTTTTAGCACTGCCCTGGATCCTTGTTGCTTGTCGGTTGTATTGGTCCCTTTCAGGATTTCATCCAAAATCACAAAAATCTTCTTCCCTTCCTCCAGTTTGTCCATCAATTTTTTTATTCTTTTTAGTTCAGCATGAAAATAGGATTCATGTTTTTGAATAGAATCACTTGTACGCATGCTTGTATACAGCGCTGACGGCTGGAAACAGAAAGAAGAGGCACAAACCGGAGCACCACATTGTGCCAGTACAAGATTGACTCCGATTGTCCTCAGGAAAGTACTTTTTCCGGCCATATTGGCTCCTGTTATGATTACAAACGAACCATTTTTTATAATACTAAAATCATTGCAAACTCTTTCTTCTGCTGAAAGCAATGGATGTCCTGTTTTTTCGGCGGCAATAACAGGACCATATTCATCAGGGACAGGGAATGCATAGCCAGAATTGTTAAAAGTGAAATTTGCCAGGCTGCAACATGCATCAACTTCATAAATGGTGTCAAACCATTTTTTTATATGGTCAAGGTGTAAAAGGCGCCATTTTTCAATCTTCAGTACATGGCGCAGATCCCACATAAAAAACAGGTTCAGTATTATACCCGCTGCCATATTTATACGATTATCAAATCCATCAATAGTTTTTCTCAATGAGCGGATAGATGAAGAGGCCCTGGTGTTTCCAATATTTAGTGTAGTTGCAAGATTTTTAAGTAGGGGATCTTTGAAATCTTCTTCTTCAATTTTTCTCATTGAGGTGGCGTACTTTCCCAGCGAAGCACCTATTCCGGATACCTCACTGTGAATTTTATTAATTGATTTTAGTGGCTGAGAATAAATAATAAGCTCTGTCAGCAGAGCCAAAATTAACCAACCAACTTCTGCCAATGAAAAAATATACAGGAAGAGGGAAGAAGCAGTCAGCAAGGTAGAGGTAAGCAGCAAATAAAAATAAGCTTTTCGCTGAATGAATTTTGGGGGTTGGGCGATCCACTTTATGAGCTTTTCCCTGTCTTCTTTGTCAGCAGGAAGGTAAATCCCTTCTGCCATCAGGCTCTGTCTCCAGTGCAGACGGGAGGAAAGGTCTTTTACAGCCGACTGATAACTGATGATTTCCTGTTGCCCGCCAACACCACTCTGAAGCTTGTCAGCAAGTTTTTCAGCACCGCCTGACAATGCTGTTCTGTTAAGCATTTGAAAAACTGAACCACTCCCGAAAATATCCAGATCCCAGGTATAATCATGTTCGTGAGAAATGAAACGTGAACCGGAATCAAAGGGTGTCAGGTCTCCTTTGATTGCTTGTAATTCATTGTCGTTAATTCTTACAAGTGCTTCATAGTATTTGTGAAGATTACTGAGGTGTTGATTTTTTTTAAGCAGGTAGACAAATGCAAGTAATGCAATTGTAAATAAAAGTGATGCTGTTATTGTCATGCCTTTTTGCAAAAAAAGAAAAGGAACCACAAGCATTATAATAAATACTGCTAAGCGGGTAAAGGCAATCAGGTCTAGTTTTCTTTTAAGTGAATGAACTTGTTGCTTGTATTTGTCCAGATTGTCCTGATATATTGAAGATACATTTTCTGACATGTAATTTGATAATTACTGATAAATAAAACCGTATAACATAATATAAAAATTCAAAAATACTGAATATGCTTATTTTATCAGTCTGTTTTTATACAAAAAATTCGGAGACCGGCTAAAGGTAAAAACATTATTTTTAAGATAAGTTACCAGTTACTTTTCAAAAAAATGTGGATATAATTAGAGTTTGTCAATAAAGTCAAGTGTCTGGATCAAAATATTCGAGAACAAGGCGTGCAAAAATTTTAATCCGCAGTATACTAATGTATATGAGGAATTAAAATTTTTGCAACAACGCAGTTATCGGACATTATGGACAGACACTAATTAAATTAAGCATTTTATCCTCAGGGTATCCTGGTTGCCAGGTCGAGTGCAATAACCTTAAAATGTGTTTTATAATTTTTATGATAGGTGCCTGATTCATCGAAATGCCAGCGCCATTTTTCGGTGTTGGTGCACGGGGGAAGCTTACAATAAATGAGAGGTTTGATTTCTTTTAACTTATTTTCCTGATTGATTATCAGTTCTTCATAGTCTGTGATCAGAATACTGTCATGCTGTTCAAGAAAATTCAGATGTGTCTGTTGTATTTTTTGTCGAAGCTTCATCAGCTCAGCTTCTTCAAAAGGTAGGTGTTTTTTGATATAATCGGAGAGCAGCATATCCAGCTGGTTCATAAGATTTACAGAAACATAGGTATCAGCGGGTATTTCCGGTTGAAATATGCCCGGGGCAATTGAATCAGGCAGATCGGGGTGCTTTTTCTTTTTATTTTGCTGAACGAACTCCCAAACGGGTTGCAAATATCCTGAAATATCCTGTTCAATAAGCTGTACATTTTGATATTGAGATAATTTATGTTTTATCTGGGGCGGATGTAATACATCCACCATAATGATATTCCTGAATGTTTGTGTCAGGTATTCTACCGGTACATCCAGCAACCATCCACTTCCGAGTATAGCTACTGTATTACCTGCCGGCCTCGCGGACAATGCATTCATAACAAATTTACGGGTCATGCTGAGATGTTTTTCCCAGCCTGTATGCTCAGAAAGATAGCGGTTCATAATTCCTTGCTGATCTGCACGGTAACCCATCTTTCTGAGAAGATGTTTATATTTTCCGGTCTCCCTCATTCCGGACTGGAAGAATTATTATCTTTTTCAATTGACTTGATAATCTCTTTCCTTACCATTTCAGCTATCTCTGATTCATTCATGGATTTAAAGGATTCATAGGGAATTTCATCCAGTACCGTGAGTGTCATCCGGTATTTACCGGGGAATAAAAAACCGTTTGGTGTAGCCTCTCTGGTGCCGGTTATGGCCAGTGGCTGTATGGGTACACCTGTATCCAGAGCAATGCGGAACGCTCCGGATTTAAATCTGCCTGTATCTCCTGTCTTTGAACGGGTTCCCTCAGGAAAAATCACGATTGAACTGCCACTTTTTATAACTTTTTCAGCATCTTTTATCATATCAAGTGAGCTTCGCCGGTTTGCCCTGTTAATTTTTATGTACCCATTTAATGTCATGTTCCAACCTATAAAAGGGATTTTGAAATTTTCAGCCTTTGAAACCCATTTAAAATGAGAGAACAACTGATAAATTACCATTATATCCAGCATCGACTGATGGTTTGAAACCATTACGGTTACGCCTTTTCTTTTGATTTTTTCTTTGCCAAATATTGAAAGCCGCCAGTTGGGATTGATCTTTAAATACAGCCAGGCCCAAAAACAGGAATACTGGTGCTGCATATATAACCTTTTGTCCCAGGGGAACGTAATCAGCCATATAATTAATGCAACAGGAAACAAAATCCATAGTGTCAGGAAAAATACAGTCCAGATGTATATTGATAAAAGTATTCTTTTCATTTAGTATTGTTTTCTGAAGTATTTAACCGTTGCAATTTAGGAATATCATTTTTCATTCGAAACTAATAAAATAATAAAAACTGATAACATTCATTTATGAAACCATTTAAAAACGGGAAATTTCTGGCACAATGGATAATGAGAATAGCATTGGTGCTTTATATATTGATGCATTACTGGCCAGCGTTCAGAACATTGAATTTTGCAGACAGTGAGGTTATTTTGTCAGCATTACTCATCATATTCAGTCTTTTGTTGCTTGTTGGAGGTTTTATTACCAAACAATCACTTACTGTTTTATCTGCACTTTTTATATTTTTAATCTCTGTTTATCTGGTTATTGTTCGTGTTAGCGCAGGTTTTAATGGGGCGCTCATTTCCTCCCTCATGATTACCTCGATGGCTTTCTATTTTTTTACCAGCGGGAACAAAGGATAGAAAACTATCAGTGGTATGTTTTTTGAATGATTGAAGTTATTACTTATTTTTGCTGCCAGATTACGATCAGGTGCTGCAATTAAACAAAACATAAAATATTAACCGGTAAACAGTTAAATGATGAAGAGACTTATTATGTTGTCTGTTGCGGTGTTATTAACTTTTTCTGCTTTTGCTCAGGATCAGGATAGCAAGGAAGTTATAACAGACACTATTTTCAGATTGGGCGGACGAACTATATTGGCGGATGTAAACCAGGTAACGCCAATTGAAGTACAGTACAAATTTCCCGGAGATGATAAGGTTTACAGTATTGATCGAAAACAGATCCAGCGAATTGTATACAAAAACGGCCGGGTTGAGGTGTATAACAAACCTGTTCTTCAGATGATTGGTGAAAACCAGTGGGAGGCAGTTCTGGTTACTGAAAAGGAGGAGGATGTTGAAGGTCTCTATAAATACGGAGTCGTTAAAAGTAATGCAGCATCAAGCAGCAGAAGTAAGAAAGCTGCAAGAAGGAGTGCAACGATCCGGTTACAGAAAAGAGCTGCTAATATGGGGGCAAATATTATCCTCATTACCAATGCAGAAGCAAAAGGCGGGTATGGTGAAATTCCCGGCTATGAAATGGAAGGCATTGCATACGGTTATAATCCTCCGGCTGAAGAAAAAGAGGGTGACGGTGAAGAAAAATAAAAAAATTCAAATTTACAATTGCCGGCTTTTGCCGGCTTTTTTTGTTTTAATTTTACTACTTTTTTTAAGTAAAACAATGATCTTTCAGCCAATTTAGGAAACCTTATTCCGGGATGTATACCAAAAAATGGTCTTTTTTCATTCTCTTCTTCCGGAATTATAAATATTTCTATTTTTACGGTGTGATTTTAATATTGTAACTGTGAATATAAACATTGATCAGGCAAATACCTGGTTTGTAATTGTAAATCCAAATGCCGGCAGGAAGAAAGGTAAAAAAGACTGGCAGGAGATAGCCTCTTTACTGAAAAAGGAACATATTTCTTTTCGTGCAATATTTACTGAACGACATGGTCATGCAGTTTTTTTGACCAGAGATGCCATTAATGCTGGCTACAGGAAGATTCTCGTTGTCGGGGGGGATGGTACAATGAACGAAGTAGTGAACGGAGTTTTCAGACAAAAAATAGTTGATACTTCTTCAGTTTGCCTGGCTATGGTTGCTATTGGTACGGGAAACGACTGGGGCCGTATGTTTGATATTCCTTCTGATTATCAGAAAGCTGTTTGTTTACTGAATAAGAAACAACATTTTTTACAGGATGCCGGAATTGTGTATTACCACCTGGCTCAGCATACAGAACAACGCTATTTTGTGAATATTGCCGGACTGGGATTTGATGCTGTAGTGGCACAAAAAACCAATCGCCTCAAGGAGAAGGGAAGGGGAGGAGCCCTTGTATATTTCTGGAGCCTGCTGACAAGTCTTATTTATTACCGGCATAGCAGGGTTTGCATTGATATAGATGGGGAAAGTCTTACTGACCAGATATTTTCTATCAGTGTGGGTATTGGAAAATTTAACGGGGGCGGCATGATGCAACTACCAAATGCGATTGCCGATGACGGACTGTTTGATATGACAGTCATTCGTAAAATTGGCAGACTGAATGTAATTAGAAATGTCGGCAGGTTGTTTAATGGTACTATTACCAGTCATCCACGGGTTAAGACTTTTACAGGCCGAAATATCACGATCAGTTCAGAGCCTCTGATACAGCTCGAAGCTGATGGTGAATCCCTTGGACATTCTCCTTTTACTTTTGGAATAATTCCCCAAAGTATACAAATAGTAACTGGTACAATTGATTAATAAATAATTATGGAGCCGGGGTCAGAGAAACTTCAAAAAGCTTCGGCCAGTTCTTACCCGTAATGAATAAATGCTGATTTAACGGATTATAGGCAATGCCATTCAATACATCAGTATCTGGTGTTTTTTCTTCAGGTTTTAATAATCCGGAGAAATTTATCTTTCCGGTTACTTTACCCGATTTTGGATCAATAACTGCGACGTAATCTTTTCCGTAAACATTGGCATAAACTTTTCCGTCAATATATTCAAGCTCATTCAGCGAGTTTACAGGTCCCGTGTTATCTGCTACCTCGATTCTGCTCAGTTCCGTCAGATATTCAGGATCCAGAAAATAGAGAAATGATGATCCGTCACTCATGATGAGATTTTTACCATTATAAGCCAGTCCCCAGCCTTCCCGGATAGGAAAATGAATCTTCCTGATTAATGTAAACGAGTTTTTATCATAAATAAAAGCTGTTTGCTCCCTCCATGTAAGCTGGATAATGCGATCTCCTACAACAGCAATTCCTTCTCCAAAATATTTACTGTCCAGATTCAATGTTTTCAGCAATTCATCATTTTCAGGTTTTTCTTTCCGAAGTGATGACTGACCATACTGACCGGTACTTTCGAACAAATAGCCATTCTCATACACCAATCCCTGTGTATATGCATGTATATCATGCGGAAAAACATTAATGATGCGGAAGGAATAATTAATGGGTTTCAAGTCAGATAAAAGGAAAACAGATATATTTCTTGTTTCTGAAGTGCTGTCGTCAAAGTAGGTTACTGTCTTTAGCTGGTTGGTTCCAACATTGGATGAATAGGTGGACCAAACAAGCTTTCTTGCTGAGTCTTGCACACTTGTGTTATAGTTGTCATTTACAAAAAGTGCAATAGAATCAACCTTTCCTGAAAGTGTATCTGAAACAAGTCTTACATCAATATTCACCTTATCACCCCAGGTAAACCGTGAACCATTTTCAGGTGCTGCAATGTTGGTGAGGTATACTTTGGGACGATTTACTGTTTTGGATTTATGACTTTTGGAGGAATGATTATCCTGTCTGCATGAAAGACAGGAAGCCGTTAAAAAAGTCACTGCTAAAAGAATGGTAAAATTAAAATTGAATCTTCTTTTCGCGCGAAGAGCGAATGATATCATGGTACAACTTTGTTAGCCGGTTATTATTTGAAAATATTTTTAATTCGCGAACCAATAGAATCTTTATTTTTTGACTCTTCCGGATAAATACCAGAATCATCCTGATCCGGATTTAATATTTGCCAGATTTTGCTCCATCCCAGAAAGCCACCAACATTGCGGTCATCGATGTAAATGTTTGCATCAATTTTTCTACTCATACTGTTTTCGTCAAAAACTTCTTCCGGATAGTTTTTATTTACGGCATAAAATACAATCCCGTTTTCCTGACAGTACTCAACAGCTTCTTCAAGCTCTTTACCATATCTGTATGTCCAAAGGATTAGCTTAAAACCTTTCTTTTGAAGTTCTCTGAGTGTTTGAAATGCAAACATTTTTTCACGTCCTATGGAAGGGTATTCGTGTTCTACAATTGTTCCGTCGAAATCAACAGCTATTCTCATTAATTTTTTATTGTTGTCCTACGAGGAAAGGTTTGTAAAAGTTCTGACTAATGAATTAAATCTGATTTATTAACATGTAAATATAGGGTTTTATTTCGTAAGGTTCTAAATTTTTGCCTGCAGAGAAAGATTTGACAATTCTTCCATTTCCTTTTCCGATAGCATAAATTTCATAGATCCCGCGTTATCTTTTGCTTGTTTAACTTTTGAAGCTCCGGGGATTGCCACTATCATATCACCATGGTAATTAATTGCCCAGTTTAAAGCTACCTGTGCCGGAGTGGCACCATGACGGGCCCCTGTCTCTCTAAGTTTTTCAATCAGTGGAAGTGTCTTCTTCAGGTAAGATTTTCTGAAAGCACCGGTATATTTTCTAAAACCAACTCCTGACAGCAATTCTGGTTGTTCGTGGAATTTTCCGGTTAATACTCCCTGCTTTAAAGGAGAATAGGCAATAATACTTATTCCCAATTCTTTTGCCATGTTCAGTACTCCGTTAAACTCAATTCCTCTGTCAAGCAAGCTATATTTAACCTGATTGGAGATAAGTCTGAGACCATACTTTTGTAATTCATCATGTGCTTTTTTCATTTGGGAAGCAGAAAAATTGCTCACTCCAATATTTTTGATTAATCCCTTTTGAATCAGAGAGCCCATTTCCTTCATTTGACTTGATATTGATGAAAAGGAGTAAGGATTGTGGATCTGGTACAGATCAATCGGAAATCCATGGAGTGCCTCCTGTCGCTTTCCTATAGTTTTGCCAATAGAGCGGGCTGTTCTGAAAACAGGCCACCATTTTGTAGCAATGTATACTTCTCCCTGTTTTACATTTAAAGTCTCCAGGGATCTTGAAAGTGCTTTTTCTGATTCGCCTTTCCCATATAATTCAGCAGTATCAAACCAGTTAATACCTTCATCCAATGCCACCTGTACAATTTCTTTCATCAGCGAATCATCCAGTTTGGCCCAAAAAGAGCCGGCCATACCTTTCCCTTTACTAAATTGCCATGTACCTAATCCGATCGGAGTAATTTTCAATGATGAATTACCCAGTTGCCTCAATAGGATTTTTGTGTCATTCATTTCTATTGTTTTAATAAGTTTTATTTAATGTAATTTACTATAAATAAGAAACAAACACATCAAATGAATGTTTAAAAAAAAGCTGTTGGTATGATGAGCCAACAGCTTTATTCTATGGTAAAATATTTAATTAATAATTAATATAATCCGTCTACCGAAAGATATCGCTCTCCGGTATCATAGGAAAAGGTTAATATCCGGGCACCTGCAGGCAATTCCTTAATTTTTTTAGCTACAGCTGCCAGACTGGCTCCCGAAGAGATGCCTATGAATAAACCTTCTTCACTGGCAGCCTTCTGTGCATATTCAAAAGCTTCTTCCTTAGTTACTTCAATGGTGCCATCAAGAAGAGAAGTGTTGAGATTTTCAGGGATGAATCCGGCTCCGATGCCCTGCAAGGGATGCGGACCAGGTTCTCCTCCGCCAATAACAGGCGATCCTGCAGGCTCAACTGCAAATACTTTAATGTTTGGAAAATGTTTTTTTAAGGTTTCAGCGCAGCCTGTGATGTGTCCGCCAGTTCCAACTCCTGTAATTAAATAGTCAAAACCTTCAGGAAAATCATTCACAATTTCCATAGCTGTTGCATCCCGGTGTATCTCTACATTGGCCGGGTTATCAAACTGACTGGGAATCCACGCATCGGGGTTCTTTTCTGCAAGTTCACGTGCCTTTGCAATGGCTCCCTGCATTCCTTTTTCCCTTGGAGTAAGTTCAAATTCGGCTCCATAGGCTGCCATTATACGCCGCCGTTCCACTGACATTGATTCGGGCATTACCAAAATAATCTTATATTTCTTTACTGCAGCAACCATTGCCAGTCCTATTCCTGTATTACCGGATGTTGGTTCAATTATTACTGATCCGGGTTTTAGAAGACCCTGCTTCTCTGCAGCTTCTACCATCGAAAGGGCGATTCTGTCTTTGATGCTTGCCCCGGGGTTGGCCCGCTCCAGCTTAACCCATACTTCTTTATCAGTAGGATATAAGTTATTTAACCGGACATGTGGTGTGTTCCCGATTGTTTCCAAAATATTGTTTGCTCTCATTGAATGTTGGTTTTATAGGTTATTATATAGTAAAATTGATGGGTTCATTAAATTCTTTGCTGTCGCGAATGTGAATGCGGGGTCGCCTGTATACGACAGAAAAAGGTTGTACACTTTCAGTTAGCCAAACATTTCCGCCAATTACGGTATCATGCCCGACAACCGTATTTCCTCCCAATATTGTCCCACCTGCATATACAATCACATTGTTCTGAATTGTCGGATGACGCTTTTTATGACTCATACTTTTTTCGACGTACATTGCTCCAAGTGTAACCCCCTGGTATAATTTGACATTGTTACCAATCTCGGCTGTTTCTCCGACAACTACTCCCGTGCCATGGTCAATGTAAAAATGTTTGCCAATCTGTGCCCCCGGATTGATGTCAATTCCTGTTTTACTGTGTGCATGCTCACTTATCACACGAGGTAATACAGGTACTTTCATATCATACATTAGATGAGCAAGACGGTATATGCAAACGGCATAATATCCCGGATAACAGAGAATGATTTCTTCTGTGCAATAGGCTGCCGGATCTGATTTGAAATATACTTCTGCATCATCCAACAAGTCGAAATAAATCTCCGGCAGCGTATCAAAAAAGACATTTGCTACCTCTTCTGGATCTTTCTCCATATTAGGCTTAAGGGGGCTAAGCAGCTCAATAAATGTAGTTTTTAGATCCTCAAGACGCGAATCAATTTCCTTCAGCGTGATGTCTTTCTTCATCCTTATCGGGAAGATAAGATTAAGTAAATCATCTATAAAATCGTGTGTCTTTACCATTGGAGGTACCTCCTGGCAAAAATGCTGGTTAATTTCGAACAGATGTTCTGCAAATTTTTTCATTGATATCTTATTATATATAACAATAACTTAAGTACACCTTACCGGTGATATCAGTAAAAAGAATAATAAATTGAAGGATTTATAATGTTGACAACAAACAATAAACACTTAACAACAACATCGGTTGCAGTTAACTGCTGCAAATTTTATACAGGTGAGGTGGCTTATTTGCATCGTGTTTAATAATTTGTTTGCTTTCTATAACAACAAAATAACAGAATTGTTCTGAACTACGCAATAATTAAGGCTTTTTTATTAAGAATAAATAAACTGACAGTAAAGTGCACTTTAATAAGTGCTTGTAATTTAAATAAATATATGTATTTGCATCCAGGGCATAAGCCTCAAATCTATTGTTGTAATGAATAATCAGGGGTCCATTTATCTTAATTTCACTTTCCCAAAATCATTCTTCTACTGGTCGAAAGAATAAGTCAAAAAATGACAGGTTTCCTGTTTTTTATGCCTCTGAAAGTGACAAAATGGCTTTTACACATTGTGGTAGAGAATTTGTTGATATGATTATTGCCCGGTAATAGATTGCAGATAAGGTAAGACAGGCAGAATTGGTTTAGTTGAGAAGGAAAGATGAATAGGGTATTAAACATTAACGTTAACATTATAATATTAAGGCTATGATATCAATTTGGATTATTTTCGGAGTATTTATGCTGGCAAGCTGGATGGTGGGCAATCAGCTTAAGGCCCGTTTTAAAAAGTATTCACAAATCCCGATAAATTACGGTCTGAGTGGAAAAGACATTGCTGAAAAGATGCTTCATGCAAATGGCATCTATGATGTGCAGGTGATGTCGGTTGAAGGTCAGCTTACAGACCATTATCATCCTGGTAAAAAAACGGTGAATCTTAGCCATAATGTATATTATGGACAAAGTATTGCAGCAGCAGCCGTTGCTGCTCATGAATGCGGCCATGCAGTGCAGCACGCCAGAGCTTATAGCTGGCTGCAGATGAGATCTGCGCTTGTGCCGGTTGTAAGTGTCACTTCAAGATGGGTGCAATGGATATTACTTGCCGGTATATTACTGGTTCAAACAGTACCACAGATATTGCTGGCAGGTATCATTCTTTTCGCCCTGACAACATTGTTTAGTTTTATTACTCTTCCGGTTGAAATTGATGCCAGCAGAAGGGCACTTGCCTGGTTGAAAACTTCCGGAATTACCTCAGATACAACACAGGTACAGGCTCAGGATGCATTAAAATGGGCTGCATACACATATGTTGTAGCGGCGCTTTCGTCTCTGGCTACTCTGGTGTATTTTATATTGATTTACCTGAGAGGTAGAGATTAATTAGTGTCTGTCCATAATGTCCGATAACTGCGATATTGCAAAAATTTTAATTCCTCATATACATTAGTATACTGCGGATTAAAATTTTCGCACATCTTGTTCCCGAACATTTTGATCCGGACACTTAACTTTGTTGACAGACTTTAATAAGGTATGATCTATCTGAAATTGTGTGCGATTTTATGCTAAGTCATGTGAATATTATAAAAATCTTGTTCACGCTATCGGAATTATTTAGTATTCAGAATGACGTGAATAATCAAAGGGTTGTATGATAACTTGTTATAAAAGGTAAAACCTAAGGTTATTAAAATTTATTTAATTATGGATTATAAAGATTATTATAAAATACTTGGAATAGAAAAGAGTGCAAGTCAGGAAGATATAAAGAAGGCCTACCGAAAACTTGCCGTTAAATATCATCCTGATCGGAATCCTGATGATCCTAACGCAGAAGAACGTTTCAAGGAGATAGGAGAAGCCTATGAAGTACTGAAGGATCCTGAAAAAAGAAAAAAATATGACCAGTTGGGCTCCAACTGGAAAAATTATCAACAGTCAGGGCATCAAAATTTTGATGACTTTTTTGGTCAGTCTGGTTATGGCGGTAATGGTACCCGCGATGTCCATTTTGAATTTGGTGGCAATATGGGGGACTTTTTTGGGGAAAGTGGATTTTCAGATTTCTTTAACCAGTTTTTTGGAGGTGGACGACAGCAGCACAGTCGGGCTGAAAGCTTCTATAGAGGGCAACAACCCGGCAGAGATTATGAGGGTGAAGTAAAGATCACGCTGGAAGAAGCTTACAACGGAGTAACAAGGCTTGTAAATGTTGATAACAGTAAACTGAGAATAAAAATCAAACCCGGAATCCGGGATGGACAGGCCCTGAGAATTAAGGGTAAAGGGGGAAAAGGTCAGGCCGGAGGCAGGCATGGTGACTTATATATTAAAGTCAGGGTGATTGACCATCCTGTTTATACCAGGGTGGGAAACGATCTCTACAGGGACCTGGAAGTAGACCTTTATACAGCTTTGCTCGGAGGTAAGACAACAGTAGATACCTTAAAAGGGAATGTCAATATCACTATTCCAAAAGAAACAGAAAGTAATAAAACTATGAGACTTAAAGGGCTTGGAATGCCGGATTATGATGGTGGACCTAATGGAGATTTGTATTTGAATATCAACATCAAAATGCCTAAAAATCTCACATCTGAAGAGAAAAACCTTATTGAAAAGTTAAAAGAACTTAGAAAAACAAATACAAATGGATAAGTTTAATAATTATTTATTTTTAATTTGATAAATAATAGAGCAGGGTATTTCATTTCGAAACCCGATTTTTGTAACTTCGAAACCCGGTATTTTATAAATAATAATCCGGGTTTAATTTATTTTTTATTGAGGATGTTTAAAACTATAATAATATGCAAACGAATAATAAGATTATAAAAAACTTACCCAATGTAGTAACATCTTTGAATCTTTTATCCGGATCGATAGCTATTGTGTTGGCTTTTGAGAATAACGACCTGCTTTTTGCTGCCTATTTTATTATTTTGGCAGCTATTTTTGATTTTCTTGACGGTATGGTCGCTCGTGCGCTGGGAGCTTTTTCTGATCTGGGTAAAAATCTCGATTCTCTTGCTGACGTAGTTAGTTTTGGGCTGGCCCCTTCAGTAATTATTTTCAAAATGCTTATTATGTCTCTTACATATACGGATGTAAGCTTTAATTTTGAAACAGCTTCATTCGGACATTTGATTATTTTATTTTCAGCCTTTTTAATTGCTGTTTTTGGAGCTATTCGGCTTGCCAGATTTAATATTGATACGGATCAGAAATATGAATTCAGGGGACTGGCTATCCCGGCAAATGCTCTGTTTTTTGCTGGTCTGGCTATCTTACTTCTTGAAACAGGAAGCGAAAATATTCAGGCATTCATACTCAACACATGGTTTCTTGAAGGGCTGATTGTTATTTTCAGTGCTTTGATGGTCTCCCGAATTACGATGTTTTCTCTGAAATTTGAAACACTAAAATTCAATGAAAACAGTATTAGATATCTTTTTCTAATACTGGCAGTGTTACTCTTACTGTTTTTTGGAGCCAAAGCACTCGTTGCAATTATCCCGGTTTATGTGATTTTTTCACTGTTGCGTAAAAGGGAATCAAAAGCCTGAGATTTATTATTGTTATAAGAGCTATTCCTCGGGTATTTTAATTTTAAACCATTTAAAATCCTGCAGGATTTTGCTTTATCATTATTTTTCTTTAACAAGGTAGTACAATCAAGAATGATTCTGTCTATGTTTTAATCAACATTGAAAATAGCAGAATTTAAAAAGGGAAGCAAATTTGCAATACAAGTATAAAGTAAGAATAAATCAGAATTCCACAATAATATTATAATTAAAAAAGCCGTCCCTGAAAGACGGCTTTTTTTTCAATTAATGATTATATCCTATTTCTTTGGAATTCTGCTAACATCAAAGTTTGTATTGGCAACTGTCACATCCGGATTATCTTTAATTACCAGTATGATGTCATTATAATCATGGTCGCAGAAACCATCTCGGAGATAGACATCCTCAAATGTAAGTACAAGGTCATTACATTCATTATTGATAAACAACGTGCTCTGCTGGTTATTATTGGTGTTAAATTCAGTATTAGTGTAATGAGTATAGATACCATCTGTAGTAAGTCCATTTTGCCAGCCTCGGGCAACCATATAGAACCCAATTACAGTATTCGCCGGGAATGGTTTATCTCCCAACTGTACCATGTCGCCAGCTTCTAATCCACCACCATCACCAACTTTTGAAACATTAGGAAATACAATGTGTTTCTGTAAATCCTCAACGGTTGTTGGGGGATCATTAGCCGGATAGGCATAATATCCAAAGGTGTTTTTCCAACCAGCACCTTCGTCAACAAAAGTCACATACACAGGAGTTTCAGCAGTTGTTGTGATATTAAGTACTGCTGTGTCATTAAATAATTCCGGATATTTAACTGTATTGTCTTCTCCTTCCGGGAAGAGTGATGAAATTTCATCTGAAAGAAAAGTACAGGTCTGAGTAGGTATTATATCATCTGGTACTCCTTCGTCAATACTGATTCCCAGTATCTTTAATCCCCCAAGACCCGTAGCGACGAAAATAACATCATCCCTGGATTCAACAAAATTGGTTGATTGAGAGGCTTCGAACTGCATGGAACCAAGCATTAAAATACTATCATGTTGCTCAGTTACCATACCACCTACATATACTCCTGATTCACCATTTCCCAGCAGAACAAGATCGCCGTTGAGCGAAACGCTGTTGGTAACATGGTTCTCAGATAATTCACCCTCAGGAGTCTCAGGTCTGGCAATATGTTGCTGCAAGGTACCATCTGATTTTAATACTTCAGTACCTCCTTCATTTAAAGCAGCAAGAATATACTCATTTCTGACTGCTAATTCAGATTTGGATTCAGGAGTATTGGCTCCGCCAACTTCATAAACTGATTGCAGTGCAACATCTGACTTAGTGAACACATTTACCCTGCCATCCTGTCCCTGAAGGACATAAACATAATTATCGTTGGAAGCTACCGACCTTGCGTCAGATATATCAACGGATTTAATTAAAGAATAATCAGTAGCATCAAAAACAGTTAACCCTCCATCGGAACCACTGGTTGTATAAATTTTGCCCCCGGTAACAAGAACATCGGTGCCAACATATGAAGACAGACCAATGATGGTATCAACACTGGTTATCTCATGGTTTTCATTAAGGGATAGCACTTCCAAAAACGCCGGATTACTATAGCCCATTGTTTCAAATTCACCGTTAGCTCCCACAATAAAAAGTTTACCGTTTGCATAATCAACTGAACTTACATCAGCTTTCGGAAAAATTGCCTGAGAAATAATGACTGGATTTTTTAAGTCGGTAACATCAAATACTTCGACACCACCCAGATAATCCGGTCCTTTGGTATTGAAGGTGACAAAAGCATAATGCTCATGAATGGCAACATGAGTCGCCTGTAATGTACTTCCTTCATATACAGGAGCATCTACTTCAGCTTTAAGTTTAAACACATAGTTTTTGGTGAGATCTACAACCGGTGCGCTATCAAGCCCTTTAAGTCTGTTTGTGGGGAATTGCTTTACCGGTACTATCTCATCCTTATAACTAATTCGATCGCTAAAGCTCTCTGAATTATTATTTATTATTGCATTTTTAACAGTTAAAATGCCATCCTGCTGTATTTTACTGTCAGTCTGATCTTTCTGACATGATGTAATAACTAGAATACTAACAGTAAATATAGAAAAAGCGCGTATTAATTTTCGCATTGTTATCCTCCTTAAAAGGGTTAAGGTTTAAAGGTTTTGATTGCTGTATACTTTGTGAATAACACAATTATTCTTTTATATGTGTTTAAAGCATTAAGGGTTACATATTTTTGATAAAAGTGCTTAAACTAGTTTTGAATAAATCCCTTAACTTTTCCAATAAAAAATTCCTCTCATATTTATTGTGTTTCAAATATACAAAAAAGTTGAGCAACACTAAAATATTCAGAAGAATGTAAAAAAAATTTTGACTGAAGTCAGGGAAATGTCGATATTCAGGGTTCAAGAATAGATTAAAATATTTCCGGGTTATTTCAGTGACATGAAAGTTTTAGAAGACTCATATCTTTGTAATAAGAAGAAACACGACAGAGAAACGTAATTGGGTAAGGTACAATTCAGGAGACCTTGCACCAGATAATTAAGGACACGGACAACATTTCCGTGCCAGAGAGGGGCACAAGTAGATTCTTGCGCCAGAGTCTGTGGGATATAACCACTGACTGGTTCATCCGATACCCATCGGATCATCTGCCTGGACCTTCTTGTGTAAACAGGCAAGTAGATACTTACGGTTTAATTATTATTTGTGGTGTTTAACAGGATAAATTCTTTTATGGTCTGCTGCCGGAGTTTCAAATTTCCGACAGCAGAGCAAAGCGTTTAGTTAATTTGGACTAAACCGGATTTTCTTCTTCTTTTTCGTATTTTGCCTGATATTTTTTAAATGCCAGCACGATAAGGAAATAACTTACTATAATTACCACGGGCCACATCAATAACCAGATTATTTCAGAAATATACATAATGGAATATTTTTTATTTGTTAATAAGCATGTGAATCACTTCCTACTTCACCCAGGTCAATTTTCTTATTGTTAATAGCTCTCCAGGCATAAATAATATATGCCAGTACAAAGGGTACCAGTAATGAAACATAGCTCATCACCGTGAGTGTATAATGGCTGGAGGAACTATTCTCAATAGTCAGGCTGCTTTGCAGATCAGCCACTGAAGGATAAAAAGCAGTGTGGTTAAAACCGGCCACAATAAATAATGCAAAAACAGTCAGAACTGTACCTGGCCCGGTAAACCATATTCCTGAAGAAGTACGGCTCATGATGGATTTGATTATTCCAAACAATACCAGTAATACCCCGATTAGGAAGAATGCTGCGATTAGAGGCATGTCGAGAAAATTGTGCAGGTATTTGAATTTTTCCATAAAAACCACACCGGTACCGGGTTGATATGCAAAGCCTTCACTTACCAGTAACCTGGTCACAAAATAAAGGAAGACGATCAGGAACGGGAAGATATTGATCAACAGACTTTTTCTGGCTCTCTCCAAAATCTGATCATTATCCACGTTGTTCATAAAATACAGTATACCAAGTATGCGTGAAAGGAAAAATACTGATAGTCCAAGAGCTACATTCTCCAGGTTTGCAACTGCTTCAAGTCCGTGAAGGGGTGATTGCCACTGTGATATTGTCAGGTTTGAAAGAGCTGCAATATTTCCCTGATTTACTGTGAATTGTGAGCCTGTAAAAAAGGTACCGACGGCAGTTCCCAGCAATAGTGTTCCAAGGAATCCATTGATGAGCAGGAAAACTTCATACGTTTTGGGTCCAAAGACATTGTTGGGTTTAGACCTGTATTCATAGGCGATAGCCTGAACAATGAATGAAAATAGTATGGCCATCCAAACCCAGTACGCGCCACCAAAACTTGTTGAATAAAAAAGTGGGAAGCTTGCAAAAAAGGCCCCTCCGAATGTTACCAGTGTGGTGAAGGTGAACTCCCATTTGCGACCAAGTGAATTTACGAGCAGTGACCTTTCTTCTTTGTTTTTTGCAAGTGAGTATATTAATGTTTCTCCTCCTTGAACGAAAAGGAGGAAGACGAGCAAACTGCCCAGCAGTGAAATGATAATCCACCAGTATTGTTGAAGTGCCAGATGTGAAAGTTGTTCGAACATAATTGATCCTCCTTATTTTGGTCCTGTTTTAACCTGTTTTATCATAATGCTTAATTCAGCAATGAGCAGTGCTGTAAAAACTGCAGCAAAAAGCCAAAAGGTTATTTGCACTGCAGATGTATCAATATGAGATACAGCCGCGAAGGTTGGCAAATAATCCTGTACAACCCATGGTTGGCGACCCATTTCGGCAACAATCCATCCGGCCTGTCCTGCCAGAAATGGAAGTGGGATAGTGAATATAGCCAGCCTGAGGAACCGTTTATGTTGCTCCAGACTATTGGTGAGGGCATATCGAAGTGCCAGCATGCAAATCAACACAAAATAAAAACCAAGAATTACCATGAGATGGAAACTGTAAAAGGAGATTGGCACACTCGGGATCAGGCTTTCAGGATTATTTATGAACCCATATCCAAAGTATTTGAAATAGTTTTCCAGAAAAGCGGGATTGTCAAATTTTGCTTTCAATTCATTATATTTAACAGAATCTCCGGCATCTTTAGCATCCTTATATGCTTTTAGTGTAGAACGGGCAACTCGTCCCCGTTCAATTTTTTCCTGTGCCGACATTATGTTGTGTTCACTGTTCCCTTTGATCATATCATTAATGCCGGGAACAAATGCATTAGGATTGAGGAAAGCCATAAATGATAACAGATTGGGAACTTCAATTTTCATTTTGAGGTCTTTCTGATAGTTATTGACTGTATCAGATTGGTTTCCAACAAATCCAACAGCTACCAGCGGGGCACCACTCATGCCATCATATAAACCTTCTAATGCAGCAAATTTCATAGGTTGTCTTGCTGCCATGGCTCTGGCCGATCCATCACCAGTCAGAATAGTAAACAATGAAGCAACAAGTCCGAAAACCGCACCCACGATGATACTTCGGCGGGCAAACAACAGCTCTCTTTTCTTAAGAATAAACCAGGCGCTGATTCCTATCACAAACAAAGAAGCCAGAATAAAGCCTGATGATATGGTATGCAGAAACTTATTTACAGCTACCGGAGAAAACAGTACATCCCAGAAATTTATCATTTCGTTGCGTGCCGTATCCGGATTAAAATGCATACCAGCCGGATACTGCATCCAGGCATTGGCTACCAGTATCCATAAAGCTGAGAGATTAGCGCCGATTGCCACCAGCCAGGTAGATACTAAATGAAATTTCTTGCTCACCTTTTCCCAGCCAAAAAACATTACAGCAACAAAAGTCGATTCCAGAAAAAAGGCCATAATACCTTCTATGGCAAGCGGTGCGCCAAAAATGTCACCCACAAACCAACTGTAGTTCGACCAGTTGGTGCCAAATTCAAATTCAAGGATAATGCCGGTAGCTACTCCTATAGCAAAGTTTATCCCAAAAAGTGTCATCCAGAACCTGGTGATTTTTTTCCATTTCTCATCACCGGTTCTGACATACATTGTTTCCATAAAGGCCAGAATAAATGAAAGCCCCAGGGTAAGTGGTACAAACAACCAATGGTACATGGCTGTAAGGGCAAACTGCCCCCTCGACCAGTTAACTAACGAAAGGTCAATGTTTTCAATCATAAGCTTATCGGGTTAATTGTTCAATTACGTAATTACTTCTTTCTTTATCAGTATTAAATTTTGTCTCCAGAAAATCGGGGAAAAAGAATAATTTGAGAATAGCAAACATAATGAACAGTTTAATCAGTATGATCACCCAAAGCCTCTTTCCTACGGTCATGTTTCTGAATCCATCCAGATAGAAAAGCCATATTCGTTTTATAATATTCATCATCAGAAAACGGTGGGTTAATATTTGCTTTCTCAAATATAAAAAATAAAATTCTAATCCCCGGAACAGAATAATTACAAGTTCCTAAACAAGGTAGAGTGTAGCAATAATTACTTTCAGAAAATGTGAAGGTTACACAATAAAAGATTTTAGGATAAAATCAATAAATAATCTTATAATTTTATTTTCCATGCTGTCATTTTTTTTTAAGTATCAGGAAAGAATTTTATTGATCATATGTATTATTTTGATCATCAGTTGTATAATCTTGCAAAAAATTCTCTGGCATAAAATGCAATAGTTCATTAATGAACTTTTTGATAGACTACTGGGTTTTACATGACACAATAAAAACTAAAACCGGATCCATTTATCTGATATTCGAATGGCTTTATTGAAGTTAAAACCCACTCCATGATAACAAATACTAAAAACGGAGATCACTATGAAATTAAATCTAATACTATTTGGTTTTCTGTTGTTGCTTGAGAATGCAGGCAACAATGAATTATCAGCCCAAATCACTGCAGCTGTTCAGGAACCTGTGGTCGGTATAGCAGAACATGTTGGTAGAAAATTACCTGCCGATATATATATTACGGATGAAAAAGGCGAACTGGTAAATCTCAATAAGATGATAGATAAGCCAACAGTAATCACTTTCGTTTATTATCGATGCCCCGGACTATGTAGTCCTTTGCTTGATGGTCTGGCAGATGCAATCGACCGGACAGCACTTGAAATTGGCACGGACTATCAGGTTTTTACCATAAGTTTTGATCCGTCTGAAGGAACAGCTCTTGCCAGACAGAAGAAAGCCAGCTATCTTGGCAGTATGTCAAATAAAAAGGCCGGAGCAGGCTGGCATTTTTTCACTGCCGACAGCTTAAATGTTGCCCGCATCACCAGTGCAACAGGATTTAAGTATAAAAGGACAGGTAAAGACTTTTTACATGCTGCGACCTTAATTATGGTAAATCCAAATGCAAAGATTAGCCGTTACCTTAATGGGACGCATTATAAGACGGCAGATTTTAAACTGGCTATTCTTGATGTAACACCACTCAATACTTCTAATCTATCAGATCAGGTGGAAGCATATTTTTTCAAATTTGATCCGGTATTAAAACAGTATCAACTCAAATCAGGCAAAATTGCCGGACTCGCCATAGTTATTCTCTCAATTGGGTTTTTCCTGTTTTTAATGCTAAAACCAGCAGCGAAAAAAAACCTGCATGCTGATAAATAGAAGGTAATTTATTAAATTGTCAGCAAAAAAATACGGGATGTTACTGCCAAATTGATGATTAGAAAATTGCAACTTCGAATTTCATTATGTTGTTCATTATCAAAATATGCCCGCGAGCTAAAAGAATTATTAATTTATAAAATAAACAATACAAATTGACAGATACTTTTTTCAAAGATGTAGTTGAACTAGGTAAGATCCGGATTTCTTTTTTTGTAGCCCTCTCTGCCTTAACTGGTTATTATTTATACACAGGGCATGTAGACTTATTATCTGCGGTAATATATGCCGGGGTATTTATTCTTTCCTCCGGTTCTTCTGCTTTAAACCAGTATCAGGAACATGAGGCAGATGCTTTAATGAATCGAACACGCAACAGGCCCGTCCCTGCTGGTAGAATGTCTGATAAAACTGCCCTGTTAGTTTCATTATTTCTGATTATAGCAGGATCTTTGATACTATTGCTTGGTGGTAATGTAATTGCTGTTGTAATGGGGTTGCTGGCAGTACTATGGTATAATGGTATTTATACACCCCTGAAACATAGAACTCCTTTTGCTGTTGTACCCGGCTCAGTTGTTGGAGCTCTGCCACCACTGATAGGCTGGACTGCAGCCGGAGGGTATGCTTTTGATCCCGGGATACTGGCCGTTGCATTCTTTTTTTTCATTGCTCAAATTCCTCATTTCTGGCTAATTCTGCTCATGCTTGGGGATGATTACCGAAAATCGGGAATGCCTGTGCTTACCGATGTTTTTTCAGTTCGGCAGGTTAGGCGGATAACTTTTATCTGGTTATCTGCTACCGCCCTGACAGGCATGGGTCTTAGCCTTTATGGGCTTATCAGCTATCCTTTTCTTAGATTTCTGCTGCAACTTTTTTCTATATTGCTGCTTATATCCAGTTCTAATCTGCTTTTTCCTCCAGGTAAAAGGAAACATAAACGGTCTGCTGAGTTTCTAAAATTAAACAGTTATGTCTTGTTGATTATGATCATTCTGGTAACTGACAGCCTCCTCTGAAAGTAAAAATTGTTATATTTACGTTTCATTCTTAGTTCTCCGCAGGGGGAGTTATTCTGAAGATTTGAACTGGTGCTGCCTCTTAGGATGTGAGGCAGTTTCATTTTTTTAATTCTGATAATCCATCTCATCATGAAAAAATTCTTATTTATATTTCTGTTAACAGCATTTTTGAGTGCATGCAGTAATAATCCGGGTAGTACAGAAAGAAAACAATCGACAAAAGAGGCAGTAGAGAAAGTGCCTGATGAAAATTTACTAAGCATCAGGTTTGATGTGACAGGAATGAAAGATAGCAGTAGTGATCAAACAATCAATAAAAGTGTAAATGAATTACCCGGAATTGTTGAGGTAAAAGCTTCATATCAGGATTCAACGGCAGTAGTAAAATTCGATAAAAGTAAAACCTCAATTTCGGATATTACAACTGCAATTGAACAGAAAGGATATCATGTTGATGGTTATCAGCTTGATATGTAGTTTATAGTCTTAATTATACAGATTATTTAGCTTTTTCTGGTACATTTTACGGTTTTCTTTGTTGATACCTTCTACAAAAGAATCGATAAGTTTTCTTCGTTCTTCAAGATTTTCTGTTGGCACATTTTCTTCATCGGAAAATACAACGCGGTCAATCCTGTATCCCATTTCATCCAGGCTCATGGCTACAGCGGCATGCAACTCGTCAAAAATAATGATTGAAGGTAATTTGTATACTGAAAATTCCATGGCTGATTTCAGTACCATTGTTTTAGTATAACTTATCTGGGCACTTCCGAGGTATCTTGCACCCAATAATAATTTTACAAGATTAATCTTTGCAATTTCAGATGATTTACCGCCCTTCTTCATGGCTTTTAAATCATGCCGGCTTGTATTCAGAAAAAGATTTACAAATGGCTCAGGTACTCCCTGCAAATCAGCTAAATCGTTTTCTTTTTTTCTTTTTGCATATTCTTTCTGTGCCAGTTTCTGGTCCAGCGGGATGTAATATTTCCACCTGCGGGTTCTCCGGTAACTTTCTGTAATGGGATTCGGTTTCCAGTTAGACTCAGGACGTTTCATGAGTGGACCACTAAGATTTAATCTTCCTGATTCCAGGGAATAGACAAGACAATTGATAAAATGTCCCCATCCGCCTCCCAGAGAGGCATGCAGTGTACCCCAGAGTGTTTCATTTCTGGGGGTGGATAACAACCTGTTTGTAGTATCTGTATTCTTTTCGGCCTCCTTCAGGCGGGCAATAAAATCGTTGCTCAGACTTACAGGATAATAAGTATACGCATCCTTTTTCTCTTCGGATGTTGTAGTTGCCCCATGATACAGGTTTTTCACATTGAGTACGAAGCCTGAATCATTGGATAATTCCAGATATATTTTATAATCATTACCCCATTTCATTTCCCGGATGTAGGATCGGGCTGCTCCCGGTTGCGCAAAAATGTTCAGAAAATTACCCATCAACAGGATTAAAATAATCTGAATGGTTTTATGTGTTTTATTTCTTGGGATCATCATGCTGAGTTGATTTAGATATATGCTCAAAAATACGCAATTTCATTGCTAAGGTTTGCATTACAATCAAAAAGTAACCAACTGTTATATTAGACAGTTGAATTATTCCTTGCCTTATTACCCGGTTATTATAGGTTTGGGTTGCATCATTTACTGAGTAAAAGGTTTTGCAATATGACTGGTAGTGTGTGATTGTAAAAAAAAATATCCGTCAGAATACTATCTGCGGATACTTTTTCAGGGGTTCATAAATTATAATTTACGAGATTGCTACAGGATTTTTTACTTTCTCCTTAAGCAATGCAATTTCAAGCACTTCCATGATATTGGAAACATAATGAAATTTAAGACCTTTTATATATATATCTTTTATTTCTTCAATGTCTTTTCTGTTCTCTTCAGACAAAATAATATCAGTAATATCTGCTCGTTTAGCGGCCAGTATTTTTTCTTTAATACCACCAACCGGCAGTACCTTTCCTCTAAGAGTTATCTCACCAGTCATAGCGAGATTTCTTCTAATCTTCCTTTGGGTGAAGGCAGAAGCCAGTGAAGTTACCATTGTGATTCCGGCAGAAGGGCCATCTTTTGGAATAGCTCCTTCAGGAACATGTACATGTACATTCCATTTATCAAACACTTCAGGGTTAAGTGAGAGTAGTCCTGCATGTGCCTTCAGATATTCATGGGCAATTACTGCAGATTCTTTCATCACATCTCCCAGGTTTCCTGTAAGTGTAAGTTTCCCGTTTCCTTTACTCAAACTGGTTTCCACAAAAAGAATCTCTCCGCCAACCGCTGTCCAGGCCAGTCCGGTAACTACCCCGGCAAATTCATTCCCCTGGTATTTATCCTTTGTAAAACGAACAGGTCCCAGGATTCCTTTTATATCGTTTTCGGTAAGTGTTTTATTGAATTTGTCATCAAAGGCAATTTTCTTAGCAATATTTCTTGCCAGTTTGGCGAGTTGTTTATCCAGTTCCCTCACTCCCGATTCACGGGTATAATTTTCAATAATAAATTCAATAATTTTATTTCTAATAGAAACCTGTGATTTCTTTATTCCATGTGCTTCAAGTTGCTTGGGAAGCAGGTGTTTCTTTGCAATTTCTGTTTTTTCCTCTACCACATAACCTGTCACATTAATAATTTCCATCCTGTCACGTAAGGCAGGGTTAATGTTATTAATGGTATTTGCAGTGGCAATAAATAGTATTTTTGAAAGGTCGTATTCAGCTTCCAGAAAATTATCGTAAAATGCATTATTCTGTTCCGGATCAAGCACTTCCAGCAAAGCGGAAGAAGGATCTCCTCTGAAATCGTTTCCTACTTTATCAATTTCATCAAGCACAAAAACCGGGTTAGAAGATTTTATTTTTTTCAAATTTTGAATAATTCTTCCCGGCATTGCTCCGATATAGGTTTTTCTGTGTCCTCTTATTTCTGCTTCATCATGCAAACCGCCAAGTGACATTCTGACATATTTACGGTTTAATGCCCTGGCAACAGATTTTCCAAGTGAAGTTTTTCCTACACCCGGGGGGCCATACAGACAGAGTATCGGTGATTTGAGATCGCCTTTTAATTTTAATACTGCCAGGTGTTCTAAAATACGGTCCTTCACTTGTTCCAGCCCATAATGATCTTTGTCCAGTATATTTTTTGCTCTGGTAAGGTTGAAATTATCTTTTGTATACACATTCCACGGAAGATCCAGTAGTACCTGCAGGTAATTCATCTGTACCGAATATTCGCCGGCAGCCGGGTTCAGCCGCTGGAGCTTTTCAAGTTCTTTATTGAAGATGTCATTAACATCTTTTGGCCATTTCTTTTTTCGTGCTTTGCCCCTGAGTTCTTCAATCTCCTGCTCAATTGGATTCCCGCCCAGTTCATTCTGGATGGTTTTCATTTGCTGATGAAGAAAGAACTCGCGCTGCTGCTGATCAATATCAGTTTTAACTTTTAACTGGATATCATTTTTGAGCTCAAGCATCTGAACTTCCCGGGTCATGTATTCAAGTAACAGGACGCCCCTTTTTTTCAGATCATCTATCTCAAGTAACTTCTGTTTTTCTTCCAGGCTCACATCACTGTTTGAACTGATGAAATTTATCAGGAATGAAGAACTTTCTATGTTTTTTACAGCAAATGATGCTTCCTGAGGAATATTGCTGGAAAGCTTTATGATTTTTAGTGAAAGGTCTTTCAGAGATCCGACTATGGCCTCAAATTCTTTGTTTTTTCTTACCGGTTTTACATCTTCAAGTTCTTTTATACTGGCAACAAAATAAGGTTTCTCAGAAATCATTTTCTTAACCTGCAGCCTCTTTTTGCCCTGTATAATAACCGAAGTGGCTCCGTCTGGCATTTCAAGTATCTTAACAATCTGAGCTACTGTACCAACATGGTAAAGATCCCCGGAAGAAGGATCATCTATATTTGGGTCTTTCTGTGCAACTGTCCCTATAATCTTGTTCTTCTTGTATACATCTTTTATTAATTTTATAGATTTAGCTCTTCCAACCGTGATAGGCAATACTACACCCGGGAAAAGCACTGTATTCCTTAACGGAAGAACTGGTAAATTTTCAGGTACCTCAAACTTATCCAGAAACTCTTCATCTTCATCTGAAATCAGAGGTATATAATCTGCATCATCCTCAATTTCATTTGTGAAATAAACATTCTTAAACTTATCCTCTTGATTCTTACTCATATTCTATGTTTCTACCTCTTATTATTATTAGGAAACAGACATATTGTCATATGTCATAAAAAAATTTTTGAATATAAAAACGGGCAATCGCTATGCCAAACAGGGATGATTAAAAAGATTTCTGAACGGATGTTTTTCATACCATTGAAACGAATGAAAGGAGAGTTGGTTACATATAGATACAGGAAGTTGACAGACAACTCTATGTTAACCCTTCAGACAACAGCCTTACTTGTTTTCAATAATGATGACAATCTTCCGATAAATTTGTTTATGTATTGTCAGGATTTTCGATAGGGCATGGTTTTGTCAAATATCGCCATGAGGATTTGTCTGTCGGATTCTGTAAACTCAACATTCCTCCTGGCCATTACAATTTCAGCTACTTCAAATGCTTTTGACAACGCATAGGTTGAAAACCCAGATGCCCCGCCCCAGGAAAATGAGGGAATAAAGTTTCGGGGAAATCCGGCACCAAAAATATTGGCAAAGACCCCTACAATAGTTCCGGTATTAAACATCGTGTTGATACCACACTTTGAATGATCTCCCATGATCAGGCCGCAAAACTGAAGGCCTGTATCTGCATAATTCCCTGATTGGTAATTCCATAACCTTACACTGGCATAATTATTTTTCAGGTTTGATGTGTTGGTATCCGCTCCAAGGTTACACCATTCTCCCAACACTGAATTGCCAAGGAATCCGTCATGAGCCTTATTCGAGAATCCGAAAAGTACTGAGTTATGTACCTCACCTCCAACTTTAGAATGGGGGCCTATGGTTGTGGGACCATATACTTTTGCTCCCATTTTTGTTGCAGCATGCTCACAAAGCGCAAAAGCTCCACGGATATTACTTCCCTCCATTACTTCACTTTCCTTACCCAGGTAAATTGGCCCGGTGGAAGCATTCAGTGTTGCATATTCTGCTTTTGCACCTTCTTCGGCAAAAATATTTTCGGGTGCAATTATGTTGTTTGTGGAACTTAAAGTTGCAGATTCTCTTCCTTTTGTCAGTAATTTAAAATCTTCTTCAAGAGCAATCCCATTCAACGAAAAAATGTCCCATGGATTTGTGATTCGTAAAATCGTGCCGCCAAATTCTTGCTTTGGCTGAGATATCATGGTTTCCGGCCGGAATGACTGCACCTGGTCATTGTTCAGTCTGGCGGCCAGCAGCAGGTCATGTTGCTTAAGTATTTCGCCGGATCTGAGTGAAAGTATGTTTTCTGTTAATGTAGCTGAAGGCAAAACAGAACCATTAATAAGAATATTATCTTCTGTAATTTCTGTCTTAAATTTTGAAGAGAGGATTTCATTTGTGAAAAATGAACAAGAAGCATTTAGATATTTCTCCCATTTCTCTTTTATGGTTAATATTCCGCATCTAATTTCACAAACCGGCCGGGTATAGGTCAGCGGAAGAAGGGTTTGTTTTGCTGAATCATCAAAAAGAATAATATTCATGGTATTTTTTTAACAAATTTACACAAAAAAGCTCCGGTTTAATTATTCAACCGGAGCCTTATGTATGCTGCTCAAAAAAATGATTATTTTTTCTTTTTTTCCAGATGACTTTTATATCTGTTCATGAATTTATCAACACGTCCTGCTGTATCTACCAGTTTCATCTTACCTGTATAAAAAGGATGTGATGAGTTGGAGATTTCAAGTTTTACCAGCGGATATTCTTTCCCATCTTCCATTTTGATGGTCTCCTTAGAGGGAGCAGTAGACCTGGTAACAAAAACAACATCATTGGACATGTCCTTGAATGCTACCATTCTGTAATTTTTAGGATGAATTTCTTTTTTCATTTTATTGGTCCTTTATTTTCAAGTTCTTTTCGGTGCAGATATAAATATTGCTTTTTCGATTTCTGCTGATTTTAAATGTTTCCGTATTTAACGGATTGCAAAATTATATAATGTTCTGATAAATACCAAAAAAATGCAAAAAATTAACAACTTAATTGTTGCACTAATATTACATCTTTTGGTAACCGGGAAACAAGAGAGTCTTGATGCCAGTATGCTGTTATGAAACTGCGCTTTAATGTTTAAAGCGAAAGTATTACTTGTTAATCGGTTTGCTTACTTATAACTTTTTTGCGGCTATCCTCAAAAACTTCTGGCATAAAACGTTCATACGGAGCTGAAGGATCAAACATAAAGCGGTATGTATAATGGGTCTTTGCCAGGGTTCCCCCAACAGCTTCATACAATCTGCGCATCTTTGGATTAAAATCACCTACCCATGAGAGTTCAACTTCTTTGTAATGTTTTTTGTGTTTCATGACTTCATTAAGGTTCCAGAAAATAGCAGATTCAATTCCTGCATTCTGGAATTTAGGGACTACACCTGCAACCAGTGCCCTGATACGGGTAATTTTTTTACGTTTTTTCATGATCAGAAACCTGATAATATTCAAGGGGGTAAGCTTCCCGTTGAGATGCTTAAATATCTGGTTTACATCAGGAAACATAATAAAGAAGGCAATGGGTTGTTCGTTATGGTAGGCAAACCAGATAAGTTCTTCATCAATTATTGGCTTGGCTTTTTTTAGTGATTCTTTTACATCAACAGGATCCAGAGGTGTAAAATGTTCCTTAAATCCTGACCAGGCATCATTATAAATGGAGACCATATCCTGTACGTATTTTTCCGTTTCCCTGAACCGGAAATGACGGAAACTAAAATCCGGTTTATGAGAAACCCATTCGGCAATTTTCCAGAAGCGTTCCGGAAATTTCTTCCTCAAATCCAGGTGATAACTATACTGCCTGAAATAGAGCCTGAAACCATATTCTTCAAACAGGGTCTGATAATAGGGTAAATTGTAGGGCATCCCATAACCAGGATGTGTATATCCGCTTACCAGCAGTCCCCAGTTACTGTCATTTTCTCCGAAGTTTACCGGACCATCCATTGCCTCCATCCCTTCAGCCTGTAACCATGTTCTTGCTGTATCAAAAAGAAGAAAGGCGGCAGTTTTATCATTGATACATTCAAAATATCCAATACCACCGGTTGGTTGATTTTCCTGCAGTGCTTTTTCTCTGTTGTAAAAAGCCGCAATACGTCCAACCAGTTTATTTTCCTTGTTTATTAATATCCATCTGCAGGCATTCCCGTTTTGGAGGTGAATATTACTTTCGGGATCGAATTTTGATTCAATTTCAGAATCTAACGGACAAACCCAAACCTTGTCATGCCGATAAAGTTCCCGGGCTACCTGAAAAAATTCTTTTCTGGTTTTTTTGTTGGTTACTTTTATTATTTGCATTGTAAAAAGGTTTGGTTAACAATTAAAAATTAATGCTACAAGATAAACCATTTTTTGATTTCTTCAATATGGTTATCGGGTTTGCTTTTGTGTATGAATTCATTTTTTTTATTAAGATATCGATAATCGTTTTTCCAGTGATTTGCATGCTTAACTGTTTCTCTGATGGCATCAGCCATAAAATATATTTCATCATTAGTCATAGTGGGATGGAGAGAAAGCCTTACCCAGCCTGGCTTTTTGGACAAATCGCCGGAGTTTATCAGGTTGGTAATTTCTGTTGACTTTTCATGGCTTACCTGTAGCAGGTAATGGCCATAAGTTCCGGCGCATGCACAACCTCCTCTTACCTGAATGCCAAAGCGGTCATTCAGCAACTTAACCATCAGGTTGAAGTGGATATTCTCATCAAAGAAAGAAAACACACCCAGTCTTTCTTCAACGCTGTCTGCCAGTATTTTAACGGAAGGAATTTTGCGGATTTCCCGGAAGGCTATTTCCACAAGTTCGTCTTCTCTTTCTTTCATCATTGCAGGATCCATTTGGTCCTTGAGTTCTATGGCAAGTGCAGTTTTGATTGCCTGTAGAAATCCGGGTGTTCCTCCGTCCTCCCTGACTTCAATATCATCAACATACTTATATTTTCCCCACCGGTTAGTCCAGTCAACTGTTCCTCCCCCCGGATTATCGGGTACCTCATTATGGTATAAACTAGAATCAAAAATTAAAACCCCTGATGATCCGGGGCCTCCCAAAAATTTATGTGGTGAAAAATAAATGGCATCCAGTTTCTCCATGTGGTCATCAGGATGCATGTTAATGTTGTCATAGGGTGCAGAGGCAGCAAAATCGATGAAGCTCAGGCCTCCGTATTCGTGCATTATGCGGGATAATGTATGATAAGGTGTTCGGATACCGGTAACATTGCTGCAGGCGGTAAAAGCCCCTATCTTGAAATTGCGATCCTTGTACTTCTCCAGTTGTCTTCGTAGTTCTTCGGGATCAACAAGAAGATCAGCTGATGGCTCAAGCTGTACTATGTCTGCAGAAGTCTCAAACCAGGATGTATGATTGGAATGATGTTCCATGTGGGTTATAAATACTACCGGTCGATCAGATTCTTTGGTACAGTTTCGCACATGCCGCATACCACATCCCTTCAAACTGAGTATTCTTTGGAGCTTGTTGACTACCGTCGTCATACCACTTCCGGCGGTTATAATAACATCATTGGGTCCGGCATTAACATGCTGTTTGATTAGCTTATGTGCCAGGTGATAACTCAATGTCATCCTGGTGCCTGTTTCACTGGTCTCTGTATGTGTATTTCCAATAAATGGGCCGAATGTATGCAATAATTTTTCCTCTATAGGCCTGTATAGCCGCCCACTAGCAAGCCAGTCAGCATAAAGGACCTTTTTGGTGCCGTATGGCGATTCGAAAGTAACATCACTTCCTACGATATTTTTTCTGAACCGAGCAAAGTATTCTTCTGACGCTTTCATTTTTTACAGAGTTAGAACAATTACCTGCGACTGGCAATTTTGGACAGTAAACGCAATATTTCGATGTATAACCAGATAAGAGTAACCATCAGGCCAAATGCTGCATACCATTCCATATATTTTGGAGCACCGGCAGCAGCGCCCTGTTCAATAAAATCAAAATCCAACACCAGATTCAGCGCTGCAATTATAACTACTATAATACTGAAACCAATACTTATAGCACTGTTGTTATACATGAATCCTACATGAACTCCGAATAACTGCAGTATAAAACTGATAAGGTATACAAGAAAGATCCCACCTGTGGCTGCTATTATACCAATTTTAAATTTTTGGGTTACTTTGATAAGCCCGGATTTATATAAAAATAATAAAGTAAACAGGGTGCCAAATGTTAGAGCAACAGCCTGTACAACTACGCCCGGAAATTGGGCTTCAAGCATGGCAGACAAGCCTCCAAGCAGCAAACCTTCAAGTACAGCGTATACAGGTCCTGAATATGGAGCAAAACTCTTCTTGAAAATTGTTACTAATGCTGCGATAAAGCCACCAATCCCACCAACTGCCAGCCATATTGTAACTTGTTGAGATCCCGTCTGTAAATCAACTGCTCCAAATACAATCTTCCATGTGTAAATGGCTCCTGCCAGTACCAGTAACAACATTAGAAATATTTTATTTACTGTACCCTGTACTGTCATTACCTCTTCACCAGCTAAACTACGTGAATTGGCAAAAGTTTTTTTGTTAAGTGCCGGATTGGCTGATCTTCCGATATTCATTTTCTTAGAATTTATGAATTTTAAATTGATTTCAAAGAATTGTATCAGGTATTGATTACCAATACCAGTGTAATTTCTATTTACTTATATCTTTCTGAAAAATTATTCCAAAGTTATTTTAAATTTTTTATTTACACAGGGCTTTGCTTTGTTTTTGAGCATATGTAAAATATACGGCATTTAGTAGCTTAAAATAAATAATTTAATGTCAATGTATTGTAATTTTTACTGATAGTTATCCAGTGAAAGAAAATGCAGGAATGTTTTCAATAGCAGAAGTGATGAAATTAATATAACTTGATAATCCTGTGGTCAATGAGAACAAATAACAAAATCAGAAGTGATGAATAGGTGAGATGCAAGACAACAGGGATGTATTCATTGGGCTTTATACCTAATTTGTAATAGTTATAGGCAATCAGGACCATCTTCTCTACTACATATATAACGGCAGTGGCTACAGCTACCCCTACAAATCCATAGAATTGTATCATATAGAGACTTAGGGAGACATTTAGTATTATCTCTATAGCTGATGCCAGCATTACAATACGGGTATGTTTCAAACCGATGAGAATGGTTTGAGGAAATATCAGTCTGCTTATTATCAGCAGAATATAAACCATAAAAACGTCTGCACTTCTTCTGAAGTGAGGATTGAAAGCTGCAATAAACAGCGGGTTACTGATCAACATTATCAGGATTGATATCGGGAAAAGGGTATGAATCAATCGTTTCGACCTGGTCCTGATGGTGTGTAAGGCCATGCGCGTCTTTTCGGTAGTTGAGAATTCGGGTATCATGGCGTTGCTTAGGCCATTGGCCATCATAACTACCAGGGGTAGTTCTTTGGCACCATAGCGGAATATGGCAAAATCTCCTGCCCCGAATTTATTGGCAACAATCAAACCGTCTATATATTGTGCTGAACCACTTAATAACGTACTTACGATCAAAGGATAACCTAAGCTCAGGTGTGCTTTTATAAAAGGAATAGATATCTTAAATTCCGCATATTTTTTTAACAATATTCCCAGCATGATCAATCGCAATACCGAAATGATGATCAGGCCCCAAAATGCCATATTTATGTCATATCCGGCTATTACAGGTCCTGCAACAATTACCAGTTGAAGGGAATAGGAGATTATTCCGTACCAGAGCAAATGCATTGATCGGTGTTTTACTACATAGATATACTCAATCATATGAGTGGGATTACTGATCAAAATATAAATCAGCAATAAATTCGCATAGGGGATATTGCTTATGTCGTTGAAGACATGTACGTTGCTTTTAAGAAAAAACAACATTAGAAAAAACAAGGCGCTGAAAGCACTGAGTACCAGAAAAGCGTTGAATATTTCCGGAGACTTATGGTCGCTGTTGTTTTTTTCTCCGGGGAAAGCATGGTTATTATTATAGAGTGAAAGGAAGGACTGAATGATGCCTGTTACCCAGAAAAAACTGACGATACTGGCAATAAATAACATGATCTCAAAGTCACCTATTCGTTGTATTGTTAGATGACTTTTTGTAAATATCATGCTGATAATAAGGAATGTAGTGAATCTAAGCAAATGAAGAATCTGCAGACTTGAAATGTTATTAATGTACTTCCTTATTGCCAATGTATTGTTATTTAATATATTAAGGGATTGTCTTTTAGATTGTGCAAAGATAGACAAAACAATTTTCATCTTTATCTATGAAACAAAAAAATAAATTTTTATCTTTGCTGCCCGAAAATGGTGGTCGTAGCTCAGTAGGTTAGAGCGTCAGATTGTGGCTCTGAAGGTCGCCGGTTCGACTCCGGTCTTCCACCCCCTTTAACGAAAAAGCTGTTCAGAATAACTGAACGGCTTTTTTTGTGTATTTTTTACTGCCTGTAATATTGTATTATGGAGATATAAAAAAAATTTATATCTTAACTGCCCTGTTTTTGATTATCATTCAAAGAAGAAACTATAAAAGGCCGTCACTTTCAGGAGAGGAGAAGTGCATAAATTTAATCTGTGTGTCTTTTATTTTATGATTTCATCAGGTAGGAGCAGACTTAAGATTTCAATTTGGTTATTATCTTTAAATAAATTTTCACCAGGAATATGAATAAATAAAACTACACGAAAATGAGAAAAATTTTACTGCTATTTTTAACAGGTCTTTTTTTCACGATTTGTCTTTCTGCTCAGGAAAACAAAGTGACGGATTATTGGTTGACATCAGAGGGGACCTCTCAGATTCAGCTTTATAAGGCTTCAAATGGAAAATATTATGGGAAAATTGTCTGGCTGAAAGATGACAAAGACAAAAGGGATGTTAACAATCCGGACGTTTCCCTGCAAGGTAAAAAATTACTTGGTCTTCAGATATTGAAAGGATTTGAATATAACAAATCGGAGAAAACATGGGAGAGCGGAACAATTTATGATCCTAATAACGGTAAAGTCTATGATTGCTATATGTGGTTTGAAGATGACACAAATACCTTAATAATAAAAGGATATGTCATGGGAATGAGATTTCTGGGAAGAGAAACTAAATGGTCCCGTGAGAAAATTAAACGGCAATAAAGTTTATCTGACACAATAGTAAATCTTTTAATACCTGCAGACTTCAACTTATGAATGGTTGAACTGCAGGTTTTTTTATGCATCATATTTTAATTTAAATTTTATTACTAACCTGAAATTTAATTCTCCGGATCTCACATTTTTTTTAACACCCATAATTCAATTTGCACGAATACGTACACTATTCGTTCGCTTGCGGTCAATGATCTATAAAATGTCACCTCCATAAAATCTCGTAAGCAACACAAATACAACCACATAAATAGTTTGGCATGAATAATGTTATCATGGACGATATCAATGAATAAAAAAATAATTAGCCATGAATAAACTGATACTTACATTAGCAATTACTTTCGGAATGATCGCCATCACTGCAAATTATACCTATGCTGGTCAGAAGGACAAAAAAGACAAAACCAAATCAAGTTTAGTGAAAAAATTAAACACATTGGTGCAGAAGGATGCAGAAGATCTTTTGCATCTTGAAAACTGGATGAAAGAAGTTGAAATCTTTTCAATAGATGAAGTAGTTGAAGAAGATGCCCTTAAAGTAGAATATTGGATGATTGAATCCGGACAATTCGCAAATAACAATGAGGAAAAAATAGCCCTTGAGGCCTGGATGCTCGGGGAGAAATTTACCGGGTCACCATTGAATGCAATTGAAAATGAATTAGATATAAAAGTAGAAAAATGGATGTTTAAATTTTAGGTTTACGAGGTATTAAATAGTTAACAACAATCAAAAAAAGCTCCATTTATGGAGCTTTTTTATTTTATCTAATTTTTTTGACTTTTCATCACATCCAGAGATTCATGTAACAAAATTTTCAAACTCTGATTTGTCGATGTCGTAATTAAAAATGTGTGAGATTAAACATTTGCGATGAGAAAGTTCTCTGTTTATGAAAAAAATACTATTGATAGTTACGATGACAACAATATTAACCGGATGTACTGGTAAAGAAAAAATAAATAAATTAAGGGTGCTGGAACAAAACAGATATTTTGTACATGACACTTTTAAACCATATACAGGGAAGCTGGTTATTCATTATACGGGGAGTAAAGAAGTAAAACATTTATTTTCTTATGTTGAGGGCAAACTGGATGGGGAGACGGTTTGGTATTATCCTAACGGACATTTGAAAGTTAAGGGTAATTACAGACATGGAGAGTTTGACGGGAAATGGGAGAAATTTTACGCCAATGGGAACAAATCCATGGAAGTAATTTACAATAACGGGGTTTTAGAAGGGCCTTTTACCAGATGGTATAAAAATGGCCGTCCAATGGAAGTTGGCCTGTATGCTAACAGCAGACCTGTCGGAACATGGACAACCTGGGATGAATCAGGAAAGAAAACGCATCATAGTTATCAACTGTTAAAGTAATTTTGTTCTTCATAAAAGCATTTAATTAATTTGAAATTTGCCTGCAAAATAACTTATTCCAGCAGTTTTTTTCGGTATTTTTCATGTCTGATGAAGTCCAAATATGCTCGAGTGAGCATTTTTGTATCTTTTTCTGATTCTCTAAATATTTCAGTCCAATTAGTTAGAAAGTAAAAGAACAAGATATTCCAAGAGAAGCCTGGTAAGGGACAGGTTCCACAACAGCAGGTTTTAAATCCAGTGTAAGGTCTTTGGAGATATCAAAGTGGAAAAGATGTCCGTACACATTGGCATCAATAATATTCAGTGCGTACCAGGCTGCAGTGCCGATAACACTTAATTCCAGCCATCTGCGGTAATAGTCTTTATAGAATTTTAATTCTTCTTCCGGACTGTTACTAACAACAATATCCTGCCACTTAGTACCTTTAGTACCATTACTTTTAAAATCAATATAACCCTCTCTGTAGAGATTATAATTTTTCCCGTTATAATGGATAAAATATATTAGCGTTCCAAAGCCCGCGTATATTATGGGAATCTTCCAGTATTGCTGATTATAGGCCTGTCCGAGACCAGGCAAAAAAGTGGAGTACAACGTGGCTTTTCTGGCTGAATGTGGTTTTTCAGAAGTTGTATCCTGCCTGGAGTTATTAGTTGCAGATTTTGTTTGTGCCTCAACAGAAAAATTCAAAGCTGAACTAATCATTAAAGTAAATATCAGAATATATTTTAATGCTGTTGTCTTCAAACAAGTCTGCTTTTTATAGTATGAATAACAAATTAAACACTACACATGTTAATGAATGTAACGAATAATCTTTCTGTTTATTTTTATATTGCCGCCCATAAAATAACCTGGATACAGTGGGGGCGACCGGCTGGAATTTTCTTAAAAGCCAAAGAAAACCTGAAGCTTAAGACTTCAGGTTATCAAGAATTGCAACTATTCTTTCAAGGTCTTCATCCGATTTGAACGGAATTACAATTTTGCCTGCTCCCTTGTTATTGCGTTTAAATTCTATATTTGAACGAAAGAATTGATTCAAATGATTTTTTAAATCTTCATATTCCCGGGGAAGTCCGGGAGTGTGGTTGTCATCCGGATTCTTTTCAACTTTTGGTTTGTTCAGGTTTCTTACCAGTTCTTCAGTAGCCCTTACAGAAAGATCATTTTCAACGATTATGTCATAAACATCTTTTTGAGTTTCTTGATCTTCAATACTAATAAGCGTTTTGGCCTGGCCCATTCCGAGTTTTTTTTCTCTGATGCCCAGCTGAATTTCAGCAGGCAATCGGAGCAGGCGAAGGTAATTTGTGATAGTAGAACGCTTTTTGCCAACTCTCTCACTCATATTTTCCTGGGTGAGCTTGCACTCATCAATTAAACGCTGATAACTGATCGCTACTTCAATGGAATCCAGGTCCTGTCGCTGAATGTTTTCCACCAGTGCCATTTCAAGCATGGCCTGGTCGTCAGCAAGACGTATGTATGCCGGAATTGTTTTTAAGCCGGCCAGTGTAGCCGCACGCAACCTGCGTTCACCGGTAATCAGCTGGAATTTGCCCTTCTCTTCAAGCAGCCTGACTGTAATAGGCTGTATGATGCCGATCTCTTTAATAGAGGATGATAACTCCTCCAGTGACTCCTGGTCAAAGTTTGTTCTGGGTTGGTAAGGGTTGGTTTCAATTAGCTTGATGTCGATCTCATTGATAGCATCTCCGCCTACGACAACCTCTTCTTTTCTTTCCTCATCACTTCCTGTCTCAATGAGTGCACCCAACCCTCTTCCTAATGCATTCTTTTTTGCCATAATTTAATAATTAATGTAGACTGCTGACACATGCCTTTTATGTCTTTTTTATTCGACAATTTTTTCCGAATTCTTTAAAGCTGTCTCTTCGTTATTTTGTAAAATCTCTCTTGCCAGGTTCAGATGATTAACTGAACCCTTGGATTCAGCGTCGTACATAATCACCGGTTTGCCAAAACTTGGAGATTCACCCAGCTTAATGTTACGCTGAATGATGGTATCAAACACCATATCCTGAAAATGTTTCTTAACTTCGTCGACAACCTGATTCGACAAACGCAGACGAGAATCATACATGGTAAGTAAAAATCCTTCGATTTCAAGTTCGGGATTAAGTCGGCTCTGGATAATTTTAATAGTATTTAATAGTTTTCCCAATCCTTCCAGCGCAAAATATTCGCACTGAACCGGGATTAGAACTGAATCAGCAGCAGTAAGGGCATTTACAGTGATTAGTCCCAGTGAGGGTGAACAGTCAATTAAAACAAAATCATAATCATCCCTGATCTTTCCGATAACTTCTTTCAGCATTTTCTCCCTGTTGGGCATGTTTAGCATTTCAATCTCTGCACCAACAAGATCAATATGTGAAGGGATCAGATCAAGACCACTGATTTCACTGTTCAGGATAATGCTTCTGGGATCAACCTCATCTACCAGACATTCATAGATACTGGTTTTAATGCTGCGGATGTCAAACCCGCTACCCGATGTTGCATTAGCCTGAGGGTCAGCATCAATTAAAAGTACCTTTTTTTCCAGTACGGCAAGGCTCGCCGCCAGATTGATCGCGGTGGTAGTTTTTCCTACTCCACCTTTTTGATTTGCAAGAGCTATAACTTTTGCCATTCTTTTGAATATTATATTGAATTATTCCCTTTCTGAATTATTTCTTCCGGGGATCGCAAATTTACTATTATTAATATCATTCATCTGTAAACCCTGATCTGATTTGTAAACATTTTCCGGCTTACTTATAAACAACTTTTCAACAGCCGTTTAATCGGGTTGAATTTCAATACGATACATGACTGATCGCAGGTGTGCTCCCTTGCAAATTTAATAATAATATGAGTCTAAAAAAAACTTTTCATCTATTCAACCGGTTGTTCGGTTACTGATAATACGTTATAATTCTATAATTGTTTTTGAACTTTTATAATTAAATTATCATGCAATTTTATTTATAGCAGATATATACAGATAGTCAACTGAATACTCCTGTTTTTTTGAAAAGTGATGAGTAGTTAAAAATATTAATAATACCTGTTTGGGAGGGGATTTGTGGTTTGCTCTGATTAAGCATCGTACTTTATTTATTCCAGCAAATGGAAAAATCCAGATTGTTTAATGATATTTTGTGTATCGTCCAGTGATTCAATCACATAATAATAAATACCCTGGGGAGCTTTTATGCCGTTTATTGTAAAACCATCCCAAAGAATTGCTTTTGTATCTGATTTATATACAAGGTTCCCGCTTCTGCTATAAACTCTGAACATATAACTGGTTCTTCCGTTGGTAGGGACATAGAAAAAGTCATTATACCCATCGCCATTGGGTGTAAATACATTTGGAATTTCAAGTTTTCCGGCTATTCTTACATCTCTTTCAGTAGTATCAGCACATCCAATATTGTCTTTGACGATAAGTCTGACATTGTATATGCCTGCTGAATCAAACTGGTGGAACAGACTGGGTGCAGAGGAACTAAAGCCATCCTGGAATAACCAGTTATAAAAATACTGAAGCGTATCAACAGGCTGGTTTAAGGAATGAAAAGTGTAAGTAAGCTTCTCTTTGGCAAGTGTGTCAGCGTAATTAAAAAACGAGACCGGAAGAGGGTGTACTTTAATATAGTTTTCTTTTATTTTAATTTTATTTTCGTTTACAATCAGGGAAACACTATAGGTGCCGGATTGGTCATAAACTACTGCAGGGGGATCTTCTGAATTGCTGGTCATCCCATTACCAAAATCCCAAACAATGCTTTGAACAGCAATTGTATCAGCATAAGTGAATTTAACTGTTAAAGGGACACAGCCTTCCGGTGAATCGGCTATGAAATTCTGAGCCATGCTGTTTAGGCTCGAAAGTAAAAGCAACAAACTTGTAAATGGTTTAATGTACCTCATTAATCAGTAATTCAGATTGTTTTTTTACGTTCTACGTGTCTAAATGTTTTCGGTTAGCTTTTTAACCACCTTAAAATTATTAAAAAATTCTTTTGCGAATACTCTGAGAACTGTATATCCGGGTATCGCCAGTATCATTCCGATAATACCACCCAGGCTTCCTGCGACAAGCAGTACAATGAAAATCTCAAGAGGATGTGCATGCACACTGCTTGAGTATATGATTGGCTGAAAAACTACATTGTCAATTATTTGAACCGAAATAAAAACCAATAACATGTAAATCATGAGCGGTAGCAGCTGAGAGCTGAAATCCATTGAGAGATGAGTGATCACTCCCATTGATATACCCAGTACAGCTCCGGCAATAGGTCCGACATAAGGGATCACATTGAGTATGCCAACAAACAATCCTATTACCAGCCCCTGTTTAAAGCTAAGTCCGACAATTGTAAGTCCGATCGTTATCAATATAATGATACATGTAATCTGAACCAGAATCCCTATAAAATACCTTCCCAGCAGGTGCCTGACTGAGCGTAGGGCTCTTTTCATTTCTTCTTCGTACTCTGTAGGAATCAGCATAATTATTGCATTGGCAAATAATTTCTCATCTTTTAGAAAGAAAAAAGTAATAAAGGTGACAGAAAATAAAGCAATTACAAAATTCCCAAGTATACTTGCTACATATCCGAAAAAATTTGTGATCATACCAAGATTAAGCAGGGAAGCCATTTTATTTGTGATGTATTCCTGTAATGAACTGCTATGGATGCTGTCCGGATTATATCTGTTAAATATGCCCTCAGCCCATTCTATAGGACCGTTGATACTGTCCACAAGTTTTTGTACATCAATAGTGCTAAGCTGGTTGGCTTGCTGTATTACCAGAGGAATGAAAACCCGGAAAAAGGTAAAAAAAACTGTCCAGAGAAATAATAGTGTGATTGCTGCACTGAGCGTGTTGGGCAGATGAAAATTTTTGTATTTTAGTTTGCCAAGAAGTTCAACAACAGGTCTGCCGATAAGAGAAAGTACGGCTGAAATCAACACATAGACTACGATGTTCCTGAAATACCATAAAACGAATACAAAAAGAACAAACCCCAGACTGTAAAGCACATAACGAATGGTTTTGTTCATGGTTTGTAATTTAGGTTTTAAAAAAGGCCTTCAAAACGTAGCAAAAATAATAATTTGACCTTTATCTCCCTAATATTGTTAATAAATTGTAATAAAATGATTTGAAGATATTCAAACTAAAACTATGAAAAAAAAACAAAAAATTATTGTATTGGGCGCCGGTTTGGTAGGAGGTGTAATTGCTGCTGATCTGAACCGGAGATTTAATGTTACTTCTGCTGATATTGATCAGGATGTTCTGCTTAAGGTTGAAAAAGAAGGTGTGGATGTGATAATAACAGATCTTTCAGATCCTGAAAATATCAGAAAAATCGTCCAACCTTTTGATCTTGTTGTTGGTGCCATGCCGGGTTATATGGGATTTCAAACAGTAAAAGCAGTGATTGAAGCCGGTAAGAATATAGTTGACATATCCTTCTTTCCTGAAGATCCGTTTCAGCTGCATCAACTGGCAAATGAAAAGAACGTAACTGCGATTGTTGATTGTGGCGTAGCCCCGGGCATGGGGAATATTATTCTGGGCTATCATGATGCTTCTATGAAAGTGAGTTCTTATCAATGTTATGTGGGTGGATTGCCATTTAAACGCAAATGGCCATTTGAGTATAAGGCAGTTTTTTCGCCAGTCGATGTCATTGAAGAATATACCCGTCCGGCCCGGTTTGTTCTGCATGGACAGGTGGTTACAAGAGAAGCTTTGTCTGATCCGGAATTGATTTATTTTGATGAGATAGGCACCCTTGAAGCATGGAATTCGGATGGATTGCGAACGCTCATTGATACCATGGATATTCCAGATATGATTGAAAAAACACTGAGATACCCTGGAACAATAAATTATCTCAGAATGTTGCGCGAATGTGGTTTCTTCTCTGATGAGCCTGTTGAAATTGCCGGAAACAAGATTAAGCCTCTCGATTTAACTGCCAAATTGCTGAAAGATATTTGGAAACTAAAACCAGGAGAGGAAGATTACACTATCATGCGCATTACAATTTCCGGAATTAAAGAGGATAAAAAGAAAGAATTGGTTTACGATCTTTATGATCGTTATGATATTCAAAACCAAACTATTTCAATGGCAAGAACTACAGGATTTACCTGTGCTGCAGCAGCAAATCTTGTGCTTGAGGGTTTATACACTGCGCCAGGGATTTCTCCTCCGGAATATGTGGGCCGGATTCCAGATTGTTTTGAATTTATTATGAAGTATCTCGCAAATAGAGGAGTTAATTATAATCTCAGTGTTATAGAATAAAAATTAAAAATTTATAAGACTGAATTTTGTTGGGTATTATCGCCTGAGAATTTTTTAAATTCCCAAAATTAATTTTCTATTTTTACATGATCAATAACTGAGAATAACAGAATTAGTATGAAACAATATAAGGAACTCCTGCAGCATGTGTTTGATCACGGAGAAAAAAAAGAAGACCGAACGGGAACAGGAACCATCAGTATATTTGGTTATCAGATGAGATTCAATCTTGAGGAAGGTTTTCCGTTACTTACTACTAAAAAGCTACATCTGCGATCCATCATTTATGAACTGTTATGGTTCTTACAGGGTAATACCAATGTAAAGTATTTGCAGGAAAATAAGGTGCGAATCTGGAATGAATGGGCAGATGCCGAAGGTGAACTGGGTCCTGTTTACGGTCATCAATGGCGCTCATGGCCTACTCCTGACGGGCCGGGTATTGATCAGATCAGCAGGGTAATTGCTTCCATCAGGAACAATCCGGATTCACGAAGACATATTGTAAGTGCCTGGAATGTATCAGATCTGGATAAGATGGCTTTGCCTCCCTGCCATATATTGTTTCAGTTTTATGTTTCAAAAGGAAAATTATCCTGTCAGTTATATCAGAGAAGTGCAGATATTTTTCTCGGGGTTCCATTCAATATCGCATCCTATTCATTATTATTGATGATG
>Ga0102962_1000060_pt1 | contig 68769 bp, 56 predicted proteins | sample SalPonF2_C_D2_MG_FD_84519 | JGI IMG/M metagenome (GOLD analysis project Ga0102962, IMG submission 84519) | Salt pond soil microbial communities from South San Francisco under conditions of wetland restoration - Salt Pond MetaG SF2_C_D2_MG ...
GCTGATTCGACATTTGGAGTCCTCCTCCGAACTCACGTTTAGCCTGTCTGCGGGGGAACTGGTAACTTAAAATGATCAACAGTGCTTCCCTTTACAACTCTTCGGTAAGTCTAATAGAACTCAGGTTTAAATAAATATATCGGATTCCTTCAATTTAAAAATCTTGTGAATCCTTCTATATATCAATTTGAAAATTGGTAATGGATTAACAAGCTATCATAATCCATAGCTCTAATATCGAGATTCTGGCTATTTGTCATATCCATATTTATCTTCCCATCGCTGCTCTGCAACTTAAGAGTGCCATTTAACTTGGTTTGATTGATAGACCAACTCAAGGAAAGGGAATCACCGGCTCCCGCTTTCAGTTGCAGATTCCAGGTTAACTCTCTTGAATCAGAAGCTCGATAATCCTCAAGTAATTTATGTCCATCAGTCTTAAAATAAGCAATAAGTGCATTTCCGGGAGGATCCTGATTGGGACGTTCAACATCCTCTCCGGCATTAAAACCATCAGAAGCAGATTGTTTTTGGCCTAACTTCCGATTTCCAGCTGTATTTAAAGAATCAGCTATCGACATAGTAACTAAATATTCAGAAGTAGCATCCACAAAATTGGCTGTCAGGCTGTAATCCTGATCCATCGTAATCGTGATTGGATTATTCGTAGATTGTTTATCTCCCGTCCACTTTGAAAAAGCATAACCATTGTTGGCTGTAGCTTTTATATCTACAGAGCCCCCCTCATCATAGGTTCCGGAAGATGGATCAACAGAGCCTGTCCCATTGGGGGATACATCCACCGACAAAGAATATTGCGTGGATCCTTGCTGATTTCCACCACCGGAATTACCACCATTGCCACCATCTGATCCCGTACTCGATCCCCCGCAAGCATTGATGACCAATCCAATAAGAACTAAGGAAATAAATCGATAAATATGATATCTGATGTCGTTCATTTGATCAAAGTCATCTTTTGGATTTTGGATACACTACCCGCCTTAAGATGTATGAAATAGATCCCACTCGATAGATGTGAACCATCAAATTGCACTTTGTATTTACCGGATGGCTGCTCTTTGTGGACCAGCGTTCGCACCCGACGTCCCAGCACATCAAATACCTCTACCCTGACCCTTGTTTTGGAAGATAACTCGTAACGAATTTGTGTAGTAGGATTAAAGGGATTAGGATAATTCGACAATAACTTATTCTGAGTTACCATCTCACTTCCGGTTCCTCTGAGAAGAGACAATTGGTCGTAAGAATGCTGAATTTCGGCCTTCTTACCATACGAAAGGGGATAATAAAGCGTATCCTGACCAGCAACTGCTTTGATCAGATAATGAGAAGTCGAGTTCGTTGCCATACTTACATTTACGGGATAGCTGTCCGTTGTTAATTTTAATTTAGTCTTTTCCCCTCTGGCTAGTTGATAGCCGTCCGGTGTTCGAACATCCAATATCGGATCCGGTGCTAACGGTGGCATTTGAAAGATTTTCCGTTCCCGATCCTGCACAACTCCATTAGAAACGTAAAAAGATTGAACGGCGAGCCCACGCTGAAAAACTATACGATCAATATTTGACAAATTACGTTCGGCTAAGGGAGATTGCTTGGCGGTACTGCCAGATAAAGTCAATCGGATATTTCCCGCTTTATCTGCATGCACCCAATACCCGCCACTTGGTTTGATAGCTGATGCCATGCTGTAAGATCCGTTATTGTATCGATAGAACGTTGATGAGCTTAGTATACCATTTGGATCACTAACATTCGTCGTTGAAATCGTATCTGCAATTCCCCCTATCATATTCCACCCCCGGTCGAGTGAAATTGCAACATTGGTTTGTGCAGGACCATCATACGAAATCAATGAAGAAGAAGTACTCTTCACCCAGTATCCCTTGTTTAAATCTATCGTTCCCGAAGCTTGATAAGCACCTGAAAATCCTACTATTTGTATCCCATTACTCTTCTGGATATCAGAAGACGCCACCGGCGAGCCAACCAGCTGCCAATTGCTATCTATATTAAGTCCTTGCCGGTAAATAGCAGCCAGTTCAGAAGCCGTACCTTCAATTCCACTACTGTTAACAGCACTTACTTGATAGTAGTATGATTCCTGTTGGGTATCTGTATCAATATAAGAGGAAGTGGAAGAGGTCGTAACCGAATCATATTTAACGAGATTATTGCTATCGGTTCCGCGATATATATAATACTTGCTAATATTGTTTTCCGCATTCCAGGATAAATCGACATCCGAATTGTTTTCTGTAATTGTTAGATTTTGTGGAGCCGACGGTTTTTGACTATTACTACTTCCCAAAAATATTCCACGCCCATGTGTGCCAACCGCTATTAATCCATCCGACGTGCGAGACGTCACTTGCTCAACTATGGAATAACCGATTAGATTGGGTGATTCTTTTGCCCATTGAGTGCTTGAACCATTGAGTGATTGAGTCGAATAAATACCGGTACTTGTTCCTATAAGATATAAAGTCCCAGAACCAGTGGGCAGTATAGTAGCACCCCGGAGCGATGGTCCGGGATTCGTATTATCACCTTTTAAATTTCCTTCGATTGCCTGCCATGAATTCCCGCCATCTGTAGTATGATATAATCCTGTAATATTATAATTAGACATTACAGCAATCACTTCATTTCCATCCTGGGGATTAACTGCAAGACGCTGAACATAGGCGCCATCAGGCGGACCAATGGGACTCACATCAACTGGAGATGTTGAAGATGAAGCATTATCTAATCGATATATTTTGGGAGCACTATTTGTTGAACTAAGCGATGAGGCTGCGTAATATAATACATTAGCAGGCGATGTTGTCATTGCCAAAGCTGATATAAAATGATTATTTCCACCCGTCACCGCCGTAAAACTATGCCATGATGATTGCACACTCGACTGATCCATACTGGTATTCCTCCACATGGTGGTGCCATCCGGATAAAACATCACACTATCGGCATTGGGATCTACTGTATAGGGATGGATAAAAAGTTGGTTGGACGCCCCGGAAGGCTGTACATCAAACGTAACGCCCGAAAAATTTCCAGAGTTATCAACCGAGAAACGACGGATAGATCCATTTTGAGAAGACACAAATACGTAGTTATTTGTAAAGAAAGCATAGCCCCCATCCCCAGATGATTCGTCAGTAGATGCAGTATTCTGTTTCAGATCTCCGCTTAAGTTAATTTTAAAAAAGGGAGTGCCATTATCTTGTGCCCCGCCCATCAAACGGTTATCGGCAGCACCTGCAGGTAAAGCTACACTGTAGAACTGGGTTACATCATATCCCTGATCTTTAGAACTCCAGCTCACGCTGCTGGCTGTTATATCATTTGTGACACTTATTCCTCCATCATGCCCCGACCAAACCCGACCGGGATTATCTGGATCAAAAGCGATAACATGTTGGTCGGGATGATGATTGGAATACTTCGCATAACTGGTATTGCTATTGCTATATCCGCCAATCCAAAACTTATCTTTTTGGCTGGCGCTGGTATTATCATATCCTCCCGATGGTTTTGTTTTAAACCCATCAGTAGATCTGAATAAATTGGTTCCTCCGATGATAACAAAATCAGGATTATCGGGTTTTACCGCTACAACCATATCATAATTATGTTGGGTGGTTACATAACCGGTTTTTCCTCCAAAGTCAGGCAGATTGGCCGATCGATCTTCATCTTTGCTTTTATCTTTCATATTGAGCATAAAAAAACTTATTTGCTCGTTGGAATCAGAGCCACTTCCTTCATATGTAAAAACATAGGCCGTATCCGGCGCAGAAGGCGCAAATGCCGCAAAAGAGCGGTCATGAGTAGAAGGAAAATTGGAAGGCGTAATATCAGTCCAGCTTGTTCCATTATCTGTTGATGAATAAATACCGGGTGATTTACTTTGCGTGCCGCCCGCCTTATTCTCAGATAACACAGCCAATAAACGGCCATTTTTGTTAACGGTAATATCTGTAAATCGATAACCTCCAAATGAACCCAAAACGCGCTCAAAAGAATTCCCCCCATCCGTTGAGCGATAAATTCCTATCGCATTAGAAGCAAAAAAGATATCCCCATTCACAGGACTTACAACAATACGAGAGATGAAATCGAATGGACTATTCCAACTAGTATCTGTGTCCTTGGTCGCAGATAAACGAGACCACGTATCTCCATTATCAATAGACTTGAAGAGACCCGTTCCAAAATATGAAGCGGTATTTCCCCTATCGGCTGTTGAGCTGCTAAAATATTCCCCGGAAGCATAATACCATGTATCGGGGTTAGTCGGATCTTGTGCAACCCACGTCACACTCATGTTTTGAGATGGGGATGTCTTCATTTGCCAAGTATTCCCGCCATCAGTTGATTTCCAAATTCCACCCGATGCGCCCCCGGCAATGATCACATTCGGATCTCGCTGGTCAATAGCCAAAGCTCTGGTACGCCCTCCAACATCATTTGGTCCGGAAAATGTCCAGGATATATTAGGAACAGAGCTTATCGTAGCTCCGGAATTTTTTCTTCGGAATTGTATATTACGCCTCGTCGGCAACGAATGTGAGTATTTTAGTTCCCGGTTGCGAATATTTTTGGGGATAGCATTGGTGGCTGGATCCCGCATCAAATTGAAAAAATATTCTGTTCGGGCCCTTTGCATTTTAATAGGATTTTCTTCGTGTTCTACCCCAGAATCATGTTCCTTAGATTCCGGTGACATTACAAATATGATCCCACTAAAAATTGATATGACTACAACCCCCGTCAGCCATATAGATATTTTTTTTCTCATTATATTCTATTCTTATTTGATATCAACAATCGCCCAGCTGCCGCCCGAATCCCTACCCCCCATACTGATACCTTTTCGATATGTTAAAACGGTACTTATTTCAGCATTTTTTTCGAACGTGCCTTTATATTGCATATTCGCTTTTACAAATCGTAAAACATTTATGGATAATTTTGAATCAGGTGCGATAGGAGGTGTTGAGGGACCGTATCCCCGAACTCTTTTGATATGTACAGAAATTTTACTGGGCAAGCTGTCTGAATATTCAACTGATAATATCCTGGCTTCGGCCCAAGCGGTACCGGGCGCAAGCTGTTCACCTACGGGAGGGGGCGATGGAGCAGTATCATTACTTGTAGTAATAGAAGGCCTTTTAGATAACATCGAAGTATCAATATGGGGAGGAGCAGACGTATATTTATCTTGTTTACTCTTTGGATTGTGGATATAAAAAAAATATCCTCCGATCACCGTCGCCAACACCAAGGCAGCGAAAATTAATTTACTCTTTCCCAAATTGTCTCTGACTACTTACTGTTTTTATGCAAATAAAGCTTTTTAGCCACCTTAAATCCCAATGAATGTAATAAACAGAAAATTAACGAATTCTTAAAACCCAAGCCTGAGTACGGTTAAATAGCTTACAAAGATAAATTTTTCAATTTTAAATAGATTTTTCGCAACTTTACTCTTAAATTTAATTGTTATTTTTAATTCCTGCCTATAGTGTGAAGTCATTTGGGGGACAATGCGATAGCTAATTCTTCTTAATTGATGTAATCCTATAGAGCATAAATACTCGTACAATACATGTCAAAACAAGGTAAAGTTAAATGGTTCGATGTAGAAAAAGGATACGGTTTTATCGAACCTGAGGACGGAAGCAAAGATGTATTCGTCCATCGCAATAACGTAGAAAATTTAGATTATAACCAAGGTCTTGAAGACGGAGAGAATGTTGAATTCGACGTTGAAGAAACACCTAAAGGTCTAAGTGCTGTAGATGTTCGCAGCTTGGATTACAAGTAATTTTTAGTCCTGAACAAAAAAAAGAAGCCCGTTTCATAGATAAGAAACGGGCTTCTTTTTTTTAAACCTTTCTTTTGCTCATTTGTTGCAATGCTCAACGATGATTAGCATTCTTATTGTAACGCCGAATAGAGATATCATGATCTTCTTTTTCATAGATATCTTCCTCATGATGACTGTGGAAGGCATTCACTATTAAAAGTGTTCCCAGCGTACCCATGAGTGCGAAAAGCAAAACCCCACTCATGCCTACCCAGAGGGCCGCAAGCCCAACGATTAGCGATCCCAACACGCCCCAAATAATGTTGCTATATTTTGATCTACCTTCATGTCCCATCAGATATCCCACTAACCATCCGGTGATACCACCTAACGCAATCAGCCAAAAAATTGTTGTTGCACTTAGTGTTTCCATCATAGCCTCCTCTCTTACTTCATTTAAAACAAAAATTAGAAAAAGAGAAGTTTCTATGATGTAAGGAAAAGCCTAATTCATGGAGCCGTTATTCGCCCCTTATTAATACTTCTAATTAACTGATATGTCTTTTTTGACAACTCTGAAGAATAGCTGCCAAATTCTTATTGAGCCTGAGTTCGAGATGAGCGATCCTTAATTATCGACAGTAGGGAGATGTAAAAAGACTATTTTCGTTAACGTAAGGCAGCTTGATGCTTCCAACCAATAAGGGCACCCAAAATATTATCTCAAATTCACATTAATCATAGCTTTTTCTGATATGTACAACGTCGTTTGTGAAGCCGATTTTCATAATTTTTCCACAATGCCTGTACAGCCTTATTGTCTTCTAATTCGGGATTCGTTTCCACCTCGGTGATTCCGCGACGATTAAACATCTCATTCATCTCTTTAAAAATTATGGCTGTCAGACCTTTATTCTGATATTCAGGCTTGATACCAATCAAATAAAAAGCGGCCCTATCATGAAAATAGCGATCCTTTAATAAATGCAGCCAGCCAAAAGGAAAGAGTTTCCCTTGAGCGCGTTGCAGCCCCCGGGCAAAAGAAGGCATCGTGATAGCAAAAGCAACCAAATTGCTATCCTGGTCTGCAACACAAATAATAAAATCAGGATGGAGATATCTAAAATATTTATCCTTGTAATAATCTATTTGCTCAGGCTGTATAGGAACATAGGTGCTAAGATCCTTATAAGTTTGATTGATCAGTTCAAACATCTTGTCAGCATAACTCAAAATTTGTTCTTTCCCATTAAAACGGACGACTCGTAAGTCATTACGTTCCAATATTAAATCCGAAAATCTTTCAACTTTCTCCGATGGACCCTCTTCCGGGACAGTAATTTTAAATTCCACCCATTCATTGGCCTTCTGAAATCCCAATTCTTCCAAGTGTTCTTTGTAATGAGGTAAACTATACCAGGTAATCATCGTGTTAAGCTCTTCAAATCCCTCAACCAGCATTCCAGCTTTATCCATATTCGAAAAGCCAACCGGACCTTCCATAAACTCCAGATCGTACTTATATCCTATATTCCGAACTTTGTCCAATAAAGCCTGTGTGACTTCCAAATCATCAACAACATCAAACCAGCCAAAACGAATTTTAGGGTTATCTTGTTGTTTTACTTCAATCCAATTGATAATAGCGGCAATCCGCCCTACAGCAATTCCGTTCCGATAAGCCATAAAGAAGCGAGCCTCTGCATTATTGAATACAGGATTTTTTTCCTGGTTGAATACTTCAAGCTCCTCATTGATGATAGGGGGAACCCAAAAAGGATTATCTGCAAAAAGCGAGAATTGAAACTTTACAAATTCCTCTAATTCCGAGGTTGTAGTAAGCTCTTTGATCTCCACCATGATTTATAATTTATTAGCCATTTATATACTTTCCTTAATTCTATATGAGTGTGTTAAAGAATTTGAATGCGCCCCTGCTTCTACCTTGTGAAGCGCCAACAACGAATATAACTAAAACACAGTCTTATAAAAGAAATAAAATACTTCAAAAAGAAGTGAAAAAAATACCGCAAGCCGTTATCTTCAACAAACATTTAGAAGTCTTTTTCTTTCCGATTTAATTATGAGCAATGACACATGTACGTTATGTGGACTCCCCACACCTGATCCACCTATAACCGACTCTGAAGTCGAAGGAACTTTCTGCTGTACCGGGTGCCTGCAGGTGCACGAACTATTGCAGGAGCTGGATCCCGAACAAGCAAAAAAAATCAGGGAAGAGACCATCAATCGCAAACATCGCGAATTTGAGGCTGAGAAACCGCCTGAATCTGCAAAAGAAGCATTTCTCAAAGTTGACGGTATGCATTGCTCAACTTGTGAATCCTTCATTGAGTCGATGTCAAAACGTCAAGAGGGTATCTACAAAAGTGAAGCAAGCTATGCCTCCGAGATGGTCAAAATCTATTATGACCCGGAACAGGTTTCTGAGGATACCTTGCCGGCATTGATCAGTAAAATGGGCTATAATGCCTATCCTATGGATAGTTTTTTCGGAGAAGATAATTTTACGACCCTTATCCGACTGTTACTTGGCGGGATTTTTAGCATTCTGGGGCTGATCGTTTATATCCTTGTTCTCTATCCGATTTATTTAACTGGTAATCCGCTCGTCCCCTTCGAACCCGTCGTACAGTACTTTTTTATGGCCAATCTTTTTGTGATGTGTACGGTAGTCTTCTTTTTTACCGGCTTTCCTATCTTAAGGGGAGCCTGGGTTTCGCTATCAGTTATGAAGCCCAATATGGATCTACTTATTGCTATAGCTGCTCTCAGTGCCTACTTATTTAGTACCTTCGCCTTATTTATGGGGATAAAAGAAATTTATTTTGATGTAACCATGGCGATCATCATGGTTGTCTCGCTGGGCAATTACTATGAAAGCCGGATAAAAAAAGATAAAAACTCCCTGTTGACCGATTTAATGGAAAATAGAATTAAGCAGGCCCGGGTTCAGCGGAATGGAAGTGCTACTGTTATCGATCTTGATGACCTTATTCCGGGTGATCACGTAATCGTCAAAGCCGGAGAACGTATTCCTGTGGATGGCGAAATCATTGAGGGACAAGGTGTCGTAAATGAAGCCCTTATCACAGGCGAATCGCTTCCTATTACCAAGCGCCCCGGCGATCGAGCCATCAGTGGGACCATTCTCACTCAAAATGCCCTCACAATTAAGACCGATGAGCAAGTACATAGTACGCTTGAGAAGATGATTCACCTGATGTGGAATATTCAGGCTCACCACTCTGGCAAACAGCGTCTAGCCGATAAGATAGCTGCTTATTTTGTGCCGGGCGTCTTAATGCTAGGGGGTGCAACTTTTATTTATCAACTAATTATTGGCGTTGCAATTACGTCTTCTCTCCTTTCCGCCCTTTCGGTTCTCATCGTTTCATGTCCCTGTGCGTTGGGACTTGCAACGCCTCTTGCTGTAGCTTCCGGTCTGCGTGATGCTCTGAAAAATAACATCATTTTCAAAACCGGAGCTGTTTTTGAAGAACAAAGTGATACTGATATCCTTGCATTTGATAAAACCGGCACATTGACAACGGGTCACATGCAATTACTGGATAAGGGGAATTCTCCTCAAGCCCTTGAATATGCTTGTGCTATCGAACAATATTCTTCTCACCCAGTGGCCAAAGCAATTACCGGTGTAATGTCTGATAATGACTTTCATGTACAAAATTTCCAGAGTTTTTCCAGGGGAATTTCTGGCCAAATTGATGATAAAACAATCTTCGTTGGCCAACCTGAATGGCTGCAGGGAAATAATTTTTCACTTTCTGCTACGCAATGGAACAAGATTGAAGAGGCCAGGAAAAACGGACATTTACCCACAGGAGTTGCATGGGATCAAAAAGTCCACAGCATATTAGTCGTTGGTGATGAGATTAGAGATGAGACGATGGATTTCATCACATCCCTCAAAGAACAGGATAAAAAAATTGCAATCATTACAGGTGACAGTGAAGAAGCCGCCCGTCCGCTTCGCGAAAAATTACAGCCTGATTATCTTTTTACAGGAGCTCGTCCGGAGTCGAAGACAGAGATTGTCAAAAATCTTAAAAAATTCGGCTCTGTGGCTATGATCGGTGATGGCAGTAATGACGCCCTCGCCCTGGCGGACGCCGATCTTGGAGTCGCTTTCGGAGATTTAACCGCTATTGCTGCTGAATCGGCACAAATTGTCATTCCCGGAGATCAGCTTCAGCGAATTTCCATGGCGTTTCATGCAATGGATCAGACCAAAAAACGGATCCGGCAGAATCTCGGTTGGGCTTTTCTGTATAATGCTACAGCGATACCGCTGGCTATTGCAGGACTTATAAACCCACTTTTCGCAGCCCTGGCTATGGCCGGAAGCAGCCTGCTCGTTGTCAGCAACTCATCCCGGCAGATGAAGTTGTAGAAACGACTATAAATGACAGATGGAAACTGACTACTATTTTTTACCGTTATAGTTTAAAAAAGTTAAAGCCATAATATTTTACTGTGAGTTCGACCTAACAGTAGGTGCATAAAACCTTACGTAGAAATTATTTTTTTACGATCCGCCTGCATTCGCTCTGTTCAACGAAATTAACGCTATGCCGGAGGTGACAGAACTCGTGAGGCCTATTTATTGCCAATGCCGGAATTAGATTATTTTTGGGTACAAAAGCACCATCAACGTCTCCCTTCCGTTACACAAGGCTTTGGAGAGCTAGCTTTATGAAGGTTTACATACCATTAAAATGGTATGCTCTTCTTATCCAAATAGAATTTTTATCTCGAATTGAGGTTATTTTATATTGTAATCACAGGCAATCAAACGGGATACAAAATCGTACATATTCATTTTCGAAATATCAAGGAGTACGAACCAAAGCCAAAGCATAGTTTTGGCCGGCCGTAATAGCAACAACATCGCCCTTAATGGTTGGAATATTGCACTGGCCATAATTATTATCTCCCCATGCTACGATTGTTCCATCCTTTTTTAACGCCAAACTAAAAAGTTGACCGGCAGCTATTGCTTTAATATTATTCAGTCCAACCGGAACGCTAATTTGACCATGGTCATTACCTCCCCATGCTACAATCGTCCCATCACTACGCAGGGCTATACTATGGGATCCTCCGGCTGCAATAGCTGTCACATTATCTAGACCAGCAGGCATATCACATTGTCCAAAAAAATCATCCCCCCATGCTATAACAGTTCCATCACTGCGTAAGGCCAAGCTATGTTCTCCGCCGGCGGCAATAGCTGTTACGTTGCTTAGTGAGGATGGCATTTTAATTTGATACATTGTTCCGACGCCATAAATTCCCCAAGAACTAACTGTTCCATCACTGTGCAGTGCCATACTGAACCCCCCACCTGCGTCAACCGCTATAATATCGTCCATACCAGAAGGTACATCACATTTCCCATTACTAGCATCTCCCCATGCTACAATCGTCCCATCACTACGTAAGGCCAGACTATGTAGAGTTCCGGCTCCAACAGCTACAACATCATCCAATCCAGATGGCACATCAATTTGACCAAATTCATTTAATCCCCAGGCTACAACCGTCCCATCACTACGTAAAGCTAAAGTATGCCCCTCCCCAGCAGCAATATCGGTAACATCATCCAATCCGGACGGTACATCGGTTTGCCCCCAGCCGTTATATCCCCATGAAACAATCTTATATTTAGCTTCTTTCTGTGTGAATCTAACTTCTTTATTTCCACCATTAGAATTAAACAAAATAGAGGTAGACCTGGGGTCTTTCGTATCATTTTGCTCATACGATATCACAATGTTACCATCACCTGTACCCGTAATGGGCGATACATTTAGCCATGACTTACCGGGATCTGACAACCTCCATTCTAATGCCTCATTGCCAAAATTACTAATATTTACCTTTTCTTTGCCTTGCTTATAATTCACATTTATCGTATCAGGCGTCACAACGAGTTTAGCGCCATAAACCTGTTGAATAAAGATTTGCTCATTACCACCATTCGATTTAACTAATACTGAAGATGATCGGGTTTGACCAGTTTCATTTTTTGTACAAGAAATAGTTACCATTCCATCATCAGTGCCTGATAACGAAGATACACTCAGCCAGGCATTATCGGGCGCAGATATTTCCCATTTCAGGGTGTCTTTCCCTATGTTATTGATGCTCAGTTTTTTTTCACCCTGATTGAAATCAAAATTCAAAGTATCGGGTTTTACCGAAATTTTTTGTCCAAAATCCTGCTGAAGGAAGACCTTTTTATTTCCACCATTTGAGGTAATCGACAAGGTAGCCATCCGAGAATTTATAGTTTCATTTTTATCATAAGAAATGGTCGTTGTACCAGCTGCAGATCCTGACATTGGTGTTATACTTAACCAATCCTTATCCAGATCTGATACTGTCCATTTCAAATTTCCGCTTCCCGTATTACTAATGGTCAATTCTTTCTCACCTTGCACCGCACCCACATAAACAGAATCCGGGTTTACGGAAAGCGTTGGATCACCCTCAGACTTCGAAGAAGTTGGTGACTTATTTGTGCAGCTACTTATAACTACTAAAAGAATCACTAGAATGCCGCCTACACTATGATATCTATATCTCATTTACACAAAATTATTTTAGTTACTTCCTGATCAGTAATTAAAATTCCTGACAGGCTGATTATTTTGCAGAAAAAAATATTCACCGTAATATTTTTCGAGACTGCAGAATTGAAGACCTAAAACGATTGTGTTGGCATTAAAATACGCTATAATGATGTGTCCTTCCTGTTTCGGAGTTTCCATATTGACATGGTAATCGCCTAGGAGCTATGACTAGCTCTATATCTTAAAGCCACCTGCTTCCACAAAGCATAAAAATTAGTTTTCTACACCGCACCAATTTGCGTATTTTCAGATCTGATATTCTATTGCATTTACAAATAATCCTGAACCACTGATTATGGAATGGGCACTGGCCGGAATTGCATTCGGTTTCCTGGGAAGTTTTCACTGCATTGGCATGTGTGGCCCGTTAGCCCTGGCACTACCCGGCAGCGATCGCAACACTTCTTACCTCGTCATTTCTCGTACCGTTTATAATCTGGGACGCGTCATTACCTATTCCACACTTGGCCTGGCCGTTGGTCTGCTCAGCAAGATGATCTCCATTGGTGGCTTTCAGCAATGGCTCTCGATAAGTGTAGGAGCTTTACTCCTGTTGGGAGTTTCGGTCTCAGCTTTTCGCAGCAAAATAAACCAATGGAAAGCTTATCCCTCGCGTTTTATCTCAAAGGCCACCAAGCCCATCAAGAGACTATTCCAAAAAGGAACAATCGGCTCCCTCTTTTTAATTGGGCTTTTAAACGGTCTGTTACCCTGCGGATTTGTCTACATGGGATTGGTTACGGCTCTCACATCCGGCACGGTACTCAAAAGCTTATTTTTTATGGCCGGGTTTGGCTTCGGCACTATCCCTGCTATGTTTGCAGCAAGCATGGCCAGCGGTTTCATCTCGCTTTCAATGCGAAAGCGGATGAAGAAATTTTCACCCTATTTCATTGCAATAGTCGGCATCCTGCTTATCATCAGGGGACTCAATTTGGCAATTCCTTTTCTGAGTCCGGGGATGTAGAATCTACATTAATGATCTTTTTTAACAGTAATTGTACTTTTTCATAAGCATTTACAAGTCTTCACAACCCTTTCTAAAAACAATTGTATAGGTATTTTCACCTACAGGGTACCGAATTGTCCACTTATCTTCTGAAAAACTTAAAACTTTATAAGTCTCCCCTCCAACAGAAATTTGTTCATCATTTTTAATATCAAATGTATATGTTTCCGGCCCTTCAAAACTTTCACTATCACACGGGAAATAATGTGCTGTTTTAATAGCTGTGGTAGTACTAAATGTATTTTTTATATAAACACTATCATCACCAGGAGCAATATGATACCATGTGTTGCCTGGTATTATATCTTTCAAAGTAAGATCCTTTTTCTTTTTGGCTCCGAATATATTACAACTATTTAGACCAATTATGGCAACGCTACAAATAATAAATAATGAGCCCCTTTTTAATAATCCTAACATAAAACTTTACCTATTTAAAATTCAATTTTCATACTAAGTCCATAACCAGACTTTGTTCTGGTTGTCAAATAAGTGGGATTCAACTGGACACTATTGCTTAGCGCAAGCCCATTATGTCTTCGGTTTGCACGACGGGCAGCATTACTGGCATCCACAATACTGTAAATCCAGGATACTGCAGTAACCCCAAGTCCGATATAATATGGAGTCATATCATCCCAAGTTGAAAGGCTGTAACCCACCACGGGCGCAGCAACTGCCGTACCTAGTAAAAGCAACCCTTTTCCGGTTTCACCAGCATAGATATGGCCACCACCTGTTATCACAATACCAAGAATTTCTGCCGTGGTTGGGTTCTTAAAATTTGATCGGTTCTGGCTTAACTGTGATCTTGGCTGCTGCTGTGATTGTTGTTCTTGTTGCTGGCTATTTGAGGACGTTCGCGAGGATTTTGTTTTTGTATTGGACCTTGAAAATTGTTGATTTTGATTAATAACATCATTATTCCCGAGGGTAATCTTTTTTACTTTCCCCATCTCAAATACAAACATACTACCCCCGACTGTCTCTATTTTTAGGATTTTCCCGGGTATAATTTCGGTTAGAGATCCCTTAATGACGGAGCCGTTTTTAAGATAAACCACATCCTGTTTGGCTGGAGCTGATTGAGCACTAACCCTATTAATTTGAACGAAAAATGAAAGTAAAAAAAATGGAAGAATAAGTTTTTTAAAATTCATATTACTTGTTGACTAATAGATTTAGAGTTTAATTATATCTTAATTTTAAATTTGAACTTGGAAATCCTCTTACCAATCTGATGCTCCATTTCCCTAAGTAAGCATTGTTATCTGGTAGCAGAAATACTAAAAAAGACGATTTATAACCATTCTCAGGGAATGCGTTTTAGCACCAAACTATGAACAGCCCCGCCAGAAATTGCTATCACATTGTTCAGACCAGCAGGCACGTCAGTTTGCCCATCATTATTCCTTCCCCATGCTACGACAGTTCCTTCGCTACGCAACGCCAAACCATGAGTACTTCCTGTAGCAATATCAGTCACATCATCTAACCCAGACGGCACTTCGCACTGACCTAATATGTTCCATCCCCAAGCAACAACTGTCCCATCATTGCGCAATGCAATACTATAGTTTTGACCAGCTGCAATAGCTCTAACATTTTTTAGCCCAGACGGTACATCACACTCCCCATCATAATTGTTCCCCCAAGCCACGACCGTCCCATCACTACGCAATGCTAAACCGTGAAATGCACCAGCAGCAATTGCCCTTGCATCATCTAGCCCAGCTGGCACATCGGTTTGACCATGATCATTATAGCCCCAGGCAACAACCTCCCCATTTTTGCGCAACGCCAATCCAAATTTATTCCCGGCGGCAATATCAACAACATTACTTAGCCCATCCGGCACATCACATTCTCCATAATAATGATCTCCCCATGCCGTAACCGTTCCATCTTCGCGTAATGCCAGACTGAAGAGTGCTCCGCCAGCAACTGCGGTCGCATGCAACCCATCTGGCGCTTCACATTCACCATACTGATTATCACCAAAACAAACTATATTTGATGCGGAAGATGGCTTCTTTAAACATCCAATTAAAACCGTCAATATTAAAATCCCTATAATACCTGTCGGACGATAACTTTCTTTTTTCATAAGCTTTTATACGTTCTTCGATAACAGTTATAATCCTGACAAACCCATTATCCTGCAGAAAATAATTTATTTTTAGACTGGCTATGGGAGAGCTTAATCTTTCAAAGGACCAGAAATACGAGTGGCATTTGCCGGTAATTCCTCACTAAAATTAAGTTTCTGTTTTGAAAGAGAAGCGCCCGTCATTTTAATATTATCTATATAGGCTGTCTTACACTGGGCATCACTGAAAGCCACTATTTGTAGAAGGTCAATTGACGAGGGGGTGCCAACGAAGGGTACATTGCTAATTTCAAGATTGCCGTCAACATAGATATTATATTTTAGATTGGATAGATCGTAAACCAACTTCATATTATACCATCTGCCTGAATCAATATTCATAATTTTATTAAAGCTGTCCCCATTGTAATAGGATAATGTCCCATTTATAAATAACACATAATATCCCATGGTATCCCAACTCCAGCCATTCTCCCAAACTCTAAGACCAAATGAATCTTCCTGATCTTTGACTTTCCAGGAAAACTCAACAGTTCCCTTATCTTTTGAATCAATATTTGTATAAATAACAGCAGATGATGTAGATGAGTCTGAACTGATTAATGGATCATAATCATAGAATGCAGCACTTAAATCTGAAGCACTCGAGTTTTGAACAATTTGAATGTAAGAAGGATCATTTTGTTGAATGGTCCAGGGCGGACTCGATGGTAATTGATTAACGACATCATTGTCAAAATCATAGGTGAAATACACATTTTCAGGATTAACTGTAATCATAACGGGATTTGAAGTCTCAGATACAGCACCTGATTCATCTTTTGCTTCAACAGTAACAGATTTTTCTCCTTGATTACCATACGCATGAGCGAGGGTATAGTCAGTACCCGACGTCAATAAGTCGCTCCATGGACTATAACTTCCATCACCCCAATTAAATCTGTAAGAAATATCATCTTGTTCAGGATCGCTAGCAGTAGCCGTAAAAGCTATCTTAGCTCCAATGCTAATGCTGTTTGCGCTTGCATTCAAATTAGGTCTTGACGGAGCCGTATTTGGTTTGTTTTCACCTAGATTACCTCCATTCTGAGATAACCGCAAGGTCGTTGTTTTTTGGGCTTTAATTAGATCTATGACAAAAGGTAAAGCTTCATTAGAAGCCTTTAAAACTTTTAAAGCGATGCCGGCTCCTCCTAAAACTTTACAAAGATTTCCAACAAATTTTCTTTGAGCGTCTGAAGTTGCATCTTCCCAAAGCCAAAGGCCAATATTACCTTTATTCTCAGATAACAAACTCAAAAAATCTAAAAAGATATTACCTGAATCATGTTCAGTAAAATCTTTATTTAAAGCAGCCATAGTTTTAGCAGTCCCAGCACTTGTGACGATGAGTTTTGCCCAAGAACCTGCAGGTGTAATGTCTAAGCCAGAAACCAAGTCAATAATAAATAAAAAAGCCTTCCCAGAATTTGAAATGGTTGCTCGTCCATTAGGAGTCTTCCAATCCAGAATGTCATCCTGGCTAAAATCAAAGCCCTTGGTCATTGTAATTTTGAAATTTCCATCTCCCAGATCATAATCTGTTTCGGTGGGGTCAGTTTTTTTAATTGGTGGCCAGCTAAGCTGCACATGAAAATAGGAAGATTTGGCAGATATAGAGATAACATCATCATCGCTCCCCTGATTGAGATTGTTTATTCCGACTCCATAATAAATACTCCTGGGATTGAAAAATGTTACTTTTGGATCATTGTCTACATCCTCTACCCAAGGAGTCTTGTCTTCTGAAGAATAAGTTTTTGCCTTATTCTGAGTATTTCTTCCCAAAATATCCATTGCAATAGTGGCTGCCTCTTTGTAGATACCGGGGTGCTTTTGATAATTCAATACATTTTCGGGATCATTTACAAGCAATGTTTTTATATCCTGTTCTAACCCCGGGAAATTAGAATTGCTTACTGCTTTGTCCAGAATTTTTGCCCGTTGATCTTTTGTGGTACCCAAAAATAAGGGATTAAGTAATACCAGTGATTTAGCTGTGGATTTTGCAGTTATCTCGTTTGTTACTGATTCTGTATTGCTGGTTCTTACTGTCGTTAAAAGAACTGGATTTCCGTGTTCAGAGGTAACAAATAAAACCTGCTGTTTTCTTCCATCCACCGTATTTAATTCTACCGTTGACTGATTATCCGTCGTTTTTGAATCCAGGGCTGAGATAATATCTAAAGTTTTTGAAGAAAGAGCACTCCCGGAAGGCAAATTGACCTTTGCCGAAACAGTTTTTTGGGGTATTTCCACCTTCTCCGGCTGATCCGTTTCCGGTCCGGTCGGAGCCTCCTTTTTTAGACAACCAGTCAAAGTTAAGACCAAAAAAATGCCTATTATACTTGTATAACGATATATGACTTTTTGCATGTAGTATTATTTTATTCTCTTGTCATCCTAAGACTCCTGACAAGTGATCCATCCTGCCGAAAACAATGTTAAGTCAGCAAAATTCTTTCTAATTTCTAAATCTATAGAGAGGATTGAACCTTGGTCAACTAGTAATCCGGAGAGAAATGACAACGTGGACTTACAACTAAAGGTGCCTAGTTAATTTGGGGCCTATTTCCAAAAAAAATTCAAATCTTACTTGCCTTGCAACCATTTCTTTGATTTTAAGCAAGTCCAACTTTTTGTAAGGAATGGATATTAAACTGCTAACAAAGAACAACCCTGACCATGTTTAAAAGTAAATACCTTATCACCTTTATCCTTCTTTCTGTAACCATAGTTAACTGCAATATTTTACAACCAAAACATAAGAAAGAAGCAGATGTGCTCATGCCACTGGCGATCGGAAATAGCTGGACCTATAGTGACAATAATATTGGAACCTATACAATCACTATCGTAGATAAAAAATCAATTAATGGGAAAGATTATTATTTGGCTGTAGATGATGCATATCAAGATACCACTTTATTGAAAAATGAAAGTAACGGTTTATCCTTTGTTGATAAATATGATGACAACTATTATGAATACGTTTTTTTACGCTATCCATTTGATAAAACACTCAATTATTCTCAAACAAATGATCTTGGTGGTAGTGTATCTTACAATGCATATAAAGAAAAAGTTGACGTCCCAGCAGGGACTTTTGACTGCTTTATTTATGAATATAAATCAGATGAGTATAAACTGCCTAATGGAGGCTATGAATCCGTAAGTGGAAATCTTGCTTTTGCACCAGGAGTTGGGATTGTCGGAGATAGTGATGGGAATAGCAAATTAATTTCCTACGATCTCAAATAGGCTAACTCTTTTACTGTCCATCAACAATATTCCAGTATAAATAATCTTTTTTCTTCGAGGATCGAATATTACTAGGAATTTTTAGGTGAAAGCAAATAAAATTTTAAATGAAAAGAATTATGCACTATAAATCATCACATCGTCGGTCACCAGACCCTAGTATCCCTAATTGGATAATCCTCCTCAGTCTTATCCTCTTGACATTTTCATGTTTGAAGAAACAACCTACAGATTCAGATTTAGACTCAAATAAAATCGATTTTTCTTTAAAAAAAATTGCTGATTTTTCTGTGAGTTCTGCCAACATTTTTGGTAAAAAACTAACCCACCTATTTATAATGAGTGATCACATAAATGAGATTGACATTTCCGATCCTTCGAATCCTCAAATAGTTGGAGAAAGTAATGTTCTTGAGAATAACCGATGTTATGGAGCTTCAGCCGTTAATGGTTACAATATATTTGTTAGTCTATCATGCACGAATCCTCCAGATTCCATTTTTTCATTACAAAGCTACCAACCGTACGAGCGTGCGGGGCAAATTGGGAATATCCCGGAGGGTGGATATGATATGGTTTTAAGCGATAGCGGAACTCGTTTATATGTTGTGAGTGGTAATGGATTTTTTGATAATCCACCAAAAGTTAGCATAGTCAATGTTTCGTCTCCAAGTCAACTAAATTTAGTTCGAGAAATTTCTGGCCTTCCACATGACGGTTTTTGTGGCAAACTCTATAAACAAGACAATATCCTTTTTGCAAACTGCTGGGATGACGGCGTTTATCAAGTTAATTTATTAACCGGAGACAATTTTAAGAAATTCATTCCTTCACTGGACGAATCTGTCGATATTGCTATTTTTGATACAACGGCATTTGTAGCAAACCGAACAGAAGGAGTACAAATTGTGTCTTTAAATAATCCAACTCAAACAATTAATCAAATCTGGGCAAACCGAAATTCCACAGAATATGTAAACATTTTTGATAACTTTTTGTATGTAATAAATGGCTCTTTGCTCGACGTTTATTCTATTACAAACCCTGCGACCCCCGAACAAGTATTTGAGTCTGAACTCCCAGGCACCGGTCGTAATCCTCTTAAAATTGGAAACGATATAGTAGTACCAGTTAGTTCAAATAATTCCTATAAAATAGTTGTTTTTGAGAAACAATAAAGTATCAGAACTTATAGAAAAATGCATTCATAAAATTACTATTTCATTTAAATCTTATCTATTTAGCTCTTATTTAAAATATAATGACCATTTTCTGCAAGGATTAAGAGTTGTAAGGAACTATCAAGTGAGCAAAATAAAATAAGAAAATTTATGCATTTTAAATCATCACAGCATCATTTGCCAGACCTTTGTATCCCTAATTGGATAATCCTGCTCAGTCTCATCTTGCTAACTTTTTCATGTTTAAAGAAACAACCTACGAATTCCGACACTGGAAACGGCAGTAATAACGACACTACCGCCCCTACCATTTCATTGGACAAGCAGTATGACGGACAAACGGTTAATAAGACTATTTCCTTAAAAGCCAATGCTTCTGATAACCAAGGTATGAATGGGGTAACTTTCTATCTGGAAAACGATGATGTGGGATACATCGACAGTGTGACAACACGGACTCCACCCTACCAGTGGAAACTAAATACCACTAAATTGGTTAATAGTGAATTTACCCTCCATGCCAAAGCCCTTGATCAGGCTGGAAATGAAGCATTGAGTGATACTATTTCGTTTAATTCCGAAAATTATCTTTTTACCCAAACTTTTAAAAACGACTGGCTTAATATAAAAGGATATTTGATGATTAATGACACCACTGGAAAACTTATTAAAGAGGTGCCTTTTTCGGGCCAATCTGATATCAAAATAGAAGCGCTCAAAAATGATTCCGAACCCGGTTTCACTATAGCTCCAGATAAAATTGAGGTGACTTTGGCCTGGACTCCAAATCCCGGTAATAGCCCATTTATCTTTATTAGAACTTATATGGGTATTCATGCATGGACGCATTGGACCTGGAATTCAGCATCTTACAAAGGCGACCTCAATTTAATCTTTTCTGATACTACTAATTATAACCATCCAGGCTATGTAGTAGCTAACCAAAATTGGAGTTACTCAAGTTCAGGAAATAAGATAACACAACTCGCTACTTTCCCACTCCATGAAGAACCGGCTTCCATTTATATTGCCTATAACATCAGTGAACAGCCCTATTTTCAGGAAATAGATAATGTAAATACGGGTGATGGAATGAATATTCCCCTCAGTTCCGGCCAATCCATGACTAAACACAATATTTATTTGCCCAATTCGCCGGATCATGTATATACCTCAGTTTATGGCAGCAAATACAATCCCTTTAAAAATGGTGTAAAGGTTTTTTACAATAACGAGCAAAACGTTTCTGGTAGTCAAGCGCCCCTCTGGTATCCCGGAAATAATTTTGCCACGTATAGAACCAGTATCTCATGCAATTATGCAGGACAAAATGGAGGATTCAGCTATAACTATAAAAGCTTTCCGGATCAATTTAAAAAAATGGATGTACATTATAACTTTATCAGTCAAAGTCCTGATAATTTTCAAATTGAAATTACCGGTGATAGCATTGGTGAGATTTATAACGAATATTCTTTTCTAAGTTCTAACAGTGCTTTTTACTGGGGAATAGACGGGCCGGGAGATCGGACAAAATATAAGTTTCCAACGCTGGGTAATCAGTTTAAAAATGCTTTTCCTGAATTTGATCGGGAAAGTTTTAAAAATTATTATATGGAACTTTATAATTATCCACAACTCTCTAACGGCTATTACGATTTTATCAAAACAAACTATGAAGAGGAGGGCAATATATATGATACCCTGGACGAATATCTTATGTATTACGAATATTTCTTCCAATCCAGTTCTAAGCAGAAACAAAAATACCCATCAATAGAGCTATTAAATAAAAAGGAGATAACTCCTTATCCAAAGGAAATCCGTGGAGAACATTTCAAATGAGAACTTGTCTCGGATTAGATAGAATAAATGATTTTAAAACTTGGCTCAGCTTAAGATCATAAGCGCTGAGCCAAAAACTGGCTTATTTTTCATATACGGAAACTGGTTGATGTACAAACTCCTGCCCATCCCAGTAAAGCAGTGAATCCTTGAACGATTCGAAATAGTCGTAATCCGGCATGGTAGGGATTTTGCCCTCTTGATATAAATCGCGAACCATGATATCGTATTCGTTACTGGTTCCGAATCCGACCGGTTGCATATCCGTATTAAAATAGGCTAATAGATAAGGCGGTTTGGCATTTGGGAAGCGGGGTGGTTTGGCTTCCACAATGCTAAAGTAAATAAGCTTTTCATTATTTCTAATCAGGATTTTTCTGCCAAAGTTCGACTTTTCGACCGGATCAAAATAATGGCCCAAAACAGTCTTGGGAATTAGGAGATAAGACAACTCATCGGCAGGTTTGAAGTTGCTTACAATATAATCTCCTTTTGTTGGAGCATGCCCCTGCAAGTTAGTAATGCTTAAGACCGTTATAGCCGCTTTCCAATAAGCATTATTCATCCCGGTAGCTAACACCTCTTTAACTCCATCTCCATTTAAATCCTTCATTATCAAATCATAAAGGTACCCGGGATGAATATATTTCTGAATCACTTTGCCTGTCTTTGCATCAGCTGTAAATATCACATCTGGAAACAAGGCACTCAACTCCGCATTTCCAACGAGGAGCACACTATCTTTTGATATTTTTTCTATGTGAAATTCTTCAAGATTATATTCATTATTTACGATGCTGTTTTTCCTGGGAAAATTAATATCAAATATGAGTGGTCGTTCCCAAATTAGAGAATCTCCGCTAAGTGACCATGCTTGAATTTGATTTATAACCTGCTTGCCTGACGATTTAGCCCAAAAGATTTCATTGATCCCATCTCCGTCAATATCTTGGAATTGTACCTGTGGCCGCCTGCCCCCTGTCCTATTCCCCCCCGCTTGATGTTCAGACCTAAATCCAGCATCAAATATTTTCAGTAATTGCCCGGATTTATTGAAAATCTTTAATCGTGATCCCTCAAATTTGCCGATAACCGGATTTTTATCAATGGGGCCATACCACAGGTGACCGACTATCATCAATAATACTCCAATAGTAAAAATGGTTGTCAGGCTGAATTTTCTTTGCCAGGCTTTCTTTAAATAATACTTGGTCCGGCTTTCCCTTTTGTATCTCACAATCCGACGGTCATGAATAAAGTCCTCAAAATTAGCCAGCCCAATGATTTTCAGCTGCCGGTTGGGGTACTGCCGGTTTAACTTTTTAACATGCTTTTCAAATGAGTTTTTCTGATTTCCCGGGACGACTAAATAGCTGAGCCAAGAGAAAAAAGCTGCTTCTACCTTGTAAGATATGCTATCCTCAGAAACGGCTTCCACCTTTCCCTCTTCAGATAAAAGTCCAGTTAAACCGATCACCGGCTGGACATTAAATTTGGTCCGTTGATTCCGATAATTCGAGATACTGCAAAATCCCAAAACACCAGCGGCTAACTCATAAGACCTTCCGTCCTGGATTCCCAATGAGAACTGAAAAGAAAATTGTATGCTAAAATAGGTTTCTTCGAAGTCAGGATATATTGCGGACCTGCTGTGAAACCGAAACATCACCTTTCGTCTCACCGCGTTCAGCTCCCACTACATAATAGTGACTTTCGTAATGATCTCTGTCGTCCCTAATGCCGATCACTATGGATTTCAACCGGCGCAATCGACCGCCAATTGTTGCTGAGGAATGATTTTCGACTACGGGGACAAATACAGAGTGAGGTTCTTGTTTTTCTATTTTCCGCCACCATTGCAGAACCTTTTTTAAGCATTCAACTTTGGACACCACTAACGTCTTGCGTCCATTTATAAGTTGAGACAGGACCGCTTCGGGATCTCCACACTGGCTTTCAATACTCTCCGTCTCAAAATGTAAAGCCTGCAGTCCTGACTTTATATCTCCCAAACAAGCATATAAAAAGATGATTGCACATTGTAACGACTCTTGTGATTCCTCTAATTGCTGATCCCTATTAATAGCCGGAATAGCTTCCCGAAGCTTATCGAGCTGTCTATTGATTGACAAAAGGTTTTGAGGATTCATCCCGGTAAAACTGATAGGGTGTTCAAATACAGGCAGACGATGAATCAACTGGATACAATAGGTATCAAATGCAGAGAAACTACCCTCTATTAGTTGAAAGAAATCATATATCTTCAGCCACCTGTTTTTGAAAGACAGTGCCCCATCCAAAGATTGAATTAATTTAACAAAAGCTCTTTCTACATTAATTGGATTGGGCATGAATACTTGTTAGTTAAAAAACCAAACACTGACGGGCTCCAACTGTGATAGACTAACTTTGAGCTTATGGTCCTCTCTAAAACGAAATAGGCGACATCCCATATTCTTTCCCTTTATCACTACCCGGGAACATTCTTTTGATATGAGGGGATCCTTTTTAATTTTCAATACCGAATCTGTTTGATGTAAACGGACTGAAATTCCCTCAATGAGCAACAAATCCAAACAATCATCAGATAAATACTCTTTCGAAATTTTTCGATACGTAAGAGGTTTCCGAAGGGATAAAGATACTTTCTGCCAGTCTATATCCTCCCATTGCTCATCCAATGGAAACGAAACGTGACGAGAGGAATCAATGATAAAATCAATATCCCGATCAATCAGCGTCAAAATATTCATTTCATTTTCATTCGGCTCTTCTTCATACAACAAGTGGATCTGATACTGCTCTTTACCGTTATCCCGCAATATACGTACAATAATCTGCTGTTCTTCAGAAGCAAATGTAGCCAGTGTTTCCAGTAGCCCCTCTTCTTGTTTCACATCAGATTTGGCAGCAAAAATTAATTGATTATGTGGCGAACCTTGAGCGCTTTTATAGTCGATTGGTTGCAAGGATACAACATGGTCCCCGTGCTTTCTGTCAAGCTCATCCAAATCGGCATAAAAATCCTCAAACCATTGGGCCAATTGCCGCAATTCTCGGGATTGGCCAATGACCTCTTTAATTGCGTTTTTTTCATCCTTTGACAGTAATTCCGGATAGCGAACAAATTTTTCGATATGCTCTTCAGTTATATGCTTCAAAACTTTATGCCGTAACTAAATTATGCGATTTAAAATGATGTCTTAAATAAATCATCGTAAATTTTCTGAATATATTTGGAGATTTATCAAAGAATCATCATTACTTACTACTATAATATTCCTTTCAACAGGCATGCCTGCAGAAATTTTATCAAATTGCTTTCTTTAACCGGTGAATCAAATCGCTGCGGACCAATTTCACCATATATTCCAGATACTGGCGATGTTTCCTCCGATACGTTTGTTTTTGCAGACCAGTAATATGTTGCCTTAGATGATCATAATAGGAATCGCCATAAGAGCAACCTTTGATATAATCATTTTTTAGAATTCCTTCCAGCGAATTCATGTAGGCCTCAAACGTCTCCTCATCAAACTTATCTTTTTCTACATAACTCGAATAAAACTGTTCTCTGTATTGATCTATCGAATCCTTTAAAAACTTTTTCAATTCCCCGTTTCGAAATAATGTGCTATTCGGTAATTCATAGAGCTTAAATCCATCATTATTATTCACATAAGCTCTTCTGAGAATTCTTGCAATAGTAACCAAGGGCAACTTTTTTTTATAAATCTTTTGATGCAAAAATATTTGCTCGACCTCTCCCATTATTTGTACCGTATTCATCGTGCCCGTAATTCTGTGCGTTAACTTTATTTCAAGAAACTCCGGGGGAATCAATGGCTTGTTTTGTTTCAACTCATTCTGAAAAATCACATAGTTAGATCTATCTATTCTTTCTACTTTCAGATCCTGCTCCTTACATGCATTTTTAATATTTCGAATAATCTTACGAAGAGAAGCGTCATAGTCTCCGAATATCCTGAAAATGCTGTCATTAACTTTACTAAAGACAAGCCTTCTTGTCTTGATATTTAAGCTCTCTTCAGAAAGCTCATCTAAATCTTCATCCCCAAAATAAGCTTCAAGCTGTGCAAAATGCCCTTTTTCATCACGTTCAAAAAGATCGGCTATACAATCCCAGGCGAGATCATCCAACTCACCATTCATTTCGGTCAGGTAATAATTACCTGACGAAATTTTTGATTTGAGATAAACCAACGCCATATTTTTACAAACATGCACAAATCTATTTAACCCCCGCATTTCTCCCAAAAGCGCGGTTTCTAGTGCTTCTCCCAACTCCATTTGTACCCTTTTTTATTTAATCCTCAAACGCACTATCGGGAATGAAGTTTATAAAATCAATAAATATTAATAATTTCTAACTAACCATGTATATTTAGCCAATCGAAATACAAAGATTGTATCACGAATATTTTCAGTTAACTAGATGGCTGGCATAGCAGCCCATCATTTCTTTCGACTGGGAGACTTATGGTCGGCAACCAGCTTTTTAATCTCATGAAGACTATATTCTGGTGTGGCCCCTGATTGTGAAGCTACATACGCTCCAGCCGCATTGGCAAAAGCCAGCATTTCTGAGTTCCCTTTATTCCCGCTAATTCCCTGAATTAAAGCCGCTAAAAAAGCATCGCCCGCACCAACGGCATCTTTTACGTCAACTTTGAATCCTTCGTGTTCAGCCCAGTTTTCATAATAAAAAAGCATTGCTCCCCCTGCTCCTTTGGTAACTACAACGGACGAAAGAGAAAAACGTTCAGCAATGATCTCAACGGCCTCCTTATATTCCTTTGAAAGCGAAAACCAGCTGATCAATTGCTTCAACTCATCTTCATTCAGCTTTAGAATATCGGCAGGTGCCAACGCCTCTTTGACGATCTCCTTATCATAGAATGGCTCTCTAAAATTAAGATCGAAGACTTTGATAACCTCTTTATTGAGTAATGATAAAATCGTCGCCCGTGATCGTTTGTCCCTCAAAGCCAGACTTCCATAAACAACGGCCCACGAATCGTCTGCTACTGCTTCAACCCCCGGCGTCAGTTCAATTTTATCCCAGGCCACCGGGCTAACAATTTCATAATCGGGATTTCCATTTTTGTCAATCTTTACCCCTACGATGCCAGTTTCAAACTCCCCGTCGATCTGAATAAAATCAGTAGGTAGTCCTTTCCCCTTGATTCTTCGGATCGCCTCTTTCCCCAAGCGATCGTTTCCCACTCGACTGACTATATTTACCGACTCGCCAAGCTGATGGAGATGAAAACAAACATTCAGCGGAGCTCCACCGAGGAATAATCCACTCGGCAGAAAATCCCACAGCACCTCCCCAATGCATAGTATTTTTTTCTGATTATTCATGAAATATGATTCAAAACTGGGTTTAAGGACTTCATGCTCATAAGAAATGTGATTCGCAGAGACGGAATTCGTGATGCATAACCAGAAACTTTGATGCTAAAATTGTATGAACCATCTTTTACTTAGCTGTTCAAATGAACTTATGACAATTCCACTTCTTTGGGTAACAGTTCTTTTTCAAGTTCTTCTAACGACTTGTTTTTAGTTTCAGGCATCAGCTTCCATACGAATAGTAATTGCAAGACCATCATGCATGCGAAGAAGGCAAATATAGTACCACCGGAAAAAGCACTTAACACGGTGGGAGTTAAAAGAGTGATAATTGCAGCACATGTCCAGTGGGTACCAGCCCCCAGCGACATCCCATAATCGCGCACCGAATTGGGAAATATCTCAGAAATAAATACCCAGATGACCGCACCCTGTCCAATGGCATGCGCAGCTATAAATGCACTTACAAAAAGCACAACAAAACTGCCCTCTGCCCCAGTAAAGAATGCCCAGGCCACACCGGATAATGACAAAATATATCCTATCGATCCCGCATACATAAGTTGCTTTCGTCCCGCTTTGTCGATCAAATACATCCCCAAAAGAGTAAAAATCAAGTTCACCAAGCCCAACGGAACAGAAGCTCCCAGGACCTCATTTGCAGCGATCCCGGCTTGCTCAAAAATCCGTGGTGCGTAATATAAAACAAAGTTGATGCCAGAGAACTGGTTAAAAAATGCTATCAGCATGGCCAGTAGAATCGGATATCCGAATTTTCTGGAAAAGAATTTATTTTTGGAGGCCTTATCTACTGATTTTTTTATCTCTGAAAGGAGTTTATCAATATCTTCTTTGGGATTTAATTGCTGCAAGATATCCCGTGCACCGGCTTCGTCATTTTTACGCAGGGCCAGCCAGCGGGGACTTTCCGGCACACCCAAGACCATCAGGGAATAAATGAAGGCGGGGACAGCTTCAATACCCATCATCCAACGCCAGGCATTAGCATCGAAATACAACCCGATAAGATAGTTTGAAATATAGGCCACCAAAATTCCAAAAACGATATTAAATTGGTACGAGGCCCCCAAACTACCTCGATTGCCAGCGGGCGTAATCTCTGATATATAAATGGGAACTGCAACGGTAGAGGCGCCAACCCCTAATCCTCCAATAAATCGTGCAATGGAAAACATATAAGGTCCCGCAGCCAAACCTGATCCTAAGGCCGAAATAAAATAAAAAGCACCAATCCAGAAGAGCGTTTTTCTTCGTCCCAGTTTATCACACGGAATCCCACCGAAAAGAGCTCCGACCACCGTCCCCCAAAGAGCCATCGACATAATGAAGATCCCATGAAACAGGTCGCTGGTATGCCACAAAAGTTGAAGCGGTTTATCAGCTCCAGAAATTACAATGGTATCAAATCCAAATAAAAAGCCAGCCATCGAAGCCGCCAATACAGAAAATATTATCGTCTTATCTTTTTTCATTTCAATCGTTTTGACTATGATTATCTATAATAACGTGAGAGATAACTTTAGATCCAGTTAATCTAACCGTCATTTCAAATTTACTGGAAATTTACCCCTTGTATGGCTTGCCGCTGCATTCTGTTACTATCTTCGAGCGATCATCGCCCCGGCCGGCGGACCAGCAAAGCTGGAAAACCCAAAAATCCGGGGTCAGCCTCCTTCCCATATCCAACGTATCATTACATTATCTCCCCGTTGGGCAAAATTCAATACCTGTGGCAACCGATTCTAACTGAAAGGGATCAGGGGGATGACCTATTCCCACTACAAAAAGCACACCCTGATCCAATCAAATTCTTATATCGTATTCTCGTTAAAGAATATCATCCCCTATTCAAGCAGTACCAGCCGCATAGTTATTGAACTAATTCTATATAATCTCAAAAAACAACTTGTAAAGACAGTATAATCTTCCCGCTCGACAATATCTTCAGAAGTCAGCGGGAGCTTAACATAAGTTAAACCTGAAATTCGGCTATATTTCTAATCTCTTTTCAAACATAAACCCAATATAAATTCATTAATTCTTATGAAAGGCCCAGTATTTTGGCATGCAGCTTTTTATCTGTGTTCCCCCCTGCAAAATCATCAAAAGCCTTTTCGGTTACCTGAATGATATGATCACTGATAAATTTGGCACCTTCCCGAGCACCATCTTCAGGATGTTTCATGCAACATTCCCATTCCAGTACGGCCCAACCTTCGAATCCATATCGTGTCAGTTTACTAAATATCCTTTTAAAATCAACCTGTCCATCTCCGGTTGAGCGGAATCTTCCCGGTCGATCAATCCAATCCTGATAGCCTCCATATACGCCGCTCCGTCCGGTCGGGTTAAATTCCGCATCCTTTACATGGAACATATCAATCTTGTCATGATAGATATCAATAAACTTAATATAGTCGAGACATTGCAACACAAAGTGGCTGGGGTCATATAATATTCGTACCCGGGGATGATTCCCCGTCGCCTCAAGAAACCGTTCAAAAGTAATTCCATCGTGGAGATCTTCGCCCGGATGAAGTTCATAACAAACATTTACACCACACTCATCAAATACATCAAGAATAGGTTCCCATCTTCGAGCTAATTCTTTAAATCCCGTTTTCACAATGCCCGCCGGACGTTGGGGCCATGGATAAACAGTATGCCACATCAAGGCCCCGCTAAAAGTCCCATGAACATTCAATCCCATGTTTTGGCTTGCTTTTGCACAATTTTTAAGTTGATTTACGGCCCATTCTGTCCGTGCCTTTGGCTTTCCACGCAGTGCTTCGGGAGCAAAACTATCAAAAAGTTCATCATAGGCCGGGTGCACAGCAACCAACTGTCCAATGATATGAGAACTTAATTCTGTCAATGTTAATCCAGCTTCTTCTACTATGCCCTTTACTTTCTCAGCATAGGTTTTGCTTTCAGCCGCCTTTTCCAAATCCATACATCGATTGTCCCAGACAGGTAACTGAACGCCTTTGTATCCAAGTTCTGCAACCCAATCACACATATTTTTCAGATTATTGAATGGTTCCTCATCTCCCAAAAATTGTGCAAGAAAAATTCCCGGACCTTTTAGTGTTTTCATAAGTTATCGTGTTTTTTACACTTTTCACTCAAATTGTCATGCGAATTCATCGTATACTTTAAGACATGTCTATATATCACTGAGTCAAGACAGTCCAATCCATTTTTTATCACTATTCCCCGATTCTATTACTTTTTCAATAAATAACATTCCCCTGACGCCTTCATAAACTCCGGGAAAATCCAGCCATTCTTTTTTGGGTTCTCGTTCTTCCATTTGAGCTTTAACCGTCAAAGCAAAATTGCGATAGAGATTGGCAAAAGCTTCCAGATAGCCTTCAGGATGTCCGGCAGGCAATCGCGTATTGTGCAAGGCCATATCCGATAGATAATTCTTGTCATTACCAGTCCGACGAGTTTCAGCTGGCTTATCCGCCCATTTAATTTGTAATTTATTGGCCTCTTCCTGTTTCCATTCTATCCCACCTTTTTCGCCATCAACACTTATTTTAATATTATTTGCCTCTCCAGCTGCAACCTGTGAAGCAAATAATATCCCACTGGCCCCATTATTAAACTTCAACAAAACAGACCCATCGTCATCCAATTTTCTTCCTTGAACCACCGTATTTATATCAGCACAAAGTTTTGTTATTTCAAGTCCTGTGATATATTCGGCTAAATTGGCCGCATGAGTCCCAATATCGCCCATGCAACCGGCCATACCGCTTTTTCTTGGATCCGTTCGCCACGAAGCTTGTTTATTTCCGTCTTGTTCAAGAAGCGTACTTAACCATCCCTGTGGGTATTCAACATAAATTTTACGAATGTCACCAAGTTCCCCATTTAAAATCAGTTGACGGGCCTCTTTCACCATCGGATATCCCGTGTAGGTATGCGTGAGACAGAGGATTAAATTCGTATTATCTGCAATCTCTTTAAGCTTATGTGCCTCATTTAAGTCAAATGTTATGGGTTTGTCCACTACCACATGGAAGCCCTGCTCAAGAGCTTGTTTAGCCGGATCGAAATGTATATGGTTGGGCGTTACAATCGATACAAAATCCATCCGATCTTCTTTTGAACGAGCACTTTCTTTCTCAATCATTTCCTGGTATGTCTCGTAAACCCGGTCTGAGGGGAGGTAAAGGTTCTCACCCGATCGTTTCGATTTTGCAGGATCACTGCTGAAAGCACCGCAAACCAATTCAATCTGTCCGTCCATTCGGGCTGCGATCCGGTGTATTTCTCCTATAAAAGCCCCCTCTCCTCCACCGACCATACCCATCCGTAGTTTTCTATTCATAAAAAAATTGCATTCTATTTATCATTATTTATTAAAAGCCGTATCTCACTGTTAGCATGTTAACCTAAAAGTTTCCCGGCAACGATTTAATAACCCCTGTTTTTTATACATATAAATAAGATACGATTTCCCCGTAACTTCATTTTCATAACCATTTTAAATGGTATCCATCACACATAATAAATACAATTTAAAAAAGTAGCATTGTGTTATTCAAATTGTTATTTCCATAAAAAAGATGCTTTTTGTATCCTATTCAGATATTTATAACTTCTTTTTGATTTAAACGGGTGGTCAAATCATTGAATCAGATGCTTTAGTTAAACTTTTTACATAAGTTTAACAAACTAATTGCCCTGTTTTTCCTTGTCTACAATAATTGACTAATAAACAAGAACATAATAACGATTTTAGGCTGACTTTAAATATAAACACAACATGAAAGTAACTTTAAGTGATATTGCTGAAGAAACGGGTTTTTCTGTATCAACAGTATCTCGTACCCTTAGGGGAAAGGGCAAAATCAGTGAGCAAAATGAACGACTTATTCTGGAAACCGCCAAGCGACTAAATTATCCTTTACAGGACAATGCCGGAACCCGTTTGAAACGTGAAGACATGTTTGTTGCTTTGATTACGGGCTTTCATATTGGAGAATTTTATTCCTCATTTTTCAATGGCTTTGTCCAAGCGGGAAATAACAAGAATCTTGATGTGAGTATGTTCAGTGTTAGCCCGGATGTGGATAAGGTATGTACGCTGTTCAATCGTTTGTATAACAAGGGATACTCTTCCGGAGTACTTTTTGTGCCGTCATTACACGCTGATGACTACAATGAAATTCTGGAACGCGTTCCTTCCCAATTTCCTCTGATATCCTGCTCTAATATTAATCATCCTGTTTTGGATACCGTTACCTTTGATGCGTATCGCGGTGCTAGCCTTGTTGCCCGCCATTTTATAGAACAAGGGTACGAATCGGTAGGTTTGATTGAGGGCCCAACTGACAAACCGGAGGCTCGATTCCGGAAAAATGGCTTCATTGATACTGTGACCCACGATTCTGATGTTGACTGTATCTGGACTTTTCCCGGTGATTATACATTGGATTCAGGAATTCAGGCTTTCAAAGAATTTGAAAAACTTGAAACAAAACCACGCGCCATTTTTGCCGCAAACGATGCTACAGCACTTGGGTTCATGGAATCAGCACGCTCAAGTGGATATCATTTCCCCGATGATATTGCACTCTCGGGATATGATAATTTGCCTATGTGTAAATATCACTTCCCGAATATTACATCTGTAAATACCAATTATACCAAACTGGCAGAGATTGCCCTTGATAGTCTTATGGATCGTCTTTTCAATCCAATACCGCATCAGGGACTGGTTAGCTTGGTTCCCGTTGATTTGATCATCCGCCATTCTTCATAATTTATTAGGATAAGGGATTGGCCAAAACGGCCTTATACCCCAAACTCTTCATTTTCCACTTTCATGAATTTGGAATTCTCATCTGCCAGTTGGGGGATTACTATATCAAATTCATCCCATCCTGGAATTGACTTTCAGAACGGAGACAAAAATTTTTCCTAAATAGGGATATTCTTTGCTTTTAATTGCAAAAATTATAATTATTTTTGTAATAAGTTTAATTCATTTCCCGTAAACTTATCTCAACGACAGCTGCTAAGGTAAAAATCGATTAAAAGATATATGATATAAAAATTTGACTAATGCGGGCTTTTTGTACGGTTGAGAAAATAAATTAGATCGGATCTAGCTGTTCTGTTAATTAACGACTTATTTTTATTTCTAATAAAAAAGAAAATTTATGGCAACCAAAGACAAATCAATGGTAACAGGGAATCAGAAATCACCGACAACAATCACAAGAAAAGACTTTCTCAAAGGAGGTATGGGAACAGCAGGACTTTTAGCACTATCTGGTTCAGGATTGTTATCGTTGTTTGGCTGTGAATCGAATACGCCGGAAGATGTCAAGAAGCAAGTCAAAGTGCTTATTGGCAAGATGAACCTGGAAGAAAAAATTTCGCAGTTACGTTACGATGCTCCTGGAATCGAGCGGTTGAATATCCCAAAATATAACTGGTGGAACGAATGCCTTCATGGTGTTGCCCGCGCCGGACTGGCCACAGTTTTTCCACAGGCTATCGGATTGGCTGCCTCCTGGGATGCATCGCTATTGCACGATGTAGCCTCAACGATATCAGATGAAGCCCGGGCAAAGCATGCCGCATTCGTGCAACGGGATCTTCGTCAAATATATATGGGCCTTACTTTTTGGTCGCCGAATATTAATCTGGTCCGTGATCCACGCTGGGGCCGCGGACAGGAAACATATGGAGAAGATCCCTATCTGACAGGTCAAATGGCGGTCCATTTTATTAAAGGATTACAGGGAGATGATGAAAATAATTTAAAAGTAGTAGCTACCGCTAAACACTTTGCTGTTTATAACGGCCCTGAACCCAAACGCCATAGTATTAATGTGGAAGTTTCTCCACAGGATTTGCATGAAACCTACCTTCCTATGTTTGAGATGGCTATTAAAAAAGGTAACGCTCGTTCTGTGATGTGTGCTTATAATAGTGTGGACGGGATGCCTTGCTGCAGTAATAATCCTTTACTGCATGACATCTTACGCAACCAGTGGAAATTCGACGGTTATGTGGTATCCGATTGCTGGGCGATTAACGATATTTGGAGAAAAGATGCTCATAACGTTGCAAAAGATGCGCCCGAAGCCGCTGCGATGGCACTAAAAAGTGGCACCGATTTAAATTGTGGTACCAGTTACCAGCAACTGGGGAAAGCCGTCAAACAGGGACTCATCAAAGAAGAAACCATAGATCAATCCCTGCAACGTCTTTTTGAGACTCGATATCAATTGGGCATGCATGATGGAGAAGAAACCGGCCCTTACACTGATATCCCCTACTCGGTAGTGAGTAGTTCTGATCACAAAAAACGTTCTCGGGAAATATCCCGTGAGTCGATCGTGTTGCTGAAAAATGACGAATTGGGGTCATCCGGCAAACCGCTTCTCCCCTTTTCGCCTGACATAAAGAAATTAGCGGTGATCGGTCCGAATGCAGATGACGACTGGGTAATGCTGGGCAACTATCACGGTACCCCGGATGAAGTCATCACGCCGCTGAAAGGAATCAAAAATAAAGCCTCTGATCGAAATATTGATGTACTATATGCCCAGGGCTGCGACATTGCTGACGGATGGCCTTCTCTCGATATTATCCCGTCAAAAAATCTCATTCCTGCAAAAGGATCCGATAATGGTTTGTATGGCGAATATTTTGATAACGAGAATTTTAAAGGTTCGCCCTCGAAAACACAGGTAGACAAAGAAGTTGACTTTACCTGGAAAGATGATACACCGGTCACCGGCAAAATGGCCGATTCGTTTTCTGTACGATGGACCGGCAAGCTCAAGGCCCCCAAGACCGGCACCTATGTCATCGCTTTTAAAGCCAAAAATGCATATACCGTCTATATCGAAGGGGAGAAAAAGGCCGAAAACCAGTCTGAACATGGTCCCAATGAGAAACGAATAAAAATGGATCTCGAAGCTGGTCAGGAGTATGCTCTCAAGATCGAATATATCAACCGGGGGCCAGATCCGCAGGCTCATCTTAGCTGGAGTCTTCCTGATCGAAATCTGGAAGCAAAAGCAATGGAGACGGCCCAAAAAGCTGATGCGGTCGTATTATGTATGGGATTAAATTCCAGCCTCGAGGGCGAAGAAATGCCCATCGAAATTGATGGCTTCAACGGTGGCGACAAGACAAATCTTAAAATACCTGCTCCTCAGGTGGCTCTGATGAAAAAGCTTCATAGTTTGAATAAACCTATCGTTTTGGTATTACTTACCGGAAGTGCAGTCACCTTCCCCTGGGCCGAACAAAACATTCCTTCGATACTTGAGGCATGGTATGGTGGGCAAGAAGGGGGCAATGCAATTGCTGATGTTCTTTTTGGGGATTACAACCCCGGGGGGCGTCTGCCGGTTACCTTTTACGAAAGCATTGATGATGTACCCTCATTTACCGACTACAGCATGGATGGTCGGACCTATAAATATTTTGGAGGCACTCCATTTTACCCCTTTGGATATGGATTAAGCTACACTACATTTTCTTATTCTGATTTAAATTTGCCGGATTCCATTCAACAAAATCAATCAGTGGAAGCCAAAGTGACAGTCAAAAATACCGGAGATATGGCGGGTGATGAAGTCGTTCAACTTTATCTGAGTCATCCTGATGCAACTATCCGTAAACCGAAACGCAGTTTGCAGGGATTTAAACGCCTCCATCTGGAGAAGGGAGAATCTAAAACCGTACGCTTTACGCTCGATCCGGAACAACTTGCACTTGTTGATAAAACCGGCACTTCCATCCCCCCAAAAGGCCATCTAAAAATAAGTATCGGGGGAAAACAGCCCGGATTTTCTGGCCGACCGGATGCACAAACGACGGAAGTACTAGAGAAAACAATTACAGTTAGCTAACCAGTCAGCTGTCATCTCCACAATTAAAAATAGAAATATTAAACTCACTTTATGACATAAATATGAGATCCCCTATTGGGACTAACAGATCATATTACCGAATAAGAGTCTTATATTTATAAAAGAACATAGGAACATGGATACAAACAATAGCGAGACCGAAAACTCTAACAATAAAACGAAACACAGTTCTCTTTATATAACCGCTATCACCCTCGTTGCCACATTGGGCGGCCTTCTGTTCGGTTATGATACCGCCGTGATTTCCGGTACAACCAGTGCTCTTAAAAGCTTTTTTATTACGCCCATGCAAAGTAATGGTGCGATGGCAGGAAATGTGATTTTTCAGTACAAAGTTATCGTCACACTTTGCCTGTTGGTTAGTATCATTCTAATTAGCAGTTTTATGTTCAAATTATTCGATCAGACAAAAGCATTTATCCTTTCAGCAGTATTGGTGGCTATTGCGTTCTTTGTCTGGTACTTCCATTTTTGGACAGAACCGAACACCTTGACAGAAGGTATGGCCAACGCCATCGACGGATTCACGATTTCCAGTGCCCTGGTTGGCTGTATTATCGGGGGCTCCACAGCCGGATATATAAGTCAGGCAGCCGGTCGCAGAAACGGGATGTTACTCGCAGCTATTCTGTTTACTATTTCGGCTATTGGATCGGCAATTCCCGAGACCATAAATTTCCTGCAGGTATCAGTCATAAGCTCATTTATTTTTTACCGGGTGATTGGCGGGATTGGCGTTGGAATTGCATCGATGATCACGCCTATGTATATCGCTGAAATCTCACCTGCCGAAATACGTGGAAAGCTGGTCTCCTGGAATCAGTTTGCAATCATTTTCGGTATGTTACTAGTCTATTTTGTGAACTATTTTATCGCAAGTAATGGTTCGAATGCGTGGCTTAATAATACTGGGTGGCGATGGATGTTTGCCTCCGAAACAATTCCGGCGGGACTCTTTCTATTTTTGCTTTTTTTCGTCCCCGAAACCCCTCGCTACCTGGTTATGGCAGACCGCGATAATGAGGCCAAGAACACATTATTGAGGTTGGTAGGAAAAGAGCGAGCAGGTTCGGTTCTTTCGGATATCAAAAGCAGTCTTCGACACAAAAGCTCTGCCCCCTGGCTCTCATTTGGCGGACTGGTTATCATCGTTGGAATTTTCTTGTCCATTTTTCAACAATTTGTAGGCATCAATGTCGTGCTCTATTATGCACCGGAAATATTCCGAAATATGGGATCTAACATGGATGTTTCCCTTTTGCAAACCATTATTGTTGGGGCGGTTAACCTTACGTTCACGATTGTGGCAATCTATAATGTAGATCGGATCGGCCGAAAACCGCTGATGATTATTGGCGCAATCGGGATGTGCGTCTCAATGATTTTACTAGGATTTTTATTCTTTGCGCAAAGTGTCGGAATTTGGGCACTTTTATTTATGCTGCTCTATACTGCCTCTTTCGCCGTTTCATGGGGACCTGTGACCTGGGTTATGTTATCAGAAATTTTCCCAAATGCCATACGTGGGGCTATGTCTATTGCAGTTGCTGCACAATGGATTGCCAACTTAATTGTTTCCTGGACGTTTCCCATGATGAATAATTCTACCGCCCTTAACAACTTGTTCCACCATGGTTTTGCCTATTGGATTTATGGAATCATGGGCCTTCTGGCAGCGATATTCATGTGGAAAATGGTCCCTGAAACCAAAGAACGATCGCTCGAAGAGATGGAACTGTTGTGGCAACCAGAATCAGAACAGGCTGCAAATATCGAAGCTGAATAATTTATTGGATATGCGGTTTTGCCTGATATTGCTGAGATAAGTTACAACTATGATTCTTGATCCGGCAAAAAATCACTAGCGCGGGTATTAACTCCCGCGCTAATGATAAATCTCCATCCCCCTTAAAGGGTTGGAAGACTTTGTAAAACCCCTATTGTCATGCCAAACTTGGTTCACATCTGTTGCACGTTTGTATTTAAAAGCGTCTAACATTCAAAGCGATCCGTCAGCCAACGATTGGCAATCATTATGGAATCGCTACATTCTAGACGCCTCATAAGTTTTTCCTATCTGATTCATAGCCAAAATATACCGGATAAAGAAATGTTTAATAAGTACATAATGTTAAAAATGACTAAATAGTTTAACATCAAACAATTAGTTATGTCTACTGAAAAATTATTTACTCCTATAACGCTAGATAACCATACATTAAAAAATCGTACTGTTATGGCACCGATGACCCGCAACCGTGCCCATAATGACGCAAACGCTCCAACCGAGCTTCACCAGGAATACTATGCACAGCGTGCCTCTGCGGGAATCATTATCTCTGAAGGTTCCCAGATTTCGCAACAAGGCTTGGGCTATATTGATACCGCCGGCATTCATAACGAGGCACAGATTCGGGGCTGGACAAAGGTGTTGGATGAAGTGCATAAGAAAGATGGGATAATGTACGCCCAACTCTGGCATGTGGGACGTGTCTCGCATCGCTCTTTTCATAATGGAGAAGCACCGGTATCATCAACAAGTAAAAATGCAGGCGGACAAGTATTTACATCCAATGGCTTTGAGCAAACTTCCACCCCTCGGCCTTTAAGAACAGAAGAAATACAGAATATAGTCACCGACTTTCAAAAAGCAGCACGCAATGCCATCACCGCCGGCTTCGATGGTATACAGATTCATGGAGCTAACGGATATTTAATCGAGCAGTTTTTGCATGACACCATCAACGACCGGACAGATCAATATGGCGGATCTATCGAAAATAGAGCCCGATTACTTTTTGAGGTTCTAGACGCTGTTATCGATGAAATCGGAACGGAGAGGGTCTCGCTGCGTTTATCCCCAAGCAATCTGATGAACACCAATAACGATTCTCACTCTAGTGAGCTATACGAATATATCATACGTAAACTCAGCGACGAATACGATCTCGCTTTCTTAGAACTGGTAGAACCTCTTGCGGATCTAAGTGATCATCCTCATTTGGTCGAAGATGTACTTGGCCACTATGGCTCCTTTTATGACGGCATTCTGGCAACGAATGGAAATTACAGTCGAAAACAAGCAATTGAAGTCGTTGAGAATGATCAGGCAGATATGGTATCTTTTGCCCGAAAATTTCTTGCAAACCCTGATCTTCCAAAACGTTTGCAACAAGATGCATCACTCAACGAACCGGACCGTAAGACCTTCTATGGTGGCGATGCCGAAGGCTATACCACTTATCCCTTTTTGGATGAAGTAGAAGATACGGCTACTGTCGCATCGTAATACATGTGATTTTACCCGAATTTTCTTAATCTCCTCTCGCTCGCTAGAGGCTATGAGGAAATTTTCCATTAGATTTTTTTCAGCTTATGCATTTCTGCCTCCTCCCTATCCCGCGATACGTCGGGGTAAGGAGGAGCTTTAAAAAACAACAAGTGTACTTTAAGGATCTGTAACTAATTTTTCACTCCTTGAAATCTTTTAATGGGGGGTATTTTTTAATTAACGCCACATAAAGATAAGGGGGATGATAAATATTTAATCATCTCTTGTATTGTGAAAAGCAAACTGTTAACTTTAGCGCCCTTTAAAAGTAATTGGGCCCGTAGCTCAGTGGTTAGAGCAGTCGACTCATAATCGATTGGTCGGGGGTTCAAATCCCTCCGGGCCCACTTTTCTTTTTCCTCTCTTTTAGCTGTAATAAGCACCCTTAATATCGTTTAAATGGCATTTTATTACCTATTTAAACTCATTCCCATAAAAATTTCTGCGTGAAAGCATTTCACTTTCTGCAACAATTTATGTAAATAGTTGGTACAAAAGTTGGTACATTGGTACAGGTGGTTACAATGATTCATTGTATCGTTTGACATGAACCTGGATGGGTAATGCACATTCACTAGTTGATACATTGTGTACCAACTGCTGTACCAACTCACAATTTTCATCATAAATTGATTCTATGGCTAGTTTAAGAAAGAGAAAGGGTACTTATTATATTCGTTTTTTCAAGAAAGTTAACGGAAAGAGAAAACAAAAAGCTTTAAGTCTGGGAACTACAATAAAGCGTGAGGCTCAAAAGCTTTTAATCGAATACGAGGATAAATTTCAACGCGGTGAGATCGATCCCTTTAATGGATGGACTCCCAAAAAAGAAGCTAAGAAGAAACGTCAGAAATTACGTGGCAAATATATTCCTTTGCACAAGGCGGCCGACCAATTTATCGAGCAGCGAAGCCAAGCCAATCAAAAGACAAAAGACAACTACCGTCGTCATCTAAACATGTTGGAAGATCAGCTTGGTCGCACCATGCCCGTTACGGAGATCCTGGAAAAGGATATTCGTGAGTTTTGCTTTCGGGATGATATTGCACCGGCAACGCAGGCAAGTTATCTTCGCCACCTAAAGGTATTCTTTAAATGGATGCATGAAAAGGAGATCCTCAAGGAAGATCTTACCGCCGACGTCAAACCGCCGAAAGTGCCCGAAAAGATTGCTCAAAAAATAATTTCCCGTGAAGGACTGGACGAGGTATTCAAAGCGTTTGACAAATTTTATAAAGAACAGAAAGAAAAAGGGTATGTAACCAAACCACATCAAATGCGGCTGTGGTTTAAACCGATGATTAATACCATGTATTATTGTGGGATGCGAGCCAGTGAAGCTGTAAATCTTAGATGGACAGAGGTGAATTTAAAAGGGAATCCTGATGATCCCGAAGATCATGGCTATATACAGATAATTAATTCAGATGATCATACCACGAAATCGAAACTGGAGCGCGTAATTCCGATCAGAGAGCCTTTAAAACCGTGGTTGGTGGAATGGCATAAGAAGCAAGGTAAGCCGACGGATGGATATGTTTTCCCAAGCTCTACAGGGTTAAACAGATTTCAAGGGATGACCGCAGGGTCTTTATCCCGATCATTTAAAAAGTTTGTCAAGAAAGCAAAAAAAGTACCCAATACTGTAAACTTGCATGGCCTTCGACACTCCTGTGCTACCGACCTTCTTAGGAAAGGTGTTCCCATGCATATCGTCCAAAAAATCATGGGGCATTCTTCTATAGATGTAACTCAGATTTACGAACACCTCGAACAAAATGATATAAAAAACGCTATAAAAGGGATAGATTAGAACCTTATTTCATCAAGATTATCCGTCTTTTCTCCCCCAAAAGAGGTTATTATTTTCTTAGATAAATAAATATATCTGCATATATAATCAGATGACTTCATTTTGGTTCATATATCGTAAGATTACTTAATAAGTCTACTGATTTACTCATATATCATCATATTTTGTCATATACCCTCTTAGATCCTCATATATCCTCATTGAGGGCTCAAACGCTTGATTTATAAGTTTGATTTCAGATAGATTTTAAGCAAATAATTTTCACTTAAAATCTATTTGGCATGAAGGATCAAACCTTAGAACGCATAGAGAAAAAGTTAGATCTCCTCCTCAATTCCAATAAACATCGTATAAACGAAAAGAAATACATCACAGCCCGAGAGGTCGAAGATCTTACCGGCCTTAACTATCGGACCATTCTTAACCGGTCCAACCTGGACCAAGACCATCGCCGTTTTATTCCATCTATTCAGTTTGGTGGTAGTCGCCGCAAATATTTCGAGCGCAAGGTAATCGAACGCATTTTCCACCTTAGCTAAGATGTGTCTATGTCTAGGTTATCTGTACCCTTCACTATGTTTCCCAATTTTGTCCTTGACGAATTACTGGGGACTATAAGCGGTAGTGAATTTAAAATACTATCAATTATTTATCGAAAGACAGTCGGATTTGATAAAAAGTCTGATAAAATATCATACAGTCAGTTTGTAAATAAGACCGGATTATCAAAATCAACTATATCTCAATCTATTGAATCGTTAGAAAAGAAAGGTCTGATAAATGTTGATAGGTCTGAGCTCACAAATGTTTACGCTTACTGTTTTCCTAATAAGCCTATTGTAGGTAGTTCGAAAATCGAACAAGAAGATGTCCAAAAATCAAACTACCAACCAGTTCGAAAATCGAACACACAAAAGAAAAGGTTAAAAGAAAAACAAAGAAATACTACTAGTAGAGATTTTTCTGAGGATGTAGGGGAAGTAATCAATTATTGGAATAATACCTTTCCAGATAGTTTGGATCCGTTAGATTCTGAGTTAATCGAGCATATTGAAAAATCTTTGGACATATTTTCGATAAGCGAGATTAAGAAGGCAATCATCATAAGGAGCAATTGTCGTTGGTATCTTGACGAAAAGCCATATTTAATAAATGAGCCCAATGCTTTCTTCCCCTATCCTGAAACGATAAGAAATGATCTAAACCGTGAGCCCAATGATATATTCAACTATGATGAGAGAAATGAACGAATATTTAAAGGAATCAATGTAGATGAAGATTTTGAAATGCTTCCAAATTTGAAAGACCAGCAAGATCGTGCCAAGTGGAAACTAAAGAATAATTAACGTTGACCATTCCTATTATGAAGAACTCTATACAAATAACATTCAGTGAAGACCTACTTGATGAACTTACCAAGGCTATAAAAGAAGCCGTCAAAGAAGAGTTGCCTAAATACCAGAACACATTTCGGAAAGACTGGCTGTCTACAGAAGAGGTGATGGACATGTTACAAGTTTCGAGGAGGACGGTCCAAAATTACCGCGACGAAGGCAAGATTCCCTTTGCAAGACTTGGACGTAAGATTTTGTATCCCAGAGAGGGAATCGAAGATTTTGTACGTAAGAATATGGTCAAGGTTAAACCGTAAGTCGCAATCCAAAAGCTTTCAATACTATGCCGAAGAATACCGAACAATGCTGTCTGTCCTGTGGAACTGATATTTCAAATAAACGCAAAGATGCGAAGTACTGCAGTGACCGGTGCCGGATGAGGTACCGCAGGAAAAGGATAAAAGAGAAATTAATTGGTGAGCTTCGTGAAATTTTCACTCAGTTACCGAACCATTCTGTACAACTCACAAATGATGGCTTATGCCTGGTAGGAATAAACGTATTAACACGAAGGCCTCAAAAATGGGCACTTCCCGACCTTTATAACATGTCCATTGGACAAATAAAAGAGCTAAAAAGGGGTAAAGAAGCGACCTTAGCGGGTGAAAATCTTGCAAATATGGTCTCTTTAATTAGGCAGAAATTTAAAAGCTGAAAAACTTTAAAGAAATGGGGTTTTTTAAAGAAAAAAGTTTAAAACTTTGATTTTTTTAAAAACCGTAATCCAGTCAGATCGATTTAAATGGACATTTATATTATTTCAATGCCCTACAGGGGGGGAGGGGTAAGTGGCTGAAAACTTTAAAAAGGTTGTTTTAAAAACATAAAAAGAATACTTCGGCACACTAGAGTTTACGAAATGCGAATTTCATTTTATGTAAATGAAATAATTGCGCCTTCCATTATATTCTGGCATATTTGCAGAGGCTATTAGTTAAGAATTAAATCTACTGTCGGGGATCAGTCTTATATGGCTCAAGACCTTAATCCTATTTTAAATAATCCTTACAAGGAACCTACCACGCACTATGCTACCAGATCGGATGGCAAGATAGATTATACCGAAGTCGTAAATGAACGCAGAATCTTTGTTCCCGATCAAAACACAGTTATTCCAGCACGAACAGGTAGCCAAAAAGATGCTTTTGATATAAATGATGAGGGGAAAAGTTATGAGTCTCATGTAGTAAATAAATTACGAATCCAGGTAAAAGAGTGGAGAAATAATGAGTACCCCCATGTTACCAGGGTTACCAAAGATTTACTACAGCACTGGTTTCTGCAATACGAAGAAGATCCGCTAAAAAATTTATTTTTCTGTCAGCGGGAAGCGCTCGAAACAGCTATTTGGCTAAACGAAGTGGCTGAACGATCCAATCCAGGCACGGCTATCTTAGAACAACTCCATAATGCCCAGAAGGAAGTGGATCCTAATGCAAAGATAAACCAGTTGCCTCGCATTGCTTTTAAGATGGCTACGGGGACGGGAAAAACGGTTGTGATGGCTGGACTTATCCTTTATCACTATTTGAACCGGCAAAATTATTCATCTGATACCCGATTTGCTGATTACTTCCTGGTGGTAGCTCCCAGCATTACCATTCGTGACCGTTTGCAGGTGCTAAAGGTTGACGAGAATCCCGAGAACAAACAGCATCGCAATGATTATTATGCCGAACGTAAATTGGTACCCCGGAAATACGAACAATTCCTGGGTGGACTTAATAGTCGCATTATTATCACCAACTATCATAGTTTTCAACTTAAGACGCTTCAGGGTAATAAGCGTTCTATCTATGATGGAAAGCTGGATGCCGATGGCAATAAAACCAGCGAGACAGAAACACCTAATCAGATGGTTAAGCGTGTATTGAGTAGTTTTAAGCCCGACAGACGGTTATTGGTTTTAAATGATGAAGCTCATCACTGCTACCTTCCCAAAAGTGAACGATTGTCTGTAAAAGATCATACAGGTAAAGAGAATGAAAAAGCAGCTCTCTGGTTTACCGGATTAAAAGAAATCAGTCGACGATTTAAATTATCGAATGTCTATGATCTTTCAGCAACTCCATATTATCTGAATGGATCCGGTTATGAAGCTTACAGATTGTTTCCATGGGTAGTTACTGATTTTGGACTGGTAGATTCTATTGAAAGTGGATTAGTGAAAATCCCCCTCTTACCGGAAAAAGATGATACTCATGAAATTGATGAGCCAAAGCTCAGAAATATTTATGATCATGTTTCAGATAAGTTAAAAAAACGTGGTTACAAAAAGCGGAAGAAAGATATTCTGGATAAGAAGGAACTACAGAATGAACGCCCCTATGTACCCAACCTTGTTAAGAATGCACTCGATCAACTTTTTCAGGAATATAAGGGGCATTTTGAAGGGTATCGTAAAGAAGGTGAAAGGGGACCGGATATATTAAGTGCCCCACCGGTAATGATCATTGTCTGCAATAATACCAGTGTATCGCGTGATGTCTATCGTTATTTAGCAGGATATGAAATTAAGGATGATGATGGCAATACCGAACGTGTAGTGAGCGGTCGATTTGATCTGTTATCTAATTACAATGAACAGCAACAAAAGTTGCGGCCCAAACCTCCAACTATTCTTATTGATAGTGAATCGCTGGATGATGCCAATCAGATCAACGATAAGTTCAAAGATGTCTTTGAGCAGGAAATTGAAGAGTTTAAACGGGACTATGCTTCTCAATACGGCCAGGGTGCAACTGCTCAATTGACCGACGGTGATATACTGCGGGAAGTCGTAAATACGGTTGGCAAGAGCGGTCGTTTGGGATCGCATGTTCGATGTGTTGTTTCGGTTTCCATGCTTACGGAGGGATGGGATGCCAATAATGTTACCCACATCATGGGGCTTAGGGCTTTTGGTTCGCAATTGCTCTGTGAACAGGTGGCCGGACGTGCTCTTCGCCGCATGGATTACAGTTTAGTGGGATACGATAAAGACGAGAATCCTACCCAGGATAAACGAAAAATTGTTGAGTACCGCTTTCCGCCGGAATATGCTACGATCATCGGAGTACCGTTCAAATTTTTTAAAGGAGGTGAAAAAGTGCCGCCTCCACCGGGTGAGGCTATTCAAATACGTGCGCTACCAGAGCGGGAAGAAGAATATGAAATTCGGTTTCCCCTGCTGGAAGGTTACCGACGCGACTTTGAGAAAAGCGAAATAACCTATGATTTCAGTGATGTGGAACCCTATGAAATAAAGGGCGGTGAAAATCCTACTAAGACGACTATTGCTACTGCCTTTTCGAGTGAGGAACGTACCCTGGAACCTGAAGAACTATTGAAATATAGAAAACAGCAAATTATCTATGAGCTTACGCAGGATCTGATGGAAAGCTATTTTGATGAAAAGGGCTACCTGTCGCTGTTCGGACAGCTGAAGGAAATTGTTGAAGAATGGTATGATACACGCTTAAAACTGTTGAATATTCCAGATGAGCGATACAAACGATTTGTATTATACGAGAACAGGAGTGCTGTTCTGGAACATATCTATTGGGGATTAACCCAGATTTGGATACCAAAGAGTATTTGCGACCTATTTTTACCAATAAGTACTCAAAATTTGGCAGTACCAAATATACCAATGGGGTTACCCGCAGAGAGGTTTTTGAAACCACTAAGAGTCACGTGAATTATGCCGTAGCCGATTCGGAGTGGGAGCGTATCTTTGCCAAAACTTGTGAAGAGGTAGAGTCGGTACACTCGTATGTAAAAAATGATTATCTCGGTTTTACCATCCCATATTTAAAAGATGGCATTGAGCGACAATACCGACCGGATTTTCTATTGAAAGTTGAAAACTCGCAGGGTCTGAAAGCCAATCTGATCATAGAAATTACCGGATTTAATAAGGATAAGGTTGAGAAGAAAAGATATACCGAGCACAATTGGATTCCTGCGGTTAACGCCGTTCGCGAAAAATATAACTTCGAGCCCTGGCACTTTTTTGAGATTGCCAATGACATTAGTGATGTGAAAAATCAATTGATTGCGATTATTGAATCGCTAGAACCTGAATTAGAAACAGTTTAATAGTTTACTGATATGTCCAGCAAATCGTATAGACATTCTGATGAGAAACGAGCACATATCCCCTCCAAGGAAGAGGCGGGATATGAAGATGCCAATCCGAAGGTACAGTCTGAAGGGGAGCGTTACGAGCTGCCTGTAAACCCTATCCTGCATCGGGGGCGTGACCCTGAACTGTTCTGGATGGACAAGTATAAGTATGATGAAAAAATCCGTACCCTGCTGGACCAGCTTGCCGAAGCTTCTACATCTCCCGAAGTGGGTGAGCTTGTAAATGAATTGCGTACGGCACTTTCCGATCCTCCCGAAGAAGCCTGGAATGAGATGTTGGATATTGATATTCGCTCGCTATACCGTACTGAGCATATTGCCCCGGAAATGTTAATTGAAGGCCTTACTAAACTGGTGGAAAACCATGATGACCAAGGTGATTTATTCGCCACTAATGAACTATTTGGCAATTCACTGGAAAAAGATGAGCTAAGCAAAATTAGTGATTACTACACTCATAGCGACGGTTGGACGAATCGTTTAATACTTGGGGACAGCGAGCGGGTAATGACTAGTCTGCTGGAACGTGAAGGGATGGCTGGACAGGTGCAAACGATTTATATCGATCCCCCATATGGGATTAAGTACAATAGCAATTGGCAGATGAAGATCAATGACAGAAAAGTTAAAGATGGAAAAGACGAGCATATTACTGAAGAGCCAGAACAAATAAAAGCTTATCGAGATACCTGGGAAAAAGGCATCCATTCCTATCTGAGTTATTTGAAAGACAGGTTACTAGCGGGGAGAGAACTTCTTAATAATTCAGGTTCGTGTTTTATTCAAATCGGTGATGAAAATGTACATATAGTTCGTTCATTGATGGATGAGGTATTCGGATCAGAAAATTTTATCTCCCAAATAAATTTTGCTAAAACGAGTGGTTTACGAAGTAACTTTTTATATGGAGTATGTGATTATATCCTCTGGTATGCAAAAGACAAAGAAAATGCCAAATACCGACAATTATTCTTAGAAAAAGAAATAGGTGGTGAAGGAGCGTCAAAATATACCCGGATTGAACTTCCCAATGGAGATACGAGATCTTTGACAAAAGAAGAAAAGATAAATACTGACCTAGTTCCAGATGGGGCTAGATTTTGGGTTGACGATAACTTGACCAGTCAGGGTAATCCAGAGATTGAGTTCAAATTTGAGGGTGAAAAATACAGTGGCACCTATAAAACAAATATCACAGGCTTGGCGAATCTTGTCGACAAAAACAGAATTTATGCAGCTTCAAATACCATCAGATATAAGAGATACTTTGACGATTTCCCAGTTTATCCAATGAATAGTGCTTGGATGAATATTGGGGGAATTCAAAGTAGAAAAGATCCCAAAGTATATGTAGTACAAACTGCAAAAGAAGCAATTAAACGCTGCATATTAATGACAACTGATCCTGGAGACCTAGTTTTAGACCCCACTTGTGGTAGTGGTACTACAGCATATGTTGCTGAACAGTGGGGGCGCCGTTGGATTACGATAGACACATCGAGAATTGCCCTAAATATTGCTAAAACTCGTTTAATGACAGCTACTTTTCCTTACTACTATTTGCAGAGTGAGGTCGAGGTAACAAGATCAATGTCCTCAAAAGGCGGTATTGATAAAAAGGTAAAGTACAAGCCTAACAAACTGGACAAGCCAAATATCAAACATGGCTTTGTATATGAGGAAGTTCCACATATTACATTAGGTCAACTAGCTAATGAGGAAGAGCCAGAAACAGAAATTCTTTACGACCAACCCTTTGAAGATAAAAAACGAATGCGTGTTTCCGGTCCTTTTACGGTAGAGACTCTTCAAAATTTAGATCCTGTACCCCCGGAAGAAATTGAAAAAGAAGCCCGCGAAGACGATGAAGCCCAGAAATTTGAAGAGATGGTTTTTCAGCATCTCACCTCGGCAGGTATTAAAAACGGAATTAAGCAGGAAAAAGCTGTTTTTACCCAGGTAGATAGGCTCATTAACAGATCTCTCCATGCCGAAGGATATTATGAGTCAGAAGATGGCGAACGGAAGGCCTATTTTCATATTGGTCCCAAGTTTGGGACGGTAAGTAAGAAAGCTGTCAATGAGGCTATTAAAGAATGTCGCGCCAAAGGCGATGCCGACTGGCTGGTTATCTTGGGCTTTAGTTTTGAAAGCGATATCGAAAATGAAAGTGTCACCCAAAGTATGGGCAGTTTTGAAGTGACCAAAGTGCGCATGGCCGACGATCTGCTACAGGATGGGCTCCTCAAAAAAGACAAAAAAGCAGCTTCCTTCGTAACTATTGGAGAACCGGATATTGAGCTCCATAAAAATGAAAATGGCACCTACCAGTTAGAAGTACTTGGTATTGATATTTATGATCCCATCAAAAACCAGATTAAACCGCGTAACGCCAAAGATATTGCCTACTGGTCCGTCGATGACAACTATGATGACAGCAACTTTGTAGTTCGCCAAATCTTTTTCAGTGGCGGCGATAAAGATGAGTTTAAGGACATCAAAAAAGACTTGGAGCAACAGGCTAAGTATGCAACCAAAAAGAAATTAGAGCACACTCTCCGCATTGAAATGGACAATGAAGCATTTGACCGTCTGTATGGCTTAAAATCCCATCCATTTGAAGCTGAAGAAGGTCAAAAAGTAGCTGTTCGGGTGGTAAGTCAGTTTGGCGAAGAGGTGACGAAGGTTTTAACAGTTTAAATTTGAATTTTCTTTTATCTAAATAAATCAATAATCAAATTGAGGGAATAATGAGATACGCTAATATTTGCAGAGCAATCCAGAATAAGAGTGTTGTTGAATTTACATATGACGGTTATCGACGAATTGTTGAGCCACATTGCCACGGATTAACCGACAGGAATAATCCAGGGTTAAGAGGTTACCAAGTAGGTGGTGGTAGTGCAAGTGGTGAGGTACCTAGTTGGAAAATGTTTGATTTAAATAAAGCATTAAATATTCAGATAACAGAAAGAAATTTTGGCAGACCTAGGCTAGGCTATAAGAAGGGAGATCGGGATCTTAATCCTATTTATTGCGAACTATAAATATTTTATTGTGAAACTTCATTCATTCAGGATAAAAGGATATCGACGCATACATGACACAATTGTAACTTTTGGTGATGCAACTTTTTTAATAGGAGAAAATAATGTAGGAAAAAGTTCTGTATTAAAAGCTCTTGATCTATTCTTTTCGGATTATAAACCCGATCAAGAAGATTTCTTAATAGTAGACCACAAAGATGAGATTAGAGTCGAAAAAATTGTTTTAACTGCAACCTTTGTTGGGGTACCTGATGAGGCAAGGGAGTGGAGAGGATTTAAAGGAAGAATTTTGTCATTTAAAGATAATGAAGGGCAAACTAATGCCATTAAATATCGAAAAACCTATCCACTAAATGGCAAGACAAAATATGAAATGAGAGAATACAACAGAGATTTTAAAGAAGAATATCAAGAAGCTAAAACTCTACAGAATCTTGTAGATTTAGGAGTTTCTGAGGATAAACTTAAAGAGGCAGTTAATAACTATTCGTCCGGTAGATACCTGACGACTAAAGAAGTAATGGATGGAATTAGAGATGTAGATGAGCTTTGGGAAATGGATAGAGAGAATGAGAGTTGGTTTGAAAATCCAGGTGGTATCCCAGGAAATGTACAGATCAAGCTGCCACGATATTTGCTCATACCTGCTGAGGATAAACAGGATGAAATAAGTCATCGGTATGGAGCACTTCAAAAAACTATGAATGAACTTTTTGAGAGTGTCAGAGATCAGTCTGCTAATTACAAAAATGCTCAAAAATATCTAGATCTACTAGCTAAAGAATTGGATCCAAATGATCCAGATCGCGAATTTGGAAAAATGATGGAACAGGTAAATTCCATATTAAAGAATGTCTTTCCAGAATCTGAATTACATGTTGATACTAACTTAAGTGATCCAGATAGTTCGATTAGCCCATCATTTGATATTGGAATGTCTAGCAATGTTAGAACTTCTGCATCAAGACAAGGTATGGGTACAATTAGGTCAGCAGTTTTTGCTTTATTAAGATATCGCGAAATGTACTTAGAAAAAGCAAGAGAACAGGAAGGAAATTACATTCGTCCTTTGATAATTGGATTTGAAGAGCCCGAGATCTATTTACATCCCAATGCTGCAAATAATATGAGGGATGAAATATATAATCTTGCAATATCATCAAATTCACAAATTGTTTCTACTACTCATTCTCCATTTATGATAGATTTAAGTAAAGATCTAGATGACAAAAAAATTCCAAAGCAGATTCTAAATCTAATTACTTTGGATTCATCTATATCTGAAGTTACGACTTCTGTTGGTGTCTCTAATCCTTTTAATGTTACTGAAGCATTTATAAATCTAAAAAAGGATGAAAAAGACTTTTTGAAGATGATATTGAAAATGGACGACTATGTTTCAAGAGTCTTTTTTGCTTCGAAAATTATAATTATTGAAGGAGATACTGAAGAAATAGTTTTAAAAGAGACGTTAGCACGCATGCCTTTCGAGGTTAGGAAGGATATCCTATCTAGGTATCAGATAATAAGAGCTAGAGGAAAAGCCTCAATAATAGCACTTGTTAAATATTTGAGAGCATTATCACTAGATCCATATGTAATACATGATAAAGATGAGAAAAAGGGAGCTACCAAATTTAATAAGCCAATTCAGGAAGCTTTAAGTTCTCCAGACCAAAAATATGTACTCAAAAATTGTATAGAAGAAGTATTAGGTTATGATGCTCCTTCTAGCAACAAACCTTACCAAGCATTTAAATATATTACTAAAAATTGGACCAAAGAGGATGGGTGGATCGGTGTCCAACAAAATTGGAGAACAATTTGTGAAGAAAATCTATTCCCAGATGTTTTTCTTTCATATAAATTAAGAAATATCGTGAGTAGCATTGTAGAAAGTAAATCGGTTTAAAATTGTAATAGATCAAAAATTATATTACATGAAAATTTTCCACATAGCAGACCTTCATTTAGGTCGTTCTTTTCGCAATCTCCCAGAGGCCCAAGAAACTCTCTCCGAAGCACGGTACGAAACTCTCCATAAGACCATTGATCAAGCAAATGAGTTAGAGTCTGATATTTTCGTCATTGCCGGTGATCTATTTGATCGAACCTCAATGAAGGTTGGCGATATTCAAAAGGCTGTACAGGCGATCAATCAGTTTGAGGGAGCAATAGTATTAGTACTACCGGGTAATCATGATTACATCACCGCCGACAGTCAGCTCTGGGATCGCTTCAAAAAGGAAGCAGATGACCATGTATTAGTTTTGGATAAGAAAGAACCGATCGAGCTTTCGATTTTTGAAAGAGAAGTCAGGATTTATCCCGCTCCCTGCAATGCCAAACACTCTGCCAATAATGCAATAGGTTGGGTGCAGGAAGTTGAGAAGGATCAGGCGTCTCTGCACATAGGGATTGCTCATGGCAGTATCGAAGGGGTGTCGCCTGATTTTGACCAGCGTTATTACCCTATGACTATCCAGGAATTAAAAAATGCCGGTGTTGATCTTTGGCTGATGGGCCATACCCATATAACCTGGCCGGAGCAACCGGATAAAAGGGATACTATTTTTAATCCCGGTACGCCCGAACCCGATGGATTTTCGTGTACACATGAAGGACGGGCATTTCTACATTCCATTAATGATCAAAATGGGATTACAACGGAAATTATCAGTACCGGAACTTATCGCTTTAGAAAGATCAAAGAAGAGATCGTTACTGATGGCGATGTGGATGATCTTATCGAAAAATTTAGTAAAGACTCCTGGAAACACTGCGTTGTCGAATTAAAAGTATCATTTTTGGATACCCCATCTTTTACAATAACCTTGCTGCGCCCATTTTCTTCGACAATTTTAAAAAACTGATGTAATCCGTCCACCGTAGCTTGCTGAGTTTTGTCGATGAGCATCAAATACGGCTCAATCTGGTAATCCGGATAGGCCCGTCTCGCTACCCACGTTTGGAAAGCCACGTCAAACAAGTAAGGTTGCCATTTGCTGTAAATGTCATCTTTGTTCTTGTAGGTAAAAGACTCATCCGGCTCCCAGGATTTTGATTTTACTTCAATGAGATCCAGGCGATTGCCTTTTTTTTGGAGGATATCTACCAGCACAAAACATTGCTCATGTTGTATGGCGGCTTCATAGATAGTGACTTCATCTTGTTGAAGTAAAGCATTGGTTTCGCTTAGTGATAATGACTTCTCCTGCGTCATGGGGATATCATGCCCGCCGGGAAAGTATAGCTTGGCAAGTTCACCGACCTGAAGCCCTCCTTCGGCCAGTGCCCGCATGAAATCATTATCTTCTAAGGTGCTTTTATACTCCTTGTGTTGTTTGTAATAGAGTTTGGTAGGGCAGTCCAGGGCATGGACAAATTTAGATTTTGTAAGGAATTGTGACATAAAAGTAATAGTAGTTGATGAATATGGAATTACTGCCAACGATCTGAACTAATAAACAGAGGTTAATCTTTATAAACAAATCAACGGTGACAACATGCTGTCATGGATAAATTATATTTTATAGATGAACCTTAATTTAGAAACTTAGTCATGTCAAACCGTAAAAGGAGAGCTGAGATCAAGAAATTGAAAGAAAATATTCCAACAATGACTATGAAAGAGGTTATCAAAAGAGGGGACTTGCCAGAACACTTTCATTTATTTACTCTTCAGGAGATGAAGGAGTATAACAGTAGGAAAAATGAAAAAAGACGGGAAGTCTTCAAGAAGAGATTAACAGAATACGATTTTATTGATAAAAATGAATGGTGGTGATTAACCTCCATGGTTTTCTAAAACCATGGAGGAATATGGTATAGCAAATTTCAATTAATCACCGGCCTGTTGTCATATTATTCCCGGATATTTTCTAATATTTGAAGCATCCGGAAAAACGGATTGCCTGTATCATTGGTTTTAGATTCCGCAAGTTTTTTCATCTCTTCAATTCGAGAACCATATTCTTTATTAATTACAAGTTCTAGTGTATCAATTTCTTGAAGATTCTCTGTTATATAGCCGATTGGAACATAGGGAGACCAGAATGAGAATTTAATGTCATTGAAATTTGTAAGGTACTTTTCTGCATACAGCTTTTGATAATTATGTTTTTTCTTGATTCTTTTAACGGATTCTTGATTCCCACCATAGTCTACACCCCCTATATGTGTTGTCACTTCACATAGGTGTACACTCTTCTTGGTCATATTTAAGCCAATTACGTCTAATTCAGATAATCCTTCAAAACCTCCTCCTGGCGCACGAACATTATAATCTACAAAATCGCATTTTCGCATAGTTTGAGATAAGCACCAACGATGTATTCGCCAATATTAGTTGTCATATTTAATACTTTTAGTTTAAAAAACAATATTTAAAGGTTCTCTAAATAAATAGTTTTAAGTAATTTCAAAAATTATAAATACTGAAAGATTAAGAGTGTAATAATCCAGTTTTGGAATACTCATGATTAACCATTTTTATTTTTCTAATTCAATCTATTTATAGACTTCTATTCTCTTTATTAAAGCTTTGATTTTTAAATCCATGCCGAGTTAAATTCCAGGTTTTAGTATTATATAGGTTGATTTATAATTTAGGGTTGCAACGGATATTAACAGATTGTTTAAATATTTAAAGGCCTATTTTGGGCTTTATTACCTATTGACATTTGAGGTGCTTAGTTTTTGCAACTATTAATGGGGAACAACAGATAGATTCATATGTACGATCTTATTGGTGATATACATGGTTATGCAACGGTGCTGAAAAAACTATTAAAGAAGTTGGGGTACAAAAGGAAAAACGGTGCATTCCGTTGCCCAAATAGGAAGGTCATATTCGTTGGAGATTATATCGATCGAGGCCCTGAAATCCCCGATACTTTACATCTGGTTCGCTCAATGGTTGATGCCGGAGAGGCTATTGCCTTAATGGGGAACCATGAATTTAATGCCATACTTTTTAATGAACCTAAAGAACAGGGTGGCTATTTAAGACCTCGCTCTTTCAAAAATATAACCCAACATTTAGAAACGCTGCGTCAATTTAAGGGAAAAAGGGAAACGTACGAGACTTATATTGAGTGGTTCAAATCGTTACCTTTATATTTCGAAAATAAATATTTGAGAACAATTCATGCCTGTTGGGATAACAAAATGATCCGTGAACTACAGGAATATCTTTCTGATTCATCATTAGGCGTAATAGAACCAGAGTATTTTTGTATGGCAGGTGATCGGGATACTCGGGTGTATACCCTGGTAGATACGTTGTTGAAAGGTAAAGAAGTGGAGCTACCCAATGGAAAGTCGTTTAAAGACAAAGATGGTAATCAGAGAAAAGAAGCTCGGATAAAATGGTGGCTCAATCCTCAAAAGAGTTCTTTTGGCGAATGGTGTATGAATGAAGTAGGTGGATTGGGCGATAAGCGGGTCGATTCTAAATACCATACCGACAGTCATTACAAGAGGAATTATATACCGGTATTCTTCGGTCATTATTGGCTTAATGGAACTCCGGCGCTGCAGCGCCCTAATGTCTGTTGTTTAGATTATAGTATTGGTAAAAAGGATAAATTAGTTGCTTATCGCTATAATGGAGAGAAAAAATTAAGGCAAGAGCAATTTGAATGGGTAAGCTACTGATTAGGAGCTACCTGAGTTTGGTATTATTATTTCCTTAAAGAGAATAGATATCCCCTAGAATCAAAATATGAGAATGGCTTTATTTCTGATATTAAACCAGAGAATAGAAAAGGATTTTTATTTAAGATTCATCTTTGTTCGATGATTAAACTAAAGTTGGTTAAAGAAGTGGAATCTCAATTAGTCAAGTTGAATTGACTAATATCAACTTGACTTGACTTTTATCAAGTTAAATTGATAATTTATTCATGTTATGGATAAATCGAATCAAAATAGTACTCTTAGAACTCCACTTAACGATATCCTTGGGTCAAAAGGCCATATAATGATTCTTCGGCAATTGTCAGAGGCAAAGAATCCAATGAGCCACTCGGAACTCCTGGACAGAACAAATCTATCACGACAAGGAGTATATGATGTGGTACGTAGATTAGTGGAGAATGGGATTGTTATGTATGTTGGGAGTGGTAAACAGCAACAAGTTGCTTTACGAAAGGATTTTCCACTCTCAAATATAATTTCAAAGCTATTTGAAGCGGAGAAAAAACGCTTCAATGATCTCATCAAACGAATCCAGGAATTAATTAAAAACTTAGAGATACAGCCTAAGTCAGCCTGGATATTTGGGAAAGTAGCTCTAGGGGTAGATGAGTACGGCGACACTGTTCAAATAGCATTACTGGATAATATTAAGAATGTCGACGAAATCACTGATGAATTAAGAAACCAACTTTACTACCATGGAATTGAGAAAAAGTATGATATAACTATTGATATCACAGGCTTTACTATAGCTGATTTAAGATCAAGGTCCAGCCTAAATCCTGCTGAAATACTCATGCTTTGGGGATATCATCCACAACACTATCTGAAGAGTACTCAGAAAAACGGAGGCGACAAGAAAAGTCACCAAGAGTTAGATCAACAATCTCTTGAAAATGCTAAAGCCTGGACCGAGCTTCTAAAAACGTATCCTGAAATTATTCAACGAACAGTTGAATATCTCGAAGATCGTATTCCTAAAATCAGTACCGGTGAGAAACAAGAGCTGCAGGAATGGAAGCACATCCTGGAAAGCATGTCGTTGCAACGCTTGAAGAAGTTTTTAGAGTCTGATTCAGAACGTTCTACCCGTTTGCGACAATCGCTTCCCTTCTGGCCTGTATTGAAGGATAACGAGCGTTCTAAGCTTGAAAAGCTTAAATCAGAACAGCAGGCCCATGAATAGAGAACAGCTTGAACATGCTATCCGGGCGGCTTGTGATGTCTCTGGTGATAATGAGCTCTATATTTTCGGTTCTCAAGCCATATTAGGTCAATATCCCGATGCCAATGAACAGTTGAGGCAATCTATTGAAGTAGACCTTAGTCCGAAACATAATCCTGAAGCCGTAGATAAAATCGATGGTGCATTGGGAGAGAATTCCCCATTTCACCAAACACATGGCTTCTATGTCCACGGTGTTTCTCTTGAAACGGCAGCGTTACCTAAAGGCTGGAAAGAAAGAACGACTAAAGTCCAGGATTATATGGCTGCCGATAAGATCGGTTGGTGTATAGAAGCCCATGACCTGGCCGCCAGTAAACTCATCGCCTTTCGAGATAAAGATCGGGCATTTGTAAGAAGACTCCTTATTGAGGAGATGATCGATGCAAGTGAGCTAATAAACCGCATTCAGCTAATTAATACTGAAAAAGAGTTAAAAAATAGAGCCCTAAACTGGGCAAAAAGAATTGCTGAAGAGCTTTAAACGGTTGCTAAATTTTGTGGCGAGTAAACTAAGTGGGACCTGTCCAGCTAATTCGCATGTTTTCTACTCGTATAGAATAATATTTAAGAATAGTTCTCTATAAATAACTCATTAATTCTCTGCGACAGTATAGAATTTCTTTCACCTAATAGAATGAAGAGCTTTTCTAAAGATTTTCTGCCAGTTTTGGTGAGTATGAGGTCATTCAGTGTAGAACGTATCCCAAATTTATTAAACATTGAGTTTATCGAAATGTCTTTGCTTATGCTCGGCGTGAACGTCCATAAATCCAAATCAAGAGATAGAGATCCATACTTATCTTGGCTGTATTTAGTTTTAATGTGTTTATCAACAGATTGTAGAATATCTGAATACTTGGAAATTTGTTTGGGATCGTCTGATTCGATTGCAGTTTGAAACTCTTTTATCCAAGATCGAAGCTTTTGATATTCATCTCTTAACTGTAAGGCTACTTCAAAAAGATCGTCTAAATCATTAGAGTCTTCGAGGATATTGACAATTATTGGAGGAAGAGAAAAACTTACATACTGTCCTGAACTAAAATCATTTTGGTACTGAAAAACTTTTGTGCGACTTGAGTTAATTAAGTTCATAGTCTGTGAAGTAGCATCTCCCTTTCCCAAAATAGGCGTTTGTTGAAAAGCATACTTTCTTAAGGGATGAGGCAAATAAAAAGTTTCATATACTTGGCTTCTTGCAAACATACCTGCACCGCCCCAAATAACTTGTGACATTAGCGGGTCGACTGTGGTCTCATCTTGCTTAAATTGATTCTCATTTTCCCTCTGAATTTTTTTAATACTATTTGTTACACAAGCTTTTTCTACAATAGTTTTTCTTACTTCAAAAATTTTACCTTTTCTGAAATTATGACTCTTAATTAACGATTCGTTTTCCAATTCTTTTAAATGCAGACTTTGGTCCCAAGCTGATGTAAACTTACTATCAACCACTATTTCATCTCTTAAAACTAAACTCTGCAAAAAATTGAAGAGCGCTTCAATTTGCACAAAGCCTTTTGAAATATCTTGGTATGAATGAGATTCATTTTCTTTGTCCACCAATAGTTTTGAGGCATTATCATTAGATAAACCATTTGAATATAGTTCTTGAATCTCTTGAAGTGTCCAATTATCAAGGATAATTCGATTAAGCATTTTGAAATATTTAAATCTAAGGATTGTAAGGCTTTATTTATTATGAGGAGCTTTATAAAGCCAAAGTAAAGGAGTTCATAGACTAAGCAAATTTTGTCAATTATACTTATTATTTGACGATAATTTAAAGATTCATCATCCATCTAGGTAAGTCTGAGTAAAATAGTCAAGAAGGGTGTAGTAAGAGTGGGGACAAAAGTTGGACAGCCTCTTTTAAATTTCCTTTCTAAGCCGCTCAAAAGAGAAATTGCAATCGATGGTCAGTTAGTTGCCCCTACCTGCCCAGCTGTTCATTCATTTACCTGAGAAAGATACAGAAAAGCCCCACAGTTAACCTTCCTCTGGGACTACATATTTTTGTTCATTAATCAACTAAAGTATAAGAGGATAAGTGATTGATATATAGATAGTTATATATCAATCACTTAACGATATAAAACTAAGAAAATAGTTATTGTTCAAGAGAGTGTAATCATGAAAATACCAACGACATCGAAAATTTCAGCAGCCTTCGTTGGCGTAATGTTTTTGCTAATTGTGCTGGGTTATTTTACCAGTTGTGATAAATCCACCTTAATTCCCACGACCGCAATTGATTCGGGTAATCCGGAAATGGTGGAAAAGCTAAATTCGACAACCACAGTAGGCGGCCTTACGGGGGGAATATTTACACAGATAACGTCGAATCCATCTCTGCAATGGCAACCAGATATTTCGGGTGACTATATTGTGTGGGAAGACGACCGTAATGGCAATATGGATATTTATGGGAAACAAGTATCGACGGGTATTGTAACGCAGGTGACGACCAATTCATTTGATCATTATTGGCCGGCCATTTCGGGTGATTATATAGTTTGGGGTGAGTACCGCAATGGTAACTGGGATATTTATATGCAACAAATATCGACCGGTATTATGACACAGGTGACAACGAATACGGCGGATCAGGAGTTTCCGGCTATATCGGGTGACTATATTGTGTGGGAAGACGACCGTAATGGCAATATGGATATCTACCTGTATGAAATATCAACGGACACGAAGACACAGGTGACGACCAATACCTCGACTCAAGGCTGGCCGACCATTTCGGGTGACTATATAGTTTGGGAAGATGAACGCAATGGAAACTGGGATATCTATAAGCTACAAATATCGACGAGTACTATGACACCAGTAACGACCAATACATATGGGCAGTATTGGCCGGCCATTTCGGGTGACTATATTGTGTGGGAAGATGAACGCAATGGCAATATGGATATCTATAGGCAACAAATATCAACAGGAAATGAGGCACAGGTTACGATGAATACGGCAGATCAAAAGTATCCGGACGTTTCAGGAGACTATATTGTCTGGCAGGATTACCGCAGTGGCAACTGGGATATTTTTGCGCAAAAAATATCAACGGGTACCGTCACACAGTTAACGACAAATGCAGCAGTTCAATGGTATCCAGCCATCTCGGGTAATTTTATTGTTTGGGCTGATGAACGCAATGGCAACTCAGATATCTATATGTACGAGATCCTGCAATCACCCGCCGAACAAGTACAGGCGCTGATCACAAAAGTTCAGAACCTGATTACGAGAGGTGTATTGCTAAAAAGCCAAGCGAGCGGATTACTGGAAAAACTGAATCAAATATTAGTAAAAGTAACTGATGGCAAGTTTGGACCGGCGGTCAACCAATTACATGCGTTCAAAAATCAAGTACGCGCATTTATGAGAAATAGGCAGTTATCTTCCGGGGAAGGCGCTGAACTTATGGATGGTGCTGATGATATTATCAGTGGCATACTTAATTCATAAAATAATAGGCGAATTTGGGAAGGATTGAACCTGCGGAACATTGAAAATACTTGTATGGCTAAATCAAATATAAATAGCCAATTGGGTAATGGGTAAAAATATATGATGAGCAAATAAACAGGATAATACTGAGATATATTTTTAGAAAAATATGAGAGTGGATAATCTTATAATTTATAAGCTACATTGAGAGGTTATCATGAATAGAAATGAGACAGAATTATCTGAAAGCTATGAGCTGAGGAAGTATGAAGATAAACAGGCATTACATACAATTGTAGGCTTGTTAGAGCAAGTACAAGCCAATCTAAAACATTACGTTGTTTTTCTAAAAAAAATAATAGCTACGGAAAATAATAAACCAGAAAAACAGATTAGTAATATAAGAGATATCTTGGGAGATGATGAGGATTTTATTAAAAAACAGTTAGAGCAAATTGTACATAATATGATCCAGGTCGAAGAGAAGTCTCAAAGTCCAAATTTATGGACTTATAGTGTGGACATTGCAAAAGTTCAGGATGCTTTTGAAAGATTGATTCCCAATTATAAAAAGAAATCTGCCAGTGCCAAGAAAGATGATCCAAAGGAATACCCATCTTATAGAGAGTTGGATCCTAAATCAATTCTTATTCCACATGAAGGTAATGCTAAATCAGATGTTAAAAATTTGTTATGTATTCATAAGGATGTCCGTATTAACTTAGAAAGAGCGAAGAAAATACGGCGGGAAATCGGTATTTTTACTATTCCTCTTAGGATTAAAGAGTATACAAAAAAATTGGCTGGAGTAGGGACCTACCTAGATTTCCATAATCAATTCAAAGACGAGCTTGAAGATGCCGATGACCGAATGGTGGTTCTGCGAAGATTAGCAGAATGGAATACTAAATATATTCAAGGGATAGTGGATGTAGAAAAGGGTGTGATCTATTATATCGGTAATTTTTGGAGACAGGTATTGAGTTATATTTTAATTTCAGGCCCAGCTGTGATTGGTTTTGTAATTATTCTTCTACTTAATAACAAAGAGATTAATTTGTTTAATTTTTCAGTGAGTGAAAATTCATTGGGATTATACTTATTGACTTTTGCCGGAGTTTCCTTCCATATCATCAAGCAGGCCAGTTATTTATCGAGAACGAAAGAAAATAAAGGAATAATTCTCGATAAGCTTAGATTATGGGTTCATGTACGAGAATACCGATTCTTTACATCGGTATTAACAGCAATTGCTGCCTTTCTATTACTTGAACACTATTCAGTTGAGAATAATACTAGTGAATACTATTGGATGTTCTTTCTTGCCGGTTATAGTGTGGATAGTTTTTCTGATTTATTCGTACAAAGATTTAATACAGCAGTATCTACCCATAATCAAGAGGTCATGAATAAGTTGTCTGATATAATAAGTTCAGATAATCTTAGAAATTCCTTAATGGAAAAAAAATAATGAGTCTTTATCCAGAAAAGTAACAAAGAAAAACTGAATAAGAGAAATTATTGATTTTTATTTGGGAGCAATAGTGGGCCCGATTTCTAAAAAACTACTTTGACAATGCCATCAAAAGTTTTGAACGGAAAAAATCTATATAAAGAAAGATGTTTAAATATTAATAACCTTCACCAGTGATACTCAAAGTTGGTACATTAGTGGGTACACAGTAGCCAAAAATCGGCATATATATCCACTATAGCCAATTCTGAACTACACTCATAATCGATTGGGACGTCCCGGGGTTCGGGAAAAATATCTTAGATAACTCCTTCCTAAACTTCATGAGTCAAATATTGAACCCTTTGAAGCCAACCAAATTTTGCTTTAACTATGGAAATGGTAATATTAGATCAGTTTTGCCAAAGCAAATGACCAATAGATTATAACTAACTGTTTTTAAAACTCATGTATACCAATAGGTTTAAGAAGTTCTTCTCACCTTTTCGAAATGCATTCAGTCTCCGCCCGATGTTAATCGGATTGCTCTTAGTATTTATTTTTAGTTCTTGTAACAATATTCAAAATACATCAACTAACCAAGATGGAGATTGGATTGGAACCTGGGATCCATCGCAACAGCTCGTCGAACCACGCAATATGCCACCAAAGCCGGGATTGAGTAGTAACACTCTTCGGCAAATCGCCTATGTTACGCTCGGAGGAGACTCCTTGCGAATGCGGTTATCTAATAGTTTCGGCACTACTCCTATCACGCTGGATGAGGTACATATTGCAGAAGCAGTCTCCGCTGATAGTAGTGCCATTGTCGCAAATACGGATAGAAGTTTAACTTTCGATGGGAAAAAGAGCATCACCATTCCGCCCCATTCTACTATCAAATCAGATCCTTTCCACTTTACATTAAAACCACTAAGCAATGTTGCGATTACAATTCACTATGGGGATATCTCGCCAAATCTGACCGGACATCCGGGATCGCGCAGTACTTCTTATCTAGTGAAAGGTAACAAGGTTTCCGCTACAACTCTTCCGAATGCTGCACGCACAAATCACTGGTATACGATCGATGGCATCGATGTTATGGCGTCCAGGTCTGCATCAAGCATTATTGTGCTTGGCAACTCTATCACTGATGGACATGCTTCGGGTACCAACCAAAACGGTCGATGGACGGATGATCTGGCCCGCCGTCTTCAGAAAAACCCGGAAACACAAGAAATTTCTGTTCTGAATGAGGGGCTTGGCGGAAATTGTATTCTTCATGGTTGTTTGGGTCCAACTGCTTTGAGTCGATTTAAACGCGACGTAATTAACAAGCCTAAGGTTAAGTGGCTCATTATCTTGGAGGGAATCAATGACATCGGCGGCTCACGAGGAGAAAAAAATGCTGCCATCATAGGTGACCGCCTGATCGATGCCTACAAATGGATGATCAATGTTGCCCATGACCACAACATCAAAGTTTATGGAGCAACCATGACTCCTTTCGGCGGCTCTTTTTATGATAAACCGGGCCATACGGCCGCCTGGAAAAAGGTCAATAAATGGATTCGAAATAGCGGTCGTTTTGATGCCGTTATTGATTTTGACGCAGCTATGCAGGATCCGGATCATCCGCTGCAACTGATCCCAAAAGGAGACTCAGGGGATCATCTCCATCCGGGCCCTTTAGGATATCAAATGATGGCGAATACGATTGACCTGAAACTTTTTAAATAATACTTGGAAAATTCATTTTAACATTGGGCTGATCTGGGTGGGTAAATTCCTTACAACTTAATAAATTCCCCTTTGAAATAATCCAAGGAGGGATTCTCATCCACAAATGGAAATAGAATAATCCATTTATTACATCCTGGGAACAGCTATCCCAAGACAGACTATCGTTAAGTGACTGAATTTCGCGTTGCCCGACTGGGTCGGAAGAGGTATAACCGGTATCTAACGTCATTTAACTAATTATAGATCTTGGGAGGATGACGCAGTTGCTACCTGGAATACCCAGATCCAGCACACCCCAAATCATGCGTTCCAACTATTGCCCTGCATGAATACTACGGCTATTTCCTACATGCACTTTTTCAATCTCACTACTGTCAGATTAGTAGGGATAACCACATAGAATGATAGTTATTTAATGGAAATTACTTTTGCTAGTTAAATTTTAATTCATGGAGAGAACAATGAAAACCATATTCGCATTTTTAATTGGATTGCTGTTTACAGCTACAGTAGCGTATGCCCAGGAAAACCTGCAAGATGTGAAATATGACGATAATGGTCGCTTTGCCGTTCAGGTAGAAGCATGGAGATCGGAAGTAAAAGCGGGACAGCGCATATCGTATTGGAAAGAGCAAGGACTTGACCATGCCTCATTTGCAAAAGACGGAAATGAGGAAAGCGGAGACATTTGGTTCCGATTATTCCTCGGACGATTTGCAAATATGGAGGATGCACAACATTTCCAAAACGTTTTTGCAGAAAAATTCAACAACGAGACATGGATTACCACAACACGCAGTGGTGAAACAATAACGACTATTCAAAATAGAAAATAAGGGCAGATTTTTTCTGCCCTGCCTTCGTATAAAAAATCAATTCCGCGTACGGAAATTGAGCTATGCCTTGCTGGTCCTCAAGTTCTGAATCAATTCAGGTTGATCGTTGAACGGCCTGATTTTTCAACCGGATGGTCCGAATTCTGCAGTGGAACCATCATTAATGAAGTTCTACTCGTTCACTATCGAAAAACCGGAAGTTTGTTCAAACCAACTGAAACTAAGCCCTGTCTCATTCCTTTCCAGACTTCAAAGAAACAGGGACAGTCTACATAACCATTCTGAAATAAATTGTAACGTTTGGCCGAACAAGTCGTCCCATGGTCTGAATTAAAGATCAGGTAACTTGAAAATATATTTAGAATTATGATACGTAAGAAGATATTCGGAATCGTCTCAGCCTTAATACTTTCTATTTCTGTTATAATAGTTGGTTGTGACAGTACAACCACTGCAACGAATGGTAGTGATACCATGGGTAACATGGGTACCTTAAAAGTTAAAATGCACGATGCCCCCGCTAACTATGACTCAGTCAATGTTAGTATTAAAAGCGTTGAAGTGAAGGATACTTCAACTGATACTGGATGGGTGAAAATTAATAGTCCCCAAAAAACCTTTAATCTTCTTGAGCTTACCAATGGTGCTTCGGCGGTCCTAGGTTCAAAAGAATTACCCGCAGGCACATATGAGCAAATTAGACTTATTTTAAATAAGGATGGCAATAGTGTAGTCGTTGATGGCACCAAACACAATCTGTTTATCCCAAGCGGAGCTCAAACAGGTATCAAACTCAATATTAATGCTGAAATTAAACCAGATATCACCTATACCCTCCTGCTGGATTTTGATGCAGCCCGCTCGATTGTCGAAACGGGTAATCAGCATTCCCAGCATGCCAGCCGTTATCTTTTGAAACCTGTTATACGGGCAACAAATCAAGCAGAAACAGGTAATATTTCGGGAGCCATAAAACCAGTTGATGCCAAACCGTTTATTTACGCAATCTCCGATTCTGATACACTTTCTTCTACGAAAGCAGACACAACAGATGGCTCATTCAAACTGGTTGGCTTGAAAGAAGGTAATTATACAGTCTCCGTAGAGCCGGCTGATACTACTGCTTATCAAACTAAAGACACAACAGGCGTAGCGGTAACGATAGGCGAAACAAATGATATTGGCACCTTAACGCTCTCCCAAAAATAAGGTTCAAACTTTTTTGGAAAATGAGGTCTGCAAATATATTGCAGGCCTTATTTTTTTGTAGATACTACAGTTCCGGATGCCTAATGAATAAAATTTAACCTGTATATCATTTTTTATATCACGGAGGAGTCAAAACCAACGTTGGTATATATACCAAATGACCATCCCCCATTGCGATCCTATTATGCTGCCTGTACACTATCAGCTTCCGGTTAACTTCATCAGTTATCTACAAATAGAGGTACCTTGCCTCGTCGTAGTAAATCGTATGTCGTGGATCCGAATGTAAATCGCTTGATAGCTGACATGGAATGCGCGCCGAGGACAACCATATCGGGTTTTGTACTATCGATTTGAGCTAATAATTTTTCACTGGTATTTCCCTTCTCCAAAATAGTTTCTTCAACGTGCTCAAAGTTATGAGCTTTCAAATACGTTCCTGCTAATTGAAGTGCTAGGCCGGCCTCCTCCCTGGCTTCATCAGAATTTTGGTCTGTGACATGTACTAATTCTATATCAATATCTCGTCCATAAGGCAACAAGTGGACGAAACTATGTAGTGCCCGAGCTGAAGCCGGACTGTCATCAAATGCTACCAGCACACGTTCTACTTCACGATATTCTCCGGCAACAATAAGCGTGGGCGTAATACATTCCTTAATAACTTTAGCCAGTGTACCTGTTTCTTTCTCGGGTTTAGTATAAAAGAAGTGAGAATCACTGCCTACGATCAACAAATCATGATATTTCATCTCTTCAATAATACGTTCATAGGGCACCCCTTCATCAATAGCTTCGAAATAATCGACGCCTGATTTTTCAACATTTTCATGAAATTTCTTTATTAATAATTGAGCTTCTGTACGGTTTTCTTCCGTCAAATACTCTCGAAGCTTATCCGCATAATAAATTGTTCCAATTCCACCCGTACCCACACTCGCATAAATATCCTCCATATCAACAATAGCTAGCCCCGTCAAACGCGCCCCAAAATGATGAGCCAGATGGATAGCGTATTTCATAGCAACAGGAGTATCTGAATCGGGATCTAAGGCAACTAAAATACGTTTAATCATAGGTATATAATATACTTAACTGGTAAGCATAATATGACAATAAGGCTCGCTTAAAGATACAGGAGAAGACGAATTCCTATGAAAGAGATTGGATTACAACTTATAATATTGATGATCTACACTACAGCCAAGAATCTTTCAACTCAAATACTTTTCCCTACACAGGCAGCCAAGTTTTGCTTACAACAGCCGATATTCAATCCCTTTCGAAAACCACACTAGAAAGGTCGTAAAATTTACCTACATAATGTTGATAATAAAATAAGAGTATACTGATGGAAGCTATCGGCTCAATTAAGGATCTTTATCTCGAATTTGTAAAAGATATTTACCATGCAGAAGTACTGCTTGTACCTGAATTGCGGTTATTCGAGGGGAAAGCAAAAACATTAGAGGTCAGAAAAGCTCTGAAAAATCACATAACTAAGACGAATGCTCACATCGCAAAGTTGGAAGAAATTCAGGAATATTTAAATAGTGATCTATTACAGGAACATTGTCGTACTATGAAATCTATGATCCTGGAGACTAAGGATCTTGTAAAGCGATGCACCGATGACAAAATAGTGGAACGTGCTATTGTCGGATCTCTACACCGTATAACCCACTGTTTGATCACAATCTATCAGATGCTGATCTCAATGGCCGATGAATTGGAATTAAACAGTCACAAAGATATTCTGCAAAAGAATCTTCAGGATGAAATCTATTTTGATAAAACAATCAGTGCATTCGGTTTCAATCAACTGGTTCAAGAATTAAATCTCACCAAGAAGTTGTCATGAATCGCCCAAAAAACAAGGACATTTTTGATCTTTATGATCTGATGCTTGAGCAACTGCGAGATTTATACGATGGCGAAGTTCAGCAGATCAAATTTCTAAAGAATTTGTTGGATGATGCCGAATCGTATGAACTCAGTGAATTTCTTGCCTATCACCTCAAAGAAACCGAGCGTCAAATTCGCCGCATTAAAGAGGTCTTCGATGAATTAAATGAAGAGCCGGAGGGCGAATATTGTGATGGGATTGGCGGCTTGATTAAAGAAGCCAAAAAGCTGTCTGATCGTTGTATGAATGAAGAAGTGCGTGATGCAGCGCTTATTACTGCCATTCAACATATCAACCATTACGAGATGGCTGGATATGGAACCGCAATAGCTTATGCTAAAAACATGGAACGTCATGAAATTGCTGAATTATTGCTGGAAACACTCCGTGAGGAAAAAAAGGCGGATATGGGATTGAGTGATCTTGCTGAGGACCGGATTAATGTAAATGCCAAATGGTCATCACTGGTAAACAAGATAGAACCTACATCTCGTATAAAATAGATCAGCAATTAAATCACAAAGTTAAGTTGGCAACATTAATCTTTACGAAAGCGGATGGATATGTTCATCAAAGAAATACTTTTCCCGACGGACTTTTCTGAAAATGCACAGCATGCCCTTTCTTTTGTGCTGGACCTTGCTCGCAGATCCAAAGCTCAACTTCGGCTATTTCATGCCCTCGAGGAGGCTTACGAGTTAGCCCCACTCCAGGCGGAAGAAAAAACACGCGCAAATCGTAAAGTAAAGTTGCTGCTACAGGATCTGAAAGAAAACATCATTCACAATAAGGAATACAGCGATCTCAATATTCAAATAGATAGTCTCGATGGTCAACTTGTATTTAGCATAATGGAAGAAGTTAATAACAATTCGAATATCGACCTTATTGCGATGGGAACAAAAGGTGCTTCCGGTCTCAAAAAAATACTTTTTGGCAGTAATACTTCGGATATTATCCTTCGTTCAAATATTCCGGTACTAGTTATTCCTGATAATATTCCCTTTCACCATCCATCTAATATTATTTATGCTACCGACTATCGTGAAGGAGATCTTAAATCGATAAACCAAGCTGCGAAATGGGCCGAATTATACCATGCGACTCTAAAAGTCGTACACGTAGCGCCTAATCTAAATCTAACAGAGGATATCCAGTTTCGTGGGTTTCAAAATCTATGTGAAGAACGCATCAGTTATAAGAAAATCGGTTTTGATCTTATCATAGAAGATAATTGCCA
>Ga0102962_1000061_pt1 | contig 68583 bp, 62 predicted proteins | sample SalPonF2_C_D2_MG_FD_84519 | JGI IMG/M metagenome (GOLD analysis project Ga0102962, IMG submission 84519) | Salt pond soil microbial communities from South San Francisco under conditions of wetland restoration - Salt Pond MetaG SF2_C_D2_MG ...
GGGGACCGCTCTCGCCCTAAGGCTATGACGGCCACGACCCGCAACTCTCCAGTCACCTGGAGAGTGTGGCCTCCACCCGCTGAGACGGCGCTCACAAGAAGCCCGCTCAGGAGCAGTGGCAGCTACATGAACGAGCTTACGTGATCGACGGGCGGTGTCAACACAACGGCTTACCGCTTACCGGAGCCGCCGTTCTGTACTGCTGACCTGACCGTGAGTGAGCACCTGCCGATTAGGTTGCACTCTAGGGGAGGACGGCCACGGGCCGGTTCGGTATGTAACGCGTCCCTGATTGACCAGTAGTTTTTTTGCCCGTGGCCCAGCGACGCCGGGCCCGCATCTACCCCGTAATCCGCCAACCCGGGATTAGGTTGCACTTTAGGGGAGAGAACCGCGGCGCCTGACTCGGACCGCGCGCTAGCCCAATGCCCCATCCGGACGACCGTCCAGCTAACCCCTACCAGTTCTGCGCGGCTTCCCCGGACTACCCGGGTGTGGGCCGGTCCTGCTCGCCAAACCTTCAACGCATTCCTGAGACCGAGGAACCCCATGCCCAAACTATGTGGAATACCCGCGCGCACCCGTTCCCGAAGGACACGGCGCAACCCCCTTGAGACCGCCCAGGCGAACCCCAATTCGCTACGATGCGCCGTCAACGCTGCCTGCTTCCAGTGCATGGGAGGCCTGGCCGCTGACCCAGGCTGGCGTACAGAGATCCGTGACTGCACCTCTCGCGAATGCCCTCTGTGGGTTCACCGGCCACACCAGCGGGTGACGGGACGCTTCCCATCCGGACAAGCAACGGCCACCGCCGCTGAGGAAATCCAATGAGTGCCCAAGAGCTGAGCGCCCAAGAGCTGACCCCGATGGACCAGGACCTGCATGCGCTGACCCTTCGAGAGCTCTTGGCGATGTCCATGAGGCCGCGGGAGTTCCTCCTTGCCCCATGGTTCAAGGAAGGCCAAAGCGCCCTTCTGTGGGCTCCCTCAGGCGTCGGAAAGACGTTCCTGAGCCTGACCATTGCCCTCGCTGTTGCAGGCGGCGGAGAGTTCTTGGGATGGCATTCTCCGCGTTCCCGGAAGGTCCTCGTGATCGACGGAGAGATGCACCTGGAGGATCTCAAGGACCGCTGTGCGTCGCTGCTGAACAGCGTGGAGGGCATCGACCGGAACGCAGCGGGAAAGAACCTGACTATCCTTGCCCGGCAAGCGCAGCATCCTGACGCGCCGTTTCCGGACCTTGCAGAGCCGGAAGGCCAGGAAGAGGTCATGAGGCGTATCGCAAGCGAGCGGTACGCATTGGTCATCCTCGACAACTTCTCGACTCTCGCGACGGTGGAGGACGAGAACGCAGCCCATGCGATGAATCCTGTCCTGCAGTTCCTCTGGAAGTTCAAGCAGGCAGAATGCGCCTGCATCCTTGTCCACCACTCCGGCAAGGGAGGAGACCGCTACCGCGGCAGCTCGAAGCTGGAGACGACCTTCGAGGCGATCCTTGGGCTTCGGAAGCTGGACGACTCACCGTTCGACGAGCCCACTGGAGCACGCTTCCACATGAAGTGGGACAAGTACCGTGACCAGCGCGGCACGGCAATGCAGGAGCGGACGGTGTCTTTGGTGTCCGGGGAGGACCGGCGGTTGCGCTGGGACTCGGCCAGCCGCTATGACCCTGACCTTCTGCGGTTGGTGTCCGCGTGGAAGAGCTGCCGGTACGACAACCAGAAGAGTCTCGCGCACGCCCTTGGGAAGTCCACAGGCTGGGTCTCCCAGATGAAGGGTGAGGCGATCCGGCAGGAATTGATCACCTTGAGGGACTGGAAGGAGTGCCAGGAGTTAGCCCGAGAGAGTGTCGAGGACGAGGAATACGACGCGCACAATGACTTCTAGCTGATCTAATCTGGGACCTTCAGGGGCTCTTTTAAGAGCCTCTGAAGGGGACCTTCCCACTTTCTTCATCTCTTCACTTCACTACGTGGACTGAAACATGAAACGGCTCGTACGGCCCGCTGGACCGGCTTCTGAGGGCGAGCCTTGGCCCTTTGAATTCACGTGTCCTTAGCGTCTGATGTGGCCCTTCGTTACTTGTTTCGATCGCCGTCGTTGGCCTCAAGGCCGAGGTTTCGTTTGACGCGGCGAATGACTTCGTTTGCTCCCTCGCCGCGCACCCCGACCAAGCCTTGCCAATGGTTTTCGGACTCGTACCCAATGCAGCGGTTGACCTCGCTTGCGGAGAGAGAGAGGTCCCATATGCGCTTGAAGAACCATATCCACCCCCACGTCTCATTGTCGCTATCGAATCCCCATAGGTAAGCTGCTAGCGGTACGTTAATCGTCCAGTGGACGAAAACGCCGCACTTGTAGACTGTCGGGCCTCGCCTGAACAACACCAAACAGCGTTTTTCTAGCACCTTGCCGGCTTGGTGGACTCGTTCAAGCTTGGCTCCCCATACGTAGACGCCGCTTTCAGAGCCTGCCGTTCGAATGGCGTCCATATCACCCGTGTCGAGGAACCCCTCCACATACCTCAATGCGATTGGATGCTCCAGAGTTTTGGCAGCGTTTCGTCGGGCGAAGCGGCTGGATACCTGTTGGAGAGCGATGCTGGTCACTAACGGCGTTCCTCCGGCTGTGATGGCGCTTCCTACGGAGCGATTCACGATTGCCCGTCCCAGTTCGATGGAAGCCCGTTACTTAAGCGTAGGTGCTGGCGCTCCGCTCGTCTGTATCTCGGTGCTGTAGCCCTCTCCATCCCCGGGCGGTGTGTGTTCTCTAAGACGCCCTTGACAATGAGCGGTACGAGAAGGCGCTTGCCGACTTGGCCAAACCCGGCTATGTTTGGTTACCTAACAACGATTACAAAGCAAACTAGGAAGGGGGGGAAGCGTGTCCGACAAGCCCAAGTACCTCAAGCCAGCCAGTGTGGTGGCTGCGGCGGCGCTTTCAGTGTCTGCGGCTGCTGCTTCCGCAAACACGACTGTGAACGTCCCGCAGCAAAGGCTCGAGCAGATACAAACCCTCGCTGATGCTGCTGCAGCGCATAGCGGTTCGCCTTTTGTGTTGAGCACGGTGCCTGCGAAACGGTACGCATATCATTACTCCCACATTTCGCATAGCTCGCACGGGTCGCACCACTCACACGGCTCACACCACTCGCACGGCTCACACTACTCGCATACGTCACACGCCTCACACCAATCGTCCGCCTACTGAGCCTTTTCGGCTGATAATCAGCGGGGGAGGGAGCGATGGCTCCGGAAGAACGCGTGCCTGTATCGGCACTACGCAACGTGACGGCACGCCGGGAGAGGACTGAGGCCGTCTCGCTCGATGCATTCACCTTGGATACGGTGAAGAAGGCCTGCTACCGATTCGCCAACCGAGGCTTTCACAAGCTTTCTGTGGATTCGAAGCACAGACAAGTCTTGGTGCAGTTCCGTTTTCCGGCCAGCATCGAGCACGTCGAAGAGGAGGATATCGTCGACCGCTTTCACAACGAGGTCCTCGATCAGGACCTGCGCGAGAAGGTCCGGAGCCAAACCGAGATCATCCGAAATCTGATCCTAACGAACGCCTTCGCGGACTCCGCTCTGGTTGACGATGACTGCTGACCGTGCGGCCCTCCCAAAAGCGTTCGCGCCTTTTGAAGCGTACCAAAGGGATGCGGAGAGCACCTATACGTTGCTACCGTTCAATTTCGCTCAGCTGGATCACCGGTATCTGCTGAGCAATGACGCCGGGGATTACTGCCTCCTCCAACGTGACGAACTTGAGGCGCTGGTTACCGGCAGGTTGCCTATGTCCGCGCCCGCTTATGAAGGGCTCAGGGCGGGCCATTTCCTGTACGACGAAACGTCAGACGCGGCTCTCGACCTACTTGCGGTCAAGATACGAACCAAGCACGCCGCAGTTCGCAACTTCACCGCCCTGCACCTTTTCGTCGTGACCCTCCGGTGCGACTACTCATGTCCCTACTGCCAGGTCTCCCGCCAGACCGAGGATCGCCAAGCGTTCGATATGTCGGAAGAGACGGCGTTGCAAGGCCTCGACTTCGTGTTCCGGAGCCCTTCGCCGTCGATCAAGATAGAATTCCAGGGCGGGGAGCCGCTGCTGAACTTCTCGCTAATCCGATTCATTGTGGAAAAGGCGGAAGAGCGGAACCGAACTGAGCAACGCGACCTACGGTTCGTGATCGCGACGAACCTGACCTTTCTCAACGACGAGGTTCTGGACTTTTGCGAGGCGCACGACATTGACTTCTCTACGTCCTTGGATGGCCCCCGTCAACTCCACGATCGGAATCGGCCGCGCCCCGGAAAGGATGGGCACCACTGGACTCGCGAAGGCATCCGGCGCATCCGGGATCGTCTTGGTCCGGATCGGGTAGCAGCGCTAATGACTACCACGGAAGCCAGCCTGGGGCAGCCGCAAGATATTATCGACGAATATCTTGAGGCCGGGCTTCGGGCCGTCTTCCTTAGGCCGCTCTCACCCTATGGCTTCGCCATCAAGACCCGGCAGGCGGAGAAGTACGACTTCGACCGGTTCTTCAGCTTCTACCGGGAAGCGATGGAGTACATCCTCGAGGTGAACCACGACGGGGTCGCGTTCCGGGAGCAATACTCGACGCTCGTATTGACCAAGCTCCTGTCGCCATTCCCCATCGGATACGTCGATCTTCAGAGCCCGGCAGGGATCGGCATCAGCGCGATCGTGTTTAATTACGATGGTGGAGTCTATGCCAGCGACGAGGGCAGGATGCTCGCCGAGATGGGAGACGATACGTTTCGGCTCGGTGACTTACATAAGGACACTTACGAGGAGGTAATGCTCAACCCGACGCTGCACCAGGCGCTCGAGCAGTCCCTGACTTACGGCGCACCGGAGTGCCACGAGTGCGCGTTCCAGCCCTATTGCGGGAGCGATCCGGTCTATCATCACGCCACACAGGGTGATTGGGTCGGGCACAAGGCCTACAGCGCCTTCTGCGAGCGCACGAAGGCGATCACCAGTTACCTGATTCGCAAGCTGGAGGACAATCCGCGCGATGCCGCCGTACTCAGGCAATGGGTGCATCCATGATCCAGCTCCGCTCCAGACGCTGCACTTTTATCGAGTGGCCAGATGTGGCGGAGCCGCGTGTACTGGCCGTCACAACCAACCCGCGTTGCCCTCTTCCCGTCGCGCAGGAACGCCTACTCATTGTCGATTCCCCGGCTGATTTGGATGTTGGCCGACCGCGGAGCTTTCCCGCCGTGGCCTTCCGCTACATGCCGTCAGGGCCGGTGAACCTGCCTGGCGTCGTGCTCGATCCGGATCTGCACTATCTCGGGGAGGGAGACGTCGTACGGGTCAATCCGGCCAAGACCGAGGTGGCGGTACTGTTTCGCAGGCGGGCACGGTACAACGGTCTACTGGTAACGGAGCGATGCAATAGTTTCTGCTTAATGTGTTCGCAGCCGCCACGCCAGATAGACGATGGCTATCTTGTTAATGACATCCTGCGGACAATCGAGCTGATGCCCAGGGAGACCCCAGCGTTCGGTATCACGGGTGGTGAGCCGACCTTGGCGGGCGAAGGATTCTTCTCTATCGTCCGACACGCCCGCAACTACCTTCCTGACACCGAGTTGCATGTGCTGACCAACGGCCGTCGCTTCGCCGATGCGGAATTGGCTCAACGGCTCGCGGCCCAGAAGCACCCCGGGCTTCGGTTAGGCATCCCGCTTTACTCTGACCAGCCAGACCGCCATGACTTCGTGGTTCAGGCCCGCGGCGCCTACGATGAGACCCTAAAGGGTTTGCTGAACCTGGGGGCACACGGCGTTCGCATTGAGCTGCGCGTCGTCGTACATCGCCACACCTTCGAACGCCTACCGAAGTTGGCTGAGTTCATCGCACGTAACCTCCCCTTCGTTGAGCATGTCGCGTTGATGGGGCTTGAGCTTACCGGCTTCGCCAAGGTGAACCTCGACGATCTCTGGATAGACCCGTACCACTACCAACAGCAACTGGCAGATGCCGTGTCCATCCTTCGGAAGGCGTGTGTCCCTGTGTTTGTCTTCAATCATCAGCTATGCGTTGTACCGGAATCCGTGCGTCCCTTCTGCGTTGCGAGCATTTCGGACTGGAAGAACGACTACCTTCCAGAGTGTTCCGGGTGTTCTGCAAGGACCGAGTGTGGCGGGTTCTTCAGCACTGGCGTTAGCTTGGCCAAGCACAGCGACTTCATACGGCCGCTGCTCCCGGCTCCGGATGCCGTCGCCGGTTAAGAATCAGCGGACGTTCGCTTTCGGCCGAGTCGGGCGACCGCTTAGCCGGGCCTCCGCCACACCATACGGGGAGGCTTCACCATTCGTGCGCGAGTGCCTGAGCACAATTCCTCGCCCGGTGTGTGGCTGGGCTCTGGACCTGCCCTGTGGCTACGGGCGGCATGCTCGTCTGCTGGCGACGCTCGGCTATCAAGTGCTCTGTGCGGACATCGCCGCCCAGCGGCTGACTACCCTCGGGAAGCAGTCTCGGAGGAACGGGTACCCGCTGTTCCCGATCCAAGCTGATGCGCATGGGGCGCTTCCAGTCGCAGGCGCTTCCCTGGGGCTTGTGCTGATCACTGACTTCGTGGCTTCCGGCCTTTTGGAGCGGGTCGCAGAGCTGCTCGTACCTGGCGGTTATCTCCTGTATGAGACCTTCAGCCTCCGCGGACAGAACTGGAGAGGACTGCCACGCAGGGGCGACGTAAGGGGGGAGCTGGGCCACACCGTTGAAACACTGGTTTATCGGGAAACGCCAGGTGGACCGCCGGAAGAGCGCAGGGTGAGGGTGCGAGCTTGGGCCAGACGGTCCTGAGACGCCCTTGAAGCCTCTGGTACTTCTTCTTGATGTCAGAGCAATCCAGTTCCTGTCAGGGGGGCGGTCGTGAAGGAGGGACACGGCGCGATGGAGAGTTGCTGGATAGACAAGACTGAGGTCGCCCGACGAGAGATCGCTGAAGCCGTCCGTCTGTTCTTCGCTGAGCGTGATCCCGTGGCTATTCATGCTTTAATCGGTGCCGCACACGACGTCTTGTTTGATCTGGGGAAGGCGTCTGGCTCTCTGAGTGCACTGAAGCCACGAGGCACAGCACCATCCACGCGCGCATCCGTGAATGGGCCGTACAACTTCCTAAAGCACGCAGACCGCGACCCGGAGGGGAAGCTAAACATTGCGCCACTCGGGCGTCTCGTTCAGGATTTCTTGATGGATGCCATCCAGATGCTCCAGCAGGTGTCCGGCGATATCCCCGTGGAGGCTATGGCCTACTGGGCATGGTACGTTGGCACATACCCGGAAGAGTTCAACGCTGGTAAGGGTAGCGCCCTACGGGAACTGCAAGAGCTGGGTCTGAGTGAGATGAGCTTCGCGGAGATCTACCAGTTTCTGGATCTAGCTGACATCTTGGATAGCCAAGTACCCCAAGGTGACGAAGCCGACCGCCCATAATGGATAAGGGGGTCGGTATGCCCTTGGCTGCTATTCTCGGTTGCAGACAGGTACAAGCAAGTGGTACAAAGAACTGACCGTAAGGTTTCGTAAGGCACTGACGATACAGGAAAGAAGGCCGAGATCATCGTTTCCCCCTGGGGACGCCACTGTCCCCGCAGGGCCCGGGTGAATCCTGTCCCGTATCCGGCTCACCAGCACCTCCCGTCGCGCGCGATGATATGCCAACGGTCGCCGCGCCCGCCGGACTCCCGGTATGCTGACCGCTTCGCGACAAGTGGTGAGGCCGATGATTGGACGTTTGTTCCCGGCCGAGAGCCGTAAGTTTCCCGGGCAGCGCTGGGTTAGCATTTCCCTTCGTACCTGCCACCTTCTGGGCGTCGCCGGCGTCGGCGGCGGCTTTCTGTACCACGCGCCGGAGGCTTCCTGGCTGGCTTACCTGTGGCTGGCGGTGACCAGCGGAGCAGCGATGGTCGTGATCCAGGTGTGGAGCAACGGGATTTGGCTCATCCAGGTACGGGGACTGGCGGTGTTGGTGAAGCTCATGCTGCTGGCGCTGGCGGCGTGGGCTGGCGCATCACGGGGTCCGGTGCTGGTGGCGGTCATTGCCATTTCCGGCGTGATCTCCCATGCACCGGGAAACGTACGCTACTTCTCGCCCTGGCATCGCCGGCGGATGGAAACGCTCCGGGACTGAGACGCCCGGGAATGCCCACCGGTTTCCCGGTGGGGCCGGGAGAATTCCGGCTGAAGCGCCGGGAATCAAGGGTGGCCAGCCGGCCGCCGAAGACCCGCAACGACAGATCACGTCAAGGCACATCGCGTGTCGCGTGGCCCGGTACGCGCGGTCGCCGACTGATACATGCCAGGCCCTGTGTAGTCGATCCCAGCAGGCCCGGATGCTGGCGTCGGCGTTCCCCTTGACGAAGCTGCGCATTGACCCCGGGGGTGGTCCCCCTGACGGGCCGGATTTACCATGGCAGCGAACCGACGGTCCGGCACTGGCGGCCGAGGGAGCCCGGACCGCGCACCCGGATCAGCCGTTGACGGTCTTCATTCCGCGCGCGTGATAGCGCTCGCCGGCGGCGGCACCCGGCGGGAACGCGCGCTCCAGGCGCGCGAGCTCGTCGTCGGAGAGCTCGAGGTCAACAGCGGCGATGTTCCGGTCGACGTACTCGGCATGGCGGGTGCCCGGTATGGGCATGATGTCCTGCCCGCGCGAGAGGACCCAGGCCAGGGCGATCTGGGCCGGGGTGAGCGCGCGCTCCCGTGCCAGCGCCTCGACCTCGTGCACCAGCTCGAGGTTGCGGACAAAGTTCTCACCCTGGAAACGCGGGTGGTGCCGGCGCCAGTCGTCCTCCGGGATGTCTTCCGGCTTCTGGAACCGGCCGGTGAGCATGCCGCGGCCGAGAGGGCTGTATGCGACGAAGCCGATGCCGAGCTCGCGGCAGGTCTCGAGGATCTCGCCCTCGGGCACCCGGCTCCAGAGAGAGTACTCGGTCTGCAGCGCGGTGATCGGGTGCACCGCGTGCGCCCGGCGGACCGTCGCGGCCGCCGCCTCGGACAGACCCAGGTAGCGCACCTTGCCCTCGCGTACCAGCTCGGCCATGGCCCCGACGGTCTCCTCGATCGGCGTCTCGGGATCCACCCGGTGCTGGTAATACAGGTCGATGACCTCCACTCCCAGGCGCTTCAGGCTTGCCTCGCAGGCCTGCCGCACGTATTCGGGACGGCCGTTTACCCCCAGGAACTCGCCCTTGCCGCCGCGCACGTTGCCGAACTTGGTCGCCAGAACCACGGAATCGCGGCGGTCGCGGATCGCGCGCCCGACCAGCTTCTCGTTGTGCCCGACCCCGTACATGTCCGCCGTGTCGAGCAGCGTGATGCCGCGGTCGAGCGCGTGATGGATAGTGGCGATCGCCTGGTTCTCGTCCGTGGCACCATAGAACTCGGACATACCCATGCAGCCGAGCCCGACGGCGGAAACTTCGAGGTCGGAGCCCAGTCGACGTGTCTTCATGGAAGCCTCCTGTTCCGGTGTTGCGTCGGTCTTATCTGCCCGCCGACTCGGCATTCAGTGCTTGCCGTTTCCGGCGGGCTTGACGAAGCGCAGCGTCATGTTGTCCGCCTCGCCGATCTTGCGGTAGTGCGCCTGCTTCGACTTGCTCTCGTTGAGTGTCGGCGGCAGCTTCCACACGGCCATCGTGCGGGGATCCTGCGGGTTGGCGTTGACGTTGCTGGTTGCGGCCAGGCGGAAGCCGGCTTTCTCCGCCTCATGGATGACGTATGCCTGGGGCAGCCGGCCGAGCATGTGGGATTTCGCCACCGGCTGGCCAGGGTTGGCCCGGTGCGCGACGATGCCCAGGGTGGCGCCCGGCTTGAGCACCTGCCAGGCGGAGTGGAAGAAGCGCTGCATGATGCGGTCGCTGACCTCGCCGTGCACGTTCGCGTACACCAGGTCGTGCATGTTGCGGAAGGTCAGCACCATGTCGGCGGAGTGCGGGGCCCCGAGCGCCATGTAGGCGGGCGGCGCAAAGGGCTCGTCGCGAACCTTGCCGTACACCCCGGGGTTGCTTGCCAGCTTCCGGTGATAGGCGGCCGCCATCTTGTGCAGGAAGGGGTTGTCGCTGTTGGCCGGCACGCTGGCCTCGATGAGCTGGCCCTTGGCGCGCAGGAAGGGTGCCAGGATTTCCGTGTACCAGCCCCGCGCCGGAAGCACTTCGATCACCGTCATGTCGGGGCGGATCCCGAAGAACTCGAGCGTCTTCAGCGGGTGCCGGGCGGCGTCGCGCTTCTTGAACGCGGGGGTTCGCTGTGGACCGTTGATGGCGGCTTTCAGTGCCTTCGCAACCGCTGGCGGCGTCGATGCGAGCGCCGGCGCTGCGGCGACCCCGGCGGCAACAAGCATGGCGCCGGTCAGTGTGAGGGCGGTACGCCGAGACGGGCATAAACGGCGCGCGCTTGGCATGATGGATCCCTCCGTATCGGCTCTATTGGTGGCGCATCGGCAGCCGCGGACGGTGACGCGGGCATCGCATCGTCCGGGCCGGTGACCCATTGTACGGGTATGACCGCGACCAGGCCGATTTGTGCCCCGAATGCCCCGGGCTCGGGAACGATGCGCCGCGCTCGTGCACCTCCCCGGAACCCGGGGAGCAACTTCCGCGCGACCATCTGCGCGCGAGACGCGGTCGGGAGAACGGACAAGACAAGGACGGATCGCCGCAGCCTTGCGCGACCGCGCTGCGGCTCGAAATGCCGGCCGGCGCCGACCCCGGCCGGGGCCGCCATGACGGGCCGTCGCCGTCGTGCTTGCGGATCTCGAACCGGTACAGCCAGTCGGCTGCAAGGAAGTTGCGGCCGTGCGTATTCTCGAAATGCTGGATGTCGCTCGATACGGGCCGGCGGCCAGGCTGATCAGAAGCGCCGCGGCAAGGCGGTTCACAGCATCCAGGCCTTGCTCGGACCGGTGCCCTCCCTGTCCAGCATGCCGGTGAGACCGCGGCGGAAAGCCTGCCGTCGGGCGAAGTCACCGATGCGCCGCATGGCGGCACGACGCCCCACGCTGCCAGACGTGGCGCGATCCCTGGTTGGGTTAGTATAGTGCGCGCGGGCCGTCGACAAGCGCCGCGGGAGGAAACGTGATCGCCAAGCTGGTGGGTATGCTGCTGTTCATCGCCGCGGGCAGCAGCGCCTGGGCAGGGACGAAGACGCCGGTGCCGGTGTTCGTCAGCATCCTCCCGCAGAAGTACTTCGTGGAGCAGGTGGGCGGGGAGCGGGTACAGGTGCGCGCGATGCTGCCGCCGGGGGCCAGCCCGGAGACCTACCAGCCGTCGGCCCGCCAGCTTTCGGCGCTGTCGCGGGCACGGCTCTACTTTCGTATCGGCGTGCCGTTCGAGGATGCCTGGATGTCCCGGATGGAGTCCGTCAGTCCGGGTATGGCCGTGGTCGACACGCGCGCCGGGATCGACCTGCGCAGCATGACCGGAGGCGGCAACTCCGGGGGCCGAGGGATGGGGCGCAAGGACCCGCATATCTGGATGGACCCGCGCCTGGTGGAGATCCAGGTGCGGACGATCCGCGATGCGCTGATGCACGCCGACCCCGGGGGGCGCGAGATCTACCGCCGCAATGCGGCCGCCTTCATCGACCGGCTGCAGGCGCTCGACCGGAATATCCGGCAGGTCCTGGCCCCGCTGCACAATCGCAACATCATGACCTTCCATCCGGCCTTCGGGTATTTCGCTGCCGCGTATGACCTGCACCAGATCCCCGTCGAGGCCGAGGGCAAGGAGCCCGGAGCGCGGCGCATGACGCAGATTATCCAGACCGGTCGGCGGCTGGGGGTCAAGGTCATGCTGGTCGAGCCGCAGTTCAGTCGGCGCACGGCGACGGTCGTGGCACGCGCCGTGGGAGCGCGGCTGGTCACCGCTGATCCGCTGGCCGAGGACTACGTGCGCAACCTCTCCAGCCTGGCCCGTTCGATCGCCGAGGCCGATTCCGGATGAGTCCGGTTATCCGGCTGCAGGGTGTGAGCTTCAGCTACGGCGGGCCCCGGGTGCTCGACGACGTGACCCTGGAGGTGACCCGCGGGGAGTTCCTCGGGGTGATCGGTCCCAACGGCAGCGGCAAGAGCACGTTGCTGCGGCTGATCCTGGGCTTGATTCGGCCGGATACCGGGCAGATCACGGTCCTGGGCCGTCCGCCGAAGGCGGCGCGGCGCGCCGTCGGCTACGTGCCGCAGTTCACCACGTTCGCCCGCGACTTTCCGATCTCGGTGGAAGGGACCGTGCTGATGGGCCGGCTGGGGCGTACGCGCTGGCTCGGCGGGTACTCCGCGAGCGACCGTTCCCGCGCGCGGCGGGCCATGCAGGAGACGGAGATCGGGTCGCTGGCGGCGCGTCCGCTCGCCAGCCTGTCCGGCGGCCAGCTGCAGCGGGTGCTGATCGCCCGCGCGCTCGCCTGCGATCCGGAGATCCTGCTGCTGGACGAGCCCACGGCCAACGTTGACCTGGGGGCTGAACGCACCCTGTTCGACCTGTTGCGCTCCTTCAACCGCCGCATGACGATCGTGGTCGTCTCCCACGACGTGGGTTTCATCTCCGAATACGTCGAACGCGTGGCCTGCCTGAACCGCACCCTGGTCTGTCACCGCACGGCCGAGCTCACGGGCGAGGCCATCCAGGAGCTCTACGGCCGTCCCGTGCACCTGATCCGTCACGACCTCGGCGCCGGTGAAAGCCCGTGAGCGGATTCACCGGAGCTCTCCTTTCGCAGGGATTCATGCAGCACGCGGCCATCGCGGCGCTGCTCGCCGCCGTGGGCTGCGGCGTGATCGGCAGTTTCGTGGTGGCGCGGCGCATCAGCTACCTGGCCGGCGGCATCGCCCATTCCGTGCTCGGCGGGATGGGGCTGGCGTATTTCCTCGGCCGGGCCCCCTTCCCGGGCGCCCTGGCGGCGGCGCTGGTCGCCGCCCTGATCATCGGCATGGTGACGCGGCGTGCGCACCAGCACGAGGACATCATGATCAGCGCCGTGTGGGCGGTGGGCATGGCCGCCGGGGTCATGTTCATTTCCCAGACGCCGGGCTACAGCGTTGACCTGATGAGCTATTTGTTCGGGAACGTGCTCATGGTCCCGCGCTCGGACCTGTACCTGATGGGGGCGCTGGACGTGCTGGTTCTGGTGCTGGTGGTGGGCTTCCACAAGCAGCTGATCGCGGTCGCATTCGACGAGGAGTTTGCCGGCCTGCGCGGCATTCCGGTGACCTTCTTCTACATGCTGCTACTGTGCATGATCGCGCTGACGGTGGTGGTGGTCGTGAAGCTGGTGGGCCTGATCCTGGTGATCGCGCTGCTGACTCTGCCGGCGGCGATTGCGGGGCGTTTCGTGCGCACCATGGTTCCCATGATGCTTCTCGCCAGCGCCGTGGCCGCTGTATTGAGCCTGGGCGGACTGGCCATTTCCTATGGCCCCGACTGGCCTGCCGGTGCCACCATCACGCTGCTTACCGGCGCCGCCTATTTCGCCACCCTGGGATTGCCGCACCCGCGTCGGCGCTGACGCGTCCGGCGGCGGGACAGGCGATCAGATCCCGTGGCTGGGGGGGTGCTCGTGGGTGCGCTCGTAGATCTCCTGGCAGCGCAGGCAGCGGCGGGCCGTGGGATTCACCCGCAGGCGCTCCACGCGGATCGGATTGCCGCAATCGCCGCACGTGCCGTAGGTGCCCTGCGCGATCCGCAGCAGGGCGGCCTCGATTTCACGGAACTCCGCCACGTGCCGGTCGACCTCGGCGAGCTCGAGATCGGTCAGTAAATCCGCCAGCGCCGCCTCTCCGAGGTCATGGACCCGCCCGGCCAGCTCCGCGTAGCTCTCGTCCTCGGAGGCCTCCAGCTCAGCCCGCATCAGCTCGCGCAACTCCCTGGAGCGCTCGCGCAACAGGTCGCGGCATTCCGTGATCTGTCTTTCCGTCAGCTCTGCGGCCATGGATACCTCCTTACGCGACCGTCGGCGCCGGTTCATATCCCGGACCGGACCAGCAAATGATAGCGCGTTCAGCGCACGCTGCCTTGACCGCAGTCACCGGCCCGCTGCGGCCGACCGGACGCCGTTCCGGGCCCGGTTTGACACAGGTCATGAGCCACAATGCAACGTTACCTATACTTCCAACAAGAGAGCCCCGGGGCTCGAGAACAGGGGATGGGGTCGTGCAGCTTCCACTCCAGATCACTTTCCGCAACATGGACGCCTCGCCTGCGGTTGAGAGCGTGATCCGCGAGAAGGCCGACAAGCTCGAGCGCTATTACGACAGCATCATGTCGTGTCGAGTGGTCGTCGAGGCATCCCACCGCCACCACCACAAGGGCAACATCTACCACGTCCGGGTCGATCTCACGGTGCCCAACGACGAGCTGGTGGTCAGCCGCGAACCGCACCAGGACCACTCGCACGAGGATCTCTACGTTGCCATCCGGGATGCCTTCAACGCCGCCCGTCGGCAGCTGGAGGAGTTCGCACGCAAGCAACGCGGGGACGTCAAGGCTCACGTCGGCCCGCCCGAGGGCGAGGTGATATTGCTCTCGCCCGAGGAGGATTACGGACGCATCCGCACCGCGGAGGGGCGGGAGATCTACTTCCACCGCAACAGCGTGCTCGGCGACGGCTTCGACGGCCTGGCGGTCGGGGCCCGGGTGCGCTTTACCGAAGAGACCGGGGAGCAGGGACCTCAGGCGAGTACCGTGGTGGCGGAGTAGGGTCCGCGCGGCCGGGCCGGCGAGGGCGGTTTGCGGCCGGAGGCCGGGCAGCTGGGTTTGGGGCAATGCTCTGAGAGGTTTTGGGTTTTAGGAAAGAAGGGCCCCGGGTGCTTTCTACCAGCCGGCGCGTTTGGATCCCGCACAGCGGCTCCTCCAGGCGCTTGTGCCTGACGCGTTCGTTTCCCGGCAACAGGTCAGATCGCGCTCTTACCTAAACCGAAAACCTAAATCCGGAAACTGCCCGCTAGAACTTCTCCACCGCCGGGCGCAGGTCGAGCTCCAGAGTCCACGCCGTCGGGTCCTGGCAATGCAGCTGCCAGTAGCTCTCGGCGATCGCATCCGGCGCCAGCTTGGTTTCCGCGGCACGCTCGGGCTGCATCTCACGCAGCCGTGGCGTGTCAATCTGGCCATCGATGATCGCGTGCGCCACGTGGATGCCGGACGGACCGAACTCGCGCGCCATGGATTGGGCCAGCGCGCGCAGGCCGAACTTTCCCACGGCGAGATTGGCGAAGCGTGCCGAGCCGCGCAGCGCGGCGGTGGCCCCGGTCAGGATGATGGTGCCACGGCCCTGCTCGAGCATCTCCGGCAGCACCTGCCGGGCCGCCAGCAAGGCCCCGTAGCAGTTCGCCTTCCAGCAGGCCTGGAACTCTTCCGGGTCGATCTCGAGCAAGCCGGCCGGACGGAAGGCGCCGGCATTGTAGACCAGCACCTGCGGTGGTCCCAGCTCGGCGGCACAACTGCGGAAGGCCTCGTTGACCGAGGCCGGGTTCGTCGCGTCGGCCGGGATCGCGAGCGCGCGCCCGCCGGAGGCAGCGATCTCTTCGACCACCGGGTCGAGATGCTCGCGCTTGCGGGCCATCACGGCCACCGTGAAATTCTCTCGCGCGAAGCGGCGGGCGACCGACGCCCCCAGCGCGGGTCCGGTTCCCACCACGGCGATGCTGGGTCTGTCCGTCATCTCCGATCCTCCCTTCAGGAAGTCGTCGGCTGAGCGGCGGCCGCTCCGCCGCAGGCGATAGGCCCCCACGATGCCGCGACCGATAATGATGAGCAAGGGGATCAGGCCGCGGGCATGGGGCGGGGGTTCCGTGGACCACGGCCGCGATCGACCGCGCGATGCACTGCTCCCCCGGGCGCGCCGGACCACCTTCGACCGGGCCGGCCCGGTACCTGCGGCCCTTGAAATCGTCGCGCCCGCCCATACTAGGCGTGACGTGTCTGTATTGGTACGACACGGCCAGAGGAGGACATGGTCATGGACATGACGCAGAACGATCCCTGGGTGAGGCTGGAAGAGATGCGCCGGCAGATGGACCGGGCGTTCGACCGGGCGCTGGGTTCGCGCGAGCCGGGCGACCAGTCCGACGTGGTCACCAGCAACTGGACGCCCGCCGTGGACGTCAAGGAGGAGCCCGAACGGTTCGTCGTGTACGCCGACATTCCGGGCGTCGATCCGAAGGAGATCGAGGTCACGATGGAGAACGGCGTGCTGACGGTGCGTGGACAGCGAGCCCTCGATGAGCGTGCGGCCGGCGCCGGCTATACGCGTACCGAACGCCCCCGTGGGAGCTTCCACCGGCGCTTCGCGCTACCGGATTCAGCCGATCCGGAACGGATTACCGCGCGCGGCAGCTTCGGTGTGCTCGAGGTGAGCATCCCCAAGAAGGCGGCTACCGCCCCGCGGCGCATCCAGGTGCAGGGTTGATCATGCCGGGGGCGTGACCCGGCGCGAGGGGCGCCCCCTTTCCCTGGCCGACAGCCAGTCCGCCGTCCCCCGGGCGGGCCGCGCGGGTGCGCTGCGCTGGCTCCACCTTCCGCGCAGTGGGTATCATCAATGGCTCGTTCGGATCCGTTCGCGGGGAGCAGCGCATGAAGTGGCTGGACATCACTACCGGGGAGGTGCGTTCCAAGCAGGAGCAGGAGAGCCGGCGTGCCGCCGAGCGCGCGGACGACCCGCGCGGGCAGTATCGCCGCCGGGTGCACGCCGCGCTGGCGTACGTGATCCGGCCGGAACTGGAGCGCTGGCTGGCCGGGTCCGGGCACGAGGGAGAGCTTCAGCTTCCTGACGGTTGCGACGGGACCCTGGCCCTGTCAACCGGCCCGGGCACGCGGCTGAGCTTTCGCGGACAGCCCGAGCGCGGGACCGTGCTGGTGAGCCTGCCGGGTGACGGCGCGGACGCGCAGGCACGGGAACTCTCGGCCGACGCGGTCAGTCCGGTATATGTAAGGAGGTTATTGAACGGGCTGGCCGCCGGGGACTGAGTCTCCCGGCCGAGGCGCCCCGGCGCCGCCCGGCTGAGACAAGGGAGGCCAAATGGGCAGAAACCTCGCGCAGAAGCTCATCGCCGCTCATCTCGCGGAGGGCGACCTACAGCCCGGTCGTGAAATCGGTCTGGAAATCGACCAGACCCTCACCCAGGACGCCACCGGCACCATGGTCATGCTGGAGCTGGAGGCCATGGGCCTGGACCGGGCGCATACTGAGCTTTCGGCCCAGTACGTCGATCACAATCTGCTACAGGCCGATTTCAAGAACCCCGACGATCACCTCTTCCTGCGCAGCGCCTGCCGGCGCTTCGGCATCTGGTTCAGCCGACCGGGCAACGGCGTCAGTCATCCGCTGCACATGGAGCGCTTCGGCCGGCCCGGACGCACCCTGCTGGGTTCGGACAGCCACTCCTGCGCGGCCGGCTCCCTGGGCATGCTGGCGATCGGCGCCGGCGGGCTGGAGGTCGCGCTGGCGATTGCGGGCCGGCCCTTCCACGTCAACATGCCGCGGGTGCTGGGGGTAAAGTTGACCGGTGAGCTGCCCGACTGGGTCAGCGCCAAGGACGTGATCCTGGAAATGCTGCGCCGGCACGGGGTCAAGGGCGGTTTCGGCCGCGTGATCGAGTATTACGGTCCGGGTCTGGCGAGCCTTTCCGCCATGGACCGGCACGTGATCGCGAACATGGGCGCCGAGCTGGGGGCGACCGCCACGGTGTTCCCGGCCGACGATGCGGTGCGCCGGTTCATGGCCCAGCAGGGCCGCGAGGACGAGTTCGAGGCTCTGGAGGCGGATCCCGACTGCGGCTACGACGAGCACGACGAGATCGACCTTTCCTCGCTCGAGCCCCTGATCGCCTGTCCCAGCAGCCCGGGCAATGTGGTGCCAGTGCGCGAGGTGGCCGGCCGCGAGATCTACCAGAGCTATATCGGGTCCTCGGCGAATCCCGGCCTGCGGGACTTCAGCGTGGCCGCGGACATCGTCGACGGGCGCATGGTGCACGACCGGGTCTCGTTCGACGTGAATCCCACCTCGCGCCAGATCCTGGAGAACCTGGTCGAGTCCGGGGCCCTGATGAAGCTGATCCACGCCGGTGCCCGCATCCACCAGGCCGGGTGCAACGGCTGCATCGGCATGGGCCAGGCTCCCGCGACGGGGCGCATCAGCCTGCGCACCGTGCCGCGCAACTTCCCGGGACGTTCGGGCACCCGGGAGGATGCGGTCTACCTGTGCAGCCCGGAGACAGCGGCCGCATCCGCGCTCGCGGGGCGCATCAGCGACCCGCGCGACCTGGACATGGATTACCCCCGGTTCCGCGAGCCGGAACGGGTGAAGCTCAACACCGGGATGCTCGCGCCGCCGCCGGAGGACGGGCGCGGCGAGCAGCTGGAGAAGGGGCCCAACATCCAGAGCCTGCCGGAGTTCGAGCCGCTACCGGATACGCTGTCCGCGCCGGTGCTGCTGAAGGTGGGTGACAACGTTTCCACCGACGAGATCATGCCCGCCGGCGCCGAGGTGCTGCCGTACCGGAGCAACATCCCGCAGATCAGCCGCTTCGTCTACCGCCAGGTGGACGAGGAGTATGCGGCTCGGGCGCTCGAGGAGGGGCGTGGCCACTTCATCGTGGGTGGCTACAACTACGGCCAGGGCTCGAGCCGCGAGCACGCGGCCATCGCGCCGCGCTACCTGGGCCTGCGGGCCGTGGTGGCGAAGGATTTCGCCCGCATTCACCGCGAGAACCTGATCAACTTCGGGGTGTTGCCCCTGGTCCTCGTCCGGCCCGACGACCTCGACCGCATCCGGCAGGGTGACGAGCTCGAGCTGCCGGAGGCGCGCGGTCGGCTCGCGCGGGGCGAAGCTCTGGAGCTTCGCAACGGCACGCGCGGGGAAAGCTATCCGGTCGAGCATGGGATGAGCGACCGCCAGGTGCGCATGGTCCTGGCAGGCAGCCTGATCAACCTGGTGCGCGACGAGGCTGCTTGAGAGGGGACGGCGGCGCGCCGGGGCCGACAAGGACTTTTAGCGCAGCAGACGGATCCGGTGCGGCAGGCTGACCTCCAGCGTCACCGGCAGGTGATCCGAGACAGCGCCGCTGAGCGCCCGCGCATCGTGCACCTCCAGTCCCGGCGACACCAGGATGTGGTCCAGGCCCCGCCGCGGGCGCCAGCTGGGATAGCTGGCCAGCGCCGGCGTGGCACTGCGCAGCCGGGTATGGCGCAGCGGGCTGTCCTCGATCACGCCCTGCGTGTGCACGTTCATGTCCCCCATGATGATCACGTGCTCGTGTTCGCTCACCATGCGGCGCAGGTATTCCAGCTGTCGCTGGCGTGAACGCCGCCCCAGCGCCAGGTGCACGATCACCAGGAACAGCGCGTCGTAGCGGTCCTCGCCGTAGCGCACCACCATCGCCCCCCGGCCGGGGAACAGGCCGGGCAGGCGGTGCTCCACGATCGAGTGGGGGCGATAGCGCGTCAGCAGCCCCAAGCTGTGCCGCGCGATCCGCAGGTTACGGTTGACCTGTACGTACCAATACGGGAAACCCGCCTTCTGCGCCAGATACTCCACCTGATTGACGTTGCCGCTGCGCAGGCTGCCGGCATCGGCTTCCTGCAGGGCGACAACGTCATAGCCACCCAGCATCTCGGCGATACGGTCCAGGTTGCGCTGGCGGGTCGGACTGGGAAGGAAGTGGCGCCACCCGCGCGTCACGTAATGATGATAGGCGCCGGTTTCGATGCCCACCTGGATGTTGTAGGTGAGCAGCTTCAGGCGCTGGCGATCGACGGGGGGCTGGTACGCGCGGGAGCCACGGTCATGCACTGGCTGTCTCGCGGCCCCCGGATCGAGGTGGGCGCTTTCGCTGTAAGTCTCTTCCATCGGTTTCGGTCGGTCAGGCGGGCAGAAGCGATCCGGCCAACACGCGCGCGGCGCGCGTCGATGTTTCCGGGCCGCCGGGGGCTCCTGTCAGGCTTGCCTCCTCCCGCGAGCCGGGGGGCAAGACAAGAGACATCAGCGAAATTGTACCACGCACGTCTGCTTTACCGCCCTGCCGCGCTTTGCCTCGTGGACCCGGCCTCTGTTCTGCTGAAGCCCCCCGGCGAGCGTCGGTCGACCGACGCCCGGGCGGGGCGCAGGGGTGAGACGCGGGCGCACCGGGCTGGTTCCCCCGGGGCCGCCTTGCGTATAATGGGCCGCCCATGAACCATTGATCGCGAACACCGCGAGTGTGCCGAGCGCCATGGCCGAACAACCCCTCAATGATGCGAATGTCGTCGCCCAGGACCTGCTCGTGATGCCGGCCGAGTTGAAGGCCGAGCTGCCACTGACCGATGCCGCACGCGAGACCGTTCTGCGCGGGCGGGGGACTATCCGGGGCATCCTCGATCGCCGCGATCCCCGGCTGATGGTGGTGGTCGGGCCGTGCTCGATCCACGACCTGCGCGCGGCGCGCGAGTACGCCGAGCGGCTCCGCCGGCTCGCCGCCGAGGTCGACGACACGCTGCTCCTGGTGATGCGGGTCTACTTCGAGAAGCCGCGCACCACGGTCGGATGGAAGGGGTTTATCAACGACCCGCACATGGACGATTCCTTCGACATCGAGGCGGGCCTGCGCGCGGCCCGCGGTTTGTTGATCGAGCTCGCCGAAGCCGGCCTGCCGGCCGCCACCGAGGCACTGGATCCCATCGTGCCGCAGTACCTTGGAGACCTGATCTCCTGGTCCGCGATCGGTGCCCGCACCGCCGAGTCCCAGACCCACCGCGAGATGGCCAGCGGCCTGTCGACGCCGGTCGGGTTCAAGAACGGCACGGACGGCAGCCTGGACGTGGCGATCAATGCGCTGCATTCGGTGTCCAAACCGCACAGCTTTCTGGGCATCAATAACGAGGGCCGCTGCGCGGTGATCCGCACCCGCGGAAACACTTACGCGCACATGGTGCTGCGGGGCGGGTCGCAGCCCAACTACGATTCGGTCAACATCGCCCTGTGCGAGCGCACCCTGAGCGACGCCGGGCTCGCCCCCAATATTGTCGTCGACTGCAGCCACGCCAACTCGCGCAAGGACCCGGCGCTGCAGGAGCTGGTTGCCGAGGACCTCACGGGACAGATCCTCGAGGGCAACCGCTCGATCATCGGGATGATGCTCGAGAGCCACCTGAACGCCGGCAGGCAGTCGCTCCCGGCGGACCTGTCCGAGCTGCAGTACGGCGTGTCGGTCACCGATGCCTGCATGGACTGGGCCACCGCCGAGCGGGTGCTCCGGGAGGTTCGCCGCAAGCTCCGCGACGTGCTGGGGCGGCGCGTCGCGGCCTGACCTCCAAAGAGGTGGCGGAGTGTTCACCTCCCGGCATCTTCGAGGCGGGCGGCGAGCGCCCGCAGGCGCCGGCGCAGCGCCTGCACCTCGTCGAGCAGGTCGAGGGCCAGCGCGGCTCCCGCGAGATTGACGCCGAGGTCGCGCTGCAGCCGCAGGGCGGTATTGACCCGCGCCGCGGCCCAGGGCGGAAACAGCCACGCCTCCGCCCCCGAGCGCGGCAGGGGCTCCAGCAGGCCTTCGGTCATCATCTCGATCACCAGGTCCGCGTGTACCTCGCACAGGCGGCACAGCTCCGCCATCGCCAGCGGACGCTCCTGGTCGGGCGGCACGACCGTACCCGGGTCCTGTGGTTCGTTCATTGCTGCCGCTCCAGCTCTTCGCGGGGATTCATGGGCATCTGCCGCGCCATGCGCTGCATCAGTTCCCGGTCCTCCTCGGAGCGCACGGGCGGCACCACGATCCGGATCGTGACGTACTGGTCGCCGGGCGGCCTGCCGGGCAGGCCCCGACCCTTCAGGCGCAGGCGACGGCCGGCCTGGGTGCCCGCGGGGATCTTCATGTCGACCGGTCCGCCCAGCGTGGGCACCGCCACCGTGGTGCCGAGCGCGGCCTCCCAGGGCGTCACGGGCAAAGTCAGCTGGATGTCGCGGCCGTCCGCCGTGAACAGCGGATGGCGCTCGAATTCCACCTCGAGGTAGAGGTCGCCGGACTCGCCATCGCCCGCGCCGGCGCTGCCCTGGCCGGGCAGTCGGATTCTCTGGCCCTCCCGCACGCCGGCCGGAATGCGCACGTTCAGGCTGCGCGTGCCGCGGCGCACACGGCCCCGTTCATCAATCTCCGGAGACTGCAGGGTCAGCGTGCGCGTGGCGCCCCGGTAGGCATCCTCCAGCGAGATGCGGATGCGCGCCTGCTGGTCTTCGCCGCGCATGCGAAAGCCCGCCCCGAACGGGCTCCGGGTGCCGCGGCGGCGACCGAACAGCGACTCGAAGAAGTCACTGAACGCACCGCTGTCCACGCCGCTGAACCCACCACTGAAGTCGAAGCCGCTCTCCCATCCCGGCGGCGGCCGGAAATCCTCGCCCGCGTGATAGCCCTGGCCGACGTTGTCGTAGGCCTTGCGTTTCTCGGGATCGCGCAACACCTCGTAGGCTTCGCCGATCTCCTTGAAGCGGGCCTCCGCGTCGGGCTCCTTGCTGACGTCCGGATGATACTTCCGGGCGAGCTTACGGTAGGCCCGCTTGATGTCGTCCTGGCTCGCATCGCGCGGGACGCCGAGAATCTCGTAGTAGTCCTTGAACTCCATGTCTTCGCTTCTTCCGGCTGCGGAGTGTTCCGGGAAGGCCCTGTCGAGAAGATAGGGGCGTGCCGGGCGTTTTCAATGCGTGATTTGGTCGCGCTCGCGAGCGCGTCCGGAGCGAGCGATGCGGGCCGGCAGCGGCTGGCGCGGTCAGCAAAGCGCAAAAGATGCCGCATTCGTGACGATTGAGAGCAAAACCCGGCACGATCGCGAAACTTTCTGCCTCCTTGACGCTGCTGCCCGGATGGCGATACGTTCGACGGCATGCGGTATTCGAACATGTGTCCGAATATCGCACAAGGGCAGCCCCAGGCTTGCGGTCCGCCGGCCCGCGCCGTCCGGCAGCGGTTTTCGGGGACCGCAGGGTTCGCCGCACCGACAAGCCCGGTTCCTGGAGAAGACGGTGACGTTCATGCGCAATTGCCGGAAGGGTACCGAGACCGCCGCGCCGGAGCGGGCGACGGTCCGAGGCCGGGGGCGGCGGCGGTGACGCGACGAGTGCGGTTCCACGAGTTCGGGGCGCCCGAGGTGCTCCGTTTCGAGGAGCACGAGCTGCCGGCGCCGGAGCCGGACGAGGCCGTGGTCCGGCTGCAGGCGATCGGTCTGAATCGTGCGGAGGCGGCGTTCCGTCGCGGGCGCTACGTGGAGAAGGCCCGGCTGCCGGCATCGCTCGGGTACGAAGGTGCGGGAGTCGTCGAAGCGGTCGCTCCCGGCACGAGCGGGATCGCGCCCGGGGACTTCGTCAGCATCATCCCCTCCTTCTCGATGAACCGCTACGGCGTTTACGCGGAGCGGGCGGTGGTGCCCGCGGACGCGCTCCTGCCGGTGCCGCGGGGTCTGCACGCCGCCGGGGCAGCCGGGATCTGGATGGCCAACCTGACGGCGTACGGTGGCCTGGTGGACATCTGTCGCCTGGGCGAGGGCGAGTCGGTGGTGATCACGGCCGCCTCCAGCAGCGTCGGGCTGGCCGCCATCGACGTCGCGCGGCGCGTTGGCGCGGTGCCGATCGCGGTCACGCGCTCGCCGGGCAAGCGGCGGGCGCTGCAGCGGGCCGGCGCGGCGCGCGTGATCGTCTCCGGCGAGGAGCCTCTCGGCGAGAGCGTGCGTGAGCTGACCGACGGGGCCGGCGCCCGCGTGGCCTTCGATCCGGTGGGGGGCGAGATGGTTGCGCTGCTGGCAGAGGCGCTCGCGCCGGAGGGCACGTTGGTCCTTTACGGCAACCTGAGCGGACAAATGCGCGAGACCCCGATCCCCTTCGGCGCGATGGCGGGGAAGGGTCTCAGCCTGCGGGGCTACCTGGTATTCGAGGTGATCCACGACCGCGCGCGTTTCGCCCGGGCGCGGGAGTTCATCCTCCAGGGCCTGTCGGACGGGAGCCTGAAGCCGCACATCGACCGGACCTTTCCGTTCGAGGAGATCGTGGCGGCGCATCGCTATCTCGAGGGCGGGGACCAGGTGGGCAAGATCGTGGTCACGGTGGACGGCGGGGAATGAGTGCCGGCGCCTTCGCCGGAGGTGCCGGCCCCGGCCGCGGGCGGCGAAGAGACGAGGGAGGGCGAGAGGTGGTCGAGGAAGGGGAGCTGCTGTGGGAAGCCACGCCCGAGCGGGTGCGGAATGCCCACCTGACACGCTACCTGCGCTGGCTGGAACGCACCCGGGGCCTGTCTTTCGAGGACTACTCCGGACTGTGGCAATGGTCGGTGGATTCGCTGGAGGAATTCTGGGCCAGCATCTGGGACTACTTCGGGATCGAACCCGGGACCGGTTACGAGCGGGTGCTGGCGAGCCGGCAGATGCCGGGCGCCGACTGGTTTCCGGGCGCCCGCCTGAACTACGCCGAGCACGTGCTGCGCGGTGCCCGCTCCGGCGAGACCGCGCTGCTGTACTGCGGCGAGGACATGGATCTCCACGCGATGCCCTGGGACGAGCTGGCCGGCTCCGTGCGCCGCGTGGCGACGGCCTTGCGGGCGCTCGGCGTGCGTCCCGGGGACCGGGTTGCGGGCTACCTGCCGAACGTACCCGAGACCATCATCGCGATGCTGGCGACGACCAGCATCGGCGCGATCTGGGCGGTATGCTCGCCCGACTTCGGCGTGCAGGGCGTGCTGGACCGCCTGTCCCAGCTGCGGCCCAGGATACTGCTGTGTACCGACGGATACAGCTACGGCGGGCGCTTCTATGACCGCCGCGAGGTCGTGTCCGGAATCCGCTCCCGGATCGAAAGCCTGGACCAGGTGATCCACGTGCCGGCGCGCCCGCGCAACGGCGGCGCCGCGCTCCCGGACGCGCTGGAGTGGGAGGCGCTGCTCCAGCGCCCGGACCCGGGTCCGGAGAGCTTCCGCTGCGAGCGGGTGCCGTTCTCCCACCCCCTGTGGATCCTGTTCTCCTCCGGCACCACCGGCCTGCCGAAGGCGATCGTGCATGGGCACGGCGGCATCCTGCTGGAGATGAAGAAGCTGCTCCATTTCCATATGGACCTGCATCCGGGCGAGCGGCTGTTTTTTTTCACCACCACCGGCTGGATGATGTGGAACTTCCTGGCCAGCTCGCTGCTGGCCGGCGTGCTGCCCGTGCTCTACGACGGCCGGCCCGACTATCCGGACGCGGTCCATCTCTGGCGTCTCGCCGAGCAGGCGCGGGTCGGATTCTTTGGCACCAGCCCGGCGTTCGTGGAGGTGATGCGCAAGCAAGGCGTCGAGCCCGGCCGGCAGTTCGACCTTTCCGCGCTGCGCACCATCATGCCGGCGGGGTCGCCGGTGTCGGCGGAGTGCTCGAAGTGGTTCTACGACCACGTCAAGCGGGACTTGTGGCTGGCCACCGGCAGCGGCGGCACCGACGTTTGCACGGGACTGGTAGGCGGCGTTCCCACCCTGCCGGTCTATGCCGGCGAGATCCAGGGCCCGTCGCTGGGCGTGGCCGCCCGCGCCTACAACGACGACGGCGAGCCGCTCGTGAACGAGCTGGGCGAACTGGTGATCACCGAGCCCATGCCGTCGATGCCGGTGTTCCTGTGGGATGACGACGACGGCAGCCGGTACCGCGAGGCGTATTTCGATCGTTTCCCGGGCGTGTGGCGCCACGGCGACGCCTTCGAGATCAACGCGCGCGGCGGCTGTTTCGTGCGCGGCCGCTCCGACGCCACTCTGAACCGCCACGGCGTGCGCATCGGCACCGCGGAAATCTACCGCACGCTGCAGGAGATGCCGGAGGTCGACGACGCCCTGATCGTGGACCTGCGCCGGCCGGACGGCGACTCCTTCATGCCGCTGTTCGTCCGGCTGCGCAACGGCCACCGCCTGGACGACGCGCTCCGGCAGCGCATCTTCTCCACCCTCCGCCAGGCCTACTCGCCGCGTCACGTGCCCGACGCGGCCTACGCGGTGGACGACATCCCCATGACCATCAGCGGCAAGAAGCTGGAGGTCCCGGTGCGCAGGATCCTGCAGGGGGTGCCGGCGGAAAAGGCGGTGAGCCGGAGCGCGATGCGCAATCCGGAGGCGCTGGACTGGTTCGAGCGCTACGCTCGAGAGATGCATCCATAGACAACACAAGGTTCCGTCGCGTGACAGGAGCCGCGCTGTTCTGGAGGAGAAAGCAGCCATGGGCAAAGCCACCACGCACCCGTTCCCGCTGCCATCCGAGGTGAAGCCGGTTCCCGGCACGGAGGGCTCGGAGACCATGTACCCGTATTTCACCCGGGTCCGGCCGGAAGATGACCGGAAGTTCTGGTTCTACAACTCCATGCATTTTCCCGAGCCCATGCCCTCCTTCGACGTGGTCACCGCGGAGATCCCCTACATCGCGATGGGCGCGTTCACCACTCGCGTGTTCGCCATCCCGCCAGCGCTGGGGGTCGAGCACCGGATCATCAACGGCCGGATCTACATCTCGGTCGGCTCGGTCACCGACCAGCAGGAGATCGGCCGCCGCGCCGAGGTTTTCCAGGAGCGTGCCGGCTACTACTACGAGAACTGGGACCGCCTGTACGGCGAGTGGAAGCAGCGGATGAACGCCCTGCTCGACGAGGTGGCTTCCATCGAGGTGCCACCGCTGCCCGAGTTCGAGGACCGGGAGGTGGTGATGCAGGCCCGCGGCATCGCCCAGAACCACTACATCCGCGAGGCCTACAACCGCACCATCGAGAGCTTCTCCAAGATGTGGCAGTACCACTTCGAGTTCCTGCTGCTGGGCTACGGGGCCTACCTCACGTTCCTGGAGTTCTGCCGGGCCTGTTTCCCGGAGATCGAGGACCAGACGGTGGCCCGCATGGTGGGCGGCGTCGAGGTGCTCATGTACCGACCGGACGCGGAGCTGAAGAAGCTGGCGAAGCGGGCGGTGGACCTGGGCGTCGACGACCTGTTCACCGAGGACCGCGCGCCGGCCGACGTGCTGGCGGACCTGGAGCGGCGTGGCGACGCCGGCCGCAAGTGGAAAGAGGCGCTGGAGCAGGCCCGCGAGCCGTGGTTCAACATGCTCACCGGCGACGGCTTCTACCACCATCACCGCAGCTGGAACGATGACCTGTCGGTGCCGTTCTCGGCGCTGGCCTACTACACCGGCCAGGTCCGCGAGGGCGTCAGCCTGGAGCTGCCGACCGAGGAACTGAAGCGGGAGCGGGAGCGGATCGCGCGGGAATACCGCGACCTGCTCACCAGCGATGAGGACCGCCAGTCCTTCGACCAGATGCTGGGGCTTTGCCGCCTGGTGTTCCCCTACGTCGAAGAGCACAAGTTCTACTGCGAGCACTGGTTCACCTCGCTTTTCTTCAACAAGATCCGCGAGTTCGGCGCGCTGCTGGAGCGCTTCGGCGTGCTGGAGACCGGCGAGGACATCTTCCACCTGCACTACAGCGAGGCGGAACAGGCGCTGGTGGATGTCGCGCTGGCCTGGGCCGCGGGGACGCCGCCGGTTGGCGCCGACCACTGGCAGCCGATCGTGGCGCAGCGCAAGCAGTGGCTGGAGAAGTTTGCCGAGTGGGAGGCACCGCCCGCGCTGGGACCGGTGCCGGAGACCATCGGCGACCCGGCCGTGCAGATGCTCTGGGGCATCACCAAGGACAGCCTGGCCCGGTGGGCGACGCCGAAGGAGGAGCAGGAAGCGGGCCGGATCGTCGGCTTCGCGGCGTCCCGGGGCGTGGTCGAGGGGCCCGCGCGGGTGCTGCACAACGTCAACGAGATCGGGAAGATCCGCGAGGGTGAGATCCTGGTCTGCCCCGTGACCAATCCCAGCTGGGGGCCGGTCTTCGGCAAGATCAAGGCCACCGTGTCCGACATCGGGGGGACCATGTCGCATGCGGCCATCGTCGCGCGCGAGTACGGCATGCCGGCCGTGGTCGGCACCGGCGATGGCACCCAGCGGATCCGGACCGGCCAGCGGCTGCGCGTGGACGGCGGAACCGGGGTGGTGACCATCCTGGAGTGATGCGGCCGGAGGGAATGCGCGGCGGGGACTGCGGTCCCACGGGGACAGGAGGACGGAGATGACGAACCGTATGCCACTGGTGAACTGGTTCGAGGACATCGGGATGGACAGCCGGCCGACGGTCGGCGGCAAGGGCGGCAGCCTCGGCGAGCTGGTGCGCGCCGGCATCCGGGTGCCGCCGGGCTACGTGGTCACGACCGGGGCGTTCCGCCGGTTCATGGCGCGGCTCGACCCGGGCGGCGGGATCCGCAAGGCGGTCGCGGCCCTGGATCCCGAAGACGTCCCGGCCCTGCAGGCGCGTCTGGGCGAGATCCGCGAGCGCATCTGCGGCGCGGCCATGCCGGACGCGCTGCGGGGCCCGATCGAGAGGTGTTACCGCGAGCTCGACGGGAACGGAGACGGCCTACCGGTGGCGGTGCGCTCCAGCGCCACCAGCGAGGACAGCGCCGATGCCAGCTTCGCCGGGTTGCAGGACACCTATCTCTGGGTACGCGGGAGCGACGACGTGATCGATTACATCCGCGCGTGCTGGGCCAGCCTGTATAGCGTGGAATCGGTCGCCTACCGGCGCCGTCGGGAAATGCCCGAGGACGAGCTTGCCATCGCGGTGGTGGTCCAGAGGATGGTCGAGTCGCGCGCCTCGGGCGTGATGTTCACCCGCAGCCCCACCACCGGCGATCCGTCGGTGATCGCGATCGAGGCCAGCTGGGGCCTTGGCTCCTGCGTGGTGAGCGGTGAGGTCACCCCCGACACCCTACTGGTGAACAAGGTGACCGGCGAGGTCATACGGCAGCAGGTCTCGAGGAAGCAGGTGCGCCACGTGCCCGATCTCGAGGCCGGCGGGGTGCGCGTCGAGAGGGTCCCCGACGAGCTGCAGGAAACCCGTGTGCTGGAGGACGGACACATCCGGGAGCTGGTGGACACCGCCCGGAAGGTAGAGCGGCACTACGGCTGTGCCCAGGACATCGAGTGGGCGATCGCGCATGGGCCGGAGGGCGCCGGGGTCTACCTGCTCCAGAGCCGGCCGGAGACCGTGTGGAGCGGAGCAGCCGCCGAACCGGCGGTGGCGCCGCGGAGGAAGGCCACCGATCACGTGTTCGCGCTGTTCGGCGGAGGGCGCTGACGGCGGGGAGCGAAGGCATGTTTCTTGAGGACGAGGACATACAGGAGATCCTGAGGCTGCTGGACGCCTCGGGGTTCGACTCGATGCAGCTGGACACCGGCCGTTTCCGCGTGGTCCTGCGGCGCTCCGGCGAAGGCGGGGAAGGCTGGACCTCCGAAACCCTCCTCACTCCTGCCGGACGCGGGACCGGCGGGGAGGCGGTCGGCGGCGGCGCTGCGCCGGACCGGCCCGGGGTTCCGCCCAGCACCGAACCCGGCCTGGTCGATATCCGCGCGAGCCTGGCCGGGACCTTCTACCGCGCGCCCAAGCCCGGCGCCGAGCCGTTCGTCGAGGTGGGCAGCCGGGTCGACGAGGAAACCACCCTGTGCATCCTGGAGGCAATGAAGCTGATGAATTCGCTGCGCGCGGGCGTCACCGGAGCGGTGGCCGAGATCTGCGTGGAGAACGGGGAGTTCGTGCAGCAGGACGCCATCCTCATGCGGGTGCGTACGGAGGTGGCATGATCCGCCGCGTGCTGGTCGCCAACCGGGGCGAGATCGCCGCGCGCGTCATCCGTACCTGCGCCCGTCTCGGCATCGAGACCGTGCTCGCGGCCTCGGAGGCCGATGCCGACTCGGTCCCGGCCCGTCTCGCGAATGAGGTGCGGGTGATCGGGCCGGCGCCCGCCGCGCAGAGCTACCTGGACGCGGACCGTATCGTGGCCTCGGCCCGCCAGGGGCAGGTCGACGCGGTCCACCCCGGCTACGGCTTCCTGTCCGAGAACGCCCGCCTGGCGGCCGCCTGCGAAGCGGCCGGCCTGGTGTTCATCGGCCCCACGCCGGCGCAGCTCGCGGCCCTCGGGGACAAGCTCGAGGCGCGCCGGCACGCGGCGGCAGCCGGTCTTCCGGTCGTGCCGGGCGGCTCGGTGGAGACGTTCGATGACGCCCGGCGGGTCGCGCGGGAGATTGGCATGCCGCTGCTGATCAAGGCGGTCGGCGGCGGCGGCGGGCGGGGCATGCGCCTGGTGCGCGAGGCCGGGGAGCTCGAGGACGCCGTCGGCACGGCCATGGCCGAGGCCGCGGCCGCCTTTGGCGACGCCCGGATCTATATCGAGCGCTACGTCGAGCAGGGCCGTCACGTCGAGATCCAGGTGCTCGGGGACGGCCGCGAGGTGATTCACCTGGGGACGCGCGATTGCTCCATCCAACGCCGTTACCAGAAGCTGATCGAGGAAGCCCCGGCTCCGGCGCTGCCGGATGCCATGCGCGAGGGGTTGCATCGCGGCGCGGTAGAGCTCGGGCGGCACCTGGGCTACCGGGGCCTGGGAACGGTGGAGTGCCTGGTGGACCTGGAGCGGGAACGCTGCTACTTCCTGGAGATGAACGCGCGTATCCAGGTGGAGCACCCGGTTACCGAGGCCATTACCGGGCTCGACCTGGTCGCCGAGCAGATCGCGGTGGCCGGGGGAGGGCGGCTGCCGCTGGCCCAGGCGGAGGTGGCTTTCGCGGGCCACGCTATCGAGTGCCGGATCAACGCGGAGGACCCGGAGCATGACTTCCGGCCGTCGCCGGGAACGGTGCGTGCCGCCTGGTGGCCGGTGGGTCCCGGCGTGCGGGTGGACACGCACGTGGTTTCGGGCACGGTGGTTCCGCCGCACTACGATTCGCTGGTCGGCAAGGTCATCGCCACGGGCGACGACCGCGACGCGGCCCTGCGGCGCATGCGTGCCGCGCTGGGCCGATTGCGGCTGGACGGGATTCAGTGCAACGCTGCGCTGCACGCGGAGGTGATGGCGGACCCGGAGTTCGCCCGCGGCGGCGTTGACACCGGTTACTTCCCCGCCTTCCTCGCGCGGCGGGCCGAGATCGAGGAGCTGAGTGATGGCCCGGATTGAGCTCGTGGACGTCTCCCTGCGGGACGGCAACCAGAGCCTGTGGGGTGCGACCGGCCTGACCACGCCGATGATGCTGCAGATCGCCCCGGTCCTGAACCGCGTGGGCTTCAAGGCGCTGGATTTCATTTCCAGTTCGCACATGGGCGCGGCCGTGCGCTACCAGCGCGAGGATCCGTGGGAGCGCATCCGACGGATGCACTGGCTGGCACCGGACACGCCGTTGCAGTTCATCACCACCGGCATGCGCTTCATCTCCTGGGAGTCCTCCTCCGATGAGTTCATGCGCCTGGTGTACCGCCGTCTGGTAGCGAACGGGATCTCGCGCTTCATCCTCCTGGACCCGATGCACGACAAGGACAACCTGCTGCGGGCCGCGCGTATCGCCAAGGAGGAGGGGGCCGAGGAGATCATGGCGGCACTGACGTACACCGTCAGCGCGGTGCACGATGACAACTTCTACGCCGACTTTGCGGCCACCGTGGCGGCATCCCCCCATTTCGACCGCGCCTACATCAAGGATCCCACCGGCCTGCTCACGCCGGAGCGCGCCCGGACGCTGATCCCCGCGGTCCGGGCCCGCCTGGGTGACCTGCCACTGGAGCTGCACTCGCACTGCACACTGGGCCAGTCCCAGTTCAGCTACCTGGTGGCGGCGGAGCTGGGGATCGATGTGTTGCATGTCGGCATTGGGCCGCTGGGTAACGGCACCTCGCTGCCGCCGGCACGGCGCACCATCGCGAACCTGCGTGACCTCGGCCACACCATCGATATCGACGATCAAGCTCTCGCGAGGGTGGCGCAGTATTTCGAACGTGTCGCCCGCACCGAGGGGCTGCCAGCCGGCCGGCCGGGCGAGTTCGACGCTGCCTTCGTGCGCCACCAGGTGCCTGGCGGCGTGATGACCACCATGCGGCGCCAGCTCGCGGAGATGGGCATGGCCCACCGGATCGACGAGGTGATCGAGGAGGTCGAGCAGGTGCGCGCCGAGCTGGGCTACCCGATCATGGTCACGCCGTTTCCCCAGATTGTGTGCACGCAGGCGACCTTCAATATCATGAGCGGGGAGCGCTACGCGACCGTGCCGGATCAGGTGACTCGCTATATCCTGGGCAAGTTCGGGCGTCCCACGGCGCCGGTGGACGACGATGTCCGCGACCGCATCGTCTCGTCGGCCCGCGCCAGGGAGATCATGGACGAGCCGCCGCCGCCAAGCCTGGCCGAGATCCGCCGGCGCTTCCCCCGCGGCATGTCGGATGACGAGTTCCTGTTGCGGGCGGTGATGCCGGCGGAGCAGGTCGACGCCATGAAGGCAGCGGGACCCGCGCGCCGGACCTGGGATCCCGACGCCCGCTCGGTGATCCGATTGCTGGAGGGGCTGAGCAAACGTCCCCGGGTGTCCGGCCTGGTGGTGGAGAACCCCGGCTTTCGGCTGGCGCTCGGCCGGAGCCGGCCATCGGAGGAGGAGGCGGACCGGACGGCGGATGCTGCGCCGCCGGTCGAGGATCGACGTGACACGGGAACCGGGTAGCCGCGCATGGACATTGCCACCGACATACTGACCCGCCTGCACGCAGCGCGGGGATTCGTGCTCGACATGGACGGGACGCTGGTCCTCGGCGACCGCCGCAACCATGGCCTCCGGCCCCTGCCGGGTGCGATCGCGATGACCGACTACCTGCTCGAGCGCGAGCTGCCGCTGGTGGCCTTCACCAACGGAACCGCACGTACGCCTGCCGACTACGCGGAGGCCCTGGGAGCGGCCGGATTCTCGCTGCCGGCGGATAAGGTGGCCACGCCCGCCCGGGTCGCCGGCGACTGGTTCGCGCGGCAGGGCATGCGCCGGGTCATGGTCATCGGCATCGAGGGGGTGTACGGGCCTATCCGGGACGCCGGCCTGGAGGTGGTCACGCCGCCGTTTCGCAAGGCGGATGTCTCGGGGGAGGGCCAGGTCGACGCGATCTTCGTCGGCTGGTACCACGACGTGACCCTGGACGACATCGAGGCCGCCTGCAACGCGGTGTGGGGCGGCGCCGCGCTGTTCAGCGCGTCCATGGCCCCGTTTTTCGCCACGGCGAACGGGCGGGCTATGGGCACCTCGGTAGCGATCGTCTCGGCCATCCAGGGCGTGACCGGCTGTGACGCCACGGTGCTCGGTAAACCGGCAGTGGACGCGTTGCGCTGCGTGGCGGGTTACTTGGGCATCGAGCCGGAGGATCTCGCCGTGGTGGGCGACGATCCCGCGCTGGAAGTGCCCATGGCGCGTCGGGGCGGAGCCCTGGCCATCGGCGTGGAAACCGGCCTGGCCGGCCGGGCCGACTTCGAACGGCTGCCCGCGGGCGACCGCCCCCACCTGGTGGTCGCCGACATCGGCGAGCTGCTGGGCCTGTACCGGGCCGGCTGAACTTCGTCCGCCGCGAAATTCCCGATCCGACGGCTCCGCCGGCGGATCCCAGGCAATCGGAGGAACAAGACGACATGGATCCCGACAAACTCGTAGCCATCGACGTGCATACTCACGCGGAGGTCTCCTGCCGGCAGCCCCCGGACGAGTTCGGCAAAGAGTTCGACGAGGCGGCCGACCGCTATTTCAAGAACAGCTCCCGGCCCACCATCCCGGAGACCATCGAGTACTACCGCGAGCGCAACATCGGCCTGATCATGTTCACGGTGGACGCCGAGGCCGAGATGGGTCGCCGACGGATCTCCAACGAGGAGATCGCGGAGGCTGCGGCCGAGAACAGCGATATGATGATGGCGTTCGCCAGCATCGACCCGCACAAGGGCAAGATGGGCCTGCGCGAGGCGCGCCGGATGATCGAGGACTACGATATCTCCGGCTTCAAGTTCCACCCCACGGTGCAGGGCTTCTTCCCCAACGACCGCATGGCCTATCCGTACTACGAGCTGATCGCCGAGGCGGGCCTGCCGGCGATCTTCCACAGCGGCCACTCGGGCATCGGCACCGGGATGCCGGGCGGCGGCGGCATGCGGCTGAAGTACTCCAACCCGATGCACCTCGATGACGTGGCCGCCGACTTTCCCGACATGACGGTGATCATCGCCCACCCGTCGTTCCCCTGGCAGGACGAGGCGCTTTCGGTCTGCCTGCACAAGCCCAATGTCTACATCGACCTGTCGGGCTGGTCGCCCAAGTACTTCCCGCCGCAGCTGGTGCACTACGCCAATACCATGCTGCGCAAGAAGATGCTGTTCGGCTCGGACTTCCCTCTGATCCGTCCGGACCGTTGGCTCAGCGACTTCGAGGAGGCCGGCTTCCGCGACGAGGTGCGGCCCTTGATCCTCAAGGACAACGCCGTGCGGATGCTGGGGCTGAAGTCGTCCGGCGCCGGCTGAGCTGCGGAGCGGTGTCCCGGGCGCTGAGGTGACCCTTGCGGGCCCGGCTTGCCGTGACCTGCTCGCGCCGGCGCGGGACCGGTGCGTCGCCGTGCGCCCGCGGAAGGGCAGGCGCGCCCGTGATCACTGGAAGCTCGTGGCCGGTGCCGCCACGCGACAGTGCTTGTCGTAGCGCCCGGGTAGGGTCGCATACCAATCCTGTGGCCGCGATCCGGGGTCACCGACTTGCCGGGGGGCGCTCCTCGCGGGTGGTGAGAGCCCGGCTGGTGACAGCACGGAGAGGCGGAGGCCCGGAGGAGGAATGGTGACGCCATCGCGAATCACCGTGGTTGCGGATGACCGTGAACGCCCGGGTCGCCTGTTTGCCGAGCTTGCTGTCCGGCCCGAGGTTCGCCTCCGGACCGAGCGACTTCCGGCGGGCGATTATCGCGTGGACGCAAGCTTCCTGGTCGAGCGCAAGACGTTGACCGACCTGGCGGCCTCGATCGTGTCGGGACGGTTGTTCGCGCAGGCGCTGCGCCTTGCCCGGGTCGACGGGCTGCGGCCGGTGCTGTTGCTGGAGGGGTGACTCGCGGATCTGCGCGGGTCCGGCTTGCGATGGGAGGCGGTTCAGGGCTCCCTGGTCACGGCAGCCGTGTTCATCGGGTTGCCAGTGCTGCGCGCCCCCTCGGCGACAGCGTCGGCCGACACCCTGCTGTTTCTCGCCCGCCAGGGCCGCAGCCAGGCTCACGGTGCCGCCCGCCGGGAGCCGTGGTGCGCTCCGCCGGCGGTGTTGCGCTCGCTCGACGCAGTCCCACTGCGCCGTCGCTCCCGCGCCTGGCCGGCGAAGCGCACGACGGCTCTGAGGCCTGACAATACCCCCGGGAAGATTGGGATTGCAGGGATTGCCGGGGATCGGGCCAAGGAGGGCGGAGTCGTTGCTGGCACGTTTCGGCAGCCTCGCCGGGGTGGTCAACGCCGATCCGGGGGAGCTCGCGGATGTCTCCGGCATCGGAGCGGAGACCGCGCGACGCATCAAGTGGGCGGTCGAAGAGGCTCCGACCCCGTATCCAGGAGGTGACTCCGGGCGGGGAGTCGTGCTTCTCGAGTGACACCTGTCTGGTTCGAGCGAAGAGGTCCCGTCGCCGGTAGGCCCCGCTTGGCTGGGCGATCCAGACGCATCCGAGCGGCAACCCGGAGTTGCGCGCGTGCTCGATCCCTGCCTTGCTCGCTTCCCGAGGGCAGCCTCTCCAGCCCAAAATCGTTATGGCGCACTTTGCCGGGCATGTGTTTCGCGCACTCGGCTGGCCGCCGCCAGGGCCAGCACGGTCATGCCCAGGCAGAACCCCAGGCCGTGCTGGTAGGCGGCAAAATCGTAGTGGCGTACCCCGTTCTCTATGTGCCCGTTCCAGCCCAGGTCGAGCAACCAGCCGAACACGGTCTGATTGACCGCCACACCGAGGAATAAACCGGTGTTGACCAGGGCGATGCTCATGCCGGAGACGGAGGGATCGGCCGCCTCCTTGGCGCCCGCATAACCCACGGTCATGGCCGATGCAGCCAGCCCCAGCGCGCTGTACAGCAGCAGCGCCGACCCGCCCGGCCCCCAGGGCAGGAGCAGCATGGCGCACCAGGTCGAAGCGGAGACCGCGGCCGCGCCGACGATGAACGGCTTGCGCCGGCGCACTTTGTCGGAGACCCAGCCCATGAGCAGAGCGCCGCCTGCGAGAAAGATCAGGCTCACGGAGGTATAGACGGCCGCGTGCGAACGGTCCAGGCCGAACACGTCGCGCAGCAGCGGCACGCCCCAGAGTCCGGCAAAACCGAAGAACGCGCCGCCCGTGCCGAAACTGGCCCAGAAAATGGCCCAGGCCTGGTGGTCGCGCAGTACACGTGCGATGTCCGCCAGCCAGTGCCGATCGCTGGCTGCGTAGGAGGCTTCGCCCACCATTTCCCGCACTGAGGGAAAACCGGCGTCTTCGGGGGCGTTGCGCACGAAAATGAGTATCAGAACGGCCAGCAACAAGGCCAATACGCCGGCGAAGACGAAGATGCTGCGCCAGGTAAACCAGCTCATCAGCAGGGCGAGCGGCCCGGCAGAGATAAATGCGCCCGCGATGCCGAGCAGAATGGCCAGCCCGCTGACGGCGCCGTAGCGATGTTCGGGGAACCACACGGTGTTTGCCTTCATCAGGCCGACGAAGATGGTGGAGGTGCCAAGACCCATCAGCAGCCGGCCCACGCCCGCGACGGCGAAGGCCGGCGCCAGACCGAAAGCCACCGCGCCCAGCCCGGCCAGCAGCGCGCCGCTGAAGGCGCTGAGCCGGGGACCGAGGCGATCGGAGAGCACGCCGGCCGGCAGCTGCATAGCCGTGTAGACATAGAAGTAAATCGCCACCAGCGTGCCCAGCGCAGCCCCGCCCGTGCCGAACGCCGACATCAGGCTGTCGGTCATGACGCCCGGGGCTGTGCGGTAGAAATAGCCAAGCATGAAGGCCAGCGCCAGCAGGGTGAAGATGAGCCGACGGGTGCGCAGAAAGCGCGCGAGGTCGTAGTCTGGTTCCGCGCTGACGCCCAATCCGGCCTCCAGTCTGGATTGCCCGGCCCTGCTGGCGCTGCAGGACTTGTTTTTTGCAAGGGGTGCGCCGGCCCACGCGGGGACGCATCGGTGCTCCTCGGATGGTATCAGCACCGCCCCCGGGTTGTGGATGAGGGACCTTGTGCGGACCGGCGGCACACGCCGGGGCGTGCCTTGGCCGGCTGACCGCTTTCGTCGGCACGGGGTCAGACGGGTTATGCTGTGCGCATCCGGCCGGTCGGCCCGCGATGCTTGCCGCAGCTGCGGCGTAGCCGTGTAGCACCCTCTTGTGCTTGAGGGCCTCCGGCCCGCCGGGCATGTCCAGCTCGGCCTCGCTGACGACGATGCGGCTCTCGTGCTTGATTTCGATCGGGACGCGCTATAGCGTGCCCTTCGCTCGCTTGGGCTTGGTGACGGTTGTCATGGATGCTCTCCTGGTGGGCGGTGCCAGCAAAGCAGATGGTGGCGCGCTGGTAGCACCGGAGGAGTATCGAACGGCGGAAATGCGTGGTCTTCAAGGGTTAATGGTGGAGAACGGAGAAGGCTCAACAACCCGCACCGCAGAAGCGTATCGGCCTGAAACACCGGTAAAAACCTTGGATCGCAGGCTATCAGTCGCGCCCATGATGCAGTGCACCGACCGGGACGATCGCTACCTGCTGCGGCTGCTGTCGCGCCGGGTGCTGTTGTATACGGAGATGGTCACGGCCGCGGCGCTGTTGCACGGAGACCCCGAACGGCTGCTCGCGTTCGATCCGGTCGAGCATCCGGTGGCCCTGCAGGTCGCCGGCAGCGATCCCTCGGCGCTGGCGCGGGCGGCGCACCTCGGGGTGCAGGCGGGTTACGACGAGATCAATCTCAACCTCGGCTGTCCCAGCGACCGCGTGCAGCAGGGCCGTTTCGGCGCCTGCCTGATGGCGGAGCCGGCGCTGGTGGCCGAGTGCGTGGCCGCGATGCGCGCGGAGGCTGCTGTGCCGGTGACGGTGAAGACGCGTATCGGCATCGATCACCGCGACAGCTATGAGGAGCTGTACCGTTTTGTCGAGACGGTGGCCGCGGCGGGCTGCCGCGTGTTCTCGGTGCATGCCCGCAAGGCCTGGCTGTGCGGCCTGAGCCCGCGGGAGAACCGGGAGGTGCCGCCGCTGCGCTACGGGGTCGTGCACCGGCTCAAACGGGATTTCCCGGGACTGGCGATCGTCATCAACGGCGGGATCCGCGACCTTGACGCGGTGCAGGATCAGCTGCGACAGGTGGACGGGGTCATGGTCGGCCGCGCCGCCTACCATGATCCCTGGATGCTGGCTGACGCGGACCGGCGCGTGTTCGGCGCGGACGGCCCGGCGACGAGCCGCCACCAGGTGCTGCAGGCCTACGCCCGGTACGTCCGTGAGCGGTTGGACCAGGGGGCGCAGCTGCAGCGCATGGCGCGGCACGTCCTGGGCCTGTTCCAGGGGCTCCCCGGGGCGCGGGCGTTCCGGCGCCACATCAGTCAGCACGGCCACCGGCATGGCGCAGGGGCCGAGGTCCTGGAAGACGGCGCGTGCCTGGTGCGCGAGTCGGCCACCGAGCCGATGCGACGCAGCGCCTGAGCGCGCCCGCCGCGCGACCGTTCAGTCGAGTTCCGCCTCGGCTGCCTGGCGTGACACGCGCGGCGTCCCGAGGATCATGTCCACGGCCTTTTCCGCGATCATCAGCGTCGGCGCGTTGGTGTTGCCGCTTACCAGCTGCGGCATCACCGAGGCGTCGATCACCCGCAGCCCCTCGAGCCCGTGGACCTTGAGCTCGGGATCGACCACCGCCCGGTCGTCGGTCCCCATGCGGCAGGTCCCGACGGGGTGATAGATGGTCTCGGCACGGCGGCGGACAAAGCTTCTCAGGCCTTCATCGCCGGTTACCTCGGGCCCCGGGTGCAGCTCCCGGCCGGAGAGGTGCGCCAGCGGCCCCGACTGGAAGATCCGGCGGGCGATGCGCACGCCCTCGACCATCACCGCGAGGTCTGCCTCGCTGTCGAGGTAATTGGGGAAGATCGCGGGGTGAGCTGCCGGGTCGGGCGATGCCAGGCGGATGCGCCCGCGGCTCTCCGGGCGCAGGACGCACACGTGCAGCGTCATGCCCTTCTCCGATACCTCGATCCGCCCGTGCTGCTCCATGTTGGCGGGGAGGAAGTGCAGCTGCACGTCCGGCCGATCGAGGTCCTCGCGAGTGCGCATGAAGCCGCCGGCCTCCGCGGCATTGGAGGTGCCGGGACCATTGCGGGTGAACAGATAGCGCAGAGCGACCGCGAGTTGCTGGACGGTGTTGAAGTTGTAGGTACCGGCCGCGTCAGTGGCATAGTTGACGCAGACATCCAAATGGTCGTGCAGGTTGTCGCCCACACCCGGGAGATCGGCGACCGTGTCGATGCCGTGTTCGACCAGGTGCGCTGCGGGACCGATCCCCGAGAGCATCAGCAGCTGCGGGCTATTGACGGCGCCACCGGCGAGCAGCACCTCGCGCGCGGCGTCGGCCCGGACCGTCCGGCCGGCGTGGCGGTACTCGACCCCGACCGCGCGCCGACCGTCGAACAGCACCCGAGTGGCCAGCGCGCGCGTGAGCACGGTCAGGTTGGAGCGGTCCATTGCCGGGCGCAGGTAGGCGACCGCGGTGCTGCATCGGCGCCCGTTGCGCTGTGTGACTTGGTAGCGCCCGACGCCCTCCTGCCGGGGACCGTTGAAGTCGTCGTTGGCGGGATGGCCGGCCGCGCGCGCCGATTCCAGGAAGGCGTCGGTGAGGGGGTTGCGGTAGCGCAGGTCGGACACGGCCAGCGGTCCCCCCACGCCGTGGTAGGCGTCCTCGCCGCGCTCCTGGTCCTCGGAAAGGCGGAAGTAGGGCAGCACGTCGGCGAAGGACCAGCCTTCGTTTCCCAGCTCCGCCCAGTGATCGTAATCCTGGTGCTGGCCCCGGATATAGCACATGGCATTGATCGAGCTGCTGCCCCCGAGGACCTTGCCGCGCGGCCAGTACAGGCGCCGGTTTTCCAGGTGAGGCTCGGCCTCCGTCTCGTACTCCCAGTTCTCGGGCCCCCCGGGCACCAGCTCGCTGAGCCCCGCAGGCATGTGGATCTTGAAGCTCCGGTCGGGTCCTCCCGCCTCCAGCAGCAGCACCCGCGTGTTACCGTCGCCGCTGAGGCGCTCTGCGAGGGCGCACCCCGCGGTGCCGGCCCCTATGATCACGAAGTCGTACATTGTCGGTCTCCTCGGTGGCATGAGTTATTCTGCGACAGATGCCGCGGGCCGCTTAACGATGGTAGGACGTGTATCAGCGCGATGCACGCCTGGCGACGCGGGCCGCGTCGGCGCTCCTGGCACAGCCACAGCGAGTGCGACAAGCCGTTTCCGCCCTGGCGGGGTCCGGGTCCCAACCCGCCGGCCGAATGATCTACACTGGGAATCGGGACGTCGAGGAAGGGGCGTCCCGCCCCTCCATCGCTCGCCGGAGCCGCCCCCTCTGATCAGGACGACCCGTCACCGATCAGCGGCGGTCCCCACAGCATCGTCTCACCGGACTACGGAGAAGAGGCAGCCATGGACCTGAATCATTCCGACAGCCTGCAGGATCAGCTCCGCTCCCTGAAGCACGAGCATCACGTCCTCGACGCCACGGTCAACCGCCTTGCCCGCAATCCCGCCGTAGATCCCTTCGAGGTGCGACGACTCAAGAAGCGAAAGCTCCGGCTGAAGGACGAAATTGAGCAGCTGCAGAGTCGTCTTCAGCCCGACGGCGGCGCCTGACGCTGCCCGTCCATCCGGTCCTATTCCTCGGGACCGACGGGTCCGCGCAGATTCTTGGTCCGGCTACGCTGACGCTTGCGCTCAAGCCGTCGCCGCCGCGCCGCTTGCGGCGCCTGCGTGCGCCGGCGCGGGCGCGGCGCAACCAGCGCGCGGCGGATCAGTGCCGCCAGGCGCTCCCGCGCGTCGCGCCGATTCAGGGCCTGCGAGCGGTGCCGGCGCGCGTCGATAAGGATGATCCCTGCGGCGCTGGCCTGGTTCCCGGCCAAATCGAGCAGTCGCCGGCGGACGTCCCCGGTCAGCGCGGTGCTGCGCGCGGCGTCGAAGCGGAGCTGGACGGCACTGGCCGTGGTATTCACACCCTGGCCGCCCGGGCCTGACGCCAGGATGAACTTTTCGTCCAGCTCGGCTTCCGGGATGGACAGCTTCGCGTTGATTCGTAACATCGACTGCATGCTAGCCGCCCGGCCCATCGCGGGGAAGCGGGCGCGGTTGCTGGCGGCGGGGAACGCAGAATGATTTGGGGGATATTGCTCGCCGGCGGGGCGTCGCGACGCTTCGGGGCGGATAAGCTGCTGGAGCCGGTGGCCGATGGCACGCCCATGGCGGTGGCCGCGGCCGCTCACCTGATCGAGGGCGTGGACGCGGTGGTGGCCGTGGTGCGTCCGGGACGTCCGGAACTGGCCGGTCGCCTGCGCGCTACCGGCTGCCGGGTGGTGATCTGCCCCGGTTCACGGGAGGGTATGGGGGTGAGCCTCGCGGCCGGCGTGAGAGCGACGCCGATCGACGCCGCGGGATGGGTCGTGGCCCTCGGCGACATGCCGTGGATCTCACCCGAAACCGTGCGGCAGGTGGCGCGCGCGATCCGCGACGGCGCGCTGGTCGCGGCCCCCCGCTACCGCGGGAGCCGCGGCCACCCGGTCGGGTTCGGGGCGCGCCTGCGCGCCGACCTGCTGCGACTGCAGGGCGATCGGGGCGCCCGCGATATCCTGCGGCGCGAGCGCGCACACCTGGTGCAGATCGATTGCGCTGACCCGGGAGTAGTGAAAGACGTGGATACGCCCGCGGATCTTGCCGGCGGTGAGGACGGAGAGTGACGCGAGCCGGGCGCGGTTACTGCGATTGCAAAGGGCCGGGAACGTCGTCGAGGCTGGCTTTTCGGCCCGTTGCGTCATACCATCGGGGTTACCCGACGGCGGCCGCGCGCCGGTCGGCCCGAAGCCCGGGGATACGGCGCCGCGCTTTGCATCGTCGCGTATCCATGGAAGATCCGGGCGGGAGCGCCCGCCAAGCTCTGCTGATCCGATCCGGTGACGGATCCGGCGCGGTGCGAATCAGAACGTACCGCCGGGTGGGGCCTTGTTGCCGCGGCAAAAAACCTTAGAGAAACATGGAAGTCGCCACGGAGCTGATACAGGGTGGGAAGGCGGCGCGGGCATCGGCCCCACTGGAACCCGAACACCCACTGCACGTGTGCCTGCTTGGATACCGCGGCAACCCGTACAGCGGCGGCCAGGGAGTGTACCTGCGCTATCTCAGCGCGGCGCTGGCCGACGCCGGTCACCGGGTCGACGTGATCTCGGGGCAGCCCTACCCGGAGCTGGACGGCCGTGTGCGCCTGATCCGGATGCCCGGGATGAACCTGTTCGAGGCGAGCAACCGCCTCACGGCGTTGCGCGCGCAGGACTTTTGCTCGGCGACGAATCTGTACGAGTGGATCAGCATGCTCACCGGCGGCTTCCCGGAGCCCTACACGTTCGGCCGCCGCGTGGTCCGCTACCTGGCCGAGCACGGGCACGAGTACGACCTGGTGCACGACAACCAGAGCCTGTGCTACGGGCTGCTGACCCTGCAGCGCATGGGCTTGCCCACCGTCGCGACGATTCACCACCCGATTACCAGCGACCGAGACATCGCGCTGGCCAACGCCGCCGACTGGCGGCACCGGCTGCTGATCCGACGCTGGTACAGCTTCGTTCGGATGCAGCGCCGCGTGGTGCGTCAGCTGCGTCACGTCATCACGGTCTCGGAGCACTCGCGCCATGACATCGCGCGTGCATTCGGGATCCGGGCGGGATCGGTGGGACTGGTCTACAACGGCATCGACACCGAGACGTTTCGTCCCCTCGAGGGCGTCCAGCGTCGTCCGCACCGTATCATGGCCACCGCGAGCGCGGATGTCCCCCTCAAGGGGCTCGATTACCTGCTGCACGCCGTGGCCTCCCTGCGGGCCCGGTATCCCGACGTGGAGCTCGTCGTGCTGGGTCGGCCCCGGACGAACGGCCACACGGCGAAGCTGGCCCGGCGTCTGGGCCTGGCGGCCGCCGTGCGGTTCATCAACGGCGTGGACGTCGCGAGGATCGTGCAGGAGTATGCTGAGGCGACCGTCGCCGTGGTGCCCTCGCTGTACGAGGGCTTCGGGCTCCCCGCGGGGGAAGCGATGGCTTGTGGTCTCCCGGTGATCTCCACGACCGGCGGGGCGCTGCCCGAAGTGGTTGGCGACGCCGGCTTGCTGGTGCCGCCGGCGGACAGCGGGGCCATCGCGCGGGCCGTGAATGAGTTGTTCGAGAATCCCGCCCGCCGCCTCCAGCTTGCGGGGCACGCGCGGCAGCGCATCGTGGAGCGTTTCAGCTGGAGCGTCAGCGCGCGGCAAATGGCCGATTACTACCGGCATGTGCTTGCCGATGCAGACGATTGACCTGGATCTCATCGACCTGGCATCCGGCGGCCGCGTCCTCGACCTGGGCTGTGGCGAGGGCCGGCACACGCTCGCGGTGGCCATGGTCGGGGGCGTCTTCGCGGTCGGTCTGGACCGCAGTCGCGAAGGCCTTCAGACCTCGCGCCGCAAACACGGCGAGCTGCGCGGCGCCGGGGTCGCGGTTGATGACATCGACCTGACCGTCGGTGATGCGCTGCACCTGCCGTTCGCCGATGCCCGCTTCGACCGGGTGATCTGCTCGGAGGTGCTCGAGCACATACCGGACTACCGGGCGGCGCTCGGTGAGGTCGACCGCGTCCTGCGCCCGGGCGGCATTCTCGCCGTCAGCGTGCCGCGGTTCGGCCCCGAGTGGGTGTGTTGGCGGCTCAGCGACGCGTACCACAACGTTGAGGGCGGGCACGTGCGCATTTTCCGGTCCCGGCAGCTGCGACGGGACATCGAGCAACTGGGCATGCGCTGTTACCGGCGGCATTGGGCGCACGCGCTGCATGCACCGTTCTGGTGGCTCAAGTGCCTGCTCTGGGAGCGCCGCGACCGGTCCCGGCTGGTCGCGCTGTATCACCGCTTCCTCGTGTGGGACCTGATGCGACGGCCGGCTGTCACGCGGGTGCTGGAAATGCTGCTTAACCCGCTGATCGGCAAGAGCGTCGTGCTGTATTTCCGCAAGCCGGCTGTCTCCGGGCGACGGCGGGCGGTGTCGACTGGAGGCACCGTGTCGGCGGATGCGCCCCGCGGAGCCCGTTTCCCGGCGGAGTACCCGGCCCGCTAAGCCCCTGGATCACAGACGGACAAGAAGGAAGCCGGCCATTCACATTTTCAACGCTCCCATTGCAGCGGCCTCGCCGACCGGGGGTAACGCGGTGCCCGAGGCCGTGTTTCGCCGGACCGCGGATTACATCGAGGCGGTCCAGTGCGCCGATGGCTCGATCCCGTGGTTCGACGGGGGCTGTATCGATCCCTGGGATCATGTCGAAGCAGCCATGGGCCTGAGCACCGCCGGCCGCATCGGCGCCGCCGAGCGGGCCTACCGGTGGCTGTGCCGCGAGCAGCTCGCCGACGGGAGCTGGTGGGCCGTCTACCGGGACGGTCGGCCGGGACCCGACAATCGCCGCGAGACCAACTTTGTGGCCTACTTCGCGACCGGCATCTGGCACCACTACCTGATTACGCTTGACCAACGCTTCCTGGACAGGACGTGGCCGGTGCTCGAAGCCGCTATCGATTACGTCACCGCGCAGCAGGACGCGTCCGGGGCGATCGGCTGGGCAGTCGGGACGGACGGCCGGGTAACCCGCGAAGCGCTGGTTACCGGCTGCAGCTCGATCTACAAGAGCCTGGAATGCGCGCTCAACGTGGCCGGCGTCCTGGGCCTGCGCCGGCCCGACTGGTTCATGGCGCGCGCCCGCCTGGGGCAGGCACTGCGGACTCGCCCGGAGCGCTTCGACCAATCCAAGCGCCGCTATTCCATGGACTGGTTCTACCCGGTGCTGACCGGGGTGGTGACCGGACCCGCGGCACGCCAGCGCTTGGCGGCACGCTGGGACGCATTCGTCGAGGATGGTCTGGGCTGCCGCTGCGTGGCCGATCGGCCGTGGGTCACTGTGGCGGAGTCCTGCGAACTGGTGCTGTCGTTGATCGGCGCGGACGAGGCCGCTCGTGCCGGTCGGCTGTTCCAGTCGCTGCACCGCTACGACGACGGCAGCGGGGCCTACTGGACGGGCTACGCCCTGGACGAGGACATCCTGTGGCCGGATGAGCGGCCCACATGGACTGCCGGGGCGGTCCTGCTGGCAGCCGACGCCCTGACAGGACGCACGCCGGCGGCCGGGCTTTTTACCCGGCCATCACTGCGGGACCCGACGAAGCACGCCCAGCGTCTTGATCTTCCCCTCGTCGGCGAACAGGCCTGAGGCCAGCGCCAGCTTCCAGATGCGATAGGGCGCTTGGCCCCCGTCGGCGCGATCCGGAAAGATGTCATGGATCAGCAGCAGCCCACCGGGGATCACGTGCGGCGCCCACGCGCGGTAGTCAGTCATGGCGGCCTCCAGGCTGTGCCCCCCGTCGATGAACACCATCCCCAGAGGGCAGCACCAGTGGCGGGCGGCGAGGGCGGACGGCGCGACGATGGGTACCACCGTGTCTTCCAGCACCGCGCGGCGCAGCGTATCGCGGAAGGCGGGGAAGCTGTCCATGAGCCCCGCAGATGCGTCGTACAGCTCCGGGTCGTGGTAGTCCTGGCCGCGCTGGTGCTCCTCGGAGCCGCGGTGATGATCCACCGCGTACAGCACTGCGCCGGCTTCGCGGCAAGCGGTCCCCAGGTAGAGGGTCGACTTACCGCAATAGCTGCCGACTTCCAGGCAGGGCCCGAGGCGCGCGCCTTCCACCGCCAGGCGATGCAGAGCCTCGCCTTCCTCCGGATCGAGAAACCCCTTGACGCTGTCGGGGGAAACAGGCAGCTTCATGCTGGCCGGGCTCCCGGTGGCTGAATCGAAGGCCGCATTATAGCCGTATAGCGACACCTGAAGCGTTCTTCTGCCGGCGGGAACGGAACAGCGTGCCGAGCCTTCGCTTCGGGGCCTTGCCGTCAGCACCGACGCGCCCCCCGGACGTGGCATCGTCCGTGACCGCGTTAGTATGATGAGAGCGTGGCGGTGAGCCACATGACAGGAACTCCCGGTGCACGCATGGCCAAATCGGAACAGCGGGACCTGCCGCCGCTCCTGATACGTGTCTCTTCCCGTGCCCGGCGCCTCAGCATCCGGGTGTCGGCTTCGGAAGGTGTCGTGGTCGTGATCCCCCGCGGGACCGACCGGAGCGCCGCAGTTCGCTTCGTGAGCCGGAAGCGCGACTGGCTCGCGCGCGCGGTGGGCCGGCTGGAGGCGCGGCACGGCCCGCTTGCAGATCTGGTCGATCCCCCGCTGCCCGAGATTGTTTCACTGCCCGCGGTCGAATGCTCCATCCCCGTCTCCTATGCCGCCGGGACGGGGCGAGCCCGTTGCCTGCGCCGGGGCGGTGGTTGGCACGTGGTCGGTCCGCCCGATGACCGCAGCGCACACCGCCGCGCCCTTCAGCGGCGTATCGCCCGCGAGGCGCGCGAGCATCTCGAGCCATGGCTGCGGCGGCTGAGCGACCGTACCGGACTCGGCTACGTGCGCCTGAGCATTCGGGGCCAGAGGACGCTCTGGGGAAGCTGCTCGCGCGAGCGCAACATCAGCCTCAACTGGAAGCTGCTGTTCCTGCCGGGCGAGCTGGTGGAATACGTGCTGTTGCACGAGCTGGTCCACACGCTGCACCGGGACCACTCGCCGCGCTTCTGGGATACCCTGGGGCGCGTATGCCCTGAGGCGCACGAGCGCCACCGCCGGCTGCGGGCGGCGCCTGCACTGGTGCCGGCCTGGGCCGAGCGGCGCGACTGACCGGGCCCCGGCCGCCATTCAGCCGGTCTTGTGCGACGTGTTGATCAGCGAGATCTCGTCGGTGGTCAACAGCCGCGGGTCGGTGCCGTAGAGGTAGTCCCGGGTAATGGGCACGGCGGCGTTCCTGTGGGCAAGCTGGAACTGGAATACGACCAGCTGGCCCCAGCGGAATGCCGACTCGGAAGCCTGCAGGTAGAACTCCCACATGCGGCAGAAGCGCTCGCCCATCCGTTCAGCGATGTCGCTACGGGCCTTCTGGAAGCGCTGGTGCCAGCGCTGCAGCGTCATCGCGTAATGCAGACGCAGGACCTCGAGGTCCGAGAGCACCAGGCCGTAGCGCTCGACGTGGGGCGAGACTTCCGAAAGCGCCGGAATATAGCCGCCGGGGAAGATGTAGCGGTTAATCCAGGGATCGGTAACCGTGGGCGGCCCGGTGCGGCCGATGGTGTGCAGGAGGGCGACGCCATCGGGCTTGAGCAGGCGGCGCGCGCTGTCGAAGAAAGCCGGATACTGCGGCCGGCCGACGTGCTCGAACATGCCCACGCTGACGATGCCTTCGTAGGCGCCGGTGTGCTGGCGGTAATCCTCGAGCCGGAACTCGACGCGGTCCTCGAGGCCACGCTCCTGCGCACGCTTGCGTGCCACCCGGACCTGCTCCTCGGAAAGCGTCAGGCCCGTAACCCGCGCCCCGTATTCCTCCGCGAGATAGAGCGCCATGCCGCCCCAGCCGCAGCCGATGTCCAGGATGCGCGCCCCGGGTGATGGGACGAGCTTGCGCCCGATGTGCCGGCGCTTCGCCAGCTGGGCCTCGTCAAGGCTCATCTTCGGCTCGGGAAAATAGGCGCAGGAGTACTGCATGTCCTCGTCGAGGAAGCGGCGGAACAGGGATTCGTCGAGGTCGTAGTGATGACTGACGTTGCGGCGCGCGCGCGACACCCAGTCCGTCTCGCGCCAGGCGCGTCGCACGGCATCGAGTGCCCGGCCGAACGGAGACTGCGGACCGTCGGCGCCGAAATTACGCACCAGGACCTCGAATACGGGCAGCAGCTCGCCGCCCTCGGGGTCCCAGTCTCCGTCCATGTAGGACTCGCCCAGCTGCATGTACGGGTTGCGCAGGATGCGGCGCAGGGCTCCCTTGCGGTTGAGCCGGATGTGGGCCTCGGGCTCCCCTTCCCCGAGGGCCCTTGTGGTACCGTCAGGCCAGTGCAGGTGCAGCGAGCCGTGACGGAAGCGGCGTGCGATCTGGTTGAGCAACATCTGGATGCCTCCTTGTCGGTACAGCCTCCGGAGCGCGCCAGGCAACGCTCTCCGGGGCATGCGGCGGGGAAAGCCCGCCGGGAGGAAGCAGGGCCGGCCAAGCCCGTGTTCCGCTCACCAGCCCCGGGCCGGACAGGTTACCGCTTAAACACTAATGAGCGGCCCCGGACCGGTCAAGCCGACCGGCGGGGCCGCGATCACCCGGGGAGCGTCCGCAGCGCGTTGCGCACACCGTGAATCCCGGGGACGTACCAGCAGTCGTACTCGGCGAGACGGCTCTGCTCGTCGCTGCGCACGGTGCCCTCCAGCTCCGCGATACGATCGCGGGCCCGGCACCGAATGCTGGCATTGTGCAGCGTGGGGTCCATCTCCAGCACCAGGCGCAGGGCGTCGGTGAGCTCGTCGTCCGAGTCCTTCTCGGGCGGCGTGACGTGCAGCCTGTTGTCGACGTCGGCGACCCCGGGCACCCACCACGCCAGCACTTCCGCCAGGCGGCGGTGCGAAAGGCTGGCCACCGCGCCGTTCAGCCGTATCACGCCGTCGCTGCAGGAGACCTGCAGCCCGGCTTCGCTGGCGGCGGTGCCGGACGCCTCCCGAACCGGCGTACCGCGGAACGCGCCTTCCTGGCTCAGCGCCCCGGTCACCGCCTGCGCCAGCTCGCGATCCCCGCGCTCCCGGGAAACGCGCAGGCGCAGCCGATCCAGGACATTGGGCGTGTCCGCGGTCTCCCGTGCCAGGATCAGCGCACGGCGCTTGGCGGCGATGTTGTCCACCTCGCCGTCCAGCACCAGGGTCTCGCCGTCGCCGCGAACTCGCACCGCGTCGCGGTGCAGGTCGATGGCAGGGTCGCGCTCGAATGCGGCAAGGATTGCCCGGACGAGCCGGTCTTCGCTCATGGCGCTTTCCTCCGCGTCCTTCAGTCCTCGAACCACAGGCCGGGGTTCATGATCGCGCCGGGGTCGAGCTCCCGCTTGGCCGCGCGGATGGCGCCGCGGAACGCCGACGGCAGCTCCTGTCGGGCCCAGCGCTTGTGATCGCGGCCCATGGCGTGATGATGGCTGATCGTCCCGCCGCCGGCCAGGACGGCGTCGGAGGCGGCGGTCTTGATCTCCCACCACTGCTCGGCGAGGGCCTCGTGGCGCCCCTGGCCGTTGAATGAGAAATACAGGCACACGCCGTCCGGATAGGCGTGCGTGGTGCGGCAGGTGACCGCGCCCGCGCCGCAGACGCGGTCCACCGCCTTGCGCGTGATCTCGCGCACCTGGTGGTAGAACCCCGGCAGACGGCTCCACGGGACCGCCGTCTCGAAGGTGTCGGCGATCACCGCGTAGTCGAGCAGGAAGTCGCGTACGTAGGGCTGGCGGAAGAAGGCCTGGCGCCAGTTGTCCACCTCCGGTCCCTGGCGGGGACCGGCACGGTCCTGCCGCGCCGCGCCGCCGTGGGCCCGGCACAACTCGCGCGCGAGGCGCAGCGGTTCGTCCACGGGGAAGACCGACGACTCGAAGCCCAGGATCATCAGCGCGCCCGACACCACGCGGCCGGTGAGGGCGTTGCTCATGCGGTGCTCGTCCGGATCGAGGATCCGCAGCTGGGCCGGCCACAGCCCGGCCTGGACGATCCCGCGGCCCGCCTCCAGGGCGGACTCGAAGTCGGGGAAAACGACGCCCCGCGTCGCCTTGTACCGCGGGCGCGCCTGGACTCGCAGGCGCGCATCGGTGAGCACGCCGAGCGCTCCCTCGCTGCCGCACCACAGCCGGTTCGGATCCGGCCCCACGCTGGAGGCGGGCAGGGCCCGGGTCCGCAGTCGACGGCCGTCCGGCAGCAGCACCCCGAGCGATTCGACCTGGTCTTCGATCTTGGCGTGCAGGGTGCTGTAGTGGCCCGCGCCGCGGGTCGCGATCCAGCCGCCCACACTGCTGTGGAAATACGACTGCGGATAGTAGCGCATGCTCAGGCCATGAGGCTTGAGCGCGGCATCCAGCGCCGGCCCCAGGATCCCTGCCTCAACGTGCGCGACGCGGTCGCGCTCGCTGATCTCCAGCACCCGGGACAGTCCCTGCAGGTCGAGGCTGATGCAGCCGTTGCAGCGGTCCATGGCCGGATCCGGCGTGACGCCCCCGACCACGCTGGAGCCGCCGCCGAAGGGGATCACGCCGAGGCCCTCGCGATTCGCCCACTCCAGCACCCGCTCGAGTTCTGCGGCGTTGCGGGGCGTGGCGACCACGTCCGGGGCGGCCAGCTCCTCCCCGGAGCGCAGGCTCGCCAGGTCGCGAAAGCTCCGTCCGATGCAGTGCAGCACGCGATCGGCGTGCTCGCCGCTTACCAGTCCGGCCATCTCCCGCGGCGGGTCGGTCCGGGACCGCCGCAGTGGCACGCCGTCGACTGGCGGACAGGGACGGAAGTGCTCGTCATCGAGCCGGAACACCGGTCCCAGCACCCGCGCGATCGCGCGGCGCTCCCCCGCGTGGAGCGCGTCCTCCGTGTAGCCCCATCCCAGCGGGTTGCGAGTCTTCTCCTGCGCCATGACCGGCTCCCGTGATGCGATGCGGTTTGCTGCATTATCGGGAACGAAGGGGAGGGGGACAACGTGCGTTGTGGTGCGGATCCCGCGTCCGAGGGGGGGTGTGATGGTTTTAGCTGTTAGGTTAGGTAAGACGCGCCAAGTTTCCTTGCCTTCGCTCCTTGGTATGTCAGGCGTTGCCGGCCGAGTGAGAACCTCCCGGCTTTCCACCAAAGCGCGACGTACGGGATGTCCACAGACCCCCTCTTAGCTAATACCCAAATCCTAAAACCATCAGCACCTTATCCGGAAACGACGCCCCGGCTCCCGAACGCGGATGCGCGCTCGGAAGCCGGGGTCTTTCGTTGCCCGCGTCGGTGTTACGATGCCTTGGCGGTTGTCCTGTCGGCCTCGACCTCGTCGTCCGGGTCGTAGCCGAGATTGGGTCCCAGCCAGCGCTCGGCCTCGGCGCGGCTCCAGCCCTTGCGCCGGGCGTAGTCCGCCACCTGGTCACGGGCGATGTTGCCGAGCCCGAAGTAGCGCGAGTCGGGATGCGAGAAGTACCAGCCGCTCACGGCCGCGGTGGGGACCATGGCGTAGCCGTGGCTGAGCCGCACGCCGGCATTGTTCTCGGCGTCCAGCAGGTCCCACAGCAGGCCCTTCTCGGTGTGGTCCGGGCAGGCAGGGTAGCCGGGAGCGGGGCGGATCCCCTGGTACTTCTCGTGGATCAGGGCAGCGCTGCCGAGCGCCTCGTCGGCCGCGTAGCCCCAGAACTCGCGCCGCACCCGCTCGTGCATGCGCTCGGCGAAGGCCTCCGCGAGGCGGTCGGCCAGCGCCTTGACCAGGATGCTGTTGTAGTCGTCGTGGTCCGCCTCGAAGTGGGCCACGATCCCGTCCAGTCCGATGCCGGCGGTGACCACGAAGGCGCCCATGTAATCGGCCAGGCCGCTCTCCTTCGGCGCGACGAAGTCGGCCAGGCTCTGGTTGGGGCGGCCCGGCGGCTTCTCCGACTGCTGGCGCAGGTTGTGCAGGCGCATCAGCACCTCGTCGCGGCTCTCGTCCCGGTAGAGCTCGAAATCGTCGCCGTCGGCGTTGGCCGGGAACAGCCCGATCACGGCGCGCGCGCGCACCCATCTCTCGCGTACCATCCGCTCCAGCATCGCCTTCGCATCCTCGAACAGCTTGCGCGCTTCCTCGCCCACCTTGGGGTCGTCGAGGATCTTCGGATAGCTGCCGGCCAGCTCCCAGACCTTGAAGAAGGGCGTCCAGTCGATGTAATCGACCAGTTCCTCCAGCGGATAGTCGTCGAACACCTTGGTGCCCAGGAGGTTCGGCCGCGGCGGCGGGTAGCCCTGCCACTCGACCGGCGTGCGGTTGGCGCGCGCCTGCTCCAGGGTCAGGTAACGGGCGCGGGCCTGCTTGCCCTTGTGGCGCTCACGGGCCTTCGCGTAGTCCTCCTTGATCTGGTCCAGGAACGCGTCACACTCGTCGCCCATCAGCCGCGAGACCACGCCCACGGCACGCGAGGCGTCCTTCACATAGCTCACGCCGTGACCGTAGTTGGGCTCGATCTTGACCGCCGTGTGGATGCGGGAGGTGGTGGCGCCGCCGATCAGCAGCGGCAGCTCGAATCCGCGCCGTTCCATTTCGGCGGCGACGTTGCGCATCTCGTCCAGCGACGGCGTGATCAGCCCGGACAGGCCGATGATATCCACCTTCTCCTCGATGGCCGTGTCGAGGATCCGCTTCGCCGGCACCATCACGCCGAGGTCGATCACCTCGAAGTTGTTGCACTGCAGCACGACGCCGACGATGTTCTTGCCGATGTCGTGCACGTCGCCCTTGACCGTCGCCAGCAGTACCTTGCCGTTGGACTGCCGGGCCCCGTCCTCGGTCTTCTCCGCCTCGATGAACGGGAACAGGTAGGCCACGGCCTTCTTCATCACGCGGGCGCTCTTGACCACCTGGGGAAGGAACATGCGGCCGTCGCCGAACAGGTCGCCGACCACGTTCATGCCGTCCATGAGCGGTCCCTCGATCACGTCCAGCGGCCGCCGGGCACGTTGCCGGGCTTCCTCGACATCGTCCTCGATGTAGTCGGCGATGCCCTTGACCAGGGCGTGCGCGATACGCTTCTCCACCGGCCATTCGCGCCACTCGAGGTCCTGCTGCTGCGTTGCGCCGCCCTGGTCCTTGAGCGACTCGGCCTTCTCCAGCAGCTGCTCGGTGGCGTCCGACCGGCGGTTCAGGACCACGTCCTCGACCAGCCCCAGAAAATCCTTCGGGATCTCGTCGTAGACCGTGATCTGGCCGGCGTTGACGATGGCCATGGTCAGCCCGGCCTTGATCGCGTGGTACAGGAACACCGAGTGCATCGCCTGGCGCACGGCCTCGTTGCCCCGGAACGAGAACGACAGGTTGGACAGGCCGCCGCTGATCTTGGCCCAGGGCAGGGTGCGCTTGATCTCGCGCGTGGCCTCGATGAAATCCACCGCGTAGTTGTTGTGCTCCTCGATGCCCGTGGCGATGGCGAAGATGTTGGGGTCGAAGATGATGTCCTCGGGCGGGAAGCCGACCTTCTCCGTCAGCAGCTTGTAGGCCCGGGTGCAGATAGCGACCTTGCGCTCGTAGGTGTCGGCCTGGCCCTGCTCGTCGAACGCCATCACGATCACCGCGGCGCCGTAGCGGCGCACCAGGCGGGCCTTGTACAGGAAGTCCTCCTCGCCCTCCTTGAGGCTGATGGAGTTGACCACGCCCTTGCCCTGCACGCACTTGAGGCCGGCCTCGATGATCTCCCACTTGGACGAGTCGATCATGATGGGCACGCGCGAGATGTCCGGCTCGGCGGCAATCAGGTGCAGGAAATCCACCATCGCCTGCTGCGAGTCCAGCATGCCCTCGTCCATGTTCACGTCGATGACCTGGGCGCCGTTCTCGACCTGCTGCTTGCCGACCTCCAGCGCGGTCTCGTAGTCCTCCTCTTTGATCAGGCGCCGGAAGCGGGCCGAGCCGGTCACGTTGGTGCGCTCGCCGACATTGACGAACATGCTGTCCTCGCCGATGTTGACCGGCTCGAGGCCGGACAGGCGCGTCTTCGGCTCGAATCGCGGGATCCCCCGTGGGGCGACGCCGTCCACCGCGGCGGCGAGCGCCCGGATGTGCTCCGGCGTGGTGCCGCAGCAGCCGCCAACGATGTTGAGGAAGCCGCTGCGCGCCCACTCGCCGATCTGCTCCGCCATGTGCTCGGGGGTGTCGTCGTACTGCCCGAACTCGTTGGGCAGACCGGCGTTGGGATGCGCGCTCACGGGACATTCCGCCACGCGTGAGAGCTCCTCGACGTACTGTCGGAGCTCGGCGGCGCCCAGGGCGCAGTTGAGCCCGACGCTCAAGGGACGGACATGGTGTACCGAGTTATAGAAGGCTTCCGTGGTCTGCCCCGTCAGCGTCCGGCCGGAGGCGTCCGTGATGGTGCCGGAGACCATCACCGGGAGCTCGATGCCCTCACGCTCGGCGTATTCGTCGATGGCGAACAGTGCCGCCTTGGCGTTGAGGGTGTCGAAGATGGTCTCGACCAGGATCAGGTCGGCACCCCCTTGCACCAGCCCCTCCAGGGCCTCGCTGTAGGCCTCACGCAGCTGGTCGAAGTCAATGTTCCGGTAGCCCGGGTTGTTGACGTCGGGCGAGATCGAGGCGGTGCGGTTGGTCGGGCCGAGCACCCCGGCGACGAAACGCGGCTTGTCCGGGGTGCGCTCGTTCCAGGCGTCTGCGCACTCCCGCGCCAGCCGCGCGCCCGCGAAATTGAGCTCGTGGATGCGGTCCTCCATGCGGTAGTCCGCCATGGCGATGGAGGTGCTGTTGAAAGTGTTCGCCTCGATGATGTCCGCGCCGGCCTCGAGGTTGGCAGCGTGGATCGCGCGGATCACGTCCGGTTGCGTGATGGACAGTAGGTCATTGTTCCCCTGGAGGTCGCAGGGGTGGCCGCGGAACTGCTCGCCGCGGAACTCGGCCTCGGACAGCTCATAGCTCTGGATCATGGTCCCCATCGCGCAGTCCAGCACGAGGATCCGGGACTCCAGGGCGTTCTCAAGCGTCTTCAGGCGTTCGGGACTCATAGACCATCCATTTTCCGTTTTGATGAGTGACTGGCATGCGCATGGGCCCGACGGGCGTGGAACGTCACCACCTCGAAGTGGGGCGCCCGCCGCTCCCGCGACGTCTTCCGGCACAGATCGACGGCGAAGCCGCTGCGGATCAGCAGGTCGCGGAGCGCACCCGGCTCGAAGCCGAGATTGACATGGTCGTAGGCCTCGGCCTGCGTCTCGTGGGCGTGGGCTTTCAGCGTCGCGCCCGTGAGGCGGCCGCCGGGGCGAAGCACCCGGGCCGCTTCCGCGATGACCTGGCCCGCATCGTGGCTGTAGGTCAGGGCGTGCATCAGGAACACCTGGTCGAAGCACCCGGCCGGAAATGGCAGGGCGTGCATGTCGCCCACCCCCAGGGCCACGTTGTCCTGCGTTCCCAGTCGCCGCCGTCCGGCGGCGACCACCCGCGGGCTGACGTCGACGCAGGTGTAGCTGCGTGCCCGCGGGGCCAGCAGCTGGGCCAGCAGGCCGTCTCCGGAGGCCACGTCCAGGGTGTCGCCGAGCTCGACCAGCCCGATCAACGCCCGGGCGAGAGCCTCCCAGGTGCGGCCCGGCGAATACTGTCGATCCATCCGGCCGGCCACCGAGTCCGCCCAGCGGACGTCGCCGTGGCGCGCGGCAAGGACCGTCTGCAGCCGCTGACCGTCGTCCTCCAGCGTGGGATCGTCCAGGTCCTGCCGCAGCCGCTCCCAGAAGTGCTCCACCGACGCGTTGCCGCCGTTCAGGTTGAGACGGTAGTAGGTGGAGGTGCCGGCGCGCCGGTCCCGGACGAGCCCGGCGTCCCTGAGCTTGCCGAGATGCGTGGAGACCCGCGATTGGGCCAGCTCGGTGATCTCGGTCAGCTCCGCCACGGTCAGCTCCTCCATCTCCAGCAATCGGATCAGCCGCAGCCGGGTGGGGTCTCCCAGCAGCCGGCAGAGCTGACTGGCGTTGTCCAGGGACGACATGTTGTCTGTATCCGTTAATCCGGATTAAGAGATTTAACGCCTTAGGATAGCGGATGCGCGGCCGGAAGGCAACGCGCGCGGCGCGGGCCGGGCGGTCCACGGGGCGTTAGGCGTACCGCGGTCGCCTGCTACCCGACGCGGGAGGGGCGGGGAGAGAACGGTCTGCGGCTACCCGGCGAGGGCCGGCGCCAGGACGCCCTGCAGGCGCATTGCCAGGCCCATGCCGCCCTTTGTGCGCAGGCGTCCGGCCATGAACAGCTCGGTTGGGCTGCCCGTGCACTGGAGCAGCATCTCGCGCCACGCGTGCTCGTTCATGAGCAAAGTGATGTCGGCTTCATCCAGGCCCGACTGGACCGACATGTCGCCGTCGGCGATGTGCAGCGAGTACTGCGCCTCGGCGTCCGTCATCGCGTCCTCGGCAACAGGGACTGAACCGCGATGGCTCAGGCCCGCCCGTCACCGGGCGCGGCGAAGCCGACGTAGGCGAGCACGAACGCGATCAGGTGGGACGCGAACGCCTCCGCACCGACACCGCGGCGTGAGTACTTCCAGCGCTTGAGGTACCAGTCCTGCATTAGCGCCTTGATGCTGGCCGCGGTGAGAGCGACGTCGATCCGCCGGAACAGTCCTGCCTGCTGGCCCTCGGCCAGAATGTCCGCGAAGATCGCTTCGCTGGCCAACTCGCCCTGGATCGCGGTCTCGATCTCGCGCCGTCCCAGGTGGCGCGACTCCATGAACGAGAAGTAGAACCAGGGGTGCAGCACCTCCGTGAGGTACACATGTGCCCGGATCGCCGCGGAGAGGCGGGGCACCGCCCCGGTGACGGCTTCCAGGCTGTCATGCATCACCCGCTCGGTAAGCAGACGCCCGTGGCTCTGGATCAGGCGCACGAGTTCGTCCTTGCTGCCGATATAGGTGTACAGGCCTCCCATGCTCATGCCGGTTTCCCCGCTGAGGTCGCGCAGGGTCATGGCCTGAAAGCCCTTCTCGTTGGCTAGCCGCAGGGTTGCATCGATGATGCGCGAGAGGTTGCGCACCGCGGTGGCTTCCTTCTTGACCCCGATGCGCTCGCTGTTGCGCGCGTAGATCTCGCGGCAGATCGCCTGCCGCGACAGGTCGACCCACTCCTCGAATGCCCTTAGCGTGGTGAGGTCCTGGCCCGATCCGGTCATGCGGGTTCCGCCATTTTCGAAAGAGCGACACCCTAGGGGGCACGCGCGCGGGTGTCAACAAAAAACGAACGCTCGCTCGAATAACGAGGCGGGATGGGTCGACTTACCAGCGGTACTTGTCCCAGAGCTCGGGATGCGCCCAGTTGCGCGGGCTGAGCCAGTCCGGGGTGCGCTTGTAGGTGGCGATGTCGAAGGTGTAAAGAGTCCAGGTGCCCGACTTGAGCGCATAATCCTCGTAGCGGAACAGGCCCATGGCAAGGAAGTCGTTCGGCTGCCAGGGGTGCTCCGCCGGAGCGTCGCCCGGACGTGGATAGAGCACGGCGAAGCGTTGCGTGTGCACGTCCCGCAGGCGGGAGAGCAACACCACCGCGCGCTCGTCGGGAAGCCGCTCCAGGGCCCCGGCGACCAGCGCGAAGTCGAAGCGGTCGGAAAGCGTCAGCTCGCGCAGCGCCTGTTCGCCGTCCATGTGCGTCTGGCGGCATTCCTCCGGCGGCGCGTATTCCTGCATCAGCCTGCGCGCCTCCGCCCCCACGGTCAGCAGCGTGGCCGGGTGGTACTGGGCCGCGAGCGAGAGCAGTTCCTGAACGAGCGCGTCCATGCGCCCAGCGTAACAGAACCGGGGTGACCGCGGCGGAACGCCTGTCACCGCGCCACGGATCTGGTCTCACGCGCCATGCGCGCGGGCGCGCCGCGGGTGAAATCGGTTACCATGAGCCGCTCGCGGGCCAGGGCGGACGCGTCCACGTGCCCCGATCCCGCCCACACGCGAACCGGTACAAGGATTCATCGATGTGGCCCACTGACCATCGGTTGCCCTTGCGGGGCGCGAGCGCCGCGCTGGTCCTGGCCGCGGCGCTTTGCGGCTGTGCGAGCACTTCCGGGACGGAGCACAACCCGGATCCCCTGGAGCCGCTGAACCGGATCACCTACCGCTTCAACGACACCGTCGACAAGGCGGTGATGATGCCCCTGGCCAGGGGCTACAAGAGCGCAACGCCGGCGCCGGTGCGCAAGGGCGTGGGCAACTTCTTCGGCAACCTCGAGTCGCCCGTGACGATCGTCAATGATTTTTTGCAGGCCAAGTTCCGCCAGGGCGGCAGCGACACTGCGCGGCTCGCGGTCAACACCACGGTGGGCCTGCTGGGGTTCTTCGACCCGGCCAGCGGCATGGGCTTGCCCCCGCACGACGAGGACTTCGGCCAGACTCTCGGGACCTGGGGGATCGGGCCGGGTCCCTACCTGGTGCTGCCGTTCCTCGGCCCCTCGGATGTCCGCGACACGGTGGGGAAAGTGGGGGACTACGAGGTCGACCCGCTGTGGCAGTGGCAGCAGCAGCCGGAGAAGTACGAGTTGCGCGGGGTGCAGATCGTGGACATTCGGGCTCGACTGCTCAGCGCCACCAATCTGCTGCAGCAATCCATCGATCCCTACCTGTTCATGCGCAATGCTTACCTGCAGCGCCGCCGCAACCAGGTCTACGACGGCAACCCGCCCCCCGGGGGCAGCTACGGCGCGCCGCCTCCGCCACCGCCGGGACAGCGGGGCGGACGCGCGGGCGGGCAGAGCGCCGGGCCACCGCCTCCGCCGCCCTCGCAGCGCGGCGGGCCGAGGTCCTGACCCGCTTCGTTTGGCAGGCCCCGCAGGCGTAGAATAGGCCTATGGACAGGCGAATCTCCGGGAGGTCACATGGCTGAAGAGATTCTCGAGACCGTGGTGCGGCTACGGCGCGAAGGTAAGCCCTGCGCCCTGGCCACGGTGGTGGAGGCGGAAGGCTCCACCTCGGCCAAGATTGGCGCCAAGGCCCTGATCGACCAGGAAGGGCGGGTGCTCGCGGGGTGGGTCGGCGGCGGCTGCGCCGAGTCGACCACCTGCGAGACCGCCCTGCGCTGCCTGCGGCAGGGGCACGGTGAGGTCATCGACATCGACCTCAACGACGAGGTCCTGGGCGCAGGGATGCCCTGCGGAGGGAGCATGCGCGTGTACGTGGAGCCAATGTTGCCCCGGCCCTGCCTGTGGATCATGGGGCACGGCCGGATCGCGCAGGTGTTGTGCCAGCTGGCCGACCTGTGCGACCTGGAGGTGGCGGTGAACGACCCCATGGTCACCCGCGAGCACTATCCCGCGGCCAGCCGTCTGATCACCGACGACGTCGCCTACCGCGAGCTGCAGCCGGCCGCCGACGACTACGTGGTGATCGCCACGCAGCACAAGGGTGACCACCGCTCGATCCAGCAGGCGCTGGAGTCCGACGCCGGCTACATCGCCCTGATCGCGAGCCGCAAGCGCGCGGGCCTGGTACTGGACTATCTGCGCGAGAACGAGGTGCCGGAGGAGCAGATCCGGCGCGTGCGCTCGCCCTGCGGGCTGGACCTCGGCGCGCGCACCCCGGAAGAGATCGCGCTGTCGCTCATGAGCGAGATCGTGATGATCCGGCGCGGCGGGCAGGGCGGCCTCATGGCCGACAAGGCCAGGCGGGCCCCGAAGAAGGCCTCCGCCTGACGGCGGAGCCGGGCTTAGCCTGCCGCCCGGCGCTGCCGCGAGGCCGGTGCGGCGAGCGCTTGCGCGAGCTGCTCGAAGCTCTCGAGATTGTGCACGGGGCGGAACTCGTCGACGTGCGGGAGCATCGCGCGCACCCCGGCGGCGCGCGCCTCGAAGCCGGCGTAGCGGAGCAACGGATTGAGCCAGACCAGCCGCCGGCAGGATTTGTGCAGGCGGTCCATCTCGCGCTCGAGGCCGGCCCCCGCGTCGCGGTCCAGGCCGTCGCTGACCAGCAGCACCACCGCGCCCTGGCCCAGCAGCCGCCGGGACCAGCGCAGGTTGAATTGCCGCAGGCAGGCGCCGATGCGCGTCCCGCCGGCCCAGTCCTGCACCTGCTCGCTGACGCGCCGCAGCGCCACGTCCGGGTCGCGGCTGCGCATCTGCGGGGTGACGTTGGTCAGGCGCGTCCCGAACAGCAGCACGTGGCAGTGTGCGCGCTCGTTCACCGCGGCGTGCAGGAACTGCAGGAACATTTGCGAATAGCGGCTCATTGAGCCGGAGATGTCGCACAGCACCACCAGCGCCGGCGGCCGGGTGCGTGGCGATCGACGCCGCAGCGGGATCACCATCCCTCCGGTGCGGGCGCTGGCGCGCAGCGTGGCGCCGAGGTCCACGTGGCGTCCGCGCGGGTTCGGTGCGGTGCGGCGGGTCGGGACCGGGCGCAGCGGGAGCTGCATGCGTGCCACCGCCCGCTGCGCCTGCGCCAGCTCCGCTGCCGACATGCTCTCGAAGTCCATCTTCCGCAGCACCTCCTGGTCGGTGAAGGTGAGGCGGGCATCCACCTCGATCTCCTTCTCCCGCTTCGGCTCGCGCGGCTCCTGCGAGTGTGGCGCCAGTGCGTCGCTCAGGCGCCGGTTGTCGCGGCGGCGCTGGTCGGGCGGGGCGGGGGCGTGGGGCAGCATGAGCTGGAGCACGCGATCGAGCAGCGCGGGGTCCTTCCAGAAGATGCGAAAGGCCTGGTCGAACAGCTCCAGCTGGTCGTGACGGTCCACCAGCACACTCGCCAGGGCCGCGTGCAGATCCTCGCGCCGGCGCACGCCGGCGACCTGCGCGGCCTGCAGCGCGTCCAGCACCCGGTCGGGCCCGACCGGCAGCCCCGCCGCGCGCAGCACGCGCACGAAGTGCACCACGTTCTCCGCCAGGCGCCCTGCCGGGATGTCCTGCTCGCTCACGGCCCTCCCTCAGGTGCTTTCGGCAGCCAGGTCCGCCTTGATCTGCTCCAGGATGCGCCGGGCCTCGCTGCCCTGGAGGCGGGCGAGGTCATCCTGGTACTTCAGCAGGACGCCCAGGGTGTCGTTGACCGTGTCCGGGTCCAGGGACAGCTTGTCCAGGGCGACCAGGGCGTTGGCCCAATCGATGGTTTCGGCGATGCCCGGCAGCTTGAAATAGTCGCCCTCGCGCAGGGCCTGGACGAAGGCCACCACCTCGCGGGAGAGCGCACCGGCGGCCCCGGAAGCCTTCAGCGAGACAATCTCCAGCTCGCGGGCGGCGTCGGGGTAGTCCACCCAATGGTACAGGCAGCGCCGCTTGACCGCGTCGTGGATCTCCCGCGTACGGTTGGAGGTGATCACCACGATCGGCGGCTCGTCGGCGCGGATGGTCCCGAGTTCCGGGATCGAGAGCTGGAAGTCGGACAGCACCTCGAGCAGGTAGGCCTCGAAGGGCTCGTCCGCCCGGTCCAGCTCGTCGATCAGCAGTACCGGCGCGCCGGACGGACCGCCGCGCAGCGCCTGCAGCAAAGGCCGCTCGATCAGGAACCGTTCGGAGAAGATGTCCTGGCCGAGACGCTCCCGGTCATGTTCGCCGGCCGCCTCCGCCAGGCGGATCTCCAGCATCTGGCGCGGGTAGTTCCATTCATAGGCGGCCTGCGCGACGTCCAGTCCCTCGTAACACTGCAACCGCACCAAGGGGCGGTCCAGGCCCGCGGCGAGCACTTTGGCGATCTCGGTCTTGCCGACGCCCGCCTCGCCCTCGAGGAACAGCGGCCGGCGCATCCGCAACGCCAAGTACACCACCGTCGCCAGGCGGCGGTCGGCGACGTAGCTCTGGCTGCGCAGCAGCTCCTGGCTCTGGTCGATCGAGGCGACGGCGGTTCCGGCTTCTGTCACCCCGGCTCCCGTCATCGGTTCGCCGCGGCGTCGACCGCGCGACGGGCCATCACGCCGACCAGATGGGCGCGATAGTCCGCGTCCCCGTGCATATCGGCCATCATCTCGTCCGGCGAGACGCTGATGCCTTCGATGGCGGACGCCTTGAATTCCTTCGCCAGGGCCTTCTCCATCTCGGGCACCCGGAACACGCTCGGCGCGGCCCCGGTGACAGCCACCCGCACCTCCGAGCCGCTGCGGGCGACCATCACGCCGACCAGCGCAAAGCGCGAGGCAGGCTGCTCGAACTTGGCGTAGGCGGCCTGACCGGCGACCGGGAACTCCACCGCGGTGATCAGCTCCTCCGGCTTCAGCGCGGTCTCGAACATGTCGACGAAGAAGTCGTCGGCCGTGATCCGGCGCTGGTCGGTGACCACGGTGGCGTTCAGGGCCAGCACTGCGGCCGGGTAGTCCGCGGACGGGTCGTCGTTGGCGATGGAACCGCCGATGGTGCCCACGTTGCGCACCTGGCGGTCGCCGATGTCGCTCGCCAGCTCGGCCAGCGCCGGGATGGCCCGCGCCACCTCGGCCGAGTCCGCTACCTCGGCGTGCCGGGTCATGGCGCCGATGGTGACGGTTTTGCCGTCGACCTTGATACCGCGCAGCTCGCCGACGCGGGACAGGCTGACCAGGTCGGAGGGTGCCGCCAGGCGCTGCTTCATCGACGGCAGCAGGCTCTGGCCGCCTGCCAGGAAGCGGCCATCCTCCGCCTTCTTCAGCGCGGAAACTGCGTCCGCGGACTTCTCGGGCCGGTGATACTCGAATGCGTGCATGTCTTCCTCCAGACTCGTTTGCTCAGGCGGCCTTGCCGCTGCTCGCGCTGCGGATCGCGTGCCAGACGCGGGCCGGCGTGGCCGGCATGTCCAGCCGGGTCACGCCCAGCGGCGCGAGTGCGTCCAGGATGGCGTTGATCACCGCGGGTGGCGCCCCGATCGCGCCGGCCTCGCCACAGCCCTTCACCCCCAGCGGGTTGCTGGTACAGGGGGTGCAGCGGGTGTCGACCTCGAACGTCGGCAGGTCATCGGCGCGCGGCATGGTGTAGTCCATGTAGCTGCCGGTCACCAGCTGCCCGCTCTCGGGGTCGTACTGGCAGTTCTCCAGCAGCGCCTGGCCGATGCCCTGGGCCAGGCCGCCGTGCACCTGCCCCTCGACGATCATCGGGTTGATGACGTTGCCGAAGTCGTCCACTGCGACGAAGTTGACCACCTGGACCCGGCCCGTCTCGGGATCCACCTCCACCTCGCAGATGTGGCTGCCGGCAGGGTAGGTGAAGTTGGTCGGATCGTAGAAGGCGCTTTCGTCCAGGCCCGGCTCCAGCGTCTCGAGCGGGTAGTTGTGGGGCACATAGGCCGAGAAGGCGACCTCGGCCATCGCCATCTGCTTGTCGGTGCCGCTGACCCGGTAGACGCCGTCTTGGTACTCGATGTCATCGACCGCCGCCTCCAGCTGGTGCGCCGCGATCTTGCGCCCCTTCTCGATCACCTTGTCCAGCGCCTTCATCAGGGCGGAGCCGCCCACGGCGATGGAACGCGAGCCGTAGGTGCCCATGCCGAACGGGATGCGGTCGGTATCGCCGTGCACCACCTCCACGTTCTCGATGGGGATGCCGAGGCGCTCCGACACCACTTGGGCGAAGGTCGTCTCATGCCCCTGCCCGTGGCTGTGGGAACCGGTGAACACCGTAACGCTGCCAGTGGGATGGAAGCGGATCTCGCCCGACTCGTACAGCCCGGCGCGCGCCCCCAGAGCCCCCGCCATCGCCGACGGCGCCAGGCCACAGGCCTCGATATAGGTCGAGTAGCCCAGCCCGCGATAGCGACCCCGCGCAAGGGCTTGCTGGCGCCGTTCCTCGAAGCCGTCCACCCGCGCCTGCTGCATGGCGGCATCGAGCGTCGCCTCGTAGTCGCCGGTGTCGTAGCTCAGCCCCACCGGGGTGTCGTAGGGAAAGGCATCCTTCGAGATAAAATTGCGGCGCCGGATTTCCGCCTGGTCCATGCCCAGCTCACGTGCCGCGGCGCTGACCAGGCGCTCCACCACGTAGGTTGCCTCGGGCCGGCCGGCTCCGCGGTAGGCGTCCACGGGTGCGGTGTTGCTGAACACCGCGGTCACCTCGCAGTGGATCGCCGGCGTGGCGTATTGGCCGGCCAGCAGGGTGCCGTACAGGATGCTCGGAATGGACGGCGCGAAGGTGGACAGGTAGGCGCCCATGTTGGCCTTGGTCGCCACGCGCATGCCCAGGAACCGGCCCTGCTTGTCCAGCGCCAGCTCGGCGCGGGTGACGTGGTCGCGGCCATGGGCGTCGCAGAGGAAGGACTCGGCGCGGTCCGCGGTCCACTTCACCGGCCGCCCCACCTTGCGCGTGGCCCAGCTCAGGACCGCCTCCTCGGCGTAGTGGAAGATCTTGGAGCCGAAGCCCCCGCCCACGTCCGGGGACACCACGCGCACCTTGTGCTCGGGCACGTTTAGCACGAACGCGCTCATCAGCAGCCGGATCACATGCGGGTTCTGGCTGGTGGTGTAGAGCGTGTAGGCGCTATCAGCGACCGAGTAGCTCGCCAGCGCCGCGCGTGGCTCGATGGCGTTCGGGATCAGGCGGTTGTTGACCAGGTCCAGCGTTGTGACGTGGTCGGCCCTGCCGAACGCCGCGTCGGTCTCGTCCTGCTGGCCGATTTCCCAGACGTAGCAGATGTTGTCGTCCAGATCGTCATGCACGCGGGGAGCGCCTGCCTTCGCCGCGTCGTCCACGCTCACCACCGCCGGCAGCATCTCGTAGTCGACTTCCACCAGCTCGGCCGCGTCGCGCGCCTGCCAGGCATTCTCGGCAATGACCACGGCGACGTGGTCCCCCACATAGCGCACCTTGCCCTGCGCAAGCGGCGGGTGCGCCGGCTCCTTCATCGGCTCGCCGTGCTTGTCGGTGACCTGCCAGCCGCAGGGGAGCCCCCCGATCTGGTCAGCGGCCATGTCGTCGCCGGTGAACACCGCTACCACACCGGGCGCCTTGCGCGCCGCCGAGGTGTCGATCGAACGGATGCGGGCGTGGGCGTGCGGCGACCGCACGAAAAACGCCCAGGTCTGGCCCGGCAGGGAGATGTCGTCGGTGTAGTGGCCTCCCCCGGTCAGGAAACGGTTGTCTTCAAGACGCTTCACCGAAGCGCCAATGCCGGTTTCGCTCATGGCTCATCCCTCCATAGCCTGGGCGCCCGCCTTCACGGCGCGGACGATGTTCTGGTAGCCGGTGCAGCGGCAGTAGTTGCCCTCCAGCTGATGCCGGATGACCTCGTCCGAGGCTCCGGGGTAGCGCCGCACCAGATCGATCGCGCTCATCACCATGCCCGGGGTGCAGAATCCGCACTGCAGGCCGTGGTACTCCTTGAACGCTGCCTGCATGGGATGCAGCTCGCCGTCGGAGGCGATCCCCTCGATGGTGGTCACCTCGGCACCGTCCGCGTCTGCGGCCAGGATGCCGCAGGACTTTACCGCACGGCCGTCGATGTGGATGGTGCAGGCGCCGCACTGGTTGGTGTCACAGCCGATGTGGGTCCCCGTCAGGCCCAGCGTCTCGCGCAGGAACTGGACGAGCAGGGTGCGTGGCTCGACCTCGGCCGAAACGGGTCGGCCGTTGACGGTCAGGGAAATTGAGATGCCCATGAGACTCCTCCGTGATGCATGTTGGCCCGCCGCAGCCGTGCCGGGGGTTCCGGTGCTGCGGTCGTCGTCAGCGGCCGGCGGCCGCCGCGCTCGCGGTTCTCGCGTTACGAGTCATCGCGGCCCTCCGCAACCGCCAGGGCGGTCGCCAGACGACCGGGTTTCCGGAAGGCGCGCCGCACTATGGCTCGGCTTGCGGCGTCGCCGGTGATTCGGCTCCGGTGCCGGACGGATGCTCAGGACTCCGTCTCCTCTTCTTCGCCGCTCTCTTCGCCGCCGAAGCGGGCGACGAGGGCGCCGAAGAACTGGTTGGCCAGCTTGCGGGCGGCACTGTTGACCAGGCGTGATCCGATCTGTGCCAGCTTCCCCCCGACCGTGGCGCTGACCTCGTAGCTCAGCAGCGTTCCGTCGTCCTCGTCCGGCTGCAGTCGCACCGAGGTGCTGCCCTTGCCGAACCCGGCGGTGCCCCCCTGGCCCTCAAATGAAATAGTGTAGCTGTTGGGCGGGTCGATGTCCGATAGGGTGCCGCGTCCCTTGAAGCGCGCCTTGACCGGGCCGAATTTCGCGGTGAGTGTCACGTCCAGCTCGGTGTCGGAAACCTGCTCGACCGATTCGGCCCCGGGTATGCAGTCGGCCAGCACGTCGGCGTCGTTGAGCGCTTCCCAGACCTCGTGCTGGGAGGCCGGGATGTGCCGCTCGCCGGTCATGTCCATGAGCGTTCCTCCAGGGAATTCGGCGTGGTCCCCGTGCGGGGCGACGCTCCTATTTAACAGCGGAATGCCGGGCGGGTAAACGTGTCGTCCGGAGATGCCGGGCCGGAGCGTTGTGCGCGGCGCGCCCGAAGCCACCAAGCAAGCGCTCGGTTTACAGCATTCCGCGCCTGGTTTAACTTGCGTTGCAGGATCCCTGCGCCGTGCCGTACGGGCGCCCCGGCGGGGCTGAAAGGTCACTCCGGCGGGTCCGGCGCCGGGTACGGAGGCGAGATGTCTGGCAGCAGCCCCTTCTACACCCAGGACCACGAGATCTTTCGCGATTCCGTCCGCCGCTTCGTCGAGAAGGAGATCCGGCCGTACGTCGACGAGTGGGACGAGGCCGGCGAGTTTCCGCGCGCGCTGTACCGGCGGGCGGCGGAGGCCGGCGTCCTGGGACTGGGGTTCCCCGAAGAGTACGGCGGCACGCCCGCGCCGGATCCCTTCTACAACATCATCCTCACCGAGGAACTCACCCGCGCCGGTTCGGGCGGCGTGATCGCGAGCCTGATGAGCCTGGGCATCGGCCTGCCCCCCGTCGTGCACCTCGGGACCGAGGATCAGAAGCGTCGTTTCGTGCCGCCGGTGATGGCCGGGGAGAAGATCAGCGCGCTGGCCGTCACGGAGCCCTCCGGCGGCTCCGACGTGGCCAACCTGCGCACCACGGCCCGGCGCGACGGCGATCACTACGTGGTCAGCGGCTCCAAGACCTTCATCACCTCCGGGGTCCGGGCCGACTTGTACACGGTAGCCGTGCGTACCGGGGGACCGGGCATGGACGGTATCTCTCTGCTCGTGGTGGAGAAGGGCACGCCGGGCTTCAACCAGACACCCCTGAAGAAGATGGGCTGGTGGTGCTCGGACACCGCGACGCTGTACTTCGACGACTGCCGCGTCCCGGCGGACAACCTGTTGGGTCCGGAGAACGGTGGATTCATGGGCATCATGCGGAATTTCAACGGTGAGCGCCTCGGGCTCGCCGCCCAGGCCTGCGGCTTCGCCCGAGTGTGCATCGAGGAGGCCACCGCCTACGCGCGCGAGCGCACCACCTTCGGGCGGCCGCTGATCGACAACCAGGTGGTCCGGCACCGTCTGGTAGACATGAACATGAAGGTGAATGCGGCCCGGGCCTACCTGGATGAGCTCGCGTGGCGGGTCCACCAGGGGGAGACCCCGGTCGCCGACCTGTGCATGCTCAAAAACCTCGCGGCCGGCACGCTCGAGTACTGCGCCTCGGAGGCGATACAGGTCTTCGGCGGCGCCGGCTACATGCGCGGCACGCCGGTGGAGAGGATCTACCGCGAAACCAAGGTGCTCACCATCGGCGGCGGCTCGAGCGAGATCATGAAGGATCTGGCGGCGCGCCAGATGGGGATGTGACGGATATCCGGCGGGGGAATACGGCGATGGCCTGCCGGGGCTCAAGCAGATCGTGGTGATCGGCCCGGCCGCGGACGCGGAGCTCGGCCCTGGGCGCCACAGCTACGCGCGACCCTGCGGCATCGCCAGACCCTCGAGCTTCCCTGGGATCCGCCGGGCAACGATGACCTGCTGCCCCTGCTCTACACCGGCGGCACCACCGGCTATCCCAAGGGCGTGATGCGGGACGTGCAGCTCTACCGGGAGAACCGGCGCATCCTGGCGCCCATGTTCAAGCGCCTGCTGCCACACGGCTGAAGGACGCGCCGTCGCCGCTGCCGGGCTTCCTGCAGTCGGGGCTGTGCCGCCGGCCGATCGGGAAGCCCGTGGTGCAGCGCTTCGCCGGCAACCTGCCGGGGAGGTCCATGCGCGAGCGCTACGCCGGCGATCTCGAGACCGTGGCGAAGAAGGCGAAGGCCACGCGCAGCGTGCCCAACGTCACGCTGCCGGCCCGCCCGCTGATGCACGGCGCGGGTGTTCGAGTCCGGGATCATTCCGGACTACCTCGGGGAGCGCTGGATGTTGTCACCGAAGGCCTGAAAACGGGCGACCTCCGCTTCAATGCCCCTTTCGGCCGCTGAAGCTGGCGTCCGCGCAGCTGCAAACCTGCTATCCTGTGCCCCCCTTTCGCGGTGGCCGTGAGACGCGATGCATGCCCTGTCCCTGAAGGAGCTGAACAAGACCTACAGCAATGGCGTGGTGGCGCTGCGGGGCGTCTCCCTGGATGTCGAGGCGGGGGACTTCTACGCGCTGCTCGGGCCCAACGGGGCGGGGAAGTCCACCACCATCGGGATCATCAGCTCGCTGGTGAACAAGACCGCGGGGCGGGTGACCGTTTTCGGCCACGACATGGACCGTGAGCCGGAAGCGGTCAAGGCCTGTCTCGGGCTGGTGCCGCAGGAGATCAACTTCAACAACTTCGAGAAGTGTCGCCAGATCCTGATGAATCAGGCCGGCTTCTACGGGCTGCCCTACGAGCGCGCCCGCAAGCGCAGCGACGCCTGCTTGCGCCAGCTGGGCCTGTGGGCCAAGCGCGACGACATCGCGCGCAACCTCTCCGGCGGGATGAAACGGCGCCTGATGATCGCCCGCGCGCTGGTCCACGAGCCCAGGCTGCTGATCCTGGACGAGCCGACCGCGGGGGTCGACATCGAGATCCGCCGGTCGATGTGGACTTTCCTGCGGGAGATCAACACCGAGGGCACCACCATCATCCTCACCACGCACTACC
>Ga0102962_1000062_pt1 | contig 67825 bp, 79 predicted proteins | sample SalPonF2_C_D2_MG_FD_84519 | JGI IMG/M metagenome (GOLD analysis project Ga0102962, IMG submission 84519) | Salt pond soil microbial communities from South San Francisco under conditions of wetland restoration - Salt Pond MetaG SF2_C_D2_MG ...
AACAATAACAGCATTGTCGGGTTTCCGCCATCCTTTCCTTCGGGATCGTTTTAATCGTTTGGCCATAAACTATCCTCCCACTTCTGCTTTTGCATCTTCAAACGCTTTATTGATCTTCTTCATCGTTTCATCCGATCCCCCGGCATCGCTGTGATGCTGTTTGGCCAACCGGTTTCGGGCTTTTTTCACTTCCTGCATGGTAACTTGATCCTTGGGCTTGTCCAGCTCCAGGACTTTCGGCCAGTCCGAACGCTCCGGAAGGCGAAGGTAACTTTCACCGCGCTTCTCGGCCATCACAAAATCAACTCCACCATGCCGAACCTTGGTACGATCTGCCTTTATGCAGTGGTAAATAGCTTGCACGTTGCAGCGCACTTTGTTGTACCGATCCACCGGGATACACAGCTCCATCCCATCCCAAGTAAAATATACGCATACGCCGGGATCATCCGGGCGCTTATTACCCAGGGTAACATTGGAAGAAAATAATATATCCTCCACCTTACGATCGGAATCCTTAGCCAACCGGCGCAGCTCATCCCGGACGTTTTCCATTGCCTGAAAGAGCGTTACCTTAAATTGAGATTTCTCCGGATTCTTGGTTCTGCTTATATGGTCGGGCCATTGCAGTGGATACTCGCTTTTGTTTGCAAATTTTTTACTCATAACTGATTCCCTTAATCGTTAAATAGATTAGTCTGTTCTGATTTATCTTGGTAAAGGCTGCTTCCTAACTCCAAGTTGTCTGGCTCTCGAAACGGTTCATCGCTTAAATCCAATACCGAAAATTTTCCCTTTTTATAATCTTCAAACATACTGCTGCGAACTCCTTCATATTGGATGTAATCATTGAAATATTTTTTGATCTTCTTTCGCCGGTAGATCGTAGGTTTGCAGCTTAACAGAAAGCATACAAGCACATACCCGATGGGCAAGGATGTAGGAAATGAATCATTATCCAATACTACATTAGCCCCGAAGTGATTAGGATAATGTTCCCATGCAGCTGGGTTCTCCTGGCGCATCTGTTCGCTGGTAATAGAAAAAACCCAATCCCGAATAATTACCGAAACGTACCCTTCGGGAGCTTTCATTTCTTTCTCCGGATCTGCCAAATCGTTTTTAGTAATCTGAAAACTATGGGGTGTAGCATCCTGTATGCTTTCGGGGATCTTAAAACTCATATTTCTTCGTATGTTTTACCTTGCTTTTCAATTTCATCTATCAACAAATCAAAATGATCCTCAATGTAGTTGGCCACCGCTGGCCATTGATCGATCCAATCCTGTTTCCAGTACCAAAGCAGCGTTTCAGCTGGTACATTAACCATCATATTACCCTTGTCCTGTCCAAACGGCATCCGGGAAGTATCAGTTAGTTTTCCCATTATAATGGTTTCTAAGATTACTCATAGTTGAGCCGGTTTTTCTTCAAATTCCCATCCGGGATCTTTAAATTCTTTGTTGTGTTGGTCCCAATTACAACTGACACATACAACGGCTCCATTGCGGTGCTTTTGCACCTTATCTTCATGGCACTGCTCGCAAGGATAAGGCAACAAATAAGGCCATTCATGGATATGATTAAAATGCAGCATATTAATGGCCCACAGTATTTTCTTTTTACCCCACCACCATGCAAGCTTATGCCAGTATTTTTTCCATCCGGAGCCATCGATGCCGGTAATTGAACATGAAAAAGTAATATTGTTATATGATCCACGCATCAAGGGCTTCTTTTTACCATTCGGATAAATGCTCCAGGTTACTTCACTTTCCGTTATATTCGGCATCTTCCCTGTGCATTACTTTTAAAATTTCATCGACCTGTTGATGCGTTGCCCCGGCCTTAATAAGATAACTCCGGGCAACCGCATCATCTAAAAACTCGCCATTTTCGCGTACAAAACAATCCATTTCCCACAGCCAATGCACCAAGGCTTCCTGCTTATCCCAGCATTTCAGGAGCACCTCGGCATCATCGCGGAACTGCTGCACCGGCAACGGTTTGTCGGTCAACGAGAAATAAAATTTATTTTCTTGCTGGAGATGATTCCATACGCGCTGGCGCTCCTGCTCGCTTTCATCATCCAACGGCTGCATTATCTGATCCCCGAAACGAGATATATTATCACCGGCTTGGGATAGCATTCGTCCCAGCAGCTCCGGTGTCATTCCTTTGGGATCTTCGGTGTTGAGCACCAATTTAACAGTTACTTTGTCCTTGATTCGTTTCATATCTGGCTTATCCATGTTTCTCCTTTTTAAAAATTAAAATGGAAGATCTTCATCAATTCCCTGGGGATCTTCCCCGGGATCATGTTTCCCCTGCATCCATAAATCATTATCGGTATTGGATCGCTCGGCCTTTTCTCTTTCGTGATCCCACTCTTGGAAGATGGCATAATTCTCTAACCATAAATGTTTTTCCATACCGGTAGGACCGTTTCTGTTTTTGGCCAATATGATTTCAGCCATACCTTTGGTAGAAACTCCGGCTTCGGTTCGATTAATTTTATAATACTCTGGCCGGTATAAAAAGAGTATCATCTCGGCATCTTGCTCGATCGATCCGGATTCGCGAAGATCAGAAAGCTGGGGCCGGTTATCACCACTACGCGATTCAACGGCGCGCGATAGCTGCGATAAGGCGATAAAGGGAACATCAAAATCTTCTGCAAATCCCTTAAAGCTTCCAGAGATATAAGCAACTTCTTGCTCGCGCGTTCCGATATTCTTTTCCTTGGTATTTTTAACTTTCACCAACTGTAAATAATCGGCTGCAATCCATCCAAGGCCATACTCGGTAGCAATCATCCGAGCTTTTGCTCCAATATCCTGTACGGTATTCCTGGAGTTATCTTCTATGAAAAGGACGCAATCTTTAGTATTAGAAACTTCAATAACTTCCTTGCCATCAAATTTCATCTTCACACCTAAATATTCGGCTGCATTCACTAAGGCATGTTTTTCATCGTTATTGAGCCTCCCCCGGCGCGCCATGTGCATATCAACCTTAGCCATCATGCAAAGCAATCGGAGCAATAACATTTGTTCTTGCATCTCAAAAGAGAACAGAAGAATGGGCTTGTCATAGCCAGCCAGTATTTGATTCATTATGATGGTAAGCAAATAAGCTGTTTTCCCCATACTTGGCCGACCAGCGATATAGGATACATGGCCGGATGGAAATCCGGCAGTCAGTCTATCGATCGGAAGATAAGTTGGAAGCCCTACAATACCCTGATCGTTAACATTTCGGCCGGTTATGGCATCGGTAAGAACTTCTTTAATGGCTTCGTTCGCTGATTTTGGAACTTTTAGATAACTTATCTGCTCCAATCGTTCATGGATCCGTTTCCATCGATCCATGAGATCGTAAGGATCGGATTCGGAATCGTAGGCTTCCCGGATAATATCATCTGCACCAAGAATAAGCTTTCGCTTTAATGCTTTTTCATTGAGAATCTGAATGTGATAATCAATGTTTGCAGCTGATGAAACCGATCGGGTAAGTTCCGAAAGATAACCGGCTCCGCCACAGCTGGCCAATAATCCTTTATCGCGCAAATATTGTTCAACAGCAAGCATATCGGGATACCCTTCCTGCTCATGCAGAAATTTAAGAGCATCGAAAATATGCTGATGAGCCAGTTTGTAGAAATCATCGCGATTTGCGCGATCCAATCCCATGAGAAGGGCTTCGCCTTCAATAAGCATTGATCCCAGTACCGCTTCTTCTACTTCAACAGCTTGGGGCGGTACTCTACCTTCGGCATTTAATATTCGATCATCCTTGTTCATTGTGGGATATAAATGGTTTCATCTTCAAATTCGAGGATCTGAAACTGGCCAAGTATGCTGGCCAAAGGTTCTCTAAATTTTTCTTGCGCATACTGTTGGGCTTGCTCTTTTGTCATTCCTCCGGCTTCAATAGCTTTCTGTTTTCGGGATACGCTCCGGGAATCGTATTGCTCCCACCAATCAAGATATTCTTTGTCGTTAAGCCAGGTACTTGACATCGGGATGCCTTGACGATCATCGCCTTCTCGATCTGCCATCGCTGCGCGAAAGACAACGGCGCCTTTGATAATCTTCTGCGGATCTTCGCCTTCCTTCTCCAGTAGGCGCTTGAAATATTTCTTCGATCGTTGTTTGGGATTCCGATAGTTCGGTCCGCGATCCGGATAATATTTCCAAAACAGATCAAATAATTCTTCCAATGATTTCCCATACCACTTACCATTTTTTTCGTCTTGGGGCTCCGGTGAACTTTCTTCACCGGGGCCGAACCCAAATAATGTATCTTGTTTGTTTTTATGTGTATTAATAGAAGGCGGTGAACTTTCTTCACCATTTTGGTGAACTTTCTTCACCGTATCCGGTGAACTTTCTTCACCATTCGGTTCATTTATCCGGTGAACTTTCTTCACCGATTTCTGAATATCTTCGGGGACTTCCTGGCCAATAGTTATGGCGCGAACCATGAGATTCCATAGCTCCGTAGCCCTAACTTTTCCGGTAGAGTTTTTCTCCAGTAAGCGCGCATCTTCCAGATCTGCATCGCTATATTTATCTACAATTTTAATTGTACTCCGCTTCGAGATACCGGCTATGCTACCAATTTTTTCTCGGCTTTTTTTACACCAATCTTCTTCGTCTGTAAGCCGATTTATTGTGTCAATAACCACATACTCATTATTAGTGAGCCCTAACGCATCCCGAAGATCATGGATTATCTTCGTATAGTATTGTTGCATGGGGTCTATTAATCTTCACGATCCAACTTTCGCTTTAAAAATTCCATGAGATCTCGTTTAAATACTTTTGCATGGCTGCCCCGGGGATCGATATAACGATAATCGATCATAAATTGAATAAGCAGTTCGGCCAAATATTCCAACCTAAGATCCTCTATGGCCTTGCCAGCATGTTCTTTTTGTATATGCTTACGCTCATGCTCTCGGCTATGATTATAAACGCTCTGGAGTAATTTATGAAAGTCATTCAGATTGAACATCAACGCATAAAGCTCCATCTCGTAGATCCCTTGGCGTTCATCCTCTTTTACTACCTTAATCGTTGGATGATGGCTAGAGTCCATAAATTTCTGGGCTAGGGGCTTGGCCAGTAAATCTACAATATAAGATTTCGGAGCAGCATCCAGGTTGTGTGTACCAATTTTACGGGCACTTGTTATTCCATGTTCTTTAAGCCAATCAAAAATTTCCCGGGGAACAAAGGTAGTTTCCGCCAGCAGCTTTAAAAAAAGCTCGCGGTCAGGGAGATCGATATTTTTATTATGGGGCATAAGCCAGGGGTTAAAATTCAAAAGGTATATGAGAAGCTTTGGGGTCTTTACTTACTTCCAACTCACGTATGGTACGCGCCGGGACACTGAAAAAATTAAGTTGGCCTTTATAGGGAATGAATTTAAGGGGGACTGCATGTTGCAACTGAAATCCAATCGGACCGGTGAACCAACAGTTATCCATTTCTGTAACGACATCGACCATATTACATACTCCAACAATACCACCGGTTCTAAATTCCTTCGGGCGCGGAAGATAATTTAAATCATCCATACCAGTATCCATATAAGCATATCCATCAAAATCAAATGTTTTAGAAGCGTGAATGAGTAAAGGCCCCCGATAGGATGGTTCGTATTTCCAGTCCCGGTTTTCGACCGGTTTAAATCGATTTACGATGGCCCAGGCCCAAGGCTGGCGTATGCTAAGAGCCCTGGTTTCTGTTGGGATCTCAAATAGCTTGTCCCAAGTTACACCGCGATCATCAATAATGGTATTGGAAGTTATTGATGCACCCTGGTGATTCAAATTATAGAAACCCAACCAAAGATCTGCTTTATTATCTCTTACAATTTTAAACTTATTTCCCATTATCCTTTTTCTAAATTATTGAGTACAAATTCTTTTCCGGCATCAGTAACGATGAAATGATAATACATTGCTTCCCCGGTTTTGGAAATCATATTCTCTTTTTTCTTAGAATATTTCATAAATCCCCTTTCAACTAATTTCATAAGATCAGCGAAAGGTTCCGTATTATCCCAAGCATAATATCGGTTCCGATAGGGCTCATCTACGCCAGGCTTATCCAGTCCCAGCGCGTGAACCATCTTGCTAAATTGTGAATCTGTTATATTAGCTTCTTTAAACATTGGCTGGATCTCCGATTAATCTGTGAATTTGTTTGGGCCATTTATGGATCAATCGATCGGGCCCCGGGGGGTTTTTTAATCCCTGCTTCTGCATAACTAATCCGCCTTGGGGTAAAGAGTTTCCGGGATCATAGGTAAAGAACTTATCACCATTCCAATATCCATGCTGGCTTAAACTATCCTCTTTAAAATCGGGATGAAGCTCATCTATCCAAGCCCCATACTGTTTAAAGAAATAGGCTACGTCATGTTCTTGGCATTGAACGCGGATTTCATGTTCCCAAGCTGGTTTCATGGGCCGGGCGTGGTGGCCGGATTCTCCGCCGGTTATCACCCAATCGATCGCCATAGGGCCATCGGCTCTACCTTCATTGATGCTATCCTGCAATAATGTTGCAGCATGGGGATCATTGTAAAGTTGGGCTTTTATTCGATCCAGTGTAGAAAGATGGTTCGAAAGATCCAGTGGACCAATTAACGGTTCGCAGCTAAGAAATTTCATATCAGCTGGCGTATTAACTAAAGGCAGAATCCGTTCATGTAAAACTTCCTGGCTTTCAATACTTGTGCCTACTCCAACGTTTAACAGGTAGCCACGATTACCATAGGCCCGGGACACTTTTTGGCGCGCATTCTCGATATTATCAAACCAAAAGGTAGCTGCTGCCATCGGCCCGGTAACTCTGCCATCCAAGGTTTCTGCCCAAGTACGGCGGAGATGTTTCATCATTCGCTTAGGGCGCTTGGTAAGGATTAAAAAATAGTGCCTGGGAGCCAGCGCCATCGCTGCAAACACTCGATCGATAGTTTCCTGCTTAACTTCCGGATGAAATAAATCGCTCATCGAGTTAACAAATACAATGCTGGGTTTCTGCCAGCGGATAGGATCTTGAAGTCGATCGGGCAGATCTACAATTTTCCCATTCCATTTGGCTTCGTACTTCTCTTTCTCCGGATTGTACTTTACAATTTTTTGATAGGCTTTTTGAACCTTGGTTGGATTATCACGAACCCGGCCTTGATTGGCCACACGCGCGGACATGGTAAGCGCATAGCAATTTTGGCAGCCCTTACTCTTTTTGTCGCATCCCAAGATCATGTTCCACGACCGGCCATTTTCGCCAGTCCATTCTATATCGGTTTTACTACTCATACTAATCCCAATTAAAAAGTTGTTATTTCATCTGCTGGTTTCTCGGATAAAATAAGATTAAAATTAAAATTGCTATCAAGAATTCAAGTATTAACTTCCATTTCATTTATACTTCGCCATCATCGTTTATTTCTCCTGTTTGTTTGTCGATTCGGATTTGATTGATAGGTAAGGCGCAGGATGGATCCCTTTGGCAAGCTATCTTCATAGCCACCCGGGGATCCACCTGGTTGGAGTCCATTGCGCCATACACATATTTGCGACCGCTACCGATCGCCATATATGTTTCTTCTATTACTTCATAAAAAGCAGCATCGAGATAATAGATTTTATTTTCGACCTTTATAAACCGGCAATGACTAAAATCAAAATCGCGGTATAACTCGAACCCTATTTCGCTGGCCTTATCAATAATCAATTCAATGATTTCTTCGGGGGTATATTCCAGTTTGGGCGGAATCTTGTTTTGGAAATGCTTTCTTTCAGAATGATTGTAAAAAGATTTATGGATCTCTCGCGCTGCGCGATGCCATACCTGTGATTTAGAGCAACAGCCAACATCTGCAACTAATATATCATTGAATCTGTAAACTTTTTTACCGGCGCGAATTTCCATTAATCCGGAATATTTCCGACCGCTATCAGAAAGGATCTTATATTGATCGCCTTCATCAATCGCTAAAATAACACTCATGGGGAGAATTTTGGGGTTATAACTAAATTAAAATGGGAGATCGTCCATATCATCCATCGCATCGACCATCCGTTGCATCCAGTCCTGAAATTGCTCTGGAGAAATAAGGTAATTATGTTTGCCCGATTTATGCTTTTTTACATTCGTTTTAATTTCTTGCAGCCAGTCCCGATCCAGGAAAACACCTTGGGGATCATCTTCATCGAATTTACTGATATTAGAAATAAGCTGCTGCATCTGCTTTTCATTTATACCCTTTTTCTGCGACTGGCTTTGTTTCTGGCTACCTTTATTCTGGCTTTTTGGGGACTGCTTGCTTCGTGTGTTCCCTTTATTTTTTGGGCTCTTATTCTTCTTATTCGTTGATCCTCCGGAACCGTTTCCTTTGCCATTACCAGAATTGATGTTAGGATTGTTTTCGTGAACGATGGTAGTATTAATATTATCCAACCGCTTCTGAATTTTTGAGTCAACAAAATCGATCAATCGCTCGGCCTTTTCATAGGATACGCTATCGCAATCTTCTTCCCAGCTATCAATCACTTCCTGAAATTTTGCTTCGCTATCATCTTCCAGATACTTTATTAAGCGCTGCATCCTCCGGAACTGTTCTGGAGTCATATACTTTGGCAGAAATTCTTTCGGCAATACCGGCCGGTCCCATCGAACGGTAAAATCCCAGGATTTCTTTGAAAACTTATCGTAGGAATCCCATTCATCCTGTGGGCGTTTGATGGCATAGAGCTGGGGAACAAACTGCGTGTATAATCCTACGTCCCACTGCTCGGCAGCCCGGCGAAGCGATTTACTGGATACGCTTTTAACCATATCAATATTACTGGCTGTATCCATTGCAGCGCCATCCCAATTTGGGATCCATTCATCCCCATATCGCAAAAGGATAGCCTGGTAGAGCCCGGCATTACCAAGTGTAATCAATTCATTCTTCCAATTACCCTTTCCGCAAACAATATTAAAGCGCGTAATGATAGATTCCCTTCGCACGTAAGGAGCAACGGCAATAACCGCCTTATTATAAGAATCTCCATAACTAAAGTTACTCACCCATTCCAGATCCCGGAATGCAAAAGGCCGTTTTAGGCGCTCAACGGCGCGTTCAAAATCAAATTCCTTTTTACTCATTTGGTTTCTCGGTTTTTTGATTGAAATCCCAATACCACTCAGTGGTAAACTTGACAATTCGGCTGCGCAAATGCTTACTTGTGGCCCGGCCAGCTGCTACATTATTAATTAAGGAGGATTGAACTGTTGGATCAAAATCCTTTAACAACATTTTACTACCATCCTTTTCAATAAAGTGATCGCCTTTTTTGTCAAAAAGACCATAATTGATCCGGGCCATCTCAAATTCGTTTGATATATCTGGATAATAATGTCCAGGCTTGATCTTCTTCGCCATGTGATAAATATATTTACTATGTAGTTAAAGTTCCAAATGCTTTGTAGTGCGATACACTACGATTCAAGATCACAGTTTTGTTCCAGTGTGCGCCGAATCATATCAGAAATTTCCGGATCTAACCTGGACTCTCCGAATACATTAATCATATTATTCAGCAAAACTTTATAACGTTTGTGAGCATTCAAACGTCTTTCTAAACTATCTATAAAATTCGTTAATTGGGTGGCATCTTTGGCTCGAACAGGATCTTTGTTAATTAAAATATCTTTGTCTGGAGTTCGCAAATAGAAATAACTACCCGAGCTGTTTTTAATATATTTGATCCGGTTTCCCAAAATATTGACTGTGTAGATAAATTTCTTTACTCTTAGGATAACAAATCCGAAGCAAAGATCACAGGCGGATGGCCAAGAAGAAAAAGTATTCTAAAAAAGAAACAATCTACTTTCAGACTCTTATCGTAACTTTTGAACATCCCGAAACCGGCAAGGAAACTACACGCCGGTTCGTTGGTAAAGCTTTATTCACACCCGAAGTTCTGGATGAAATGATCGAAGCCGATATGGAGATGCCTGATATACTTTATTTAGAAAACATGGAGCGACCTTTCAAAATCGAGATTGATGGCGAAGATGAGCGAAGTGTTGAGATCCATCAAAAACTTGTAGAAATAGAACGTAAACGAATGCAACAGGAAGGTAACTAATGGACAAGGATTTACAGCAGCAGCTTATACGAAATTTAAATCAGATGTTTGCTATAACCGTAGAATCCCGGAGAATTATCAATAAAATTGTGAACGAAACTCATAGCCCTTGGATGATTACGGCATCATTGAATCTTAATATCAGCATCAATTATTTAAAAGGATTTTATCATTATACCCAGCTATCAACAGATGAAATAGATGCCGTTGAAGTTGTGGATACCGATAATGTTCAGGACTATCTCATGCTCTTTGGGAGTTGTCTGGGGGATGTAATACAGATTTATGAAACCAACAACTTCCAATCATTGATAGCAGAAAAGAATTGGAATCCGGTCCTCACCGAACTGCTTATAGGTTTTTATCATAACGTTTTTGAAGCAAAATGTACCATCGAGCTCCAAATATAAACCGCAACCAACACAACCATATATGAATAAATCCTCACATTTCAACCGATTAAGTAATGTTATTTCTATAACAGTTATTTTTGTTGTTTTATTTTTGATTGTTGATTATAGCTTGGGAGAAACCTTTACCTGCGAAGGCCATGTGGCAACGCATACTTTTGTCAGACAAACCGAAGTGCATTTTCGGCCAGCACCGAAACCTAATGTTTGGATCCCAGTAGACGATTCAACTATTTATGGGCTAGTACTTACCTATCAGCATCAAGCTTCGATTATGCCTGTTCCGACCGAATATGCTTACGAAGTAAAAAATGGAGATGTGATTCCATTAAAGGTAAAAACCGGATTTATAACAGGCCATATTTATAATACCCGAATCGAATATCCAATTTGGGAAAACTGGAAGAAGAAATAGATGGGACGTAAGAAAACCCACGAATATGAATATAAGATAGGCCGGATGAATTAATGTATATGCACCGTTATAATGCACCTAACTTTGTGCAGTTATCTCAATGTGAATATGAAACCCCAAATTAACTTAATTATTTATGTTACGATCACCTGATGGAACCCCCCTTTGGAGTGGGAAACCAAACGATAAAGAAAACGAAAAACTACGGGGGGCAAAATTAAACGAAATAGCCCAGGATTTGAATGATGATGAGCTTTCCGATGAGCAGAAAGTACTTAGGTATGGATCTCATCTGGAATGGTTTTTAGAACAAACCCGAATGCTGCTGGGCGCTCAACAGAAGGCCCAAAGCGAAGGAGTTTTTGATGTATCAATACACACTGTTGGAATTGCTAATGGGCTTATTCTGGCTTCGGCTATCTTCCTGGGAGAACAGGGGGACCCTCCTACGCGGAAGATCCCTAATAAGCTGCGCCATCGAAGCGATGAGCTGCTGGCCGAGAAAGTGAAAGGATTTATTATAACTTTGATTACGCAGCTGGAAGCTGTTATCTGCATAGAAGATAACAAACCCAAGGGCTACGGAGAATACGATGTGCAGGAAGCCTATGCGCGGTGGCATAATGATACTGTTGAGCATTTAAACAACTGCCCGGTTTCATTTCCAGAGCTCCAAGCAGCGATTAATCGCATCGGAGAATTTCACCGAAAGAACCATAACGATGAATAAAGAAGATTATACTGAAACTGTGTTGGGGGCTGCGTTTGATGTAGCCCACAATCAGCTTAAGAAGAAGAACATTAGCTTTCCCTTTTGTGTAATCACTGCAATACCCCAAGGGGACGACAAACAGGAGCAGCTGAAATTTATAGTGCAGCATAATACCGATACCGATCTTCTCCGGAAGATCCTAAAAGAGCTGCTGCAAAAGATGGATACCAACAGAGCTGTAACTATCGGTCGCTCCCAAATGGGCCAGCGAGCCATCAATGTGTTGCAGATGATCGGCTTCGCGCCGGGAGATCCGCTGCAAGTGCTACAAGGCATCAGCTACCATGAGTTGATTAGTGTCCGCAACTGTGGCCCAAAGACCGTAAAGGAGATAACCGATACGCTGGATAAACATAATATACAATGGAAAAAGTAAACTATGGGATCTGACAAAGGTTTTTTTAGTAGGCTTCGATCAGTGGATCCGGAAGTCAACCAAGACTTCCTTAAGCCGGTATTGCCGGAAGGATATATAAGGGAAAAGCCAGAATCAATCCGGCTTCCCAGGGATCGAGAATCTATAAACAAGGCAGTTAAAGAGATAGTAGAAACCAACCTGGAGGAAAACGATCCTCATACCGTACAAACGCCGGGCCACCGGCTGCTGGATCGGATCGAACGGCTGGAACGAAAGATCGATCAGATCTTTGGGGATCATGTTCTTATTAATGGAAGATGGATTAAAAAGAGTAATTTAACGATAAAGACTGATGGCGAAGATTAGGACTGGCATTGTAGTAGATAATTATAAACTGGATCGTTTTAAGAAGAAGCTGGGCAAAAATGATTTTGAAATTGCAGCTACCGAAAAATTCACCGGCACAACTACTTCGATTATTTTATCGGTGGATCCTGATAGAATTCCAGAACTGAAAAAGCTATTGGGAGAACTCCAGTTGTATTTTAAAAGGAGGAATTAATGGATTATGTGAATATGGATATTGGGATGATGAAACAACAGCTGGATGAACTTCATTATACAGAAGGGATTGATACCGTTGCACTGCCCCGGGATGAGTTTAACCGGTTAAATCAAAAGCTTGCCGATTATATGGGCCATCGCATGTTGTTTCAACTTTCAAAAGAGCGATTCCAGGACCGCATTTTATTTTATGGGGTATCGATTTATCCCACAGATGAAATTGAGGATGGCTGGGAACCCGATGGCCAGGAAGTGGGATTTGAAGAAAATAATGATCCTTTCGAAACCTTTGATCCGGAAATGTTTGCTGCGGTATTAGAAATGCTTTCGCAGAAAACTAAAGAATAGATTCGAAGCAACTGTTCGGAAATTCCGGACAGTTTATATATCTAACCTAAAACACATAGTACTATGAGTTCACCGATCGATCACATGCTCCCAAAAGATTGGGATGATTGGAGTCCCGGAGAGAAGGAAACCTTCTTTCGGGAAAATGCCGAAGATGTAGAACATAAAACCATAACCAAACCGCTTTCACGAAAGGAGCTGGAAGATGCCCAGCAGGAGCTATCGATTGCTTCTGTGGACCTTCGAAAGAAGGAGCGCGAGTACGATAAAGTTAAAGAGAAATGGCGCGAAGAAATCATCAAACCGCGCAAGGAAAAGGTTGACGTTCTCCTGGATCAGCTGGAAAACGAAGCCGAAGAAATGGAAGGCAACGTATTCTTGCTTCGCGATTTTCAGCGCGAGATGGTTTATGAAGTCTTGGCCGATGGCACAGTCATAAATGCCCGGCCGATGATGCACAAAGAGAAGCAGTTTAAAACACAATCGCACATGCGAAGTGCTGCGGTCAACGATAATCCTAACGAATAATAATTCATCATTATGTCAGACGAAGAAGCTAAAAAAGATACCCGGCGAGTCCATATTACTCCGCACAAAGAAGTGCAAACGCTCATCCTTCGGGAATCAACTAACGCTCCCGAAATACGGCAGCCGGTTAAAGTGCGGATTCGGGGGAATATTTTTGCGCCCCAGGAATGGTATGAGATGCGCTGGCAGCAGGAACTTATTGATCCGAAACTGGCGCATGTGGAAGTGGATCGTTGGCAGGGAATCATCAAGCTTTATGTCAACGAATCAGATGTGGAACAGCCAATTATCACTGGAACGCTGGCAGAAAATCCGGACCTGGAGAAGCTGGGCATCAATCAAGGCAATATGTACGATAAGGATTCCTTTGTTGAAATGCTAAAAATGAACCGGCATCTATTCCAGGATCAATCTGTTAATATGTCATTGGTCGCAAAGTTGAAAGATTTTGTGGTCGATGTCAGGAAGAAGATTGAAGATAAAGACGATCACCGGGGAAATATTAATATCGCGCTGCGCCAGACAGCCGAAACAGATCTTCCGGAAACCTTCAATCTGGAGATGCCCATCTTTCGTGGGAAGCCATCCCAGGTTTTTGAAGTCGAACTTAACTTCAATGTGAAAAGCAATAGTATCTTCTTCTGGCTTACATCGCCGGATCTGGCCGAACAGATAGGAACCACCAAGGATAAGATCATCGAAAATGCTTTAAAGGGCATGGATGAGAATCTTATCATCATCGAAAAGTAATACCCCAAAAGCCACCTAAAATAGAAAAGGCCAGCTCGCTTGGGCTGGCCTTTCTTTTATTCTCTTAGGTGCTAAACTAAAGAATAATGAAAAGAGTGCTCTCAACTCTTACCATTGCTAAAATAGGTAGATTACAAGGCATATCCAAGAATGAATGCTGCCACCGTTGCTACTTCTGTCCAAGGGAATCGCCTACCTTTGGGTTTTAGCGGTGTCGTTGATACTACTTTTAGGCTATCGAAATCCGGAGATGTGGTTAGTGCCTTTACCGATGATCGATCATCATTAATAAAGATCGCCTGGTCAATTCTCACGCGCCTAAGCTGGCTTATTTCAGGCGTATCCAAAAATAGCGAGTCATTACGTATGCCACCGCGAGCAACGGCTTCTATGAGTCCATTTCCGAAGGTTGCTCGTTTCTCTAGTGTTGTATCGGCAAATGTTTGCTCGGTACTGTCGGAATCGTTTTTAAGATCCCATATTGAAAGCGAAGAAACTTCTTGTAGGCTATCGACCTTTAAATTTAGCTTCCCAATAATCTTATTATAGGAAGCCAGCTTGTCTTTGTTTTTGTCCACATAATCGCGGAATGCCTTGGAAGTATTGGCCAGGGAATCTTTAATCTGCGATTTATCAACGCGCAGCGCTTGGGTAAGCGTAGTTAAGGAATCAAGTTTTTTTGATTGTTCGGCCGTTTCGTATTTAATTTTCTCTGGCGTAAAATACCTGGTAAGGCCAACAGTTAACAAAAGTACTACTATTCCTAATCCTATTTCTTTTGGGGAAAAACTCATGCTGCTTCCTTTTCTTTTTTGATTACTGTAACATCTTCATTGCCAAAATAATATGCTTGCGATTCGGCAAACTCCTTGGCTGCTTCTTCATCTACCTTGTCCCATAGCTCTGGCCAATCAATGTTATCTAACTGGCCCTTCTTTTTGTAAAGCTTAAAGGCTACCCTGGCAAAAGCAGTCATTTTTACGTGTTTCAATACGCTCCAAATTTCATGGCCGGTAAGAATTAAAAATAGCACATATTGGAACCATCCCAGCGCATCCGGAAACATATTAGCCCCCACAGTAACAGCAATGATCCCGATAGAATACATTACGGATTTATAAAATGTTTTCATCCATTTTTTGGGATGAAATCTTATCCTGGAATCGATAATGGCCCGGATGGATCCGGCGATAAAATCAAGGAATACCAAGATTATTAACCCTTCAACAAGATTCTTAGGAGTTACAAATAGCTGCGCTACTTGCTGTGGCTCGAAAAATCCTTGCATATACGCAAATATCCCGTAGGCCCCTCCCAGCAATGCTTTATATCTAAACTGATAAGGGATTTCGGCAATGGGTCGTAAAAAAGGGCGGATAGCCGTGTACCAAAACATATTAATATACCCCGTTTTGTGAGTTACAATTATGGTTTTGTTTGGAAGTTCTATCGTTTCTCTAACTGTTTCCATAGCTAGTAAATCACTCCTATTTTTTTATTTTTGGGGATCCTAGATGATTTTACCTTTTTGTATGTGGAATAACACCTTCCCTCCTTGATTGAGTTCTTTACTTAAAGCCGGATAAACTATCCGGTACGCATCTCTGGCACTTCCAACGTTAAAATTATTATGCCCATCATTCCTTTTTTGGGGATTCGTGCCGGTCATAGGGCAACCTTTAGTATTTTCATCTGTATTGCCTGGATGGAGCTCAATGTACTTAAAGCCTTGCACCCCTAGCAAATGGATCATTCCAATGTGATTGATAATGGGATCATTTGCAAATACTTGCTTGTAATGATTGTGAAGTCCTCCTTCGGCACGAATCTCTGTTTCATACGTGCCATAAGGGATAGCTGTTTCTCCTGGAACCTTGGGGCCTTCGCGAACTTGGTCCTCCAGGATAAAACATTTAAATTCATCGTTGAAGTTCATGTGAGAGAGTGTTGAATCGTCCCCGAAAGCAAATCTATTAATATAAACGTGAATCATAATATTTAATCTGTTTTTACTGTTCCGCTTTGAGCCAGGATGGAAGCAGCTATTTCGGTCATTTGTTTCTCTAGCTGATCGGCTTGCTGCCAATTCTTGTTTTTTCGCAACTCTTTAACCTGTTTGTATAACTGTTGCAGCGTATTGGCTGTTTTGTGAAATTGAGCCAATTTTCGTATCTGCATATCCAATTGCCGGATTCGTTTAATATCTTCCGGATTGCCGGTGTTGGCTTTTTCAAGATCATCCCGGGAACGTTTCAAAGATTGAAACTTCTGATCTAAATCAGTGATTTTCTGTGTGCTCTGGCTATACCAACCATCCGGAGTTCGCTGCACTAATTTTCCTCCCAAGGGAATGTCCGCAGCTGTAATGGGTTCTCCCCTGGCAATTTTATCTTTAAACTCTAGGGCCCGGCCAAGCAGATTACCGGTAACATTATTCACTACATGCTGAATTTTTAAAGGACTCATGTGGCTTATTTTACCCAAGGTTTTATAAAAATTAGGTGTCGTTGTAAAAGCTTGCTGCTCGGGTGGATATTCTTGCAGCCAAGGCGGAACAATAGGTTCCTTCCAATAAAATTGATAATTCACTGCTCCTTCAATAAGCGAAGTAAGCTGTGGTCCAACAGCCATTTGGAAAATAGGTGATAATCCTCCAGATACCGGGGTATCTCCCATTCTGCTCAAAACAGTCTTAGCAAATTCGCCAGCCGGTAATTTTGATTTATTAGCTGCATTATCCAGGGAAATCCATGTAAATGCCTGAATAGCCCCTGTAGGCCCATAATCAAATGGTACGCGGTAAGCCCCAAATAACGGCATATAATTTTTTCGCTCTTGATTGGTACGATTTTCAAGCTCTTTCCGGCGCTTTTCAGGCGTAGCAGCGGTAGAGATAGCCCATGCTATCGCCGTTGGTACGGCTACTCCCATTCCAAGACGAAGGCCCTGTTGCCAGCGGATCCTGCTATCCGGATGAACCAACCGGTGAAGCGTTTCAGAGAATATTTGTGTGGATGGATTAATGAATCCTCCAGCTCGATAGGCTGCATGGATGGTTGAATTCCCCGGCCGTTCCCCGAAATTTCCTGAAACGAAATCGTGGGCCATCATGGCAGCTTCATCGCTATGGCCCATGTGTTTCATTTGAAGGTAAGCGCCAATGCGCGGAGCTTCTTCAACGGCTGTTGATAACCGGCTCATACCTGTTGCTTCCATAAACAGATGGAAGGGCTTATTAAGCAACACATTGGGTGCTACAAAGGTATAATGGGCGGCTTTATCTTTCCAGTCCATCTTATCCCAATTTTGGGGGAATAGCCCTTCTTTAAGAATCTGCTTAAACCGGCTTTCATTAAATTGCCTTTCTTCGGAGATCGAATCATACATGGTACGCGAAAGCAATTCCGTATCCACAACATCGGTCTCATCATTGCCGGTAAGCTTGGCCAGCATACCACTAGCGAAATAATATCCTGGGGTGATAGATTTCATAAAATCACCTACCGTTTGATCGTCCACCGTATATTCCGGAGGAAGCCCAAAGTAAGCGCCAGTGCTGGCGTCCCGGGGCAGGTTACGCCCAATAAAATCCAATGTATTGGTTATAGATTTCTTCCAAGGTGCCGTGGCCTTAGCAATGGTATTCCAGAATTTAGCTGCTCCCCCGGTCTTTTCGGTACGGGCAAAATAATCGTACATATAAGGATTTTTCAGCTGGTAAAAAACTCTGGCCCCATTACGTTTAGCAGCGATAATATTTATCCCCTGGGGATCGGCTCCGCGCCAGATAGGCATACCCGTTGATGCAATATTAATTTGTTCGGGTTTAATAGGATTAGGCTGCATCACTTCGCTGGGATCTACTCCCATGCTGGCAGCAGCTTCTTCCCGGCGTTGATTGTTAAGATAATCAGCAACCACCTTAGCCATTTCTTCGGGCTTTAAGTCTGCCACTTTTTTTGTATCCAGCTGAATAGGAGATACTAATCGATTTATGGGAACTTTTGCTTCCATCGGAATATCATCGCGCCGGTTCATTTCTTCGGCCATATAAATGGGAGCCAGCATTGCGCGATTCTGATAATAAGCATCAACTACTTGATACGTTCGCTGTTGGATAGCTTTCAGTAAAGGAAGCATGGGATGATCGCCACCCTTTACCCCCCGGAATCCGGCATCTGCTTCCGGAATCGTTTTATCGCGAGTTGTATTTTCTCCCTTGCCCTCTACATCTTTGAGCAATGGCATATAGAACTCATAGGCAGATTTCATCCGAATGGCTTCGCCCAGGCTTTTGTCCCCTCCCAGGTATCCGGTCAGGAGCAGCTTATCCATATAATCGTTTATTTCGTTGAAATAACCTTTCCATTCCGGATTTGCTTGTTCAAATTCATTAACCTTTTGGGCTACAACCGATGGCTTGACTTCTGTAATCCCGGTATAGGGAGCCAGCTTTTTAATAAGTCGCTCCAGGGAAACCTTATATTGAGAATAAAATTCAAATTGTGGCCACGCATCCTTTCCGATCTTCTGTAATGTTTCTTCAATGGGAAGGTCGTGCAATACGATTTGATTCCCATGCTCACCGGCCGGATCGGTGAGCTTGTTTTCGAGTTCGTCAGAAATATTGAATCCAGCTTCGCGCAGCTGGTCAATTTGGTCCTGGGTAGCAATAACGCCATCTCCGGTACTCATAATTTTAAGGCCGGAACCATGCAGGGCATCTTTTGCAATGCCAGGAATCCGGTTGGTTATCTGATGGGCCAGTCGGAAATCCGCTTTTGTTTCGCGGATGTCTTTCATAAACTCCCGGGCCTTTTGTTTGCCTTCGTTATTATCGTCATAAATATCAGTAAAGGCTTTATAGACCGCATCACGCTCCCATTGATGGATGGCCCAATTACGTCCCAAAGCCGTAAACGTGAATCGATCGAAAACATCCTTGGCCTTTTCCGTTAATGGATTGGGATCCGGCCCGGTATCCTTATTGGCAGCGCGAAGCATTGCGACCGGTCCGCGTTCTGAATGAAGTTTATATAACCGAGCTGCATCTTGCAGATTATCCAATAACTCTGGAGCATCTGCTTTCATGGCATTTACTAAGTTAGTCGTTAAATCCAACGAAGATGTAAACTCTGGATTTAAGATATAACTACGTGCCCATTCGGCAAAATACTCTGCCGGGGAATCCGCAGAAGCTCTCGATATGCCAGCTTCTTCTAATGGTTCCTTGATTTGATCCCAATCAAATTGTTCTAAGAAATCCGGATGAACATCTTGGATCTGATGATGAATACCATGAGCAGCTTCATGAAAGACAGCTACATCGCCGGGCTCGCGCGCTCTTACCAATCTGGCAGAATGCTGGTAATGAGCAGGATTCCGAGTAGTTGTGTTCACTTTCCCTACGCGCATCTCGATACCTACGGCATCATTAAGGAAATTAATGATCGACCGCATTCCTACTTCGCTACCATCCGGATCGTTTTTAATTTTCTTAGCCAGCTGTTTAGCTTTTTTGCTCTTTATCTGATCCACATCGGCCCAAGCAATATCATAGTCGCCCTGTGGTTGCAGATCCCGGATATGATCGATGCCGGAATTTCGGCTGGCCATATTTACCGTTGGGGTTATGTTTTTAGAACCTGATTTATCTTTTGCTGGGCTACGCTGCTGCTCCTGTCCTCCGCCCTCCTGCTGTTGGGATTGGTTAGGCCGGAAGGCTTCCTCAAAAGCTTGTTTGGCCCCAGCTTCCGTGTTGCCGGGTGTTTCGAAACGTTCAAATAAGTTAGTTTCTCCATCGATTCGATTGGCGTAATTTCGGATTAAAGTTCTAATAGCAGTTTGTGTACCTGTTGTACCCAGCTGCTTCATTATTGCCGAGCTTGGCCGTTGTACATCAAGCAATATTTGGGCCAGCTGGACTTCCTGGTTGGTGTAAGCTTCGTTTCCCTGGGAAAAAACATCTTGTTGGTTCACAAAATCCGATGCGGTTTTCATGCTTTTATTCTTGCGCACATTCCAAACAATATCAACGGCATTTTGCAAGGTGGTTGATAGGTCTGCTGGAGTATTAAGGTAGCGGATCAACGTGCCATAAGAGCGTTCTATCCCCCGGATTACATCGTGTGGCATTTCGGAAAATTTGCGAATGGTATCCCGGCCAGTGTCGCTGTCAAATATTAAGCTACGGAACACATCAGCCATAAAATCTTTTCCCTTAACAGTAATCTTATTTTCATTATCCAGAAATTCCGATCGATCGATGTCTGGAAGAAGATCAACAATACGGGGTCCAACATCATCCAGGATGCTTCGAATGGTTTCGGCATCGGAACTGTCAATAATCCGGCCAATCTTTTGGCGATCGGCTTCCGGAAGATTGCGAACGGATGCCTTAGCTTCGTCAATAGGATCCAATCGGGCTTCGGCCGTATTCTTAATATTACCTAATCGAATAGCTTCTTTGTCGTTTACGTCCATCACACGAACCAAGACCGGCCGTTTCATTTGAGCTACCTGGTTTTTATCCAATCCAAATCGTTCGGCTTGGGTTACCAGATACCCTTTATAATTTTGAGCCTTGCCGGGATTCTCCGAATACGCCAGTTGTAGAGAAATCGACCGGCCGTTCCCCTGAATAACCTCTCCGCGCGCGTTTGTAATAGGAGCCCCATAAAAGGCCAGATCATTGCCGGTGATAGAATCTGGATTCAGCTTTTGGGCAATTTGCTTATGCTGGGCAATATATTTCCGGCCGCGGCGATCGCGCGGTTGGCCTTTGGATATAACGTGTTTAGAGTTTAACGATCCATCGGTATTGTGGGATGCTTGTAGATCCCGGGCTTCCAGTACAGCATAATGGCCAGGATGATCTTCCGATCCATCGGGCTTAAATGAAATCTTTATATCCGATCCATTCTGTTTGAATACGCTGTCTGAATTACGGACTTCTTCTATCGGACTGCTAAACAAACGATCAAAAATTCTGCGTTGATCCTTATTGATGATAACAGCATCATCTTGCTGGCTCAACGATTGGTAGATATTTTGCAGCCATTCCTTAAACCGAGTAAAAAGCCCTTTTACTTCTTCGTTCGGAGCCTTGCCATCGGCCAGGTATTTAACAAAGCGAGTAGCAAACTTTTCTTCATGCTGTGGAGTCCATTTCCCATCTTCCACATTCAGCCAAGCTTCCATCCGGTGAAGATCATCTTCGGGGAGGTCCCTTCGAAATACTTTACCTAGCTGGCGAACGATCGTTTCAAAATCATCCTCATTTTCAAATAAATGAATAATAGCGCGCTCGTCATTATCAAATGAGATCGCTTGCTTGCCAGGCATTCCATCGTACAAATTAACTGGCTCCTGAAATGCCTTGTAATCGGTTCGGGATTCCAATACTCCGGAAGCGCGCATAGAATCATAGGTTCTTCTGCTGCCTTCTCCTGGTTGAACAGTCAACACATCTGCAAGGCCATCTCCGGATTTGCTAAAAGACTTGGATAATTCTCCGAAATACCCTTTATGCAGCCGGAAGTCTTTCGGACTAAGGTTGGATACCAATACAGAGCTAGTAGCGCCAGAGCGATCCATATAAGTGCGTAGTTCGGTGGCAAACTTGCTATGGCCAATACCCTCTCTGGCCATTCCGATTTGTGGTTGATTCTTCATGTGTAAGAATCCTATAACTTCCTTTTGATGATTCAATAATATAGCAGAGTATTTGTCTGCCAAAGAAAATTTTCGGGATTCAATGAATTGAGCAACTTCGCCGGGGCTTGTTATTTGAAAACGTTCACCGGGAGGACTATAATTTTTTGTGTTTTTAAATCGTCCCCAGCTAAATACGGGTACATCCCGGGATGTCGTTGCATAAGGTCCTTCCAGCGATTCGGCTCGCTGTTCCACAGTAGGCACATCGCTGGTTCCTTTAGGGCCAACCTCATCAAACACCCCATAGAGTCCAGAATTCCTATTTATAATAATCGAATCCCTCATTCTAACGCCAGCTGGCAATCGTTCTTTTATTTTTTTATGCATACTAAGATCAGCTCGGGAAGATTTTAAGTTTCCGCTGGGATGGTTATGAACCAAGGTAACTTCTTGGATGTCGTAACGCTGCACGAAGTCTGTAACAGCCGTATGATCGATTGCAGAATGAGCAGGTCCCCCCATGCCAACATTAAGAATAATGGCTTCACCATTCCGATCTATCCCTACAATGTATCCTTGTTCAATAGCTGCGTTTTCCAGCTGTGAAAACATAAAGGCTATATCGGCATCCGTTCGAACCTGTTGGTTGCGACTCACCGGCTTAATATTATCCCAGGGAATGTATTGGCGTTCCTGCATAGTGAATTCCAGGTTATCCCCTTGGGTTATTTCTCTCATACCTGGATGTGCCGGTATGGTTTCTTCGGGAGCTGGCTCGTTTGGATTTTCATCGAAGAACCCAAGTTGCCGGGCGCTTTGGTATTCCATAATACGACCATCCGGCAGCTGCACGTAATTCCCATTTTCACTGTACGAAACACCGGTTTTTTCTTCAAGCCTATTACCAACATCCTGCATGGAATTTATATCATCTCCATAGGACTCGATAACTTCATTGGCTTGGCCATCGGTAATGGGTGGCTGTTTGGTAATACCGGCCAACCGGCGCTTCCAGTATTCTGCTTCATCTCGGCCATTTTGTTCGGCCCACACACGCGCGCGCTGGGAAATCAAGTTAATAATACCATCAACTTGTTCTGCGGTAATATCAGCATTGTTATTCAGCTGTTCGCGAAACTTCTCCTTCGTCATGGTTTCTGTATGTCGGCGCGGAGTTTCCTCCGGGGGAATCTCTTTATTATCAAGATCCTTAGTAGTAGATTCCAACAAGTCCGGATAAGCAGAAAGTATTTCTTCGGATACCGGCCGGTTATCTTCTAAAGCTTGAGCAACAGCTGTCTTATGCTCGGGAATAAATTTATTGTCAATGAGATTTGAAATTTCTTCTTCACTCATTCCATCCGGAAGTTCATCGATGCGATGCTGCACGTATTCTTCGGGCATCTGATGATGGGGCTTTAATTCAATCGATTTTTCACCGGCGCGATCCAGTAGCTTGTTAACCAAATCCCCGGTTGTCATATCTTCTGTTGGAGTAATGCCGTTTTCTTTTGCTACTTGTTCTTGCCAGGTTTCCCCCTCTTTGACATCTGACATTACCATATCCGGCATATTGGGATTCTGCTGGTAATCTCTAATTAATTTACGTGCCGAATCGGTTAACTCGACTCCTTGGTTGGCTTGCTGTTCAGATTGGCCAGTATTTGCATCCGTTTGCTCCTGGGAAGATCCAGGTACTTCATTTTGGTTCTCATCGATACTTTGTTGCTGCTGATTATTGGGTTGGGGATTGTTGTCGATGATTTCATTTTCAAAGGCAATTAATTGGTTAAAAAGTTGTGGCGCGTTGTTTGCTCCGGATTGCTGGAGCTGCTGCGTTTTTTCATCGATCCAATCCAAAGCGCGGATCTGTTCAGCTTCGGTAAGGGGTTGGCCTTGATCGAATTTGTCAAAAACAGTGGTCATCCGGGGATCGCCATCGTCCAGCCGGAATTCGCTTGTATTTACGCCCTGCGGAGTTAACTCCCGGTGGGCTTGATCAACGGCCTGGGTAAATGCTTCGGGATCCACGTTGGGCTGCGTACCGCGTCCGAAGTACTGCTGCCACATTACTTGCTCTACAATATCCGGATCGCGGAAGGTACGGCGGTTGCCATCTTCATCAGCCATCGTAACACTTTGTACTTCTCCAGCATCATTCGTATTACTAGAAAGCCAGCTATAATTTTTCGTCTGCTGGGGTTCGCCGGTAAGCCGATCGGTTTCTGTTAATTGAAATTGGTCGGTTTTGGGATCCGTAAGTTGCATAGTTCGTACAGGGGGCTGGGTAGCCCGTTGCAGCTCGGTATCAGAAAGCTTTGTAGAAGTATCTTTATAGGTGTCGGGAACCTCTACAATCTGATTATCACCGGTATCAATAACAATATTCCCTTCGGAATCCTGCGTAAGTGTTCCGCTATAATCGCCCATAGTTACTTGGTCGCCCATTACATCTTCAATCGTTCCTTGCTGGGCTTGCTGATCGCGCATTTGCTGGAGCTGCTGGTTATGGATCTCATTCCGGCGTTGCTGGAGCTGCCGGATAGATTTATCAAATTCTTCTGTGGGTTCACCCCGGGTTTCGGCAATATCACGATTGCGAAGGATCCGGTCGGTTTCTTCGGTTATTTGTTTTATTTGGGTATTTAAATCGGCATCCTCATTTATATTAGAAGTAGCTCGTTGATCCGGGGAATAACCGCTATTCTTTTCAAGTTCCTGTGTAAACTTCTCCCAATGATCCAATACTTGCTGATCGTTATAGTTTTGAACCCCTCCATGATCCGGAATCACTTCTTCTTCCAGGATGCTATTTCTGCGCGTTTGCCACAACTGGAAGTTATGATCTTTTAAATCCGGATTTCTTGCATCAGTTATCTGATTGGCTTCGGTATAGATCTCTTGCTGCGATGATCCATCCCTGGTATAAGGCAACGATATTTTAATTCCTGGTTTCTGCGGGGCTTCCTGTTGCTCAATATTCAAACCGGCTTGCCTAGCAGCCGATTTCACATTGGCATTTCGCTGTGGATCCGAAGTTTCATTAAATACCATGTGCCCCTGGGTTCCACGAGATTTTGGAGCTCCAGATTCGTTTCTGCTTCCAGGGTGGTCAACTTGTAATCCGGAATCACCGGAATTGATTTCATACCCCATTGAAGTGGCAGCCTTGGCATAAGGAACTAATCCCGAATCCAGCTGAATAGATTTTCCGGAAGGCTGTTCCACATCTTGTTTTATAGGTTTATTATAGGTCTTTTGTTCTTCCGGACTCATATTTTGATATTCTTCCGGAGAGAGAAATTCCCGGCCGGTTACATCCACATTTGATTGTGGGGACCGTTGGCCGGTGGGCTGGCCAGCTTCTTCGGCTGGAGCTACCTGTTGAGCTTGGCTGGCCGATTGACCTTTTGCTTGCTGGCTGGTATTGGAAGAATATCCTTTGCCATAGGCTTGCTTCCGGCGATTGATAGACTCGTTGGTTTCTTGGGGCTGGGGGCCTTTCTGGTTTTGCTTTATTTTAAGCTTGATGGCTTCCTGACGATTTTCGGCCATCTGTTTATGGATGTTCTGTTCTATAATAGACAACCGCGACAAGGCCATATCGTGATTCAACGTAGGTTTTTTATCTTTTTCACGTTGGATCTTCTCTTGTTCAATCCGTTGCTTCTCTGATTCTACCGCTTTAAGCTGCTCTTGAATTGATCCATCGGTAGGGATCGATATTGTTACTCCACGCTTAGGACTGTTTTTGGTTTGGTCCGGCCCCTCATGTTGCTGCTGCTGTCCTTCGGAATCTAATTGCTGTTGCGCTGCCATAGACTCTGCGACAGTCCCAAAAGTAAAAGTAGTTGTACCTCCTACTGCGGATCCAACAGCGGTGGCTTCGGGAACTCCATCCATTAAATTGCGATCGGGATCCCATCCGTATTTGGCTCCTACATTGCCCATTACCTGTTGAACACCTTCGGTCAATCCTTCGATTGAGGATTGTTTCCCGGAACTTTTTAGGAGCATATAAAACCTTCGTGATAACGATTGGCCCACTTCTTTCGTTATTTCTTCTTTAGCTGCCTTACCTAATCCTGATTTTGCCAGCGCATCTTCTACGTATTTAAAAAGATAGCGATCGGCAATACCTTCAAATACAGCCGAAGCCATTCCGGAAGCAACGGCCAATGCTTTCTCGCCTTCGGTGGCTTTACGGCCTTCTTTTTCGGCGGTCTTGCGCATATCTTTAAGTTGTGATCCAATCTCAATAGGGGCAGCTCCAGCGGTAGCTGCAAGTAATTCCCCGGCAGTACTCACCGGGCCAAGGACTTTCATTGCTCCGATGCCTGGTAACATGGAAGGAGCCGTTTCACCGGCCTTGGCTGCCAGCCAAGATGGAAGGAGCGCTGGGTTCTGCCATATATCTTCTAAGGTTTTCCCTTTCAGATTTCGATTTATCCGGATTTTATCTTCTTCACCTAAAGACTCAAAATAATCCGCTGCTTTCTTAAAATTTTCGCGCATTTTTTTTGTTGTCTTATCCGGACCGTTTAATGGTGAATCAAACGGATCAAAATAAAACTGTCCCAAAAATTCAGCGGTTTGTGATGGAAGCACACTCACAATTCCGCGAGCTACACCTTTTGCAGCTTCGGTGGCTACCCCAGGATCAGGCCAATGTATATTTTTTACGGTATTCTTATACTCTGTTGGCGTTATTTTTCCAGAAACAAGATCCTGTTTTGCTTCTTTCATTTGCAGCTCGGCCAAGGCTTCCTGTTTTGTACGCTCTCGCCTTTTCTTTTTTATACGGCGCTCATCTTGCCCCTGCCAGTGCAGGGCTCCAGTTTTGGATATACGGGGTTGCCCAGGTCCTTTGGACATATCATTCATGGCTTGGCCAGCTTGTTCGTGCTGGGCCTTTTGATAGGCTTCCATCGAATCATATTGATCCAACGATTCTGTTGAGTCGAACGCAGCATTGGCTGATTGTTCAACATCAAGATCCAACTGGCGCAGATGCTTGGGAATATCCATGCCGGTAAGTCCCAATGCCATTCCCTTATCCTGTTCTCCGGGTTTTATTTGACCGGTTAGAATACCTTCAAACTGATTTAGGTTCTTCGGAATGCCATGTATGCGCCCTTGGGATTGCTGATCCATCAAGAACTGATGGAATTTTTTTCGGTATCCCGGATCCTGAAACCATTGCTGAAACTTACCATAGTCCTCCGGGACTCCTTCCATTGGAGTGTTAGATTGAACTTTAATTAGCTCGTCATGGAGAATCTTTAATCTGTCGGAACCATCCGATGTACCCTGCCCATTAATATCCGGCTTACTAGCTGTCGAATCTTTGGAAGATGAAGTATCAGTGGAAGCATTGGCTTCCCCGTTTGTTTTCTTTTTTTTTGTTTCTTCTTTATCAGATCCCATCTATTACCGATTTCCAGAGTTTGAATTATCATTCTGGCCATATTGCAGCATTTCTCCGTTTTGATAGGTTTGGAACGCTCGGCCAGGATTGCCCATATCCGATTGATTATTGTCGGGATTTTCGGGGCCTTGGGGGGCTTTGTTTAAACTTATCCTATTATAAAACTTATACGCTGTTATCATTTCATCCGGCATATCCAACTGTTGCATTTTAACAAGGATGGCGCGCTGGGAATCTGCTGGTGCATGGGTTTCGGGAAGTTGCTTGGCATTCATTCCTTCTTTTTGCAATTCTCCAAAGCTGGTTGCATTCAGCTCCAACTGCCGGGCAACACCTTGAATAAATTTCAGGTTTTTATATTCGGTTTTTGTTTCTTCGGGAACAGCCTTGTTAACATCGCCGTTGTCCAGAAAAATCTGATCTTCCAGTTGGTTAATGCGTTTATTTTGGGCTTTCATATACAGTGGAACGAATTCCTTCACATAGTCGGGCTGGGCATAAGATGGCCAATCGGAATCCTTATTAGCATTATCACTTGTTTTAATTTTAGCATTCGCATTAACGCGAGCTTTCTCTAACCCATATTTCAGCTCATCTTCGTTGCGCTGGGTTTCGTATTTTTGAGTTATTTTTTCGCGCGCAGTTTTCCCCTTTTCTCTCATCTGTTCGCGATTATTAAGCTGGGTTTGTTGATAACCCTCCCGGCCCAATGTAGAAACAAATTGATTTCGAAAATTACGATCCTGCTCGGCTCGTTTCTTTTTATCCTCTAGAGCCTTGGCTTTCATATAAACCCCTTTAGCCTTATCAGCAGCATCTAAATCCTGTTGGGCTTTATCTCTAAGGGCTTGGGCATCATCACGAATCTCTGAAATGGCAGAGTTATCAGTGGCCCCCATATTGGTTCCAGCAGCTTCCATATCATTGGCAAGGCTTTCTAATCGCTTTGCCTTGTCAAGCTTTTGAGCTGCCCGGCGAGTATGCTTTTTTACTTTTTCTCGATTGCCATACAATTTGTTACGCTGCTCCTTATTAAGTAGGGCAGCTGCCAGGTTTTCTAGTCCCTGGTTAAACCCTTTCGTTGAATAAGAATATTCATTGCCGGGAATCGCATTCCCAGGAGCTTCGGGGGGCTGGATAGGTTGTAACTTTTTAACTTCCCCGGAAAGGACAGCTAATTTTTGGGCATCTTCTGGAGTAAAAACGGTAGGCTGGCCATAAGCTTTCGTATAAACATCTTCCGCACCTTGCATACTTTGGAGCATGGTTTCTGGATCAAATCCCAAAAGGGTTAATCCATCCTCCATTTTAGTGGGATCAATTTTCTTTTTCTTTTTCTTTTTATCGCCATCGCCAAATGCCATAATTATCCTCCTTTTACGCCCATAGCTGCAATGTTAGCTCCATTTCCAAGCGCATCCATAAACATTTGTTTGTCTGCGGTAGATTTTCGCGCGGAACGCGAGTATGCTTTTTCAGCTGCCCCGGAAAGTGCAGCAAATTGGTTCTGGCGAGCACCAAGGACACTCTGATACAGATTGGATTTTCTATTTTTGGCATTTTCTTCGCGCTGCAAATTCATGCGCGTTACCCGATCATTATATTCATTCATTACATCGGTAATACTCTTATTGGATTGCTCGGTAAGCTTGCCCAATGTCGCTTGGATTGATCCGGTAACATCTCCCCCACCGGCAGCAACGGCTTTAGCCAAGTTGGAAGCAGTTCCGGCTTCTCCAGCCTGGATCCGATCAGTTAAATTCTGGATCGATTGGCCATATACTTGTTCAGCTGTATCGTTATAGCTGGTTTTCATATTGTCGGCCAAGCCAAGCGTACTTGCTATCTGTTGATCGAATTTTTGTTGGGATTTTGCGCGCGCAGCATCTATTCGTTGAGCACGATCACGTAATCTTCTTCGCTGTTTCCCTCCTAAAATATATTGAAGCCCACCCCCTATGGCGGATCCTGCTGCCAAGGCTGCGAGCATTCCTATAATGGCATGGTTAACCGGGAATCCATAGTTAGGCCCCCAAAGGAACACCTCTAAGGCGTGTTTTAAAAAATGAATTACATCAGTCATAATAGTTATTGCCTTGCTTTTCCTAGGTTTGGCAGTTTAAAATATTTCATATCTACGCTAGAAATGAAACCATCGCCATCGCCGGTGATATTTATCCGCATTTTAGGCATTATTGCTCTCTTATGAAACTGAAAGCTGTTACCCGAAATATCAGCTACTTCTACCGGTGAAGAATCATCAGCGGAGAATGCTTTGCTCCAGCTGTTCGTATTAGATTCCAAACGTTCGCGCTGCAAGTCGAGTTCTACTTGCACGTTATATGCCTGGCCCCCTACGTCAACTTCCAAGATTTTAAATTGAGTCCGCGGATTTCCCAAATGTTTTGTTGTCATACTGCCTTGGATGTAATAGGAATCCGAAGCTCCTTGGCCAACATCATCATAAACGCTTAAAAGATCCCCGTAGCACACATCGCCACCAATGGCCAGGATAACATTGTCATGGGCATAGACTCCATGCCTTACATTGCTACTTATTTGCGGTCCATCATAAACAAACGTTCTTACGGCTTGATCTTCATAATCGTAAACCAATACATGATCGCTGTCAAATATAAACCAAAATTCAGATCGAGCCCTATTTACAAAAGATGCTTTCAGATCATTAGCTAAGAAGTCGTATTCCAAGTTGTCAACGATTTTCTGTGGTTTAGATGCTCCGGAAATTATTTCAAGGCCATCTTCACTATGCAACACAACATAATCGCCTAATCGCTGGGCTCCTTCGCGGCTGCGGAGATGAAATCCTTCGTAGAATTTCTCAATATCTTTTTTGTATGCCCCCCCTTGGTCAACTAGGTAAGCCATCTGGAGATTACGATCGGTAACGATAAGAAATTGATAGCGCATCAACGTTTTATCAATATCAAACTTTAATGGGATTGCCCGTTTTATTTCAGCCTGATCCTGAATGGGTTTTTGGCCAGGGATCTCAAATTGCTGGAAGGGAATCCCTACAATAATATAATTTTGTAAATCAACCGATTCTAAAATATCCGATCCCGTTGGAGCATTAAAGGTAGATGCCTGAATATCGTCCAGTTGGCTGGTAGTATTTGGTAAATCAATAATTTTGCCATGAGCTCCGGCATCTCTGATCCCTATCTCTTTGATTAGATGAAAATGCTTTGTGCCATCATTCGTCCTTCCTAATACATATACCTTGCTAACTAGATTGTTTAAACTATGTATTTGAAGCCTATTGGCATTTACTTCGGAAGCCGATCCGCTGGGAACAGTCCCGGCATCTCCACCACCGATAGAGTCTGTTGCTGCCGTAGTTACCCCGACATCGCCAGTTACATCGATAACCAATCCGTTACCCACTGTACCATACTGTCGGTATGCTAATTGGCATTTCCAGGTTCCATCGCCATTATCAACCTTCGTTGCCTTCCATTCAAAATCGATCGCCGGAGTATTTTGGATCTCGGCAATATATTTATCGACAATTCCTTCAAGAGTATCAGTATCAGCAATGGTAATGGGATTCGTTGCGTTGCCATCAATGCTTATCGTGTGATCCTCTGTGGATCCTCCAGAAAGGGCATTGGCTGTTACATCTATTCCACCAATAGCTTGCTGGCAGCCATCGGATCCTCCAGCAGTATAGCCAGTTTTTAAATCGCGGAACGATTCCCCTGGAGCTGCTACCTTAAAAGTATCTATGGCTATTTTATTTTGGGCTATGCGAACAATGAATTGAATATCATTCCAAGATGTTCCTGGCTGGTCAGCTTCAACGATTACTCCTGGATAGTCTGTGCCATTAATCGTAAATGTAGTTGATAATGCACTCCAATCCTGGGAGATTGTAGGATCGCTATTAATCGCTCCATACAACTGCGAAGCAATCACTTCCAAGGGCTCTGATCCATAGATAGTTAGCCCATTTTGCAGCTGACTGCCATCAATCTCAAAATCTAATGTTCCCTGATCGCTGCCACTCATTCGATTATTTACTACTGCAATAAATCCTTTAGCCGGTACGCCTTGCGGATTTTGAGCTCCAGACAAAGAAGGATCCTGGGTATCAAATGTAACACCTGGACCATCGGTTCCCCCAGCCGTTTGCGCATCGGCAGCTACGGTAACGTCCACCGAGGGCCTGGAAAAACCGATCGTTGTGCCATTATCAGAAGCGCCTGGAGTATCGCTGGTAATCAAGCAGCGCCAATTTCCCCCACCTATATCCACCTTGCTGGCAGTCCAATTAGCGGAGATCGTTCCATTGCCATTTAATTGAGCAACATATTTATCCACGATCCCTTCCAGCGTATCGGTTTCTACGACCGTAATAGCTGCGGTAGTCGTAGCTCCAACGGTTATTGTATGATCTTCTTGGCCATCATCTCCGCCAGCTGTGGGGGTTTGCACAGCCACCGTAACATCAACATCTCCGGAGATGCTTAAAACACTGCCATCCCAGGATGAGTTGGTTACATTAGAAGATAATAAGCATCGCCAGGTTCCATCGCCATTATCTACTTTAGAAGCAGTCCAATCAGCAGAAATTGTTCCATCACCATTAATTGCGCTCACGTATTTGTCAACGATTCCTTCAAGGGTATCAGTATCATTGATCGTTATAGCACCGGTCGCATTCCCATCAATAGTTAAGGTATGATTTTCCGAAGAACTAGCTGCCAGATTATTGGCCGTGACATCATAATAGCCTTCCGATGGGCTGGCTGCCAGAGCATTAGCTGTTACATCAATATTAGCCGTAGAAGCAATTGGAACGGGTTCAATGTTAACGACATCGTTATTAAAAGATTCCCCAAAGCGCTTTTCAGTATATTGTACTTGGTCGGCTTGGGGAGTGGTAGCTGTTATCCGCATAGTGGCCGAAGCTACTACGGCTGCGCGGATAGCTTCGGCTACATCGGGCGGAGTAGCTTGATTAACCGTATTGAGAGATACCGTAACCGTTATCCCTTGATAGGTTACAGTAAGATCCCCATCAACCTGGCATCCCTGGGTAACGGTATGGAATCCCGATGCTTTGGTTTGATCGCAAGCGACCGGCGTAGTTGAGCTAGTCGATCCTTTCTGCAAATATTCGTTTGTTTCAACGATATTTGATCGTTTTCCATCGCTATACTCAAACATAAAAGCCAACGCCATATTATTAGAGAGCTGTGTAGTGGGAGTTATATTAACATAAATATTCTCCTGGCTGGCAGTGGCCGGGTTTGTGTAAACGCTGGGAATAGGCCGATTTACTTCGTATCCGGCCATCATAAGGCTTCCTTCAAATGGAGCTATGGAATTAGGTTTTATTTGTCCTGGTCCAAAAAGATCAGAAACCCCTCCAGACATAGGAAATTCTTCAATTAAGGGACGTAATAATTTATCGTCAATAGTTGAGTCTTGGAGAACTGTTTTATTCTTATCTACCTCCCGAATTATAAAAAATGGAGAGTTTTCATATCCCGGGGAGCTTGGAGTAAAAGCTTGTTCTGGAGAGGCTTTCCACCGCGTAGCACAAAGAAATCGTACAAACACATTGGATGAAGCCGGAGAAACGGTAAACTTTATTTTTACAGATCCATTATCATATATTTCTGATGCTTGAAGCTCTGCTTGGTAGGGCCTTCCAGGCAGAGCAATAGAGCCATCATTAAGTTGATCCAATAAAAAGTATCCGCGATAAATCTTTGGGGCCGAATAATTGCTGTTCGATTCTACACTATCACCACCGGAACTTAATTGTTTATTGGCTGGTTGCCCTACCAATGATTTAAGATCCGGATTATAGGGGAATACAATATTGCGATCAGAATAATCTTCTCCTGGAGTGCTAGGATCGCCAATTGCTGTGGTTGCTTCTATTCCTGTGGGATCTTGCCAAGTTAATGTAGAAGGGCCTACATCTGTTAATTTCGCCACATAACTTTTAAATGAAGGATCTCCATTTTCATCAAGCGGTATGTAATATTTTTCAATAACAAACTCGGTACTGGAGCCATTTACAGTATATGATAATGGAGCATCTCCAGGGCCAAAAGTAAAAAATCGAGTGCTTTTATAATCGTTACCGGCTGCATCGGTCAGGTATTGCCCTCCCTGATATACATATCGGAAGGAATTTACATCATATTGGGATGGATCCAATACTCCTTCGGTAATATTGTCGGCCTGGGAATTGACAATAGGAACTCCCGAAGTCCAGCTGGCATTCGGATATACAAGAACCTGTTCTCCCTTAGAAAAATTATAAAAGTTTTCATCAGTCAGCTCGCCGGTGAGAAATGAATCCGATAAAATATAAGATTGATCGTAATTCATGAATGTAAAAGCAGAACCGGCATTAATATCATAATACTTACCCGTTCCAGCATCGTAAGAAAACGCATATAAGAATTCTCCATTATGCGTGATCTGAATTTGCTCATTCGTGGGAAAGCCAGTAAGGATTGTTGTAGAGGAATTATCGGTAATATTCCAAAGCAAAATATCACCGGCCGTATTATGAATGGCTAGAAAATCTTTCAATACTCCGCTTACCCGAGTAGCAAAAGGGTAAAGAGTAACAACGCTGCCAAAGACTGTTTTTTGTATTGTCGTTCCACCCCTGCGCTTTATACGAAGGTAAGGCCCATCGTATTCAAGGCGTACATTCCGGAGTTCCTGGAAGTTCTCCATGCGGTTGCCAGGCACTAAATTCATAAACTCCCGGGATGCCCCCTTGGAGTCCCCAATATTTTTGGACATATTTCGCAGCGCGTCTATTCCCATGCCGTTGATTCATTAGTATGAAAAATGTGGAACAATTACGTTGTTATCTTTCGGTTTTTGGCTTTCATGGCCAAGCTTTTGCTCATCTCTTTCTTGTTTGCATAGCGCCCTGGCTTTTTTAGCCGATGTAGGTAGTAGCCAAAGCAATGTTTCATATATCATCAACTCCATTGACCAATGGGGGGCTAAAACGGTGTAAGCATTATAATCTTCGTTATCTACGTTGGCTTCCCCAATATCATCGAGATTAACGTTGCCTGGCATAACCCGGGCTGTAAATTGCAGATAACGGGGGCTTTCAAACATCGTTCCCAGCGTTATCCTGCTTTCGCTAACACTAAAATAGCATAATGGATCTTGCCGGTTATCCTGATATGTTCGCCCAAAATATTGTTCGGATAAAATTTCATTAGTGTGGATCCGGCCTTGATAATCCTCATAGGATACTTTCCGGAAATGCGCACTTTGGCGAGCTCCGCCGGCCGGATAATCACTAAAAATGTTTAGGAACCGATCCGGGATAGAAATGATGTTCAGGAATTTTTCTTTGCCCAGGAAGTAATTCCGATCGCGCGTAGTAAGATTTGTTTGGCCTTTTATGTTATCAACATAATTTGCCCAATCGCGATAGTTTTCATGCAGGAACACGTTATTAGTATCAGCAGGGACAAAGACCACGACGACTGCTTCCAAGTCCATATCTCGTGTAACGATACGATCAGCATGGTTTATAGCCCTTATTAAACTGATATATTTCTTGCATTTTCGGTAATCAAACGAAGAAATCAGTTTATCCTGATGGAAGGATTGAAGTTCATTCTGTACGCGAACCGCCAGCTCATTTGTCGATATATCTCTACGGATTTTATGGGCCATAAGAAATGGGTTTGGACTATAACTGTTCGGAGAGCCCGAAGGCCCTCCAAACAGTTATAGGCTACTTACCATTGTAGGCAGCAATAACCATCGATCCCTGGTTGTCATACCCGGAATTATGATTCTTGCCAGTTGCCCATTCGATTCTACGGCCACCACCAAAGAACTCTTGGCCGAGTCCTAAGATGTTGCCATAATCATCTTCCTTACGGCGATCCAAGTTAAAAACAGGACCGGGGACAAAACCCAGCGCGGATGCTCCAAGCAGGATCATGCGATCAATCTTATTGCCACCGTTAGCTCCGATCGCGCTATCAGCGCCAGCTGGCTGTTCTTCGGCAGCAGCAGCACCGTTGGCTTGGGTTCGGAAAGTACGCTGCCCGTAATTAAGGCGGATACGCAATTTTCGGCCGGTTCCATCGGTGTTATCCTTGGTAAAGGTCATGCCAGGAGCATCGACCGTTCCATCGCCGGTACGTGCATCAAGACCACCGGCAGCAGTTACGCTATATTGATAATCATCAGCATTATAGCAGTACTCATAGGTGTGCATTTCCTGATCGAGCTTTTCAGCTTCGCGGATAACAAGGTTGCGATACATCTTGTCATTCTCGTTAATCAGTGGATGCTGATACATTTTGCCATTAAAGGCATCGCCAAAGCGCTTCTCCAGATCGGGATCATCCAGCAGCATATTCATCATTGCCGGGGAAACCAGCAAGATATATTTGGCTCCAGCACCGCCTTCGCTCATGCGATAGCGGATTGGGACAAGACGAAGGAATTTCGTCTGTGCTACGATAAGATCCAGCATCTTACGGCCGGGAAGGGCCGTAGAATCAACCAAACCAACAGTTTCGTGAACCTTTCCAGTCCAAGAAGTAGCTGTAAGCGTTCCACCCGAAGCATCGGCCACATCGTTAGCAGATACCAATTTATAATCCGGATCCGAAACCGAACCATTATTGACAAAGGCAAAGGTATTGGGATGCTCGAAAGGAGCTCCAACGCCCATTCCAGCGCTTCCGGCGACCGGATCACCATCATTGATGGTATTGTCGGCTTGGGCAATACGGGTGTATAAGTGAGGACTCCAACCTTGATGGTACGTAACAATACGATCAGCATCCTTATACCGGCCAGAAAGATCGGTAACGTGCTGAACAAGCAACTCTAAGAGCTGCCCACCAAGTTCTTGTTCGGACATGCGAACATCTTCTTCATAAGCGGAAAAGAAATAGCTTTGCAGAGCAAACTTAATATTTTTCCGATTTCCCTGGACTTCGTAACCAACGCGATCTTGCCCTTTAACGCGGACATAACCGGTGTTACTGGCATCACCGAACAGGACTTCTTCATCGCCATCGAAAGGCGGAATATGTACGGTGTCGGTGAGCGTATCTCCGGCCATCTTCTTCAAATCATAATATTCAATGAAGGGAGGACCATAAATATCATCACGTTCTGAAATTCTTCGCCGGGACTTATTCAGTCCGGTATATTCAGGCCGCGAAAACATAGATTTATACAATGAAGCCCAATACGCAGATTGAGATAGGTCTCTCCATTGTTTTTGAATTCCAGGATCACTTAAAGTAGTAGGGCCAATAGCTGCAAAAGCAACTCCCAGGCCATGAAGGCCAGGAATTTGAGCAATAGCCAAACCACCTAATGCAAAAATAGCCAAGTGCAGAACTGCACCAAGCACATAGAGTAATTTCCGTTTCATGGGTATTCTCCTGCTATGGGGTTTTGGGTGATAATTTATTTCATGCGCAACAGATTGGGTATTTGCAGCATGGGATCGCCATGAGAACTTACCCCTAACTTAATAGGCGTTTGTTGCTCTTCGGCCCAGTGGGGATCACCCTAAGCAGGATCGCTACTTTTGCGAGCGTGTGAGCTAACACTGAAAACGATGCCTAACGTAATCGTCTTGAATGTTGCTACTGACAATTAAGCGAATATTTGTTATATATTCAAGTCTAAAGGAATATATCCTTTGGTTGCAACCAAATTTTAACTTTAAACAACAATATTATGCGTAACAAACTATTAAAGGAAGGTTATATTTTAATAGCCGGAGGAAGGGATCTAACGAGAATTCAGAGAGAATACAAGTTGGCTGCCTTTAAGATGAAAACGAAAGTTCCTGGGGATTATACGCCTGGCCGGAACGATGATAAGGAAGATGGCTTTGAACCGGGATCCGAACTTATCAATGGGCATGGCGATATTTTTAAATGTATCGATTCTACCGTAGGCAAGGCCAGCTGGATCCAGATCGGGAACATCTCTGATCTTACTGCCGATTCCCATCTTAACGATGTATTGAAAGAAGCCCAGCAACAGATCAAAGCTATTGAAACCAATGGTTCTGAAAGCAAGGCAGAAGTTGCCAAGTCCGATGGGTCCGAAGAATCCGGGGAGGATAACACAAAAGAGGATAAGGAGAAATCCGAAGCTTCTGGCGATGCCGATCCAGTTAAACAGGAGTCCCCGGATAAGACTAGCAAGGAGAAATCGAACAAAAAGAAACCGGCTTCTAATTCTCCGGATATTCTGGAAACTGATTCGGGACCGATGAAAGGGAAAACACCCTTGCCGGAATCTGCCCCTTATTACAAATACCTAACCGAAAAGAATGGCATTGAAACAGTTGAAAAGCTGACTAGAATAGCCAAAGATAATGGGTTAAAAGACCTAAAATACATGAATGAAAGTCGCGCCCAAGATGTAAAATCATGGCTATTTGACGAAGAAGATTAGGTTTAGTTGCATCAATTAAGCCACATAAAAAAAAGGCCATCCTTGTTCGGGGATGGCCTTTTGTATTATGCCTATGGGGTATTAGCTGCCCATAATCGAGCGAGCCAACCGGCCAATATCCTTATTGGTTTTAGCCAGCCCTTCTTCATCCGCGCCAGGGGGAATATAGCTATGGCCTTGACTGGATCCCGGGGTAGGTATTTCATCCTCATAGCTACTCTTTCGCTTACCTTGATTTCCCTGATCCTGTTTTGTCTGTTGGGTTGTGCGATCTTTGCCTTCTTGTTCAGACACCCAGTTCTGCCAATCTTGGGTTATATAATACCACCCTTCCTCGGTAGTCAGATCGTATTTACCAATATTTTGAGGATGGTACGCATACTGGCGCAGAGCTTTAATAGGAGCCGAATCCTTGGAATGTTTAAAAACCGGTAAGGCGTTAGGGCCTTCACCGCGATCTTCGGCAAAACGGAAGAACGCTTGATCCCTTCGTTGCATAAGCTCGGCATCAGAGAGTTCGGTATCCTGATCTTGGACCTCCCGGAAATTTTGCTCGGCTTCCCACCAATCCTTGATGGTTTGCCGTTGCTCATTCATATCATCCATAAGCTCCTGGCGCTGCTGGGTGAGCCGGTCCATCTTAGCATTGTATTCTTTTATGCCATGTTCTTCGGCATAATTTTCATCATCGCGATGATCTTCGATCTCCTGATTCACTTCGGCCAAGTTATTATCGATAACTTCATCAGTTAAGTTCATAACATCTTCCAGCTGGGCCTTATCTGGAAGTTCCGCAATGCGATCGGCCAGCCCTAACTCTCGGGATGCCTGATTGGCCTTTTTTTGAAGCTTATTACGCTGGGTTTCAGCTTCTCTTTTTTTACGGGACTGCTTGGCCTTTGTAGTAACCCGATCGACCTTACCGCTGGTAGCTTTGATACCGCGATCAATATCAGATATGAAGCTCTTTAATTCATCATCGGATACTTCCGCGCCGTGATTATAATCGCGAAAATCCTCAATATGCTTTTTTAGATCCGGATCGATAATAGCTCCAAGCTGGGAGTTGTTTTCTTCGAGCGTATTTTTCAGCTCATCCATTTTCTCGATCTTGGCTGCAACTGCCATTTGAGCATCCATACGCGATTCGTAGGCATTCGGATACACATTCTCCGGGTCCTCAACATCTCTGTTGGGATCGTAGAATTTAGCATCTTCGCCATCGCCACCTTCATCGCCTTGCTGGCCCTGCTGCTGTTTCTGCTGGGCTTTCTTCTTTTGATCGCCACCTTCATCGCCTTGCTGGCCCTGCTGCTGTTTCTGCTGGGCTTTCTTCTTTTGATCGCCACCTTCATCGCCTTGCTGGCCTTCGGGTTCTTCTCCACCGGAAAAAGGAGCATCGCCACCGGAATCATCATCGGCAAAATAGCCAAGATGGCGTTCCATCGGATCCTTCTTATCGCCACCGGATCCATCGCCACCGCCCGAAATGGACTGTGTTAAGGTTTTTATGGACTGATTATTTTCAGAAACGGCAGCTGCCTGGGTATTGCCCCCTTGGCCACCGGATCCGCCACCTCCATTTCCATCACCCCCACCATCACCGGATCCGCCACCGGATCCACCGCCATCATCGGGGGGAGAGAAATAGTGCATAGGGATTGGAAACAAGAAATATTCATTCATAATACTATTGTTGTGTTACGTTGGGGTTTGCTTGATTTAAGGCTGGAGTGGTTGATTGATGGGGATTAGCCCCTTGTGCCGAACCTGTCAGTTGCTCGATGGCCCCTGAAAGATCTTTTTGAAGCGATGGATAATTTCCGGAAAATATCATGCGCAGTGTGTCGGGATTCGCTTTGGCCAAGTCCGAAACAAAGCTCTGCATAAGTCTAAGCAAGTTTTGATCGATGTCTGCCTTGTCTTTGGCCCATTGTCGCCGGTCGCGTAATTGCTCATACTGTTGGGCTTGATCCTGGAGTTTAGCTTGAAGTTTACGCTGCTCTGCTGAAAGCTTGTCGATCTGATCCATGCTTTTGTCGAGTCCCGGGATGCGCATACCTTCGTTGTGGAAGTTGCGAAGCAAGATACGGCCAGACTGGGTTTGGATGTATGGTTCCAGGAATTGCAGCATACGCAAGTAGAAATTCGTTTTTTCCACCGGCTTGTCGGGAACGATATTTCGAGCGTTCACCCGAATGTTAAACATGAGTCCGCCAATATCATTAAGGATCTGATTGGCCACAATACGATACCCGTTAACAGGATCCCATTGCTGGTAATGGAAGTCCGGCATATTAAGAACAAATTGCTCCTTATCACCATTTGAGTTCTTTCTGGAAAACTCGATTCGGCGCTGGCCATCAAATTGTACAATATTATTGTAAAGCCGATTGCCCATCTCTTTAGCATTAAAATGCAGAATATCGGTTGTGTTTGTGTGCATCATTTGAGAATCCTGGCTGGCCAGCTGTTGCTGGAGTCCACTATACCCGGCCTGTTCGCCTTTCCAGGAAGCCGTAGCCTTCATAGAACGATCGGTCGCTTGTTCTTCCAGCTGCATGAGCGCTGCATAAGAGGAAGGAAATGCCGGGGGCCTATTATCCATAACAACATCAGATAGCTTGGCATTACGATACCCAAAGCCCAATTTTTTAGGATCAATCGATACCCATCGATTCCCCTTGGATAAATCTTTCAAATCATCATCAGAGATTAATCCATCCAGGTAAAATCCTCCGCCTTTGATCTGTCGGCCGAAATATCGCAACATTCCATTGTGAAGCTTATTATGGACAAGTGCAGGATCTCGGCCGAATTTAACCATTCCTATTCCGCAACTATGTTTGGAAGAAGGATAATGGACACATTGAACCAAGTCGAATTGATTATGATTATAGGTATCCATATCCATATCAACAATGCCAGCACCTTGCACACGAGTAACATATCCAATGGCATAGCGCGGTTTGTCCTTTCGAATCGTTTCTCGCTTTTGCTGGCCCGGATACCCCACATTAATATCCAACGTTTCTACAACAGGAAATTTAACGCGATGATGGGTTACTGTAACGGTATCATTCAGATCATCTTCAAGCAGCTGCAAATAAGGGCTCATCTCTTGGGCTGGTTCCGAAAGCCCGGAAAAAATTTGACCGGCGGAATCTGGATACCTCATTCGCGCTTCGGCAACAGATATGTTTTCCATCCAATGAACTTGCCGGTGAATAGGATCGTCAAAACTGCGTGATTTAGGCCCAGCTGCTCCCCGGTAGTTAATCACATTGAAAGTGGGGATATATTCAATTTGATGATAATTAAAAACTCGCTCGTATTTTTCGAGTTCTTCTGGAGTAATAAAATTTCGTTTTTGTATCATGTTCCGGAAGATGGCAAAATCCGGATTGCTCATATCTATGCCATGCCCAAATCGAAGGACTCCCCGGCCCAGGGCTATCATATCGTACTTATACTGATTATAAGCCAAATCCATATTGGTATTATCCTTTATATCCTGCGCCCAATAGTTCATTGATCGGATAGCCTGGGTATCATCCGGATTCATCGCTTCGGCATAGAAAGAAGGCTTTACCCCGGAGATTGATCCCATTTTTCTATCTACATTAGCCGAAACTAAATTAATATAAGCTTCCTGCTCTGCTTGATCGCGGATACTGTCATAGGATTCTCGCGTTAACCGGCCATCTAACGGATGCTCGTAATCTTCGGGACCATCTGATTCCAGCAGGGGCAATGCTTCGGCTGCTCGATCGTAATACATCCACCAATATTGTTGATGGCGCATATCCTTTTCCATTTCATTGGCAAAGAAATGATCCAGCTGATCTAAATTCATTTGTTGTGGCAGATCTTTGCCTTGTCCCTCCGGCAAAAGATCGCGTACATCCCCAATAAATTGATCGAAAGCCCATATATAGAAACGAAGATCATTCAGGCTAAAATCATCGTCTTGCTGGGCTCCAATATGTATGGCCGGACTCTGTGCAGGACCAATCATAATTAATAAGTTTATTTAAATTATTGGCTTGCTTGTTTCTGTTGCTGCTCTTTCGCCTGTTTGGTTTCACTATTGTTGGCCGGAGTTAGAACTTCGATAAGCTGGCCAAGTGTCTGCTCGGCAATTTCATAGGCATACGTGCTGTCGATGGGCAGATCGATCGTTCCCCGGTCGGTAAACGATGCCGTTGCCCCGGTAGCACCGGTATCTGTAAAGGTAATATCCAATAGTTGATTCATGGGCATATCCTGGCGATGCTTTAATGTCAGTGTATCGCCCGAACTATACACTGCATCATAATAGAAATTCGTTTTAGCATTAATAGCATCCGTAATTTTTGTGGCCACAGTAGCAGCAGGATTGCCGTTAGATAATGTAACTGTTATAGAATTTGTACCATCTGATATGGTTACATCGCCACTGGATGTCGCTCCAGATGTTATTTGAAGGTCGCCCCCATACTCGCTACCTTCCTCGGCTGCATGGACACTATGGGGCTTTTGAAGCATCTGTACGGCAAAAGTTACCCCTGCCGGCGCGTAAAATTTTCTTTTCACTTCACTAATGGCGAACACATGGGTATTAGGCCCATACATCAAAGAGTTAGCCATAAATTCCACATCAAGCTTGCTTGTGGCTTCCTCCCAGCCTACTTCTTCGGTATCCAGCAGGATGCCAAAGATTCCTTTATCAGATCGTTCTAAAAATAATTGATTAGGAAAATCATACGCATTTACAGCCTTATATGTGCGTTTTTTTGTCAACGTTTTTTCAAAGAAAAGGTCTGGAATAGCTGCTGGATCCAACTCTCGACACACCCGGAGTAATCCTTCGGATGTAGCTTTGGCCAATCGTTGCGGGGCAGTAAGCATAAGATAATCCTGCTCTGAAAGATTCCTATGGACCAGGTTCCTTAATCGATCTAAAACATCTTCAATATGTTCGGAATAGGTTAAATTCGACATAACTAATCATAGGTTTCTTCAAGCATAGATTGAAACTGTGCCATAGCTGGATCCCTTATCGTTACTCCAGATACATGAGCTGCCACTAAATGAACGGCGCGCTCGGTATCATTATCATCATTAAATGGCCATTGAAGGGTATCATAACTATCCGGATTACCGGTAGTGTTTTTGGGCCGGGTGAAGCTGGCAACATAATTTACTTTTAGTTCAGTAACATTTGAAGCATATACCAAGCCATTACCATAGTCAAGAGCCAGCAGCTTTCGCTTGCCTTGAAATTTTCTGTTCCCCAATGACAAAAGGGTATTTTTAGGAATAGAATGATCTGGCGGTACAATGTGCCCATCTAGCAAAAAATAAGCAATCCCAAGATCTATCGGACCATTTTTTGTGTCGAATCGCAATGAAAAGGCATCGTTGGGAATAGGATATTTTTTTACGACATCATAAGCATCCTCGGAACGTTGGCCAATGCTAGTTCCACTTAGAACACTCGAATCAGCTAAAGATAGTCTTGCCAGGGGAAGCGTTTTCCCAATAGCCAGAGCTGCGTTATAAAGAAGATTCAGCTGTTCATCAAGCTTAGATGTACCGGATGGCCATGCTTCTTCATCACGCAACTCATTATCAAGTCGCGGAATGAGCTTATCGTAAGTAATGGCCATCTGTTAGCAGTTGATCTTAACCTTCCTGCCATGCCGGGATCTTGCTGTTTTTACCGATCCGCGCGTAGGTCGCTTGCCAACCTTGCGATCATCGCGATCCCGGGGATTTCGATCGTCCATATCTTTCCTTCGTGTTCCATGAGTATTCATAATAGCCACGTTTTTTATTTATGGGGTAATGAAAAGTCCTAACGGAATTAAGAAACGCACAAATTTCGTTCTTTTCAATGCTTTTATTAAAAATCAGAAAGCGAAAGACTTTGCCGAAGTCGTTTTATTGGATATATCCTTGCTATCTTGCAGGGATATTGTTGTTACATCCCCTGGCGTTGAAAATCCGTATTGATATATAGCATCAGATCCTTTTGAAAGTAAGAACAATTTATCCTCATTGGCATTTAAATAGATGCCGGTATAACCACTAGCTGCTGTAACGCTTTGTTGGAGCTGGCCCGAAATGCTTGTAAGATCCCAGGCAGTATTCATTGTATATTGCCGAACAGACTGAATAAAGTTATCAATAACATAAATCCGTGTTCCAGCCCCTCCTACTCGAAGATCCACCGGCGAAGCATGACCGGGATTAGCAATTGAATATTTTGCCAAATATTGCCAACTGCTTATATCCCAAGCCTTACTAAAGCCAAAAGAAAAGATTGAATCATCATTATCATCCGGAACAAACATCTTGGTTCCATCTGGCTTAAATTCAAACCCTGTGATGTCATAAAGCCCCCCTCCAGAGAAGGTTGTAACGCGGTTAAAGAACATCGTTCTAACATCCCAGGCCGTACCAAGTCCATATTCATACACATCAGTATCCGAAATCGCCCCCCCCACAGCTTCTGAAAAATAAGCAGCCCTACCATCTGGCCGGAAATAAATATCAGAAGGTATATTCATGGTATCATCCATTTGATAGGCATACTCAAATGAAATCGTTGGAAGGGACCAGGATGTCGAAAGGGAATATTTATAAATAGTCCGCGTACTCCCATCAAGAACAAATATCTGATTCCCATTGGTATATTGGGAGCCCTCTCCAGGCAAGGAAAAAGAACCTTGATGATCCTGGCATATTTTAAGGAAAGACTCGTAAGAACGTTTAATTATTAGATTGCTCATAACATCACCTTACTTGCTGGGCTCCGGCCGATAAAAACGAAGGCATAGTAGCATTCCATTTTTTGGCAAATATCCAATCTGTTTTGGCATATCCTCCAGCTGGATTATAACCATTACTTATTCGAATAACTCCCGGAGTTGCATCAATAGAAAATTTAGAAAGATTCCTACTAGAATTCAGATTAAAATCAGACCTGTAAACAAGCCCATTTATTTCGCTATCGGTATCTAGTTTTGGTTGCAATCGCAGCCAATATCTTTCTCCAATAGATAAAGATTGCCCCAAAACAGTACTACTTTGATGTTGACCATGGGCCGCGGACCTTACTCTGATATACCAGCCATTATTATTGTAAGAAAACAGGTAATCCTGCGCATCTCCATTTTTAACTATTGCAATCCCAAATTGAGTACACCCCCCATATTCTTGGTATGTTAACAATTCTATGGGTACATCAAAGGTGTTAATAGATTCAATGATCTCTCCTGTAACTGTAAGCAAACTGTTGGAAACTGAAACATTCGGATTATCTCCCCATTTATTTGTATCCAGGGAAGCGCCTTCGAAATCATCAAAGAAAATAAATGTCGCATCTCCATTGCTTACATTACTGGCAGATCCATTGCCATAATAGCAATAAATCGAATTATTGTTTTCAAGACTTGCATCAACCTTAACCCATACTTTAGCTATTGCATCAGTTCCGGTTCCCGTTACCCGTTCAACCCAAAAAGAATAGGCGGTTTCTTCGGCCAAGTTGCCAAAATTAATATCACCACTATCATTTTTGCCGGTGGGGAAATTCTGGCTATTACCGTTGAGATGGAAATCGAATCCGGTCCCCCCATTGGTATTTGCCTGAAATCCTATAAGCAGGGGAACCTGAAAGTTTGTACCGGCTCCAGTCGCGCCGGTAATATCAATTTGTTTCTTGTACATATAACCAGCCATATACGAAGATAGAGTAACACTAACAATAGCCGAAGCAGCCGATTCAGCGCCTTCGGTATCAACTGCTGTTACATAGAAATCGTATGATTGGCCATTTGTCAAATTAAGATCTTCGTAATTCAATGTCCCTTTTGGTATTAAACTGCTATTACTTTTAACACCATCCTCATACACGTTGTATCCGGCAAGATCATGTTCTGGACTGGCATCCCAGCTAATAGTAGCACTTTGATTGCCTGGATTAGCATTTACTCCGGTAAGAGCTGCCGGAGCAACATTTTGCGTTGTCTGCGATACAATGTTGGAAGCCGCGGACTCATTGCCATTTCCATCTTCGGCCGTTACATAGAAACTATAATTGGTATTTTCGATAAGGCTTGCAACTTGCTGCGGAGAGCTAACCAGGGAATACTGTTTAATGCTGTCCACATACACGTTATACCCGGCTACATCGGATTCCGGGCTATCTGTCCAAGAAAGTGTTACGGTTGTGTCGGTAAAGGAATCAATGGCCAAATTAGTAGGAGCCGAAGGAGCTTGGGTATCAGTAACAGTAGCCGAAACGATGGATGAAAATCCGGATTCATTCCCGGATCCATCAACGGCCGTAATCTTCATATCATAAGAATCCCCATTTATCAAATTCGGAATATTGTAATTTATTGCAGATACCAGCCCATTGGTATTAGCCTTGCTGTATCCAGTCCCGGCATCGACATACACGTTATACCCGGCAAGATCCCCTTCGGAATTAGGATTCCAGGACAGATCAATAGAATTGTTTGTCGCCTGATCTACGGCCAGGCCGGTAGGAGCTGCCGGAGCCACAATATCAATCGGATTGGCTGTAACATGGTTGGAATCATTACTTTCTATGCCATTTTTAACCGATACTACCCAAATATCGTAATTATCATCAGTAACCAAATTCGTTACATGGTAATTAGAAACAGCTATTCCAGTAACTTCCTGCTCCAGAATGCCAGTTGTATTGTTATAAATTTTTACACTGTAATCATCAAAAGGATAGGCTAAATCATCCCAATCTAAATCCGCTTCTGATTTAGTAACGTTTGAAATGGAAAGATTTTGTGGTTTCCTGGGCCCGACAATAAAGCTGCCGGACTCTGCGATACGGAGGAAGGATTTATACTCTGGATTCCGATCGATTCTAAGATAACTCCGATCGCGCCGGTTAACCAATAGATATGTTTCTGTGCAATCCATTACTTATCATCCAAAGAGAATTCACCCCGTTGGAGCTGATATGGATCTCCACCGGCATCGGTAACAACGATTCGATACCAATAGGGAACCAAAAGTTCCAAATTGGCAATTAATGTATCCCAAACCAAAGTATGTTTGATTTGATTTTGTTTTCCGGCTGCTGTCCCAGCTGCATTTTCTGTAATCGTCCAATCCTGACTGGCTATTGTAACCAGCGCATTAGCATTATCATCGGAATGATGGCTTAAAATATAGAGAGCAATGGAAGAACCGGTGAAATCGAATTCCGGATTATTTGTTGGATCCGTATCCTCATCATGCTCTTTACAAGTAACTGTAATCGGATAATTGGTTCCATAGGGGACCGAAATATCTTCTTCATATACATCCCGGGGAGAAGTAAGTCTATAAGTTACGGTGCTCATTGTCTGTTTATTTAAGGGTTAAAATAGAAGTCCTAAACTCTCCGTTTCCAGGTATCCGCTTTCTCGCGCCGATTTAATGGGCAATAATGTAAACTATGCCCCAAACTATGAAATAAACGGCAAAAACGCCTACAATTACGGCCCATCCAATTTTCTCGCGGTCATTTTTCATAGATATTTGCCCCCAAAGCGTTTTGCGCAGCTTCGTACCCCAAGCTCAACAGGTTATTAAGATGTCGCCTGGAGAAGTCCAGCCCACTGCCGATCGGTGTTTCGGGAGTTATAACATCAATATCGATATGCCGGTAATAGCGATCAGAACCCGGCTTTCGCAGTTGAATGCCTTTGGATTGGGCTTGGCCTACCAGGTTATTTACATTCTCAACGCTCTTTATATCGTTTATAAATACTTCATGGGTAAGGATGCCAATTGATTTCCGGGCAATATTAAAGAGATCATTGGTAACTAGGCTGCGCTTGAAGCCCAACGGTTCGGTCGTTATGGCGATGATACGATCACAACCATTATCAATGAGATCCGCCAGGGGAGCAATATTTACCAATCCTCCATCCACAAAAGGCTCATTTTCAATGCGTACCGGGGGCCATACCACCGGAATGGATGTACTGGCCAGCAGCACCTTATGAAATTTAGCTACGTCATGGCCATATAAACCACTGTGATATTTTCCGGTATCAATATCAACGCGCCCAATCTCCAGAGCCAACTTAATATCGCTGGGCATGATGTTTCTGGCAATCAGCTCGGCCAACGCGCCGTTATCGTACACTGCATCCACCGGTCCACCGATCCCCATCTTCCATTTGGCAAACTCCCATGCCAACTCATACCATTTTTTCTTGCGATACACATCGGATTGGGTGATCCTCTCCCATATTGTATGCAGCGCCACTACTTTCCTGGCAGCCACAAACGCGCCGTTGAGCGCACCAACGCTCACTCCAGCGACCGCATGATAGCTGTATCCTTGCTCTTTGAGCCATCGAAGGGCTCCGGCTTGGAATGCTCCTTTTGCTCCACCGCCCGAAAGGGCTATACCTATTTTTTCAGCCTGTGCCATAGTTTACCCTTCCTTACGATAATACATGGTATAGGCCAGCGTTACTTGCTGCGTGCCGGTCGTGTTGGTAAACTGAAAGTCCGCAATATCTTCCGGGCTATTCAACCAAAATTCATCGCCCTGAACACGTTGATGTCCCGGATTGGCCGATGGATCGATCCCCTCTGCGAACGTTACATCGTTCGTATTGACCGTAATTCTGCATTTTTGCGCCTGTTGGCCGTTTCGCGTATAGTCAGCCTGGGCAAAACTTTTGGCTGCATCAGCCGTATTCTGAATTGTGGATGTGATTCCCGGAACTAACAACTGTCGTTGCTCGGTTTCCTGGATAGAATTGTTTCGGCGTTTCATAATGATAAAATTTATCGTTCAGATTTTATTTCGGGTAAATCAACTACCTTGCCAGCCATATCGTGCGTACAATCGCCACAATATTGGATCTTGCCCTTAGTAATGATGCTATGGCAGATCTTACATTCCGGCGCGGAAGTATCCGGATGCTGCTCATTGTAGCTGCACCAACATTCTTTTTTACTATGGCCAGGGACGTAATGGCCGGTTCGCAGCAATAGCGAAGGTCGGAAGGTCGGCCGTTCGAGATTTCCGTTGAACTCCCACACCAACTTCTGATCCTTATTGGTATAAATCAAGTGTTCTTCATCACATGCCGGACAAACAAAGCAATATCCAATGATCTTCCAATCATCATCGCCCTGCTTGTTCGGTATTTTGTACGCTCTTACTTTTGCCATATCACTGTTGGAGATCTATAAATTCAGTTGATTGATACTGATCGGAACCCTTTTGGGCAAAAATATCAACTCGCAATATCTGTGGACAGCTGAATGTATGGTACACTTGCACCCGGTAGCCAGTCAATTCAACACCCCATCCATCGTAGGATACAGTAGGGCCTGTGCAACGTGTTTTGATCCAAGCGGTATCCGCTTTCGTGCTGAATGCTAATCCAAGGGTGTATTCCGGCGCGCCGGTCTGCCGGGCTATCGACCATTGCACATTGGCAATAGGATCCGGAGTTACAACAATCCGCATCAGTAGATTCCTCACTACATTAATAGTATCCCCTGGCACTTGAAAAGCAGCGTTCACCGCGCTTTCCAAGCTCTTATGCTCGGTATAATGATTAGATAGGGTATCGAGTTTAAATAGCACCTGATAATCACTGGACTCGTCAGCAACGATCTGTACCTTGTCCAGCTGCGCGCGGACAATCCCCGGGACGATCAATAGTACCATCAATAGAAGCTTTTTCATAATGGCGACCCCACAACTCCGAAGATGCTCAAAAATTGCTTGGCCATTTGACCCACATTAAGCCCTAACGCTCCCCCTATCCAATAGATAAGGACTAACCCCAATGCGATGACTGCTACTCGTATAACGAGCGCCAACACCGCTGTTCCGGATATTTTGTTATCCGCATCACGTAATCTAAGCCAGCTCCCACCTTTGCGCGTGAGCGCCCGGCCGATCGCTTCCTTTATCGTATTCCACATGGTTCTCCTTTTTTATGGTTACATGGCATCGCGGAACGATTCCCCGCGCCGTTGATTTTTGATATACTTTTCAAGCCGATTGATCCTGGATCCATAATCCGCTTTAGGATCCTGTTTGGCTACTTTTTTCACTGGAACAAAGTCTGGAGGACTCTCCGCGCACAGCAGTAGGTTCTTCGTTTCATCGATCGCGTGATCTACCGAATCCTTATGAATAAGCTCCGGATCTGTTTCCGAATGCTTGGCTGCCAGAAGTTCATTGATCGTTGGATCGCACTGTCCTTTGAAAAACTGTAAATCCGGCTCAACCTCTAAGTTTTCATGGTGTTCATCAAGTTCAAAATGCAAGGCCGTATGAACGCCCATAACAGCCGTTACTCGGTTATATTTTACTTCATAAAGGGGAATGCCTTCCTTGGCAAATAGATCCTCCCAGGTTATATCTCCGCCCTCTATATCCATATTATTGTGCTTTTGGAAAGCCCAAGTATCACTCACAACAAATTCCGGCGCGCGACCGCCCGTAAACTTGCAGGCTTCTATCTTATCACAGATTGTTTGCACATGCTCGGGAGCCTTTATTGATGGACCATCTCCGGGATCCCCATAGTATTGCATGATCTTATACTTCTTACCCTTCGGAGTAACGGCATATAGCCCAAAGGAGCAGGGAGCCCCTACACCGGCATCCAATGATCCAATTAATCGCCAATGATGCGGTATAACAAATTCCTCTGGATCCTTTTGATGATTAACTGGATAATCCTTTAGAATCTCTTTAGGATCTACTTCGTGAAACATCCGGATAACGGTAAACATCAGACCAACAAAGGCATCCGGATCGCCTTTCAAGTAGGCTTCTCGCAACTGCTTAGGCAGCTCTCGAAGCGTATTTACATATTGGGGATCTTTCTCCAGTAATGCGCGATTCTGATCTAACGGCGCGAAAATAAAAATATAATCATCCTTATTCTCACCATCGGAGTAGGTTTTATCCCAAAACCACCGGCGAAGGGCATTGTGGCCAGGACCGCCCCAATTAAAAGTAAACAGAGTTCGGGGCATATAATCGGCATTTCTGTTGATCGCAATATCAGAAGGCCGGTTATTCTTATACATCCCCTTCATCATTTCTTCGGTAAAATGACCAGCTTCTTCCAGGATATATAAATCGGCCGAAACCCCTTCAAATTGATCCACATCGCTGGGATTGTTGCAATACATAAATTGCACCATGCCCCCGGATGGCATATAGAATATCTTGTCTTGTTCGGAGTATTGAATAATTTCTTTATCTAAGAAATCTCGGAGTTCATTCTTGGCAGGAAGGATATGGTTTCTTTTGAGCGTGGTAAGACGAGAGCGCACAACTACAACTACAATAGGAAGGTTATATGTTAATCCAAAGGCAACGGCTCGCGCGCCGTAACTCTTTCCTCCGCCTTTGGGGCCACCAAAGCCAATCCTTCGCCAAGGAGCGCCTGGAGCCATACACTTGCCTAATATTTTCTGAGAACCAAGCAGCTCGTCATTAGTAGGATGTCCTTGCAGCTTATATGGCCACTGCAATTCATTCGTAGCTGTTGGCTTCAAATGGGTGTTTATAGCCAAAATAGATATTTTGATAGTCCTAACGAGAACACTAGAAAGTTACCAAAATTTCTATATTTTACAATTGAACATACTGATCCCTGATTTTGTGCCGTCTGCATAAATCAGCGAAAGGCTCCAGTTGATAGCTGGGGCCTTTTTATTTTGAAAAAATACCGGCCAGTCATTTCCAGACCAGCCGGTTTATACGTTGGCTTAAGTACAAATCAGCCCAACCAAATGGGCCAGTTGCCCGGGGAGGATTCGAACCTCCGTTTTCGGCTCCAAAGGCCAACGTCCTGCCACTAGACGACCGGGCAATGAACCGGCCGGGATCTCCCCGACCGGAACCCTGTAAGGTTTCCTCCAGTAACTTGTACTGAAAGAGCATTGGCATCGAGCGCGATGTCGTTTTTAGATATGCACAATGCCAATGGGTAAGGTGCTTAGCGTTCGTTGACCGAATGGGACTCGAACCCACATTCCCTGGTGATAGCTGCTAGCAGCCCTTTAGTCAGGTGTCCTATCCAATTAGACGACCGGCCAATATTATTTTCGTTGAATCTTATGCAGCGGAAATACGGCTGCATTCACAACGCGATCCTCATGCTCAATTATTTCCTTCCTGTGAGAGCGAAGGAATACTAGCTCAAAATCATTCGTAAATGCCACTGTCTGCGCATATTCATCTTTCTTCTTACTTACCTTCACTACATTGTTATGTGTCCGCGATCGCTGCGGAGATTTTAAAATAGCGAACTCCTGTCCCTTTCGTAATTTAGCCATCGTTATCTTCACTCATAGTTATCTAAACAGTATTTAACTTCGTTAATAAGTTCAATGAATTCTTCGGAAAACCCATCCACATTTTTCTCAATATAATGGACTAGATTCCGGGATGCACCTTTTAGGGCTTCTTGTTTTAAATAGGCATCAACCTTCTTCGATACTTCGACCGAACGTTTGGCCTGGGCCACCGGATCTTCTGCCTTATCCAAGTCTAACCCTTCCACATTATCGTTGATCTGTGCCAGGCGCATAACAATACCAGCAAGCTCATAATAAGAGCCAACGGAAAACGCTTGCCCACTGGCAGTACTTAGCAGCACAACCGCTATACGCTCGTTAAAAATGGCTTCATCCAATTGTAATTCGTAATTCGAAACAAATCTTGAAATCACTGTGCTAATATGGCTTGATTAATCTTTTCGGTGTCCGCGCCGATGTAGTGCAGCGTGGTTTCAACGTTTTTATGGCCAAAAGCTTTCTGCGTAGCGCGAATATCATGGCCGGTATTCTCGTAAACGCGCATCCCAAAAGTCTTTCGCATACTATGAGTACCTACGCGATCGTAGATATTAAGCGCATTGGTAGCTTTTTTGAGGATCCGAATGGCCTGAACATTCGTTATAGGCTTATTATCGCCTTTTCTGGACTGAAATATGTACCAACCCCGGCTAAAACCATCTTGTTCCCGAAGCTGCTCTACATGCTGCATAACGGCTTCTTCCATGCGATCATGTACTGGAATAGCCATCCGATCGCCATTTTTTTTCATGTTGGAAGGAGATACCCAAACCTTGCCAACCATATTACCATCTGGAGTAAACAGATCTTTTATTTTAAGGCTCAATACCTCGGAGATCCGATACCCGGCAAAGCGCTGAATAGCAAACATCGCGCGATTGCGGAGCTGACTCTTGGTTAAAAAGTATTGTTCAATCTCATTGTATTCTTCATCGGTTAAATCCCGGCGAGCGGCCATATTAATCCCAATTTTGGTTCCCATTATAATTCCAATCATCCAACCTAAAGAAAGAAGGGAGCCCTGCACGATGGTTGCTAAAAGCTGCGTTTACATGACTTTGACATCGGCCAGGACTCTCCGTTCCCAGGTGCTACAATGTTAGTAAACTTCTTTAACAGTGTCAAATAAAAAAGCGCTCTGGACCAACCGATAAGTCCAAAGCGCTGATGAGCAAACAAATCCTTGTGGCCCTACGGTAGATTCCGGAAACCAAAGGTATCCTACTTTACTACCGGCTCCTGAAAAGCAACGCAGTTCGGCCGGTTTCAGGTTCGGCTTCACCACTCGGGCCTTTTTCTGTGTGGTTTAATGGCAATAAATCAAATTTGTGGCGAGAGCTGGATTCGAACCAGCGACCTCCGGATTATGAGCCCGGCGAGCTACCAGCTGCTCTACCTCGCTATAAAACCCCTGCCAGCTAAGACAGGGTAACATTATACATATAATGATAGAATGATAGTAAATGAGCGTAAAAAAAGAAAGCCCCCAGGGGGATTAGTTCCGGGGGCTTGTGATGATTGGTTTCAGCTTGGGATGCTGTGAATGCTGGGACGTATGATTGGAAACCCAGCAAGAACCAATTATGGAAGATAAATTCGGGGATAGTGCATACCAAAAGGGCCTCATCTATCCTTTTGGATTTCTAGGCATAGATCCCTACACCATCCCTGGGCTAGCTGACCAGGCCAAGGTACAATCAGTAAAAAAAGGTAGCAGCCAGGCTCCTCATTCCCGGCTGCATCAACCATCAAACAACTCATTCGAGTTGGGCACATTTCAACCGTTAGAAGTATAACAAATCATTGGAACATCACCAACGTAAATTAATGGCTCCGTTTGTTTTTTAGATCTTCGGGAATAAGAGCATCCACTGATTCTTCGATAATTTCAGCATTTTCAATTTCCGAAATATCTTCTTGAACTTCTTGGGGTAACTGTGGAGCGCGAACCGTAAGGTTCTGATTAAACTCGATGTTTTGCTGCCTTCGCTGCTTGGCCGGGCCAACACGATCCATAAAATCAGAAATGGCTCGCATCTCCGATCGGCCTAGCGTTTTTTCCCCGGCAGCACCTTTAGCCAAGTTTAATGTTACTTTTGGTAAATAAGACAAAAGGATATCCTCGGATGCTTGGACTGATTCCTCCATTCGCGTTTTCCGGGATTCGGCCAGATACCGATCCCAAGCTTCCGCGCGGTTAATCCAATCATAATCAATGCTCCATTTCTGGATGTTGCCGGTTGATGTTTTCTTCCCATAAATCACCTTGGCCAGCTTTTGCTGTGATCGTTCATGTGGGCCAAGATCAAGATACAGAAGGAAAGCACTGTATGCCGTTGTGGATTCCTTTGGAAGCTGATCCCAGGGCATTTGGTTGCGATCGGATTTTTCAAGCTCCTTTTTATTGCGTGTGTTTTTTTGAATATACGGATGCACTTCGCCATGAAGGGCATAAGAAAAACTATTGGAATCGCCTTTCTCGCTCATAATGGGGTAATCGATTGGGGTTGAGTTATTTTGAATATATAATTTGAGATGGGGTTCTAAAAATAAAACATCTCTCTCGCGGTGGGGATTTTTAATAGAATGCGCGCAGGGACCCGCGATTTTTGGCCACGCACCGGTCGCAAAAACATCGTTGGGGCCCCCTTTTAGCCTGGACTAACATTAATGATAGATGCAGCTAGATGGCCAGATCCATCCCGAGGTTGCTCGAATGTAAAGTATTATAGAATAGTTAACATTCATTTGTATGAATGCAGGCCATAAACGGCATTTTGGGGATAAACGCCTAAAAACTGGCTTCACATTTTGATTTTAAGGGCTTCGCTTGGATTCCGGCATTCAAACCATGCAGCTATTTCGGGATTTCTGGCCAGATCCGGCAAAGATCCAGCTGCCCGGCTGTGGGTTCTGGCAACCTTCGCCACATCCTGACAAAGTGCGCAAGACTGGCCAGAATTTTCGGGATCAAAATGCAGCAGCAGCCAACAACCAAATTGAACCAAATCAACAAACTTATATAACAATATGAAGCGCTAGCGTGATACGATTCTTTACCAGTGTGCCCTTTAAAGCTTGTAAAGGCCATTTAGGGCAAAATTCCAGAGCACCCAAAAACATAAGACAAGTTTCTTGAATCAAGAAGTTTATTAACGCACAAAAATACCTTAGCAGCTTATACGGATTGATTTCGTTCAAAATTGCATTATCTTCTGAATGAGTTATTAAAAAACTACTAAACACGTAATTAAATAAGTTATGAGAGGAGCCAGACCGCTAGAGCATCCCGAAGTAGAGCAGCTACTAAGAGAAGGTTTTACAGGCCAGTTTAAGCACCGTAACAGATCACTTTTTGCAATAGGTGTATCCACTGGATTCCGATGCAGTGAGCTACTAGCGTTAACCTTTCGGGATGTGATCCATAGACGTTATCCAAAAGACTGGATCAAGATTAACAAACGACACACGAAGGGAAAGACACAAGGACGGACAAACCAGCTGCAACCATTCGCTAAGAAATCCCTGCAACCTTGGATCGAAATCCGAAGGGAGCAGCAGCCAGAAATACCCATACTACTGGATGCACCTGTTTTTTTGTCAAGAGAGATCAACCAGCGGACCGGAGAAATAAAAGCTATTAGCCTGGATCAAGCTGGCAAGATCCTGCGCGCTGCTTTCAAGCGCTGCGATATTACTGGCAGCGTATCAACTCACACGATGCGCAAGACATTCGCTAAAATTGCCTACCGGAATGCCGTAAAAAAATATCAGGCCGGAGAGCTGCTAAAAGAACCCATCTTTGTAGTTAAAGACCTGTTAGGCCACAAACATCTAAATGATACCCTTAAATATTTATCATTCTTGGGCAGCCAGATAGATGAATTTGATTATCAATTTTGATAAAGAAACCTATTGATTAAAAGGACAGATTTATTTATATATCCGGTACACAATAATCAATTAGGTGCTAAACATGGATACAATAACAAGAACAGACGTTTTAAATCATTTTGAAACGGCAATAACAGCAATTCGACAATTCCGGGAAAGCTGGCGCGGACGTTTTAGCCGTAGCATTTTAGGCAGCTTTAAAGATCTTGAATACAACATAGATCAAGAGCTCCAGATGATCGACTATTTAACCGTACACCCATCCAGCAGCTTCACCAATGATGATTGGGCTCTTTTTGATAAGCTTACATTAATCATTGATGAAGATCTGGAGCAGCTGCGACACCAGCGAATAAAACCGGCAAAGATAACCCTCACTAATCAATACAATAACTTTTAACCTTTTAGGTGCTAAATATGAATGAACGAATCGAAAAACTAAAGAAGAAACAAGCCGAAGAACTGGCCAAGGCCGAAGCCGAAGAATCAGCGCGCAAGCTGATCCCGGAAAAATACTTGTCCACATTCTTGCAATACCGGAGCAAAAAACTGGCAGAGTTTGGCGCGACCTACCGACCGGAAAACATTTCGAACGCTATGGCGCTGCTGGATCTATTCGACAAAGAGCCAACCAGCTCGGTACTAGCTAAGGGGACGTTTACCGGATTTCGGGAAAAGTCTATTGCCGAAGCGGACGAAAGCATGAACGAAATTACCAATATTGTGCCGTTCTGGATCAAGGTGGATGAGTCCCCACATTCGCACGATGCTAATATTGTTTTTAACTATCCGATCACATCCGGCATTGTTGGCATAAGCATAGAGCTCCCATCTCATTTACTGCGCAAATTAGTACAGGTAACGTTTAAGCGCGTAGATTTTCGCGGTGGGTATCGTTTTGATAATGTGCGCGCACACGTTTTAGATCCGGCACAAGTCTTATACGATGGCTCTGAATCCGTAGCCAATGCAGCAAGCCCCATAAAATGGGGTAGAGGTGGCAACGAGTACGTAAATGACTATACATTTTACTGGCTGCCAACCGGAGTAGAACCGGCAAGTTGGTACGAAGTTTTAAAAAGCTTATTGCGCAAAGTTTAGCGCCTATAACCTGTGGCCGGGATGTTGATCCGTTCCGGCTTCTTCTCTCAACTTAACCCACAACCATAAAAAAAATAGGTGCTAATATGTTCACTTACCACGCTAGAGGAGTTAAACACGAACGCGACAGCGAAGGCAATAAGCTGGATCACATCCAGCAAATTACCAACGACAGCGAAACCCCGGAATTTTGGAGCGTTTACCGGCGGAACCCGGACGATCCCACATCAACGCGCTGTATTGCTGATTTCTTTGGAGATGATATGGAACGCAATGCAAAAGATTTTGAGCTGCTAAAAAATGACTGTCCGGCAGCCGATAGAATAGCCGTTCTTATTACGCGCATAAATGCCGTAAAAAATACGTGGCTGGAAGTTTATAAAGTTCCGCGCGCTGGCTGCAAGATCGAAGGCGGAAAGCGCGCGACCGCTATTTTTGTCAACGGCAAAAAATTAGATAGCCAACTGGCAGCCATTCAATACGTTCATCAGGTTTTTGGTGTAGCGTATGCCAAAGATTTGAAAGCTGCTTTTAAAACCCAATACTGGCCAGTTTAATTTTAATCTTAGGTGCTAACCTTATGGATGCTATTATTGTATTATCAATCGGAACGCTGGCATGTTTTATAGGAGCATGGAGAACAGAGGACCAAAACAATAGAGATATTTATCTCATTTGTGCCATTGTTTTCCTGTTCATTATTGCCAGTCATGCCATGTTTAACCCTTACTTACAACTTAAATAAGCCAACTATGAAAACCATCGAACAAAAAACAATCGGGCCGGATCAATTTAACGAAAGGCTAGCCAATGTAAATCGTTACTGGAATAACATCGAAAAACGTGGGGAAGCCAAGAACCAGGCAAGCGAAGAATTAAAAGAAAAATGCCGTTTCATCTTCGTGCGCGATGATGGTTGGAGTATTGCCAGCGCTGCATATTATCCAGCGCTCCAGCTCTGGCCAGATGATTGGGAAATTATTTACACGCTGCGCAAACCTCACCAAACATTAGAGGGCAATTCCAAGCGCTCAAAATGGACCGGAACAAAACGGCAATTCATGGACAACATGAGCGATGCCAGCGGTCGCGTATTTAGCGATGCAGATCCCGGACTCTAATCAACGGTAGTAAACCCCGGAAGGATCGAGCTGGCCAGTTTAACCGCTGGCTGGCTCTTTTTATAAACAAACTTATTGATTTAAAGGACATATTTATTTATATACAAGTACTGAAACATTAATTAATCTTAGGTGCTATGACTGATTTTATTATTTCGCTGCAAGTTGCAGACGATTCATTTCAAGAACTGGACACAAAAGCACACAAAAACAGCGCTGGCCATGTAACCGGATCAATGGTTTTACAGAATGCTATTAGCAGGGCCGTTGAAGATACTGGCGTATCGGTTGGCTACCTTAGTATGAAGATGCTAGCCACCGTTAAGCGCGATGATCCAGAGCTAAGAATAAACTGCGAAGCCCTAGCCGAGCACATCCCGATAAAAGGGAACGCGCTGGCTTCTGGCGATGATGAGCTGGACAGACGAACCGAACAGCTTATTCAGGAGCAGCTGGAAGCCGGAAATATTTGGGCATGGTGTACGGTTGAAGTATCAGTAGAATGGAACGGGATCGAATCCGAAGAAGAATATTTAGGATGCTGTTCGTATAAATCCCGAAGCGATTTCGCGGAAAATTCTGGCTATTATGAGGACATGGTAAGTACATGCCTTGACAATCTTAATAAAAAACTGGCGGATCTCCGCCGGAAATCCCTGGAAGTATGAACAGCTTAATATCTCTTTACGATGCAAGTGGCAACTGGCCGGAACCGTTCGCGCGTTCCGGCTGGATTGTCCATCAACTAGATCTAAAATTAGGCTATGATGTTTTAGATTTTGATACCGCACAGCGATGCCTTGAAACCTTTGGCGATGTGGATGGAATTCTGGCAGCTCCAGAGTGCCGAGTCTTTACCAATTCAAGCGCATGGAAATGGCCAGACTATAACCGCGATGGTGAAACCGAAGCATCGTTGCAGCTGGTCCGGCAAGTGCAGCGCTTTGCAGAACTCTTTAAGCCTACGGATTTCGATTATTACCGCGAATCCGGGAAGCCGTTCTTTTGGGCGCTGGAGAACCCACCCGGACGATTGCCTAAGCTGGTCCCGGGATTGGGGGAAGCTTTTTTCTTTCATCCTTGGGAGTATGCCGGTTATCTGGATCACAGTGAAGAAGATCTGGCTCGACTGGAGCAGCTTCGAAATACTCCAGTAAAAGATATTACTTGGGAGGATGCCGAATTTGTGCTTGATTGCAACGCCTATACCAAACATACCGGCATTTGGGGGGAATTCTGTAGGCACATCCCAAAGAAACCCATTCTGCCGGTGAAGTGCTGCCCATCCGGTAGCCCTATGCAAATGCTTGGGGGCAACAGAGAGCGCACGAAAGAAATTAGAAGCAGGACACCGCTGGGGTTTGCCCGAGCGTTCTACGAAGCAAATAAAGACTATCAAGCGCCATTGTCCCGGGACAAACAGACTGGCCTATTCGGGACTGGCGACAAAAGCGAAGATGATCCAATGGCCTGGATCATGCGAGATTAAGAAACTTATTGATGATATAAAGTTATTTCTTTATAATACCCTTTCACGTTAACAAATTCTTAGGTGCTACTATGAATAAAACAAAGAAGCTTCGCGAACTGGAGCAAAAGCATATCAGTAAAGGTACGCCAGTAATGATCCGGGCCCCTGAATCTATGCGCGTATCCAAGTTTAATGGCCGTAAAGGAGAAATTAAGCGGATTAAATGCGGTTACAATCCCATTCCCGAGATAGAGCTAGAAGATGGGACACAGTTAGCCGTAGAATTGAAGTACTTAGTCATACCACAACAAACTAACCTATTTTAATTATGCCTGCTACAAGAGCTTTAAAAGGAACCGTAGCCCTAGAAATGGCTGTCAGTATTGAAGAACAAGCGCAGCGCGCTGGAATCCCGATGCGTAAGGTAGCCCAAACGATGAGCAAAAATATAAATGATCTGGATGAACTTTTTGAGGATGGCGGACACGTTCGATGCGTTCATTTTATGGATATTGGAGATCAAAAATATGCCAGGCAATTTGGAGAAATCGAATCACCGGATTGGGAAATTGCCAGATTCGAAGTTAAAGATTTAGCTGTTGAGCTGCTGGAATTGAAATATTTGTAAAGATCCTACCTTAGAAGTCCTAACGTAATCGTAGCTGGTCTGCTGATTCGGGCCAGCTTCCTTTTCACTATAACCGAAACCTAATCTTAGGTGCTATGATTAAACTAACCGAAGCGCGACCGCGCGAAATCCTCATGTACTTAGAGCTGGAGCATGGCGGACAAACCTACGAAATCGAGTGCGAAGTTGATGCCGAAATGGGAATCGTCAACCGCGTAAGCGAAATAAATGGAAACGAGCTGCCAGATTTGGCCGTAGAGCGCGCAAAAAGATATATACAACACTGCAACTGGAGCTTTGAAGCATCGGGCGAACGCGATCCCTTTCCGATTCCCATCGATGTAGTTGTGGCCATTAAAGGAGGAACATTTCACGAACTTTGGACCAACCGTTCTAACGTCAATATTCACAAAATTGATATTGATAAGGACAGCGAAGATCCGGTACTGTATCAAAAGGTAAAAGCCGAAACTATTGGCAATCCCATGAAGATGGTTCAAAAATATCAATCCGAATTTAAATAACTCTTATTATGAATCTTTCCGATGCTAAAGAACTGGCCAAGGGCGATACTGTGTATATGACAGTAAGCCAGGCAGAAAACAATTATGGGCTGCGCTATGTAGGGCAGCCGTTAACCGTTTCCCATATTGCAACCAACAGCGATCAACATCCGGGATATGATGAAGCAACCGGCGGAATCCTGTTTTATTTTGAAGAACTTGAATTCTCTTTATACGAATGGGAGATTCAGCTGGATGATCCGGATGTGGTTTATGGATTCAAAGCAAAGTTGGAGCGTTCGGATTTTCACGAAGTAAGTTTATTTTTCGATGTGGAATTCGAAGGCGAAGATTACAAGATCTGGATTTTATACGATCTGGAGCAGCGCGCTATTGTGCAAATGACAGAGCAAGCGCATAGCAGAGATATTTCTGATATGCTGGCTGCGCGTTTAGAGGACCGCGTAACCAACAAACTGAAATTCCATACATCAATTGAAGATAATGGATCAGCTTAGTTTTTTTGATTTAGATAAACAGGCACAACAGCAAGAAATCATTTCCAACCTGGAGAGCTACGATTATTTTATCGTAGCTTATTCAGGGGGGAAAGATTCTACGGCTGCATTCCTGCATCTGTTAGAGCTGGGCGTTGATCCAGACAAGATCGAGCTGTGGCATCACGATGTTGATGGGCGCGATAGTCCCCGGCTTTTTGACTGGCCATGTACGGATGCGTATTGTAGGGCGTTCGCGGATGCGTTCGATGTGGATCTATATTATTCCTGGAAGCCTGGAGGAATGGAAGCCGAGATGAACCGCGAGAATCAAAAGAGCATTCCTACAAAATTTGAAAGCCCTAAAGGACTGCAAACGGCTGGGGGTGGAAAAGGAAAATCAAAGACTGTAAAGAAATTTCCAGCTGTGGGAGCCATAACCGATGGGCGCTGGTGCAGTGCGATCCTAAAAATAGATGTTTCGCGTGTGGCCATTAATAACCAAGACCGCTTTATAGGCAAAAGGGTGTTGTTTATTACTGGCGAGCGCGCCGAAGAATCTGCCAACCGGGCCAAGTATAATCCCATCGAAGTGCATCATACCGATAACCGCGATGGAAAGCGAAGAATCCGGCATGTGGATCATTGGCGACCGGTGCTGTATTGGGATGAAATGGATGTATGGGAAATCATTGGCCAGTATAACGTAAATGTGCATCCGGCTTATCATTTGGGGATCAACCGGGTAAGCTGTGCATGGTGCATCTTTGCCAGTCCTGATCAACTGGCCACTGTTAACCTGGTACTGCCAGAGCAAGGCGTAAAGATCCGCCGGTACGAGATAGATTTCAATCACACGATCCGGAAAGATCAAACCCTGGAGGAAACCTTGGCCAAGGGCCAGCCGTTCGAAGATGCAACGCCGGAGCTTATCGAAGCAGCTAAGAGCGAAGAATTTAATCAATGTATCATCTTAGATAACTGGAAAATGCCAGCTGGAGCCTTTGGGGATGCAGCTGGCCCAACTTGAAATCAACCACTGATACCAATGAAAGAACTAACTAAAAAAATGTACGAGAATCGGGATCACATTGCGGAAGCCCTGGGCAACCGGGACGATTATTTTGTCCATCAGCAAGATGAGAATATCATCCTTGTTAGAAACCATAAAGATTTAGTTGGACCTATGGATCAGTCCATCGACTGGACAGTAATTCTAATCGAAGGGGGGATCTGGCAATACAACTTTACCAATAAATCAGTGAGCGAAAATTCAAAGTACGTGCCGGTACAGGATGCAATCAAGAAAATTCTAACAGATGCTAACTTAAATTAATCCTAAAATAAAAGAGCTCTAACCCAATGGCAGTTACCGAATCAACCAAAGCATTGAAGTACGTTACAACGTGCTTGCACTCAACCTTACTTAAACTGGCCTACCCGGAGCATTCCAACAATCCCAAGACGCTTGTGAAGCAGAATATATCTGAAATCGAGCGCTGCCTGGAAACCATCAAAGAAGAAGATGAAGTTAATGAGATGGTATGGCCAATCCTGGAGGATCTGAAAGCCGTAGCCGAACGATCCTGGGATATTCGCAACGGTGAAGACCCGGAGCAATCGAATTTATTTTAATCTCAACCAACCAAATAAATACAATGAGTAAATCTCAAATGGGAGCATTCGTTCAATTCTGTGGCCACAACGGCGGATTTGTCGCTGACATCTTCGAAGTTGAGGGCGCTAATGTAGTTGTAGCTAATGAAAAGGTTACTCCGAATAATATTCTTCGTCCGGGCGATGAAGAATATAAAGAACCAACACATCATCTTTCCGATTTTCCGGAAGCCGGAGTATGGAAGCAACACAAAGGCTTCTTTGTCGTCCCGAAAGATCAAGTAAAACAGCTAAATTAACTACCGATACCATGAACAATTCTGCAAAAATAGAATCCTTAGAGGATGCCGACACTAAAATCAGGGATGTAAGGAGCGAAGTTAGAAAGCTGGAAAAGAAGGATGAGTTAAATATCCATGAGCAAAACCGGCTGATAAATTGCAAGTACTACCTTAGCAAAGCCCTAAACAATCTCAATCAGGCAATTAGCTATTTATCTAATCAATAAATAAACTTAACTCCACTTCAATAAATCTACAGTACAATGGCTGAAAAACAAAACATAAAGAAAGTTCACGACCGTATAGCAAGCCAATTTGGCCAGGGGAAAAGCAAGCTGCTGGCTTTTATGTATCAATGGGCCGAGCAATCGGTAGGCGGAAGCCCTACGTGTGTTTACCCGGTGTTCCCCAACGATCCACGCGCCGGAAGCTTTGAACTGGCCATCGTCAATAAACACATGGCCGGTGTCGCGCGATCCGGGATCTACATAAGCCATCAATATAGCCGACATAATGATGCAGTAGCATTGGTTAACCGAATGAACAGAGTAATCTTCGGGATTTCCCATATCCAAACAACCATCATCGTTGAAGCTAACAAAGAGAACCAACAAGAAAAGGATGAAATCCTATTCAATAAAGCTATGGCCAAATTTGTTACGCAGCTGCCAGCGGATAAGATTCTTTCTACTCCTGGAGTGTACGATGCTATGAAAGAAGAATATGAAGGTGCTGCCCGGGATGTGCTAAAGCGCTACCAAGCTGATCCGGGCCGGGATAACATCGAAATAAAATATGATACCCGGGAGCTGCTGGAAATGGCCATAACAGATATGAATAGCATCCTGCAATACTTAGATCCCCAAAAAAGGAATTCGATCAAGCAGACGATCCAGCTGGCCAACAATCACCTGGAAGCGATGGATGAAATAATGCGCCATCGCGGAATCATCGAATAGAAAAAGTACTCTTAACTTACCAAACCCAATACTTATGAACCTACAAGATTTAAAAAACCTATCGAACAAGCGCGTAGTCAATATGAAAGCGATGTATGAAAAGGCAGATCTATCGGTTAGCTCTCTTAATACACGCATTTCAAAAATGGCTGGCCAGCTATCGGTTGATGAAGCCGAGCAGCTGGAGATTGCAGCGATTGAAACCATCGGAGATATTATCGATACACTGGAGATCAATAAATTTAAACTGGCCAACTACTTGGATATTCAGCTGCATGACAGCGAGCTAAAGAAAGGGGCTGGGGAAACCGTTGAGCCATTCGGCTTCCTGGAGCAGGGACATGGCCAAATGCCCATCCCGGTGTTTGGTCCATCCGATAAATTAAAGCGAAGAAAAAAAAGAATGGGAACGGCAGAATCCCAATTTTATGAACTGGATCAGATTCGAAATATGATTGAAAATAGCCAGGCATTTAAAGCAACCGATCGCGGGAAACGATTACTTTCGACCGCTTAGAATCAAAATTTAAAACCAAAAAATAAAAAAGGCCCCAAATTTCGGGGCCTTTTTTGTTGCTAATAGGTAAGACAACGCAAAAATTACTCTTTATGGGTTCCTTCCACTCCGCGTTGCTTCCGATCCTGCGTTCGAACGATCATTGCAGCGTGGGCAATTTTCAACGCTTCGATGGCAATATCGTTTTCCGGACAGCTCATATCGGAATTAAGATATTGCAGCCGGTCTATCAATACTTCCATCAATGCTTCGTTGGATGTACCGTTGTGGATTAGTTTCAAATCTTCCGGATCATTTTCCCTGGGTTCCTTCTTTATGAAAAGGATTTCCTGGGGAGCGCTTCGATGCGGATCTTCGAGCTGAAAGAGCTCATACTTGTGGCCCGGATTAATTACGCGGATATGGGAATGTGGCATATCTACTCCAGCATCTTCGGCAGACTCCAGCATGTGCTGAATCTTTCGCTCTACTAACATGCGCGGATTGGTGTTACCTGGATCGGGTGATGCTGGTTTATCTTCCTGATCCATACTTTCGCGCTGTGGCCCTTGATCCTCTGCGGATGAATGCTTGGCTCCAAGATCTTCTTCGCTCACCGTTTCGGCAAGGCGTTCTATATCTTCGGACTTGGCTCCATCGCCAGCGTTATCTTCTCCGCCGTATGCTTCCGACATATCGGAAGCCCTTTCCGCGAGCTCTTTATCGGTTTCTGGCTGTTGTGGTTGATCTTGATCTTTTTCTCCTGGCATAATATCGATTATTTAGAGTTTGTATTTAGGGTTTATCTTGCTGTGTAGCAATCTCGTTTGAGTGTCCGAATGAGCAGGACAAAAGAAACACTGGCCACCGGCTCCGCACGTCCATCCCCGGCGCGCAGCTGTTCCCAATATCTTACGTTTCTTACGTGGCGTAATATCTTTGATATTAAAATTTAGTTCCTCCGGACAATATTCTACGCTACAATTCATCCTTTAAAGAATCATTAATTATTATAGTGTGTGGGGTTCGGCAATCCCTTCATCGGTTTATCATCCAGTTCCGCCTTTTCATGGCCAGCTGCATATACGATTTTCCACCGGCGCGACCGCCACCAAACGAAATCATTCCTGGATGCCCCTGGCAGTAGCCATCTTCGTTGTGATTGTCGCACATAGGCAGCACTTTAAATCCTTCGGCCTTTTTCTCCTTGCAAATTTTACGGAGCTCTTGGGCAGATAAAGGATTTCCATTATCATCGTTAACTAATCCTTCCAAGTTTTTATCCGGCTGGCTTAATGCTCCTTCAATATCAAGAGTCAGACAATATGTTTTTGTGCTCATAATCTTTTCGTTTTTGCGAGAATACTTTCTCGCTGATTAAGGTTGTATTTCCGGTTTGGGCCCAAAATCGCAGCTGTTGGGTTTCATCGAATGGTTGGCCTTCTTTTTTATAATAAAAGAATTTAAAAGGAAGCTCATCATTGATTACGATTTCCACATCTTCGGAGCCGGTCGAAAAAATATCCGCTGTCTGTTGGCTCATTACAATCTGATCGTATTCAATATGAGATTCCTCCAGGCAATCAAGAATCTTCTGGAGTACCTTCTTTAATTTTTTCATTGAGATTTCGCTTAGGATGAGATTTTATTTCCCGGAACCAATTCGGCTTAACCCGGGCCATGTAACACCACCAATTTTCAGGATCACCAAACATATTCAGGATCATTGCAGCACGTTTCAAGCGCGCTGTGGACTCGCAGATTCCCTCCCAACGATGCAGTTTATCGCGATGCCCCTTGGGGATCTTTATGGTTATCCGATAATCATTCCGCCGGTAGGGCAAACTACTATATTGCTCCCAGGACTGGATAAAATCCGGATTCTCTGTAAGCCATTGGCAAGGTTTCACAAAACCGTTGACTTGCTGCAACGTTATATCCGGAATTGGAATTCTGCCAAGAGTCAATCCTTGTTTTTTGATTTGTTCTATATGATGCCGACTACAAAAATGATATAGTTTCATTGCTCATCCCCCATACCATTGTAATCCTCCGGAAGATCTGATTGGTCTTTTAATTTTCGATCCAGGGCAGCCAAGGCCAGGGCAGCACCCCGAAGCAAGTCCTGAAATTCATCCTTGGGTTTCCACCATTTATTTTCAAACGGCCAGATCCATTTCCAAATTGAAACATCAAGCACAGTGTTACCCCGGTATTTATCCGGAAGCAGATATGTTGCAGCAGCTCGGGCCAGGACTGCCGGGGAATGCTGTTCGTCATGCTCGGCATCCCAGCCTTCTTCCTCTACCTGGCGGATACGCTCCTGGATCAAATGCTTTAGGCCGGGGAACGCTTTCGTTGGAAGGTGCAGCCCAATCCAGTGCGGTTGCTTTAGTTCTTGAATATCTGTATTCAGCTTCTCTAAAATTCGCTTAATATCGTGTTCTTCGTCCTCGAAATTAAATTCTTCGGAGCATAATAGCTGTGTAAGCGCCTGAACTTTTGCTTCTACATCATCGAGTTTGTCCGGAAAAGCCATAATAGTAGGTTTTTTGAGTTATTGATTAATTTTTGGTTTCATATTTTGATCCTAAGAGCCTATCTAAATGTTAGAGGATGTACTTATCGAGGTTACTGGCAATCTCCAGCAGCACATCCGCATGGCATGGTTTATCGAGATCGCAGAAACATATCAGATCCTTTCCTTTCAGCTTGGTTATATCAAGCTCCCCTCGGCCGATCTTTCCAATAACCCAACCGCGATATATCCCACATGCTTTTTCGGCTGCATTCTTATAATCAATAAAAGGACCGGCCCAATAATTATCTTCCTGGTCTTTAACCCACCAAGTTCCATCTTCTTTTTCTAACCGGAACGGGTTCCCCCATCGGCTAGTGCGATCAACAATAACAGCATTGTCGGGTTTCCGCCATCCTTTCCTTCGGGATCGTTTTAATCGTTTGGCCATAAACTATCCTCCCACTTCTGCTTTTGCATCTTCAAACGCTTTATTGATCTTCTTCAT